>WLWD01003273.1_pt1 | contig 53879 bp, 56 predicted proteins | sample 6712731 | NCBI WGS metagenome assembly WLWD01 (sample SAMN12718690, study PRJNA576275) | sponge metagenome | isolation source: marine sponge | host: Mycale hentscheli | place: New Zealand: South Island, Marlborough, Capsize Point | collected 2014-11-01 | reverse complement strand
TTGTTGTTTTCTTCCTTATATTTAGTAGACAAACTTTCACTTGATTGTTCAATTAGTACATTATGTAACAAGCAAGTTTCTAGCTGTTGTCTTCACTGTGCATGTGTACTTGAATGTATTGTGCATGTCAGGACTTCTATCACATGCTGTTGTCGTGCAGGATATCACAAACTGAAATATCGTGTATTTAAAGATCTATGGACTCAAGGTTACTACATAACTTCCGGCCTCAAATTTGGCGGTGATTTCTTAATATATAAACAGCATCCTAGCCACACCCATGCCAGCTACATTGCCATGGTGACACCATGGCAACAGCCCTTAAATGACAGGATTGGGAGTTTGTGCAGAGTGTCGACACAAGTAGGGAAGCAAGTTATCCTATGCAGTGCTATGAAGGACTCGGGTAAACTGGTCTATCTCACGCTAGATTGGAACAAACTCTGACAAAGAGACGGCCAGCTCTCTTTTGAATCTTCCTCAGGACACACTTCAGTGATGAGTCAGCCCAGCTCTGGACCAGACCAAACTCTATTTGTTTATAAAGCAGTCCCTGGCATCTGTCTTGTATGTACAGGTACATGTTATGCTGATCAACACTTTCACGCAGCACAAAGAAAACATTGCACCAACTCTAAGCATTTGCTAACTCAACAATCTCCCTCTCTCTCTCTCTGTCAGCAAATTATAAAATGCATGAATTATTATAATTGACATTACTGTATAGCTAATTCCCAACTCCACGCCCACCCGCCCACTCACAAAGCCTGACTAATATGCAATAGTAAAGGTGCTGGTGAAAGAAGGGAAAGAAATACTAGTCCATTTTTAAGTTCCGATAGATGTAACGGACAAAGGATAAGGAGGAGAAGAACGACACAGTACCCAGCATCAAGAAGAACACATAGCAGGCAAGAAGTGTATAGCCAAAGAACTCCACAGTCTGAAGTGTACCATACATGTGAGACCTCTTGTAGTAGTAGAACAGTGCATACACCAGGACAAACAGGCCTGTGGACCTACACACACACACACACTATAAAACACACAGCAGACATACACTGTGTGTGAAACTAACCCAGAAGAGAACACAGATCGCCACCACCAGCGATAATCCTCAGTGGACAGTTGGAAGTAAGTGAGTGCAATAGAGATGCAAGCTGTGACACTGATCAGTATGAAGAACACTACCAGAAGAATACCGTACAGAGTGTATGCCTCACGCCCCCACACCGTGGCAAAGATATAGTACAGCTCCACTGATATGGCACTACAGCAAACACACACGGTGAAGATGGAGTGAAAGAAAGATAACAAAGCATAGTGAAGGAGAGAGAGAGAGAGAGCTGGGAGGGAGTGAAAGTGAAATAATGTGATAGTGAATTGGGAGGGGAGGGCAGAGTTGGGAGTAATGATGTATGGGTTATCAGCAATGGAACACTAAATATATGTGTACACTGAGCAATTGAAGGGCAATCATCAATACACCACTGACAACTGAAAAGCTTTTAATATATGCATAACTGCAAGTGATCATAGCTCCGACATTATCTCAAGAAGACTCATCATTTAGGCTAGAATCTTTCAATAGCTGTTACAATAGGCCAGGCATATGTGATTATTGCGGTAGCACTTAGCTTGCAATTTCATATACACTCGGTGCTACCACACATGAATATGAAATACACCTGACCTCTCCGCGAATCTAACTGTGTCCCTACAGTAATGGAATCAATGCTAACTGTGTCCCTACAGTAATGGAGTCAGTGCTAACTGTGTCCCTACAGTAATGGAGTCAGTGCTAACTGTGTCCCTACAGTAATGGAGTCAATGCTAACTGTGTCCCTACAGTAATGGAGTCGGTGCTAACTGTGTCCCTACAGTAATGGAATCAATGCTAACTGTGTCCCTACAGTAATGGAGTCAGTGCTAACTGTGTCCCTACAGTAATGGAGTCAGTGCTAACTGTGTCCCTACAGTAATGGAGTCAATGCTAACTGTGTCCCTACAGTAATGGAGTCAGTGCTAACTGTGTCCCTACAGTAATGGAGTCGGTGCTAACTGTGTCCCTACAGTAATGGAATCAATGCTAACTGTGTCCCTACAGTAATGGAGTCAGTGCTAACTGTGTCCCTACAGTAATGGAGTCAGTGCTAACTGTGTCCCTACAGTAATGGAGTCAGTGCTAACTGTGTCCCTACAGTAATGGAGTCAGTGCTAACTGTGTCCCTACAGTAATGGAGTCAGTGCTAACTGTGTCCCTACAGTAATGGAGTCAATGCTAACTGTGTCCCTACAGTAATGGAGTCAGTGCTAACTGTGTCCCTACAGTAATGGAGTCAGTGCTAACTGTGTCCCTACAGTAATGGAGTCAGTGCTAACTGTGTCCCTACAGTAATGGAGTCAGTGCTAACTGTGTCCCTACAGTAATGGAGTCAGTGCTAATAGTGTCTTAGAGACTATTAAAAAAGTACAGTGTTAATTCATCACGCTTGTTGACATGCCGTTTATTTATTCGAGAGGAGTGGTTAAAGTCATAAATGAAGCTAAGCAGTAGTCATACCGTCTCTTAATTGGTCTTAAAACCGCCATCTTGGTCACTTTGATCACACAGAGTAATTGATGATTTAAGTGTTGGTAATGTGAGAGTAACTAGACTGGTATTTAAGGCAAACATGGCTCATTGGCTTGCAACCCCATAATGGTGATACACATGAATACATACAGAAATTGGTTGCCCAAGTAACCAAGCATGTATGACTATTACCTAGGCAACCATATGTAGGTCATTGAAAGTAAACTATTGCAATAACATGCTATGTTGCCAAGGTAACCAGCTATTTAGCTCTGTGCTATTAATTCTATACCATTCGTGGCCAACATGTTACTACATGTACTTAGGAATAAGTATGGCTTCCCCAGACTAAACACAGAGCAAAATCAACATTTGAGAATCAACAGACGAAAACATAACTGAACTTCAAAGATACCCACTAATCCACTCCCCTCCCCCACGACTCTCTCCCTCTCTCATGTATGTGTGTGCATGCGCATGTGTAAATTGATTTGTTCATACGCATATGTCAGTGTGTGTGTGTGTGTGTGCATGCATGTGTCGTGTCAGTGTGTGTGTGTGTGCGTGTGCGTGCATGTGTCAGTGTGTGTGTGTGTGCGTGCATGTGTCAGTGTGTGTGTGTGTGTGCGTGCATGTGTCAGTGTGTGTGTGTGTGTGCGTGCATGTGTCAGTGTGTGTGTGCATGTGTAAGTGTGCATGCGTTGTTTGTGTGTGTATGTGTGTGCATATGTTAGTTGGTGCATATGTGTGTCCCTCACCTGAAGGGGAGGAACCCCCCAATGGCCATGTGGACAATTAGACTACGGTACCACGGAGCTGGTGGGATTTCCCTAGCTATGTTTTTAGTCCGGCAAGGAGCGTCCAATCCTTGAGCGATGTTCTTACCAAGTATACCTCCCAGGACTGTCAGCGGGAACCCAACTAACACACAAACACATCATTTACACAGTAATTAGATAAAGGAGGCGTGGTTGGACCTACCTAGTAGCCAAATGAACATGATAAGCACGATGGTAGTGAAGGGCAAGGCTTGGGTTGAGTGATGGATCCAGGCCACTGTGTTGACAAAGCTCCACACCACAAAGAAGGGCACAGCAAACAGACAGCCAGTCAGGACAATATTCCACACCCAGTTATGGCCGCCTATCTTCCTGAACATGTTAGAAGAGACGTAGCCTGACACACACGACGTGAAGGCATACAAGAGGATAGCTGTAGAGTTCATGGAATGGTGACGATGGACATTGAACATGCCCAGCAGAGCCATGACGATAATGGAGATGGACAGAGTCAGAAACTGGCTGCCATTACCTGCAGCACAAACAAACAAATAGAAATCAAGGGGGGAGGAACAGTTAGATATAAACCCAGCAAGGATATAAACTCAGTCAAAATAAAGATTACTAGCAAAGTGAAAGGCACTGTTAGGGGTGAACAATCGAAGTCAGGTATAATGTATTTAGTATGTGGTCCCTTACACACACAAGGGTTCCTTGTTTCTCTTAAAAATACAGCTTTTTAGGCTAGTTAGTTCCCAGTTTATTCTGATACTACAACATGTTAAGCTTGAAACTATGCGATAATTCCTTTAAAAAAAAAGGCTATGGCAAGTGGTTACTATGGTATTAAAACCCTTTACAAGATGTAATTTCTAAAAGTCTGTTTTTCAGTAGCCTGGTGCTTGCTATTGGCGTCAGAGAGTTGGAATAGCTTTCTTGATACCACATTAGTTAGTATTTCAGGAAAAGTAATTCTGTATTTGTTAGCTAAACTAGTACTGCTCTATACTTGTACTTACAGAAATAAATATCAGATTTACAGGTTTAGTGCACTAACACAACTCTAGTGCTAATCACAAACACTCAAAATAAACTTCAATAGCATATTCCACACCTCCATTAACACCTCCAGGGTTCTCACCTAACACAGCACACAGCAGAGACTTGTGGGGAGGGAACCTAAAGACATCCGTACTGATGATCTTCCAGCCATAATCATCCTGGTCCAACTCATCTGCATCATCATCAGCAAGATTGTAGCGAGCAAAATCACTCTTCAACACACGCAACTACACACACACACACACTAATTAGTACAGGGGTAAGGAGAATTGTTATTGAAGGGGGAGAGGAAATCGACTGGGAAATAGATGCAAGGATTGATGAGGATTGCTATGTTAGTTAAAACCACTTACCAATATGAGCATAACAAATCCCATCAGTAGAAACACCAACACAATAGAGTTAATGATAGATAGCCAGTGAATCTGTACACACACACACACACACACACACACACACACACACACACACACACACACACACACACACACACACACACACACACACACACACACACACACACACACACACACACACACTGAATGAATGTTCCAGTAGCACACTTGGCTTCACTCCCATTGTTTCTCCTCAACATTACATCATGTAATTGTCTTTATACTACCATACATACAAACATACATACAGAGTCAATGATTTCAGCTGAATGAGAGTGAGAAATCCTTGGGCATGCACACTAGTACAAACACTGATCACAAGTGGCCCCCAGCTTACCTTGAGACTTCATTGGTTTTTGTTTTTTTTTGTTTTGGTACGAGCATATAGAATTTTTTTCCTTGCAGGTGGTGGAGTCCTTCCCACAGTCTCCTAGTTACATTCAGTTCCTTTATCCTCATTCATTAGTGTTTGTTTTTTCCTGTTGTTGTATAGATGTATTCAGTTACTCTGTGTCTATTCTAATCTACCTACAGTCAACTGGTCTATCTGGTCACCCTGTTTAGCTTCACTTTACATTAGATCACTTTAGTGATCTGGTCCTTGGAAATTACTTCTAAGTGCACTTGTGAAGCTACCGTTCTTCTAAGTGCATTTGTGAAGCTACCGTTCTTCTAAGTGCATTTGTGAAGCTACCGTTCTTCTAAGTGCACTTGTGAAGCTACCGTTCTTCTAAGTGCATTTGTGAAGCTACCGTTCTTCTAAGTGCATTTGTGAAGCTACCGTTCTTCTAAGTGCATTTGTGAAGCTACCGTTCTTCTAAGTGCATTTGTGAAGCTACCGTTCTTCTAAGTGCATTTGTGAAGCTACCGTTCTTCTAAGTGCATTTGTGAAGCTACCGTTCTTCTAAGTGCACTTGTGAAGCTACTGTTCTTCTAAGTGCATTTGTGAAGCTACCGTTCTTCTAAGTGCATTTGTGAAGCTACCGTTCTTCTAAATGCACTTGTGAAGCTACCAATCTTCTAAGTGCATTTGTGAAGCTACCAATCTTCTAAGTGCATTTGTGAAGCTACCAATCTTCTAAGTGCACTTGTGAAGCTACCGTTCTTCTAAGTGCACTTGTGAAGCTACCGTTCTTCTAAGTGCACTTGTGAAGCTACCGTTCTTCTAAGTGCATTTGTGTGAAGCTACCGTTCTTCTAAGTGCATTTGTGAAGCTACCGTTCTTCTAAGTGCATTTGTGAAGCTACCGTTCTTCTAAGTGCACTTGTGAAGCTACCGTTCTTCTAAGTGCACTTGTGAAGCCACCGTTCTTCTAAGTGCACTTGTGAAGCTATCGTTCTTCTAAGTGCACTTGTGAAGCTATCGTTCTTCTAAGTGCATTTGTGAAGCTACCGTTCTTCTAAGTGCACTTGTGAAGCTATCGTTCTTCTAAGTGCACTTGTGAAGCTATCGTTCTTCTAAGTGCACTTGTGAAGCTACCGTTCTTGAAGCTACCGTTCTTCTAAGTGCACTTGTGTATTGTGTAGAGAGTTACTCCTTGACACAATAAACAGCTAGAAGGTGATAGGAGAACAGAAGAAAATCGAAGAGCCATGGGTCTTGCCAGGATGAGCTTGAACTACAGATAACCTCAAGCTGTTATTTGTTTCAGTTCCAGTATAGCTCAGGCATTACCCAGACAACAGATGTGTGTGTGCATTCATGAATACATGGGGCAAGAAAAGTAAGTGAGAAAAAAGCGATTGATATAACCAAACCAAGTAATAACAATGGATAGAGATACCAAATGCTACTGCATTCCTAATTTGCAACAACTAGTACATCACTTGCTCGCTACTGCTATTGTGTTTGTGGTAAAGGGTTACTAACTCTAAATAAAGAGTGCTACCAAACTTAGTATACTCTAACATCCATTCTATCCTAACTCCCTCTCTCACTTACCTCCAGGGTCTTGGGGAAGAACAGCTGCTGCAGTGTGTTACGATCTGAATACTTCCGTCTACATAATGAAAGATACCATGTAACAACAGGAAGAAATAGATGGCTCACAAGCCACAGGGACAGAGAGAGAGTCATGTCACAGGGACAGAGAGAGACACATGTCACAGGGACAGAGAGAGACACATGTCACAGGGACAGAGAGACACATGTCACAGGGAGAGAGAGAGACATGTCACAGGACAGAGAGAGACACATGTCACAGGGACAGAGAGACACATGTCACAGGGACAGAGAGACATGTCACAGGGACAGAGAGACACATGTCACAGGGACAGAGAGAGACACATGTCACAGGGACAGAGAGACACATGTCACAGGGACAGAGAGACACATGTCACAGGGAGAGAGAGAGTCATGTCACAGGGACAGAGAGAGACACATGTCACAGGGACAGAGAGACACATGTCACAGGGACAGAGAGAGACACATGTCACAGGGAGAGAGAGAGTCATGTCACAGGGACAGAGAGAGAGTCATGTCACAGGGACAGAGAGAGACACATGTCACAGGGACAGAGAGAGACACATGTCACAGGGACAGAGAGACACATGTCACAGGGACAGAGAGACACATGTCACAGGACAGAGAGAGACACATGTCACAGGGGACAGAGAGACACATGTCACAGGGCCTAGGACATTTATAAGTAGCTCACTAACTTGGTAGGTGTCCACTTGGCGCTGTATGTGAAAGTGATCTTGAAAGGTGTGAGAACATTGTCTAGTGGAAGAGGCCGCACCCCCATAGTGCTCACATTAGCAGTGATTAACTACAATATAAACAACTACATCTATACTACACAACAACAACTGCTGGTAATAACGCCAATCACCTCGTCACTACTTCTCTGATAGTACTCATATTACCCGCCAGCCCCTACTTCACACGGCCCTACTTCACACCCCACAAACCTTGACTACCTCTCACCTGGTCTCCGTTGTATTCAAAAGAAAAATGGAGGTGTGTCCACAAGAAGGTCTTGTGGTTGTGCGGAAGAAAGCTGCCTTCTTCCAAGTGACCTATGAACCCTCTAATAGGAACATCATCTACAACACACACAAGGATAAGTCAAGACATGTTGCCATGCCAACATTACATGTGTACCATAAACAAATTCAAAATAGTAAAGGTCCTCAATCGTATGTTTGAGTTTTTCAATGTCATTCTGATCCAACTCTATAGTACAGAGGGTCTTCAGGTCAAAGCTATTCTTGAAGGTGAGGTTGTACATTGACACAGCCATGCGATCTCCATCCAGCACTTCACCCAGAGTCAGGCTGCGGAACTGAACCTATCAATCAAACACACAATAACACAAGTTAATTGATCGTTCAAATGGCATGCTCCTGTAATCTGCACTGTAGGTAGATAATACCACACCCATCCCACTCCCCTAAATATTCTGGGGGTCTAGCAAATGAAATGACTACCATCTCATAGCGAAGGTTAGTCATACCAACTTCACTACATCACTGACAGCCTGTATACTAGTCCATGCATGCAACAGTCTGTACACTAGTCCATGCATGGACAGTCTGTACACTAGTCCATGCATGGACAGCCTGTACACTAGTCCATTCATGCGATAGCCTGTACACTAGTCCATGCATGCGACAGCCTGTACACTAGTCCATGCATGGACAGTCTGTACACTAGTCCATGCATGCGACAGCCTGTACACTAGTCCATGCATGGACAGTCTGTACACTAGTCCATGCATGCGACAGCTTGTACACTAGTCCATGCATGCGACAGCCTGTACACTAGTCCATGCATGCGACAGCCTGTACACTAGTCCATGCATGCGACAGCCTGTACACTAGTCCATGCATGCGACAGCCATTACACTAGTCCATGCATGCGACAGCCATTACACTAGTCCATGCATGCGACAGCCATTACACTAGTCCATGCATGCGACAGCCTGTACACTAGTCCATGCATGCGACAGCCTGTACACTAGTCCATGCATGCGACAGCCTGTACACTAGTCCATGCATGCGACAGCCTGTACACTAGTCCATGCATGTGACAGCCTGTACACTAGTCCATGCATGTGACAGCCATTACACTAGTCCATGCATGCGACAGCCATTACACTAGTCCATGCATGTGACAGCCTGTACACTAGTCCATGCATGCGACAGCCATTACACTAGTCCATGCATGTGACAGCCTGTACACTAGTCCATGCATGCGACAGCCTGTACACTAGTCCATGCATGCAACAGCCATTACACTAGTCCATGCATGCAACAGCCATTACACTAGTCCATGCATGCGACAGCCTGTACACTAGTCCATGCATGCGACAGCCTGTATACTAGTCCATGCATGCGACAGCCTGTACACTAGTCCATGCATGCGACAGCCTGTATACTAGTCCATGCATGCGACAGCCTGTATACTAGTCCATGCATGCGACAGCCTGTACACTAGTCCATGCATGCGACAGCCTGTACACTAGTCCATGCATGTGACAGCCATTACACTAGTCCATGCATGCGACAGCCATTACACTAGTCCATGCATGTGACAGCCTGTACACTAGTCCATGCATGCGACAGCCATTACACTAGTCCATGCATGCGACAGCCTGTACACTATCCATGCATGCGACAGTCCTGTATACGAGTCCATGCGCGACAGCCTGTCCCTAGTCCATGCATGCGACAGCCGTATACTAGTCCTGCTGCGACATCCTGTATACTAGTCCATGCATGCGACAGCCTGTCCACTAGTCCTGCTGCGACAGCCTGTACACTAGTCCATGCATGTGACAGCCATTACACTAGTCCATGCATGCGACAGCCATTACACTAGTCCATGCATGTGACAGCCTGTACACTAGTCCATGCATGCGACAGCCATTACACTAGTCCATGCATGTGACAGCCTGTACACTAGTCCATGCATGCGACAGCCTGTACACTAGTCCATGCATGCAACAGCCATTACACTAGTCCATGCATGCAACAGCCATTACACTAGTCCATGCATGCGACAGCCTGTACACTAGTCCATGCATGCGACAGCCTGTATACTAGTCCATGCATGCGACAGCCTGTACACTAGTCCATGCATGCGACAGCCTGTATACTAGTCCATGCATGCGACAGCCTGTATACTAGTCCATGCATGCGACAGCCTGTACACTAGTCCATGCATGCGACAGCCTGTACACTAGTCCATGCATGTGACAGCCTGTACACTAGTCCATGCATGTGACAGCCATTACACTAGTCCATGCATGCGACAGCCATTACACTAGTCCATGCATGTGACAGCCTGTACACTAGTCCATGCATGCGACAGCCTGTACACTAGTCCATGCATGCGACAGCCATTACACTAGTCCATGCATGTGACAGCCTGTACACTAGTCCATGCATGCGACAGCCATTACACTAGTCCATGCATGTGACAGCCTGTACACTAGTCCATGCATGCGACAGCCTGTACACTAGTCCATGCATGCGACAGCCTGTACACTAGTCCATGCATGCAACAGCCATTACACTAGTCCATGCATGCGACAGCCTGTATACTAGTCCATGCATGCGACAGCCTGTATACTAGTCCATGCATGCGACAGCCTGTACACTTACTGCAAAGAATGTTTAAGCCATGGATATGGTTAATATTCCACAATTTGAGTACCTTCTAGTTGTGAGAGCGAAGCAAAACTCTCACTAAAGAGTCTCAATTGAGATTTTGGTACATATATAATACTTATTACATGAGTCAGAGTGTGATATGGTGAGATATTTCAGAAGCAGGCTAATTTATTTTTATGAGCCAGAGGTGAGTGAAAATAAAGCCTGAGAGTGAAATATCTAGCCATAACACTCTGACAAGTGTAATAAGTGGTTTATTCCACACTAGATATCTTCACTACCATAGTTAGTATAGAGGTAGGGTAACTCGCAGGTAAAGTTGGTTGTAGGGGCTATCCACACCCCCAGCTGATATTTTAGCAGCTGCTCTAACCCCTGTTGAGCAGGGTACCCCAGGAAGGTAGCTGTAAAAACCTAAGGTAGCTATAATATTTGGTGAAAGTTCACTTCAGTTAATTGAGGTCCTTCAATTGCAATATGCATAAGTCTTCCAAAGATTGATGTCACTAGACCTGAGATGGTTTTTAATCAAATGGGTGTGGTTTCAGCAAAAGTAGGTGTGGTCAAACAAATGTGTGCCACCACCATGCGTGTCCACCCCCAGAGGCTATTTAAAAACGTAAACATTAGCACAGGCGCAAGAAATTCGGGGGAAAAGACTCTGAAATAATGCTAGGAAAAAGGCAGAGAGCTACGGAGATAGAATAGGTCTCCCAAAGTTAGCCGAGTTCATTAATTTTTTTTAGCGGCAGTGGTAAGTTAACTTTGTCAATGCGTTGTTCGTCATAGCTTATACGCCTTACATAACAGATTGTTCTTAATTGAAAATCCAATAGTCCAATAGTCAAGTCACTAAGAAAATATAATGTAATGCTATGTCTACTAGAGCCCTGGTACAATTACAACGGAGCATACTTGGAAAGGCGAGTAGCTTAAACAAAAAACGTTGGCTTTTACCCGTATCATCCTTGTGCTTACCCCTTGAAAATTCTTTGTCCAATAGTCAAGTCACGAAGAGGTACAATGCAGGTCCTGTGTATCCAGTGATTTGTGGGTTTGTGGTTATTTTTGTGGTTATAGGTGATGGAACTGGGAGCTTCAAGACAGTGAATTTGGAAGTGTTCAAGCTGAAAAAAAGAGAAATTATTTTCCCTTATCTCTATAACTCTTAACTTTAATACCTGAAGTTTCATATGAGCCTGATTTTGTGGGCACATGAAATTTGAATCTCGAAATATTTTAAATTTTAAGAAAAAAAGTGTTTAAGCCAGGATTTTTGAATTTATTGAGTTATATCTCTAAAAATTTGACACATGATGTAAAATTGCTTAAAATTATTATGTATAATTTTGGTAGCTATACCTTGAAAATTAAGTGAGTTGTGGCTGTTTTTCACAAAAAAAAATTATGCACAGTAAGGGTCATCAAATGATGACGTTTAGAGCGGGTTGTGGGCCTTTAGTACACGTAAACGCGACGTCACAAAACAGCGCATTCGTACTTGTGTCATAAAGGCACAAGGGCGCCGTTACCGCTAATTGTTGCACGGGTATGGCTGATTTAGCTACGGTTGTATCTCAGGCCCTAGGTATCAAGTTTTACGGCGCTACTGCCTATCACGGCCAGCATTTTAGCTGCCGTCTGGATCTGCACAACCCATCTGGAGCTGCGCAACCCGTAGGACTCCAACTGCATCGCCCGGATGTTGTCAGAATACAGAATGCTGGGAGCCTTGGGAGTATTAAACTCCTTCAGCTTTTCTTCAGCTCTTGAAAAAGAGGACCTCTTGGATAGACTTGGCTCCAAGTTAGTAATACCAGCCAACAATTCTGACTGATTTCGATTTCGCTTACTGCTGCTAGTAGAACGATGAGAATCCATACAGCCGCTTGCAGTTAGGGAAAGTCCCGTCTTACCGCTCAGGGAAATAACCGTTCGACCTTAGCTCATTAACTAGCTACGTTTAATGACGAACTACCGCAAAATCTTGACATCAACAAAAATGGCGTAAAATATATTAGAGTGAATGAGAAAAGTGCTGTTCTCTATTTTCCATTCTCTAAACAGGCAGTTTTACTATTGCAAACATTATTGGGATGATGAACAAAAGGTATGTGTATGTTAAATGACTGTAGTGAGGGTCCATACAGTAGTTTTAAAAAATCCACTCTTTAAGTTGGAAGCACTGTATATAGCTCAATCCTCTTCTCTGAGCAGATCTTTGCACTCGCCAATAATCCCACCAATTGCCAAGGTAATGTCAAACTCCACCCATCACCACGGTAACATCAAACTCCACCCATCACCAAGGTAATGTCAAACTCCACCCATCACCAAGGTAATCCCACCCAATCATCGGTACATCCTACTGGTAACCCAGGTAATATGAAGGTATTGTATCCCTTCAAAACTGTTGATGATTCTACAGTCCAACCCAATACTTACTCTTTTAGGCCTACATATTGGCAGAGAATAATAATGGTAAGTTTCTTGAGGATTAAAATACGGGCCAACTTTGTTAACATATAAAATGACCTAAACAAAAAAAAGAAAGACAATTTAATAACTATTGAGTAATATTTCAAGACAAACCTTTTGCCCGTCTTTATAGTGAGTGGCAGTTCCTAAACTAAACAAATAAATTACAGGGAAGGCAACTTTCCAAAAAGCTCTAATCCCGCTTTCCATCCGTCTTCTTTTGGGTCATTAAATAAAAAATATCAGTCTTTTTACGTGACGGGCATTAAATAGAGTAATTTATCGCTAAGCATTGACAACCTTTACCTTATCAACACAACCATTCAAGTGATAAGCAAATAAATACAAAATACCATTAAAAATTCCAACACAAACATTTCTTTCAATAAATATTTATTAATATGGCAATGTGGGACATTCCAGATGAGTTTGAGAAGATGAGGTTTGAGAAGATGAGGATTGTGAAGATGACAATGATCTGATTGGTCTATCACCAGTGTCAGTGTCTTCTTCAGTATTGAGAGAAGGAAGAGAGTCAACACTGCCACCATGACCTCCAGCTTCACTCCACTGCAAGCTGTCTACAGACACCACATCTTCCCTGCCTACCCTGTGCCCATTACGCTGCAGAACTGGAGAACTGCCAGTAGACAGTACTTGTCTCTGGTTGCGTCCATACTTGCTCAAGTGGTCACTGTCAAGTGTTCCTCTGCGGATGTGTATTTCAGTACTCAGCAAGTCCAGTTGTCTCAAGGATGCTGCATACATGTGCTTATGCTTGTTGATCCTTTCCTCCAGATCTTTCACTGTCTTCTTGAGATTCATCAGTTGCTGGTTGGTCTTGAACCGAGCTTCATAATACGGTCTAAAGGTCAGACACACACACACACACACACACAAATACACAAGTGAGTTATGGTATAGTTAAGCTATAGCCTGCTCTATGTGAACTAGTCTTCAGGTAGTTCTGTGAGTATCAGTTATATACATTAGAGTTGGTTAATGACTAGCTATGGTTCATATCTGTTTGTTCGAGTCAAAAAGTGACCACACCCACCTAGATTCGGTAATGTGTGTTCTCAATTTCTTCTCAGTGGCCCTATACTCCTCCATCACACGAGTACATTCCTCTAACACCTTGCGATGCTCCAGTTCACTGTCACGCCTCTCTTTCTCTGTAAGAACAACCTGGACAAAGAAAGATGAAAGAAAGAAATGAAAGATGGAGAAAGAGAGAGACGGAGAAAATGAAGAAGAAAAGAGACAGAGAAAGAGAGAGGGAGAAGAAAGAGAGAGAGAGAGAGGGGTGAGAAGAGTGACAGAAAAGCTAGTCTATTTGTTCTGTTCTATTTATGCACGAGCTATATTATAGCTCAAGCATGAATGATGGCGCATGCACACAAATAAATACACAAGTCCTATCTTCAAAGTGTCTACATTTTCAATAAAATTTAAAAAGCAACATGTACTCCATGCTATGCCACACCCACTACCATGTGCCACACCCACCTTGGCTGTGGCATGGTTGAACATTTCTTGCCAGGCAGCATCCAATGGGGATGGCGATGAAGGTGACTCTTCCCTAGATTGTGCCTCCTGCAATCTCTCCTCGAGCTGAGACTCTGCCACTCGTAACATTTCCTTGGCCGCCGTGTACTGACTGTTGGCCTTGAAATAGCGAGCTGTAGCCCTGTTTGATTTCTCCTGGACCTACATGGTAAAGGGTCGTCAGCATTGTTACTAGCCAGCCCATGAACTGGTCACACATGTCATGTGACCGGTATGGTGATGTGAGGGGGAGGGGCCGAGAGACTTCATGAAACAGTGGGTAAGCAACAAATACAGAGATATGAAGAAATGAGGTCGAAGAGGCTATAGAACAGGGTTGAGGGGGCAAAGTAACAGTAACAGGGTTGAGGGGGCAAAGTAACAGGGTTGAGGGGGCAAAGTAACAGGGTTGAGGGGGGAAAGTAACAGGGTTGAGGGGGCAGAGTAACAGGGTTGAGGGGACAAATTAACAGGGTTGAGGGGGCAAAGTAACAGGGTTGAGGGTATAATAAAATAGGTGAAGGGTAAAGCTATGTACAACAAATTACAGAATTGAGGTAAACAGAGAGAGACGAGTGTCTCTCACCCCCCAAACTCCAACACAACAATTATCTTACCTCTTTAGCCTTCCGCCACATGATGACAAATGGCTCTGACTTGTTAATGTGAGAATTCAGCTTCTTGGCCAAGTGGTCGACCTTTTGTCTGCCCTCTGCCAGAGCCTGGTGGTAGAGCTTCTTATGCTGCATCAGCTGAACCTCCAGCTCATTAATGGCAGTTGCACTGCACGACAGCTCATCTAGATTGTGCTAAAAGAAATGCCAGGATAAGGTTCCAAGACTCAACTACACAGGACAACTACCAGGAGCTCCAGGGACATACACCAACAGCTAAGGTTCCAGGACACATACGCCCACAGCTAAGGTTCCAGGACACATACACCCACAGCTAAGGTTCCAGGGCACATACGCCCACAGCTAAGGTTCGAGGACACATACATTTAGTAAAGGTTATTAAACTATCACTTATGGCTAAGATTCAAAACACACCAAATAAAATAAACACATGACCTTTCACAAAGGTTCTGAACAATGGTTTTGATCTAAGTAACACATAATTTGAACTAGGGCCACATCACTGACATACTGTCAGCTATTATATCATGTTATTGCTAGGAACACCCACACCCGTAGACACACCCACACCCATCACACCCACCCGTACACACCCATAGGCATACACACACACTCACCTGTAGGCATACCTACTGACTTGACCTGACAAGAGTGAGCATGGGAGACTACTTTACTGAGACCACACCCACTGCACCACAACATATATGTGACCGTCTACAGGAAAACCGGGCACAACGCGGCGTGCGTAAATATCGAGAAAAGATCGATCGATTTCTTAAAAATGTATTGTTTCAAGCCGACAGAAGGGAACGGTTAGGTCTATTATAGCGGGAACGACTTAAGCTATGACGATAAAACTTGGAGAGCTCAATATCTGGACACCGACAACTCTGTAAGTGCAAAAAAAAATTTTTCGAAGGGTGCCGCGTTGTGCCTGGTTTTCCTATAGACGGTCACATATACACATTTACAGTAGCTGTTGGAGAAATTCACATGCAAATGTCATGTACATACATCTGGACTAATAAACCAGCGAATTTACTTCCTCACAACCTCCGCTCCACCCTCCTCCACAACCTCTGCCCCACCCCCTCCTCTCCTCTCAGCCCATTGTTGACCAGTATTACACTTATGAGTTCATAGCTAAATTTACCCAAATATGGTCACCAAAACCATTCCACAATTAGCTAACTCAGTTCCTCTGAAGGCAGAGAGAAGCAAACAAACAGGAAAACACGCAAACAAACAAACACTGGTTGAGTGTGAGTGCATACATAGCAACTCAACCAAACTCAACTCAGCTGATCAACTCCCTCTCTCTCCCTCCCTCCCTCCCAATCTACACATGCTTCATTAATTCAGTCACCAATTAATCAACTGTTTTATCCCAAATTTAATCAGCACAAGTCAATCTGCATGTTCAACACACACAGCATCGAGACCTTGTTTCTGCAAGTATAATGCACTCAAAATTACAAATTGTTAGTGTTGCCATAGTAAAGGAAACTTGCACAGATGTGCCACACCCACCTGGATCTGGTCAATTGGGGTATCTTCATCATCCAACAGAGGAGAGTCTCCATTCACAGACTCAACAGACACTTCCTCTTTACTCTCTCCTGTGATGGCAGTTCCTAAACTAAACAAATAAATTACAGGGAAGGCAACTCTCCAAGTAGCTCTAATCCCTCTGTCCATCCGTCTTTTAAAAAACGTATTTTTATTACGTGACGGGCATTAAATAGAGTAACTTCGCTACGCATTGATAACCTTTACCTTATCAATACAACCTTTCAAGTGATAAGCAAATAAATACAAAATGCCATTAAAAATTCCAACACAAACATTTTACTTTCAATAAATATTATTTTTTTTTGCTAGTGAGCAGTTGAATGTATTTGACTGAGGGCCTTCAGAACAGATTTCTCCACTAGCTCCCTGGCCATCTCTTCTACACTTTGATCAGCTTCACTAGAATTTTTATGCTCTGTCTCACAGACAGGAGAAGATGATGACAGTGTGGTAGAAGACTTGAGAGTCAAGGAGGAAGAAGAGGAGGAGTCTAGAGATGAACTGGCCATAGTGGAATGTGGCATTAATTGGGGACTAGAAGCAGTAGACCCGATCACTGAATGAGATATGACCGATGAACTGGGTGTGGTTAAAGATGAAGTCATCGTGTAAGAATGTGATGATGGAGTGGGCGTAGTAGGGGTGTTGGGCGTGTCAGGAGACGGTTGAGGTACAGATGATGACAAGTGTGGTGTGGCAATAGACAGAGAGACTAACACAGCAGGAGATGTGGCTCTAAGTGGAGGGTGTGTGGCTTCAGAGGTAGAAGACATCAGAGGCAATGGGGGACATTCCAGATGAGATGTTTGAGATGAGGATTGTGAAGATGACAATGATCTGATTGGTCTATCACCAGTGTCAGTGTCTTCTTCAGTATTGAGAGAAGGAAGAGAGTCAACACTGCCACCATAACCTCCAGCTTCACTCCACTGCAAGCTGTCTACAGACACCACATCTTCCCTACCTACCCTGTGCCCATTACGCTGTAGAACTGGAGAACTGCCAGTAGACAGTACTTGTCTCTGGTTGCGTCCATACTTGCTCAAGTGGTCACTGTCAAGTGTTCCTCTGCGGATGTGCATTTCAGTACTCAGCAAGTCCAGCCGTCTCAAGGATGTTGCATACGTGTGCTTATGCTTGCTGATCCTTTCCTCCAGATCTTTCACTGTCTTCTTGAGATTTATCAGTTGCTGGTTGGTCTTGAACCGAGCTTCATAATACGGTCTAAAGGTCAGACACACACACACACAAGTGAGTTATGGTATAGTTAAGCTATAGCCTGCTCTATGTGAACTAGTCTTCAGGTAGTTCTGTGAGTATCAGTTATATACATTAGAGTTGGTTAATGACTAGCTATAGTTCATATCTGTCAGTTTGTTCGAGTCAAAAAGTGACCACACCCACCTAGATTTGGTAATGTGTGTTCTCAATTTCTTCTCAGTGGCCCTATACTCCTCCATCACACGAGTACATTCCTCTAACACCTTGCGATGCTCCAGTTCACTGTCACGCCTCTCTTTCTCTGTAAGAACAACCTGGACAAAGAAAGATGAAAGAAAGAAATGAAAGATGGAGAAAGAGAGAGAGGGAGAAAATGAAGAAGAAAAGAGACAGAGAAAGAGAGAGGGAGAAGAAAGAGAGAGAGAGGGGTGAGAAGAGTGACAGAAAAGCTAGTCTATTTGTTCTGTTCTATTTATGCACGAGCTATATTATAGCTCAAGCATGAATGATGGCGCATGCACACAAATAAATACACAAGTCCTATCTTCAAATTGTTTTCTCTCTTTACAAACAACTCTGAGACAATAAAATTTAAACAGCAACATGTACTCCATGCTATGCCACACCCACTACCATGTGCCACACCCACCTTGGTCGTGGCATGGTTGAGCATTTCTTGCCAGGCAGCACCCAATGGGGATGGCGATGATGGTGACTCTTCCCTAGACTGTGCCTCCTGTAATCTCTCCTCGAGCTGAGACTCTGCCACTCGTATCATTTCCTTGGCCGCCGTGTGCTGACTGTTGGCCTTGTCATAGCGAGCTGCAGCCCTGTTCGATTTCTCCTGGACCTACATGGTAAAGGGTCATCAGCATTGTTACTAGCCAGCCCATGAACTGGTCACACATGTCATGTGACCGGTATGGTGATGTGAGGGGGAGGGGCCAAGAGACTTCATGAAACAGTGGGTAAGCAACAAATACAGAGATATGAAGAAATGAGGTCGAAGAGGCTATAGAACAGGGTTGAGGGGGCAAAGTAACAGGGTTGAGGGGGCAAAGTAACAGGGTTGAGGGGGCAAAGTAACAGGGTTGAGGGGACAAAGTAACAATTGAGGGGGCAAAGTAACAGGGTTGAGGGGGCAAAGTAACAGGGTTGAGGGGGCAAAGTAACAGGGTTGAGGGTATAACAAAATAGTTGAAGGGTAAAGCTACAACAAATTACAGAATTGAGGTAAACAGAGAGAGACGAGTGTCTCTCACCCCCCAAACTCCAACACAACAATTATCTTACCTCTTTAGCCTTCCGCCACATGATGACAAACGGCTCTGACTTGTAAATGTGAGAATTCAGCTTCTTGGCCAAGTAGTCGACCCTTTGTCTGCCCTCTGCCAAAGCCTGGTGGTAGAGCTTCTTATGCTGCATCAGCTGAACCTCCAGCTCATTAATGGCAGTCCCACTGCACGACAGCTCATCTAGATTGTGCTAAAAGAAATGCCAGGATAAGGTTCCAAGACTCAACTACACAGGACAACTACCAGGAGCTCCAGGGACATACACCAACAGCTAAGGTTCCAGGACACATACACCCACAGTTAAGGTTCCAGGGCACATACGCCCTCAGCTAAGGTTCTAGGGAACATATGGCCAAAGCTAAGGTTCCAGGGCACATATATCCACAGCTAAGATTCCAGGGCACATACACCCACAGCTAAAGTTCCAGGGCACATACACCTACAGTTAAGGTTCCAGGGAAATACACTCACAGCTAAGGGTTCCAAGGCACATACACCCACAGCTAAAGTTCCAGGGCACATACACTCACAGTTAAGGTTCCAGGGCACATACACCCACAGCTAAGATTCCAGGGCACATACACCCACAGCTAAGGTTCCAGGGCACATATACCCACAGCTAAGGTTCCAGGGCACATACACCCACAGCTAAGGTTCCAGGGCACATATATCCACAGCTAAGATTCCAAGGCACATACACCCACAGCTAAAGTTCCAGGGCACATACACTCACAGTTAAGGTTCCAGGGCACATACACCCACAGCTAAGATTCCAGGGCACATACACCCACAGCTAAGGTTCCAGGGCACATATACCCACAGCTAAGGTTCCAGGGCACATACACCCACAGCTAAGGTTCCAGGGCACATACACTCACAGTTAAGGTTCCAGGGCACATACACCCACAGCTAAGGTTCCAGGGCACATACACTCACAGCTAAGGTTCCAGGGCACATACCTTTGGTAAAGGTTATTAAACTATCACTTATGGCTAAGATTCAAAACACACCAAATAAGATAAACACATGACCCTTCACAAAGGTTCTGAACAATGGTTTTGATCTAAGTAACACATAATTTGGACTAGGGCCACATCACTGACATACTGTCAGCTATTGTATCATGTTATTGCTAGGAACACCCACACCCGTACACACCCACCCGTACACACCCATAGGCATACACACATATACACACGTAGGCATACCTACATCCTACCCTAGTAGAAAGCATGTGGCATGACTTGACCTGACAAGAGTGATCATGGGAGACTACTTTATTGAGACCACACCCATTGCACCACAACATACATACACATTTACAGCATTAGCTGTTGGAGAAATTCACATGCAAATGTCATGTACATACATCTGGACTAATAAACCAGTGAATTTACTTCCTCACAACCTCTGCTCCACCCTCCTCCACAACCTCTGCCCCACCCTCCTCCACAACCTCTGCCCCACCCTCCTCCATAACCTCCTCTCCTCTCAACCCATTATTGACCAGTATTACACTTATGAGTTCATAGCTAAATTTACCCAAATATGGTCACCAAAACCATTCCACAATTAACTCAGTTCCTCTGAAGGCAGAGAGAAGCAAACAAACAAACACTGGTTGAGTGTGAGTGCATACATAGCAGCTCAACCAAACTCAACTCAGCTGATCAACTCCCTCTCTCTCCCTCCCTCCCTCCCAATCTACACATGCTTCATTAATTCAGTCACCAATTAATCAACTGTTTTATCCCAAATTTAATCAGCACAAGTCAATCTGCATGTTCAACACACACAGCATCGAGACCTTGTTTCTGCAAGTATAATGCACTCAAAATTACAAATTGTTAGTGTTGCCATGGTAAAGGAAACTTGCACAGGTGTGCCACACCCACCTGGATCTGGTCAACTGGGGTATCTTCATCATCCAACAGAGGAGAGTCTCCATTCACAGACTCAACAGACACTTCCTCTTTACTCTCTCCTGTGCTGGTTTCAACACTGCTCCCTATGGAGTGTTCCCTCACCACTTCAGAACTGGTTTCTTCCACTGAAGTTGAAGAATGTCCATTGGCACCAACCACTTCAGTCATCGTCGAAGTTTGGATCTACCGGACGTTGTTAAACATATTTACCAACAGAAGGAAAATGCAGTCCCTTTAAGCCTAACCCTACATTATCACTGCTCCAGACTTAGTACCTACCGAAGCCTAAAGACACGAACCTGAAAAAATGACCTAACAGCTCCGCGGACTTCACCTCATCCGGACAGATTGCCAAGACTAGAACTTGGAGTGTGTGAGGGATACCTCATCAGCATAAAACGCCTGATGATGATGCCAATTTCAGTTTTATTGTTCGTTCAATTAGGAAGGAAACGGGCGAGTTTCCTAGCCACGCCCACATAATACTTGACCCACAAATTCCTACGTTGACTACATAGCATTTGATGCGTGAGTGATGCGTGGAGGAGACGCTGTAAGAGTCTGGTCTGGACTGATCTTCTGCTACTTGTGCACCCATCTAGTGGCTGGACTGGAGAATAGAGGTAATAGCGAGTGTGAATACTGGTAGATGTTCGGAGCAACCCTGGATAGAAGTTGCAGGAGAGCACATACAATGTCCTCCCTTGTGTATTCCTGCTGTAGTTCTACAGGACCATTTGGTGCTTTAATTCAGATCAAGCATGCAGCACCACTTGTAGCTTCCTGTTCAATGGACAGTTACCAATCCCTGTGCTGCAGTGGAAGTATTACATGATATTAGCACCTATATTGCAGCTGCTTGCAACATCTACCACACTATCTCTCTCCTACTAATTACACCTACTAAGTCTGCATGGATTCCCAGCATGAATACATCTAGTGGCTTGTTGTATAGTTATGAGGAGGGGAGGGGGAGGAGGGGCTGAGAGGGGAGGGGGAGGAGGGGCTGAGAGGGGAGAGGGTATATGTATACATAAAATATACGGTCAGCCAGTGTATGTCAGAGGTGTGTCCACATACTTCATAAAGTATTTGTGTAGTGGAAGGTCGTAGTACTGAAACACTAGAGATGATTTAATGACAGTCATGTAGTAGTAGTACAGCTGAATGTGAGGTAAAAGCTATAATGCACACAAGTTCTCTCAACACCATATATAAGTGTACCTGATTACCTAATGGTAAGTGAAGAGAGAGAGAGAGAGACTAGTGGCTCAGGATGTGTACATTTGTGTCTGGTGACCTTGTAGCACCATAGAGGAATGTTGCCAGTGTGTTGTGTGTGTGTGTGTGTAGGTCATGACAGTAGCCATCTTGATGCGGCTCTCAATTACTATGACACTCTCCATACCAGCCAACTCCGCCTCCAGTCACACCCACTTCCTGGCGTACGTGGTGTTTCTTTCCATGCACTAGGTAAAGACTTCAGGTTGCAGTTGAGGCCAGACAGACGGACTCTGACCTCAGACTTCCGCGTCTATTCTGTGAACTCACGTGGTCATAGACAGGCACATGACGTGGAGTCGGACAACTTCTTGTACGGACATATACGAGGTTTGTACTTGTTGACCCACACATGGGCAAGTAGAGTGTGTGAACACTGTAATCTACAGCGTTATGGACTTTAGTAGCAGTGGTAGTGAGCGGAGCGAGCGAGACAGTATTAGGAGTGGATAATGCAAAATCGGGTATATGTATGTATGGATGGATGGTATGTATGCCCTTTAAACGCGCACGCGGGTGCTTTTTCCCCTAAAAACACGGGCTTTTTAAGCTTGACCTCACTCTCTTCTGATACTACAGCTTTAAACAACTCTTACTTGAAACTCCAAATTGTGAGATAATTCCTTCGAATACTTGTTTTTCAAGTCCCAAAAAGTTACTGTGAACGGGTTACTATGGTATTTAAACCCTTTACCAAACATAATTAGAAAAACTTTGTCGTTTTTGGGGGCTGCTAAATGCCACTCGTTGGTTGTCAAGTGCCACTAGTAGCCAGAGTGGCTAAATATTAGAACCAAGGAAGCCACCATTACTTGGGAAAGGCTGAGGTATGTAGTTCCATATTTTTTAGCTTAAGTTACAAAATTAACTCTGGCTATGTTTTTTTTTTTTGGTTTGTTTTTTTGGTAGAGCTGCCAGTTTGTTCACCAGTTGCTGGTAATTGAGGTAGTCAGAATGGCATAAATTGGATACTACAGAAATTATCACTATTCCTGAAATTGGGTAAGAGAGTAGTAATTCTTTATATATTATTAGTCAACTACTATTTACTTTTTTGCATGAACTAAGCTAAAGTATATTATGTAACAATACATCCGGTATAGAAAGCATTTGAAATAGGCCAATCAAGCGGTCACATTTGCCATGCCACAATATTGGGTGGGGTTTCAATTGTTTAAATATTACTTAATAAAAAAATTGACATTTGTGAGGGGCTCTGCGAAAACCAGACATTTCCCTAAAAACGCAATTGTACATTACGGCTAAAAGTTTGAAAAAAGTGAATAATTTTTTAATTTTATATTTTTCCATAATTATAAACTTCTAACCTTTGTCTAGCTCTCTGCCAAGTTTCATATTCTATAGCGATCATTTTCTTGGTAAGTGAGCACGTCAAAAATGGGCACTCTCTAAAGTTAGCTATTCTCCGCGAATTTCCAATTGGAGTGTCACGAACAATAAACATTTTGAAGTTACCAACTTCAAACGCATGTAAGTTAAAAACGCTTAAGCGCACGCCGGCGGCAAATAGCTTATTTTAAAGCAGAAAATATGCTTTTTCTGAAAATGCCTAAATCTCAATTTTGATTTTTTTAGGGAAACACCTGGTTTTTGCAGAGCCCCTCACATTTTAGTAAAATTAATGGAAGCATGATAAATACTAATCAATCATACCATTAGCTAATTATACCTTGTCAAGGAATAATTTTTGAGTGAATCTTACAGAGCATTCTCCAAAACAAGGGAGGCAGAACCAGGTGACACCAGTGGTTAATAGTTTTATGTAACTTAACTAGGCAGGCTCGCTCAACATTTGCTTGTGTTGTGTGAAAGTATTGTAAGTTACAATTACTACTTAGTAAAGAATATCACAAAGAAAATGTTTAAATAGTGTGACTTGTTTTTTTGTTGCTTTAATTTTTTTAAATTAAAACAGTTGCGGGGAGTGGTTACTATGGCAATGAATCCCCTTTACTGTATATACGTAATTTAACAACTCGACTTTTTTTAGTAGCTTGAGTGTTAGAAGTTAAAACCAATTGTTGAACAAAAAGGTAGTTTTAGGCTCGCTCGCCATTTGTGCTCAAGCACACCACTAGTTGCTAATGTTTAATTGGTAAGGTTTGTATGAGTGACTGGTGCAATATTTGAAGTATTGTATGATTGGAACTAGGCAGTAGCATGAAATACCTTAGCACTGAGTAGCTTATAGGAGCAGCTTATGTTGTCATTCTGTCAGTTGTCTGTCTGTCATTCTGTCAGTTGTCTGTCTGTCATTCTGTCAGTTGTCTGTCTGTCATTCTGTCAGTTGTCTGTCTGTCATTCTGTCAGTTGTCTGTCTGTCATTCTGTCAGTTGTCTGTCTGTCATTCTGTCAGTTGTCTGCCTGTCATTCTGTCAGTTGTCTGTCTGTCATTCTGTCAGTTGTCTGTCTGTCATTCTGTCAGTTGTCTGTCTGTCATTCTGTCAGTTGTCTGCCTGTCATTCTGTCAGTTGTCTGCCTGTCATTCTGTCAGTTGTCTGTCTGTCATTCTGTCAGTTGTCTGCCTGTCATTCTGTCAGTTGTCTGTCTGTCATTCTGTCAGTTGTCTGTCTGTCATTCTGTCAGTTGTCTTTCTGTCATTCTGTCAGTTGTCTGTCTGTCATTCTGTCAGTTGTCTGTCTGTCATTCTGTCAGTTGTCTGTCTGTCATTCTGTCAGTTGTCTGCCTGTCATTCTGTCAGTTGTCTGTCTGTCATTCTGTCAGTTGTCTGTCTGTCATTCTGTCAGTTGTCTGCCTGTCATTCTGTCAGTTGTCTGCCTGTCATTCTGTCAGTTGTCTGCCTGTCATTCTGTCAGTTGTCTGTCTGTCATTCTGTCAGTTGTCTGTCTGTCATTCTGTCAGTTGTCTGCCTGTCATTCTGTCAGTTGTCTGCCTGTCATTCTGTCAGTTGTCTGCCTGTCATTCTGTCAGTTGTCTGTCTGTCATTCTGTCAGTTGTCTTTCTGTCAGTTGTCTGTCTGTCATTCTGTAAAAATAAGTTAAGTTTGGGCTTTCATTTTGTGTCATTGATCACATGGTGATCACATGACCAATTTAACTTGCTGGTACAGTATACAACTTGAGCAATGTTTCTGCTTGCTGTTACTATGACAATACATTGCCCCTCCAACTCTCATGCGCAAGAGAGAATGTGTGACAATTTAACAAGTAATTGTTAAATATTGTTGTTGTTGTTGTTGTTGTTTTGTTGTTGTTTCTACTCAGATGTCTCAGACTCGCATGTAATAGCACATCTTTCTGATGATGGCATTCTATCTGCTGTTATAGCCACACCCACTTCCATTTACCACGTTGAACCTTCTTCCCATTATGTAAAAAGCCCTCATGAATTCCACATGATTGTCTATGACCACACCCACATCAAATCACGCCTCAACGGCACTAAAATGGACTTTGTCTACCCGCACTCTCACGTTGGTGGACTGAGCAAGCTCCGAACCATGTCGCACAGTGCCCAGCTGGTGGAGTCCGGGCGTCTCAGATTGAAGCGTCAGTCTCGTGGTCTAATTGGAGGTAATTTCTGTAGCATGACTCTAGTTGCTGATCATACAGTGTACCAGCAGTTTGGGAGGTCTGTCGGCAGTGTCTCCAGGCAATTGGTCAGTCAGGTGCAGGTCATGTGATCCACATTCATTATGTGATTTTCATGTGTTCAGGTGTTGATTATGTCAACTGTCAACTCTATGGTGTTCACACCTACTGAGTGGGTACTGGATGTCAGTGGAAATAGCATATCTGGACTAGGTCTGACCATTTCTCAAGTACGTATTCATGTCACATACCATTTGTGCGGTACCAGTCTGTGGGGTGGTACCAGTCTGTGGGGTGGTACCAGTCTGTCGGGTGGCACCAATCTGTCGGGTGGCACCAATCTGTCGGGTGGCACCAATCTGTCGGGTGGTACCAGTCTGTGGGGTGGTACCAGTCTGTGGGTGGCACCAGTCTGTGGGGTGGCACCAGTCTGTCGGGTGGTACCAGTCTGTGGGGTGGCACCAGTCTGTCGGGTGGCACCAGTCTGTGGGGTGGCACCAATCTGTCGGGTGGCACCAGTCTGTGGGGTGGCACCAGTCTGTCGGGTGGTACCAGTCTGTCGGGTGGCACCAGTCTGTGGGGTGGCACCAGTCTGTCGGGTGGTACCAGTCTGTCGGGTGGTACCAGTCTGTCGGGTGGTACCAGTCTGTCGGGTGGCACCAGTCTGTCTGTCGGGTTTACAGTCTGTCGGGTGTCACAAGTCCTGTTGGTGGTACCTAGTCTGTCGGGGGGCACCATTCTGTCGGGTGGCACCAGTCTGTTCGGGGGCACCAGTCTGGCGGTGTAACCAGTCTGTCGGGTTGTACCAGTCCCGGTCGGGTGCACCAGTCTGTCGGGTGGTACCATCCCTGCGGGGTGGCACCAGTCTGTCGGTGGCACCCAGTCTGTGGTTGGCACCAGTCTGTGGGGTGGGGCACCTCTGTCAGGGGGCAACCAGTCTGTGGTGGCACCAAAGTCTGTTGGGTGGCACCATCCCTGTCCGGGTGTTACCCATCTGTCGGTGCACCAGTCTGTGGGTGGCCACCGGCTCGTGGGGTGGCACCAGTTCTGTGGGTGGCACCAGTCTGTGTGGGGGGTGGCACCAGTCTTGGGGGTGGCACCGTCGTGGGGTGCACCAGTCTGTTGGGTTGCACCAGTCTGTTGGGGGGGCAACCAGTCTGTCGGGTGGTACCAGTCCTGTCGGGTTGTACCAGTCTTGTCGGGTGGCACAGTCTGTCGGGTGGTACCAGTCGTCGGGTGGCACCAGTCTGTCGGGTGGCACCAGTCTGTGGGGTGGCACCAGTCTGTGGGGTGGCCCCGTTCTGTCAGGTGGCACCAGTCTGTCGGGTGGCACCAGTCTGGCACCAGTCTGTCGGTGGTACCAGTCTGTCGGGTGGCACCAGTCTGTGGGGTGGCACCAGTCTGTGGGGTGGCACCAGTCTGTGGGGTGGCACCAGTCTGTGGGGTGGCACCAGTCTGTGGGGTGGCACCAGTCTGTGGGGTGGCACCAGTCTGTGGGGTGGCACCAGTCTGTGGGGTGGCACCAGTCTGTCGGGTTGTACCAGTCTGTCGGGTGGCACCAGTCTGTCGGGTGGTACCAGTCTGTCGGGTGGCACCAGTCTGTCGGGTGGCACCAGTCTGTGGGGTGGCACCAGTCTGTGGGGTGGCACCAGTCTGTCAGGTGGCACCAGTCTGTCGGGTGGCACCAGTCTGTGGGGTGGCACCAGTCTGTCGGGTGGTACCAGTCTGTCGGGTGGCACCAGTCTGTGGGGTGGCACCAGTCTGTGGGGTGGCACCAGTCTGTGGGGTGGCACCAGTCTGTGGGGTGGCACCAGTCTGTGGGGTGGCACCAGTCTGTGGGGTGGCACCAGTCTGTCGGGTTGTACCAGTCTGTCGGGTGGCACCAGTCTGTCGGGTGGTACCAGTCTGTCGGGTTGTACCAGTCTGTCGGGTGGTACCAGTCTGTCGGGTGGCACCAGTCTCTTGGTATAGCCTGACATTGATCATTAGACCTTTTACTGGAATCGTGGATGTCTATAAATTACTTAATTACTACTACTACTACTACTACTACTACTACTACTACTACTACTACTACTACTACTACTACTACTGTTCAGGTCCTAGACCTTCACACAGCCCAGCCAAGTTAATGAGCCCCTCCCATCTATGACTTCTGCATTACACAAACCCTCATCCATTATCACCTATAGAAACTCCAATACTCTCCCAAGCATCATTCAATTATACACTTAGACATTCACCATCTTGTTCTTTCCCATGCATTCCATTCTAAACTTACTTCATATACTCTTGTAATGTAGTTCTTGATTAGTAGTAGTATTACTAGTGGTGCGCTCGAATAGCGCAAATGCATGGCGAGCGAGTAATATATGAGTATAGGTAAAGATGATTTGTGAAGGAAATCGCTAAATAATAGCAATGATTAGGCATGAAGAGTTAACAATAACAGAATTACCTGAATAAACTTCGAAAGCAGTGGCAAAGAAGCGTAGCTTGACAAAGAGTTTCAAGAAGAGAGTAGCTATAAACGTTTTGGTTGAAACACAGTTGCGTAAGGCAGTGCAGCAGGATTCTCCGCGCTCGTTAATTGAAAAATACTGGAACTGTGAACGCTTTACCTAACTTACGTAATTAGAAGCGCGGGCGAATATTTTTGACGTACGCATACATACCTATATATATATATATCTGAAATCTCAATTGAACACGACTGAGAGTCAGCTTCGCTCGCTCGCTGAATTACAGTTGTGAAAGTCAAAGTTATCTTCTCTCTCTCCTAGCTGTCCTTGTACAGTAATAGTTCTAGTGCAAGATCTCTGCTCCCTCGCTAATAGAGATCTCTGTCTTGCTACTTAGTTCAGTTAGTGTTCTAGTCATTGTAGTAGTTAGTCAGTCACATTGTGTCTAGATAGACTGAGCTTTAGTAGTGACAGAAGTGCTGTCTGGTGCATGGCTTAGTTCTTAGGTGATAGCTAGGCCTTAGAATTGAGTAGTGTGTTAGATAGCTGGTCCTTCGATTGTCACTTGATTAATTGTTTATGTCCTGGGTGCCTTACACCCGCTCAACTACTACTACTACTACTACTACTACTACTACTTCACTTCCACATTCTTGAATGTGTGTATGTGAAAGGAAGTTGCTGAGTTGTTTATTTCTTGATGGATTGTAGGTCATAGTTCACGAGGAAGCAGATTCAAGCCCCACCCACTATAACACGGGCAGGAGTGATGTGGATGCTACTGACTTATTGAACTTCATGCGCGTGGAGGAACGCTGGACCAGCCATTGTCTGGTACACCTGTTTACTAACAGGAACTTCCCCTCTGGCTTACTGGGTCTGGCCAACATCGCCAGTCCTGTTCGTTCTCAGACTGGAGGCATATGTTCTACCAGTGAGTCACATGATCTCTCACATGATCCCACATGACTTGTCCTCCCACTTGTCCCTCTCACTCTAGGGTTTAGAGATTCCAGCGGTGAGTTAGTGATCTACAACACAGGACTGAGCACCTTCCTCAATGGCGGGCAGACTATGGTTGTCTCAGAGATGGTGCAAGTAGTAGGGCATGAGCTCGGACACAACTGGGGCAGTTTCCATGATCCGTCAGACGTAAATGAGTGTCGTAGCTTCATTATGAATGAGTATGCTCAGGATGGCAACTTACAGACCCACTTTGTGAGTCCTTTACGCCCGCACGAACACACACATCACCAATTGCCTTTTGTGTGTGTGTGTGTGTCAGGATTTCTCAGTGTGTAGTCGCAGAGCAATTGGTGCTGTGCTACTAAGTAAAGCTAATTGTTTTGGTGAGGCCAGTGATATGGTAAGGTGTGGGAACTTCCTCAAAGAGTCTGACGAGGAATGTGATGCAGGACCACAGGGAGACAACTGCTGCTCGTCGGCATGCCAACTGAAGGCAGGTGCCAGTTGCAGGTTAGTGGGCGCTGTTTGATGTTGGACATTGGAAGGAAACTGAGTGTTTGTTTGTGTTTCCATAGTGATAGTAACTACGATTGTTGTGTTAACTGTCAACTGGCCAATACATCAGTCGTGTGCAGTTCAGCTCCGGCCCTGACAGACAACTGCCATGGAGACACTTTCTGCACGTATCCTAAATTACTAACACGTATACATACCTATGCACACACAAACAAACACGTATACATGCCTATGCACACACAAACAAACACGTATACATACCTATGCACACAAACAAGCACGTATACATACCTATGCGCACACATACAAACACGTATACATACCTATGCGCACGCATACAAACACACATACATACCTATGCACACGCATACAAACACGTATACATACCTGTATGCACACATAATGCAGTCAGTCAGGTACATAGTACATATCTCATGTAATCATTTGTTATATCCTTAACTGAGCAAAGTGGACAAAACTTCACGTGTCCTAGTAACTCTTCAGAACCAGTGGCTGAAGGAACACCTTGTATCAGGTAAGATGTGGTGTATGGCTGCGCAGAACTTCATGTGTGTGTGTGTGTGTGTTGCTAGAGGGACATGTCGTGTATTGGCACCAGGGAAGACAGAATGTGTCCCTGTCTGTAGGGAGTTCTGCATGTGCAGTGGCGAGGTGGAGTGTAAAGTGTGTTGCAGTGACACGGGCAGCTGTGCTCCATCTAACGAGACCATCAACCTGGCTAATGGATCCCTGTGCTCAGAAGGAGTCTGTGTCAATGTGAGTGTGTCAACAAACGCACGATCACTTGCATTGTGTCATAGAAGGTGTCCACTTATGATTGTCTCTCTAAGGGGTGTGGTCTCTTTACGCTTAGTTATCCATTCTTAATATTATTGGTTCTATTGACCAGCTACTCCAGTAACTATAGCTGCACCAGTTGTTATATCTAACTCCTAGTTGCCATAGCTACATCAGTTGTTATATCTAGCTCCTGATTGCCATAGCTACCTCAGTTATATCTCCTTATTCCTGCATCACGCAAGCATTCTATGTTCTCCCATATTAAACGTGCATATTGAATGCTCCAATGCACCTCGTGTGTAGTTCTGGACAACTGTATTTTAGATGTATGTATGTATGGTGAAGTTACCTCAGAAAGACAAGCCTTTGAAGCAAAACCATTTTACTGTTTTGGAAAATATCCTATGCACAAAACAACTGGTACAATTAACAATTTATACACTCAATGTACAATATGTACAATATGGGGGTGACATTCACTCTCATGCTTGTGAAAATATTTATACATGCTCTTGAAATATCTCCCCATATTGTATGCTAACTTATGCAATAAGTATTATATATAATATTGCTTTAATTCAGCGACAATTTGCTTTTCAAACTCCATTGTTGACACTAAGTTTTGTGTACAGAGGATCATGGAATAACTCAAGAACATGGCTGACAGGAATGTGTGTGTGTGTGTGTGTGTGTAGGGCATGTGCAGTGACAGGACACAGGACAACATCGCTAGGATATGGTCCATCATTACATCATTGAATACTAACGCCTTCAGTAAGTGATACTGGAATCTGTGGTAAGGGTTGTCAATATAGCTCTCTCTTTCCCCCACAGGAGTGTTGATGATGGAGAACATAGTGGGTGTGGTCTTGATATTCACCGTTCCTGTGTGGGCACTGCTGGGATGGGTGGTTCACAAGGTCATTGACTTACCCAGGCTCATTGCATTCCTCAATGCTTTCCAGCAGAAGAACATGGAACACTGGGTCACCACGGAGAAAAAACAGAGGAAGGAGCTCAAGAAAAAAAAGGTGCTCGATACCAAAGGTTTGTTATAAGTCAGCTTAGCTCCTCAGATATTTAGGGAGGGGCTACTTGCTGTAGCTACACTGGTAGTCTACCTTGCTAGCACACCAATACAAGCTAACAGCCACCAAACCTTTGTTATAGGAGTGGGTGATTGTCTATTGGTGAGTGTGTCTATTGTATCACTTGCATGGCAGCATGTGGCTTGGGTGGGTGTGGCTATTGTATCACTTGCATGGCAGCATGTGGTTTGGGTGGGTGTGGCTATTGTATCACTTGCATGGCAGCATGTGGCTTGGGTGGGTGTGGCTATTGTATCACTTGCATGGCAGCATGTGGTTTGGGTGGGTGTGGCTATTGTATCACTTGCATGGCAGCATGTGGCTTGGGTGGGTGTGGCTATTGTATCACTTGCATGGCAGCATGTGGCTTGTCTTGTGTAGCACAAAGAGAAACCTGAATGGAGATATTTGCTGGACGGAGATGGAGAAGACGAGGAGGAGGGACAAGGAGGTGAGGAACATCACAGTGTAGTGGACCCATTAGATGATGACGCCTCAGATATCATCCCCCGAACACACTTGTAGCAAAGAACCCTTTACCCAATCACATCCAGCTGTTTAGAACCCATTATTTATACATGATGTTTAAAAATGGATATAAAAATTGAAGGAAAAGAAGATATAAATATTAAATACAATAGTAGTAGATGGAGGTAAAATTAGAGCTAGCAGCTCATTCTCCCGTCATGTGAGTATGGAGGAAGTCAAAGACAGTGTTGATGATGCCCCAGGAAATGAAGGAGCGCGTGTAGTTGATGTGGACACCACGGAACAATTTCCACCATTTATTCCCTCTCTCTGAGACAGTCTCGTAGAACGCATCTCTCACATTCAGAAAGGGGCCGCCTATCCGAGCCTGCATTTTAGTCTTCACCACATTAAGTGGGAAAAAGGCAGTACTCAAAGCAGCCCCAAGCCCCGCCCCACTCAGAAATGCATTCATAGACTGTCCAATCACCAGCTCCGAGTGAGGCAGAGAATCTTTGAGTGGTTGCCTCAGACCAAGGAACAGAGCGTTGCTGGGACCATTCCTCAGCAGTACAGCAGACAACCCTCGATACATCTCCTTCGCGCCCAGATTGGAGATCACTCTGAAGGCGTGTCCTGTGTTGCGCAGTTCTCCGTGGAAACTCTTGGACTGCATCACAACTTGTACACGCTCAAAAGGCACTAGCACCGCCTCAGTGGTGCCCGCCCCTATTGCAGCTGCTGTGTGAGCTAAGAGGTGAGGACAGCGATCCCTGAGCACATTGTAGTACTGGGCATAAGTGCCGAACATGAGAGAGACGGTGGTGGTCCTCTGGAGAAGAGGAGGCAGCAAGCCGCGATACAAATACAGAATGCCCTCTCGGTACACCTGCCGCACTGCTTTGTGCAGACGAATGCCGTGAATCTGCTGCCGGAACATTATCTTGTTAAGCGGAAATGTAATAGCCACGTTCACTACTGAGGACACGCCCCCACATATATACTCCACAGAAGCAGAACTGGGCATGTCCTTGTCAACACCTTCTATCAGTGGGTGTGGAGACCCCTTACCCATCATCCTGAAATAATAGACATAATGCACTTCAAATAGGATGGGTGTGTGACTGGACTATTAGTGGCATGATACAATAACAGACACTCAAGGAATTATTTAATAGGAACTCATCAAAATGAAAACTATTGCCTTGACAACTTACTAAACAGTACTACTATGTCAATATGTATAAAGTGGCTAATTAAAACACAAATAAACAAGCAATTAATATCGCAGTTTACGGAGCATAGCACATTTAGTAAGAGTTTTATAAAGGACTGGGAACACCTGACAAATCTTGACATTCTAATCAAACCTATTGCCTAAACCCTGTTTTCAATCTTTGTTCTTACCTTCACTCTCTGTTCCAGCATAAGATTCTTTACATTTTTATCAAGCAATGTATTGCATGTACCGCCGGGTGAGGAATAGTTCAGTTCTGCACCATATGGAAATAATCGCCGGTATGGGTGTGGTCAACAGATCAACACGAGCGCGCTACACTTGTTCATTCTCTAGCTTTGTGATTTTTGTTTCATTTCGTCTTAAATATTATAATTATGAGTGCAAGTAATTTGATACAACAATAATTCCTATAATTTGAGAGATATAGTGGATGAGTTAAGAGGCCAGCCTGACTGCCCCAGCCTGTGCCAGTGAGCTACAAGTGCTCCATGATTGGCTCCATGTATACGCCCTCCATGGCCTTCCACTGGTTCCCACGAGACATGGACGTGACTGCAGAGATCTCGTACTGGCCTTGGATGGGTCTACCATACGTGTTACCACTCACATGCAGGAACCTGTCACATGGACAACAAGTCAATAGTACAACCATCAATACATAGTGCTATGCCCACATACTAACAAGGGGGGGGGGGGGGTCGGACCCCTTCCACAGCTCAACTTGTGGCTGACAAATCACATGATATCTTCTTCAGCAACCACAGCATACCGTGACCAGTATGTATGTATGTGTGTGTATGCTAAGGCTCTTAACAGCTGCCAGGTAGAGGGAGGTGCACTTATCTAGGAGGTCCATAAGCTAGGTTCTACTGTACATGTGTGTATGTGTGTGAATGAGTTATTACCCATTGGTGTGGAAATGCTTGAATCTCACAGGTTGGTCTCTATTCCAGAACTCTCCATCACACACCAGTATCCAGTCGTCCCCTACACACACACCACACACACACATCACAAGCATGCATACACACACACACACACATACACACTCAACAACATACCTTGATCCCCCTCTCCATTGTTGCCAAAGCAACTGACCTCCTGGTTGTTAGAGAGAGGAGATCTGAAGTTGTGAGAGTGAATATACATGCGTGTCTGCAAGTGTTGTAGGCGGAGTTTCGCACCACACTTCAAAGGCTTACTAAAAAACAACATGAGTGAAATTACAAACACAACTACTAAACCGACTAGTTAGAACAAGTAGCACTTGTTAATATGCAAACAGTTGATGAGTCACTAGAACACTACACGAGGTAATCTTGGAACAGCTCAAGCAGACGTCAGACACACTATTCTGTTCTAGCCTCATCGTTGTGACTAATTAAACTTGACAAGATGATTGTTAGCCATCTCTCTTAGTTCTGTTACTACACATGCCTTCAATCACCACTTGTCACCATCATCCTCTTATTCCTCTCAAGTTCAGCAATAATAGAGTCACTGCTCCACAATAGCAGTCAATACAACCCATTCAACTTGTGGTTGGATAAATACACCTATTAGGTAATGGTTGTCAAGCACTTTAATTGAAGTCGCACTTTATTCAAGGTTGAAGTAATTGAGGAAGTGTGATATATTAAGTAAGTAGCACCCGTACACACACACAACTTACCCACGAGGACAGTGTTGTCCGTGAGCTCCTTTAACCAGCCAATAACTGTTCACATCATCCAGAAATTTGGCTCCTGTTACACTCTACACACATGCACACACACATTTACTTCTGACCTAATGCATGATTATTATCTCATGCAGCAACCATTGGATGTCTGCAGTTTGATACTCCTAAGAGAAATCCCTAGGGAAAGCCCCAACTAATACATACCAACATACGTATGTGACAGGTTTAGGGAAATCTGCCTAAACACAGCCTCTAATTCTACCATAAACAAATCCTGCCGCTGGCCTAGTAGAAATCAACTGGGCTTCACTTAGGCTTCTCAGAGAAACTATGTTGGAATGACAAGAGTTGCGCGAGTGCATGGACGAGTACAAAGTGCAGCTATAGTTACATACATATTTTTCCTGCAGTAAACAAATAGACTTCCTCAGCAATGCCCCACACATAAGTCACACTGGCAAGTCTTCTGAGCCACATATCTCAGTTCTAACACTCACCAAAGCATACAACTGCACTATAAGCTAGAGCGAGTAGTCATTCATCCATTTCCAACATAAATCACATGCACACACCTACCTGCTGCCCACTACCTGATCCATACTTGACATCGTGGGAGTGCAGTCTAACATTGTGGTCCTGGTTGGCCAACTTAACTGACGAACCACAAGTCACGTACTGGAACCCTTTACCAAACATATACATGGAGGCACACACAATGAACCTTTCACTTAATCAAATTGGCTTCTGTCTAAATAGAAGATACATGAATGCACTGAAGAGACGGAAATCAATCTTTTCTGAATGAGCTCAATAGCATAGTGATGGCCAGAAAGCTATCCAAGCAAACAAAACTCAATATACATGAATTGAAGCACGGTACCAGCAATAAAATACACATAGTCAGGACGGAATACAATGCAAAGTGACAATCAAAAAAACTATCGAAATGTCTTTAATTGATATAAAAAGCAGTGTTGATAAGGCTAGACCTTCTAGTGTTTGGCTCACGCAATATTTTAACAATTCCTTTTATGAATAAACCAACAGGTATTTGACAGAATTTGATGCATACACCTCCAATACTCATTCATTCAGTTTGATTCACACTCTATTAGTGTCAACTGAACATACTATCACAGTATCACTGCTAGGGAACAAGCCAAATACATATATATATCCCGTAAGATTAAGCTGCTCTACCACTACTACCAGCAAAAGGGGCGGTAAAGGCTACTACTACTCCCTATATATTGTGCACGGGAGATCTTACACAACTCACCCGCAGCAGATAGCGCCGAGTGCAGACACGCACAAAGTAACAGCCCCACATACACATTCATAGCTTTTAGCTCCACTACACCCGGGGCCAGACCGAGTACAAGACAACAACAAACACTCACTCACTCCCTTTGCTCGACCCCACTATTCTGAGCCAGCATATAGCATCAATTCAACTAAGTTGCGTCAATAAGGCGGAGTGCCACGTGGCTAGCCACGCCTCACCGGAAACAAAGCTGTTGCCATGACACCACATAACTTAAAACATTGCACACGGATTCCGGAGTAAGCGCACCATGGTCCAGGGGGGCCGAAGTTGGTGGAGATTATTTAACTTAAATTGTAAAAAATAACTTATTCAGGATGGCTGATCTAAATGAAGAGGAGTTACAGGAGTTGTACGCCTGGATAGACAACATTCCTCTGTCCAGACAGAAGAAAAACATTACTAGAGATTTTAGTGATGGAGTGTTGACCGCTGAAGTTGTGCACCATTTCATCCCTCGCCTTGTAGAGCTGCACAACTACAGTCCTGCTAATGCAACCCAACAGAAAGTGGACAATTGGAAGACCCTCAATAGTAAATGATGGGATTGTTTTAGGTTCATAGATACTAATTCGCCAGGAACAATAGTCATCGTATACAGTAGATGCTATATAGAAATGCTTGTAGAATAGCTGTAGGAATCTGGAATAATTGATGGTGGCTGCTAGATCTACTGTATAATTTTTTATACAGACCCGACACAGGTCGGAATGTAAAACAACATTTTAACAAAATTTAAAACACAATAAAAATGTGTTCAAGCCTGGCTTGACTAAGTCTGTGTGTGTGTGTGTGTGTGTTTAGGGAAGGTATTTTCTAGGCTGAAGTTCGGTGTGTCTGACGAGCTATTACAAGGAGTTATTGCTGGCAAATGTGGGGTCATTGAGTACATCCTAAGTAATCTCAGGACTAAGGTAAGGACAGCTGCATGTCATGGAATGTTATAGCACTCTCTCTCTCTCTCACTGTGTAGATTGAGAACTACCTGCAGAATGTCACTGCTCACGTCCCGGCTTCAGACATGTCACTTGTCACGTCATCACAAGACGAGCACCAGCACATCAATATGAAGTACGACACACATCTGCCGTCATCCTGGATGCCTATGCAGGTTATTAATTTATGAACCTTGCCATTACTATCACTGCCACTAACTACTATACTACTACTACTACTATTATTACTACTACAATTATTGTTATTACTTTACTACTAATACTACTGTTCTACAACTGCTGCAATTACTATGATTATACTGCAACTACTATTATGATGACTACTAGTGATGTGCTTCAGCACGAATGGCGAGTGAGCCATTGTGCATAAACAACAAACAACAGGGTAGACTCTGATAAACAACGGGGTAGACTCTGATAAACAACGGGGTAGACTCTGATAAACAACGGGGTAGACTCTGATAAACAACGGTCTGATAAACAAAATCTTTATACAAAAATAACAATAAGGCTACCTTTTTAGTTCCCTGAAGCTTACTTGTGGTATGTTGCTCCTGTAGTAAAATGCCTATCTAAACGACCAGTAGTTTCAGACAAAGAACACTCGAGCTAATTTTAAAAAATGGCCGAGTTTTTAAATCACACAATGCCATAGTAACCACTCATCACAACTAACTGTTCAACTTGGGGGGAAATAACAAGGAATTACCTGTGCAGTTTTGACCCTAACAGACTTGCTTACTGTATAAAGGAGCTAAAATATTTATTTAATGTTTACTTTGTGCTGTTAATGTTCTTTAGCTAAGCAGTCCTTGCAACACACAACACTTTCACATACACTTGTTCACTCGATATAGCAGCAACACAACACTTACTTTCATGACTTGACTATTGGACAATGGATTTTTACAATGGATTTTTACTGTTGCATAGGGCTATCACTATGACAAACAGTGCATTAGCCAGGATAACTATACTGTTGCATAGGGCTATCACTATGACAAACAGTGCATTAGCCAGGATAACTATACTGTTGCATAGGGCTATCACTATGACAAACAGTGCATTAGCCAGGATAACTATACTGTTGCATAGGGCTATCACTATGACAAACAGTGCATTAGCCAGGATAACTTACCACCGTCGCTAATTCAAATGGAAACTGAACTCCCAAGTTTGTAAGACTTAACTGCATCTGCATGGATGGGGTCAACCACCAAGCAAACACAAGACACGAGGGTCAAAGTACAAAATGACATATGTATGTCCACACACATATATATACAAACAAACAAATATCCCAGATTCTCAATTAGTTACCCCTGTATAGCGTCTCACTCGCTTCGCTTGCTCGCCAACTACTGGCACTACTTTATGTCATGCACACAATTGATGTGCAACTTGCATTTCCCTCTCTATTGTCAGACCTTCACTATATCATCATCCATTCTATCATCTGCAGGTTGAGGACAGGAATCAGCCATTAAGACCAGTACTGCAGTCACAGTATTCAGAACCATCTCCCAGACAACCTCTCAACCAAAAACCCAGCCAGGACTTTAAGCCCTCTTCAAATCCATTACACACACGAACCCAACCAACATCCCGTATTCCATTGCCCGATCGAAAACACCACATGTCAAAGACCTTCCCATCCAGTTCCACTCTGACGTTGCCACCCCTAATTGAAAGCACCAGCAGGTCTACGCTGCCAGGTAGCAATGTGACAACATATGGAGGAATTGCTCAAAACTATAGGAAGCAACCTGGAGTGGCTGTAATGGCTGGAACTGGCAAGAAGTTGAGTCGGGACGATGCTATGGCCATGAAGATTAGACTGGCAGAGAAGGACCAGCAGCTGCTCCAGACACAGGAATACATACAGGTATGCCTCTACATGTGGCTACATGGGCTATTCACACTGGAGTATGGAAACATAGCTTATGTTGGACTAATAATCTCCAAATGCTATTCAATGCTCTAACCTCCTCCCTCCCCTTTTACCTCTCTCTCTCTCTCTACCTCTCCCCAATCCTACAATATGGCTACTCTGATACCGGGCAGACTACAGTCCATACTTTAATATGAATGATTGACCACACCCACTTCACTAGCTACATGCATTTATTCGGATTGTTTAATTTACTATTGTTTGTTATTATTGTTATTAGTCAAATGGTTTTTATTTTACTGAAGGACACCCTTTTGGCACAAAATGTCTGCAGTTATTAAATATTTATTAAGACTAGCAAGTACCCTGCCACATAGTGGTGCTTGACGTATTGCAAAGTAAGAATGCAGTAGCACAAATTATCCTGCTCAATTATCATTCTCTACCATCAGCTCTTTTCTCAAGTCATGGAGCCCCCTTTTACTTTGTCTATCTCTCCTGCTTCTGAATTTCTGTCCTGAGAAACTTTTTGTCTTTTATTTCGTACTTTAGCCTTTCTTTTGAAAACTAACCCCCGCCTTTACTCGTCGATTCCACCCGCTTTTTAGTTATAATTAATCGCTAGCCTTTTGCCTTCTCTTCCCTTCCATTTTAAACCTACACCCCTTACCTCGCCGATTTCATCCACTTTTCAGTACGATTAATCACCTTTTACCTTCTCTTCCGTACTTTCACCTTGAAACCTACGCCGCCTTCCATCGTCAATTGCACCCGCTTTTTAGAAGTAACCAGCACGTTCTACTGATTGTGGCGATACTTTACCTACCATAAATGAACGATACTTTACCTACCATAAATGAACGATACTTTACCTACCATAAATGAACGATACTTTACCTACCTTTACCTACCATAAATGAACGATCCTTTACCTACCATAAATGAACGATCCTTTACCTACCATAAATGAACGATGCTTTACCGAACCATACAAAGCTCATGAATTATTCATGAATACACACACCGTCATCGTCGTTACTGACACACAAGCGTATTATTATATCGATTTATAAACTTTATTTTTAATTGGAAACCTGATACTTCAAATTAAATTGGTATAACTGGGAGTAAGACATAAGAAATGTACAGCTAACCTCTAAAATATGACGACCTCGAAATAGTATTGATAAGCCTGTATAGTATTGTAATAGTATTGATAAGCCTGTATAGTATTGTAATAGTATTGATAAGCCTGTATAGTATTGTAATAGTATTGATAAGCCTGTATAGTATTGTAATAGTATTGATAAGCCTGTATAGTATTGTAATAGTATTGATAAGCCTGTATAGTATTGTAATAGTATTGAAGAGGGGAGTACTCACGCACAGTCAACCTCTAGCGAGTCAGGTTGTAAGGCTGGCCTCTTGGTTGATGTCTGAGACTTCTGCTCTCAGTAACAGACTGGGAACGTTTACTGGAAACAATTCCCCGCTCCGGACTTCTCGCTAATTAGCTAGGTATTAATTATACAGTATAGCAGTGGCTTGATAAAATTCAGATGTAAAACGGTTTGAATAACAACGAGAAGTGAGAAAGAGACCACGGGTAACAAAGGTGATACGTGAATGATACGCATGTACATAAAAAAAGAATTGAGTATGCTCGGTAAGTGTGAAATGATGTATAAGTAAAAGTGAATGATAATTAGTTAGCTAATAGAGTCCAGTTGTTAATTTCTTTGGTCTTCAACAAGTATTGATAAGCCTGTATAGTATTGTAATAGTATTGATACGCCTGTACAGTATTGTAATAGAATTGATAAGCCTGTATAGTATTGATAAGCCTGTATAGTATTGTAATAGTATTGATAAGCCTGTATGCACGGGCATGTTATCAAATCTGTATTTCTCATTCTAACAAGTGATGACTATGAGAGTGATGGAACAATTGCCATAGCAACCATCGCATTTACAAACATGATGTTGTGTCTTATCGATCAGCTACCTCATAGTTTGTCTAACAAACCCTCTATAACGGAGTCATTGTTGGGTGCATGGCTGAGGTGGTGATATGTGTAGCAGATACCAGTTCTGCATAGTATGTTTGTGTGTTGTGTGTTGTCAGTACTTACAGATGAAGGTGACCCGCTATGAACATCTGGTGCAGATCAAGGATATGAAAATTGAAAGTTTGAGGAGGGAATTAGAGGATGCTAGAAATGCTATTCGTCAGACCCAGTTACTGCAGAGACCATACCAGCGAAGATGACACAAGCACAGGTGACAGACTGAGCCAGCCTGCCAGACACTAGAGGGCCACACCCTCTCCCTCCCTCTCTCCCTCCTTCTCATTGATCAGAACAGCTCCTCTTCTTTTTACTTCGTGTTTTTATACAACTCATTTTCAAAATATTTTGTAAAAAAAATATTAGTGTGTGTGCAGACTGTCACTTAGTTCTAGTGAAGTCCAGTGGGTTGCCATAAATGGCATCATGAATCTCCACAAAGAGAGGCACATACGTAAGATAATCCAGGAACTCTACAAAGCCTCTCTCCTCGTGGTTCAGTCTGTCTACCACATAGTCCACATGCTCTTGGGTCAGTCCCCCGGCCTGAAGTTCCACACTTAGACTTGACGTAGTGACCACGCCTCCCTCCTCATGAACTGCATCAGAGTCCGCCAGTAAATAGAATAATTCCTGTGTATAATAGACACACCCACTATTAAAACAATGACCTGTATCAACGCAATGCCACTCATGGTGTGACAATACTAACTGCCATACAGAGCTGCTCCCACTACTCACTTTACACTTCTTCATCTTCACTTCCAGGGCATGAAAGTCCATTTTATTAATTAGTCTCTTTACCATGTCCCTGTAGCAAAAATAAATAAATAAAATAATAAATAAATATATATATATAATTAAAATATTTAAAAATATTATAGTGTACATGCTCTTTCTATGTTTGTATATGTTTGACCGAGAAGAAGGTACAATAGGGCAGTATTCCTCAATTAAATGTATGTATGTAAAACTCACTCTAAAGTGACAACTTTCTCAGACAAAGCAGCTACCAGAGAGAAGAGCTGGAAGTTGAGTCTATATCTGCCAGCTAACTCCAGCACCTTCATGGAGCAGAATGTCAAGTCAAATACACGCCCACGTGCACACACACACACATACTTACAGAGCGGACATAATTCATCTCGGCATCAGTGATGAGGTCGTAATTAACTGCCTTGAGGGCAAAATCCAATTCACTCACACTTATTTCATCATCCTCATCTCTGTCTACATTGTCAAACACATGTTGGTAGTGAGGTAGCTTGCTCTGGTCAATGATGCAGTACCTAACACACACACACACACACACACACACACAGCTGTCATGACCAGTGAGTTACTAATGGAGGGCTAGCACAGATTCTCTCACTTGGCAAGGTAATCGAGAGGGTCGATTCCTTGTAGTTCCTTCAGAGTGGCGTGCAGAGCCTTCACATCATCTTTCTTTCGTTTGTACTTCATTCTATTGCAATAATACAAAATCCAAATCAAAACAAATCTCTTAAAGTTTAAAATTTACTAACAGGTTGCCACGGTAGCTACGACTACTGCCATCTTCTTGCCCCTCCTTCTCCAGCTGGTACTCCGCCCCTCTTCTGTCCTGATCATCATCCATGTCCACATCAGAACCATCTCTGGCCCCGCCCCTCCCCAGACGACTTCGTCTACCTCTGCTCACACCTGCTCCTTCTTCATCATCACCATCTTGTCTCTGACCACGCCCACTCAGCTGCTGTAGGACACTATAGTCAAACTACTCATGAATAATATTTAATTTATACCTCATCATCTCTCCTGCTACGATCTCTATGTTCTAAGCCACGCCCATGTTTCCTCATGGAACTGCCAGGTCTCGGCCCCCGGGTTGATCCAGGTCTAGATCTGGCTGACAATATTCTGGAACCAGAGCGACTGGACACACCCCCTGCTCCTTGAGAAGACCGACTTTGCCTGCCCGAGTCATCCCATACATCACTGCCATCACCAGCCCCACCCCCTCCATCATTCCTACCACGCCCCTTGTCTCCACTTTGAGGGTCTAGCTCTGCAAACACAAACCATACCATACAGTCACAGCACATGCTTGCTAAAATGGCTTGACTACATACACTTAAAACAACAACAACAAAAAACAAGTAGTCACCTGATCTTGACAAGCGGCCGTGTGTATCATCTATACCTCCCATACCTTGTGCACGGCTACCATCACCACGTCTGTCATCCTATACCAAACAGCATACACACACACACACATACATACATACATACATACATACATACACACACAATGAGAGAAATCATTGGGAGAGATAATAAGATCAACATTTAGAACAATCATGAAAAGCTCAATTAAAATAAGTAATAAAAATACCAAGTGTTGCCTAGCAATCTCTGAAAGTGGAGGTATTATGTTTAGAACCATAAACCATCACATTTGCAAGTTGGTTAATATTAATGAAAAATTATTTGGGGGGGGGGGGGGGGGGGAATCTTAGTACCTCTCCCCCCCTCTGTATGAAACCCTAGTGTATGTGTGTGTGTGCATGTGTCACCTTGCCATCATTCCTCTGTCCATGTAGTTTGCCGTCAGCTCCACCAGCAAAACTCATCCCTTCACTTCCTTTCCACTTCAAATCTCCATCTTTCCTGCCCTCATCGCTTCCCCAGCCATCGCCTCTACTCCCCCTCTGGCCGCCTAGCCCGACATCTCCATGGCCTCCAAACCTGCCACTTCTCTCCTCCCCTTCATCACCGAGAAGTTCACTTTTACGAAACCTTTTCTTAAGTCTTTGACTTTGCAGCCTAGATTCTCCAAGATGCCATTCTCCAGCTGTAGACATCATGTTGCAGTAAATGTATATGTTTATGTGTGAACGTGTGTCCTACCTGACATGTGATCTCCTCTCCCAGTGAGTCCCATTCCGTCCTCGCCACAGTCGATGATGATGTATCCTCCTCCAGTTCGCAAGGCCAAGCAGCGAGAGCACCTGGTACCACGAAGTCTGCACCTCTCGCACAGCTCTGATTCAGTGGCAGTCCTGCGGTCGTCCAGTCTGCACCTCTCACTCAGATGAACTTGGCCAGCAAAGTGGAAAAATTTCAATGCAGATTTTGGAGGAAATGAATTCCTACAGGTAATCACAATCAATGCAACAAGATAAGATGAGCTAATACTATACCCACAAATGCCATTACCTCTTTGACAAAACTCTCAACTTGTCAGGACCTTTATTCTCCAGTGGGTGTGGCCTGTTGCTATAGTGCCCCTGGGTCTTTGTGTGGCTAGAGAGTATGTTGCTAGGAGTGGGATGCTGGTAAGGCGGAGAATCACAATACTTCATTATGGTCTTGTCAGCGACTTCCATGTAGTCAGGATCGCCATCATCTATGACCCTAGCCACACCCTCCCTCTCTGTATTTGTGTGTTGCATCAGCTCAGCCTCACGTGCAAGTAAAAAGTGTCTTTTACGTCTTGCTTCCATCTGGTAGTCACGCCCACTCTCAATAGGCTTCCAGCCACTCCTGTTCCTGTTAATGACAACCAAAGGTTCTGCAGCATTAGTGGGTGGGGCTCCCTTTAGATCACCTCCTTCAGCCTCCAACTTGTTGGCACCAGGCAAATCCATTCTCGTAATGGTAGCAATGGAGAATGTTTTTTGTGCAGGTTTCCATGGAGATAACAGCTGGTTAAGCTTCTTCAAAGCTATAAGCCTATCATTCTTGCCTGGAATCAAGCCAAGTGGGCGTGGCCTACTAGAGGAGCGAGGCGTATAGTAAGGATCTCCAGGTTGGGGTTGGTGCACAAGAGATCCGAGCCTCACATTAGAGAAGGAGACAGTCTTTGAAGCAGGCTTGGAAGAAAGAGTTGCAGTTTTGAGCTCTCTGATTGGCTCCTCCTCACCATCACTCCCAGTGTCCGGGTGCACAGAGCAACTAGTGATCACAGGGAGGCGTGGCACTGCCATCTTCAGCTCAAGCTCTCTCCCTCACTTGCTTGATCGCAATGTTTACATTGTAGGAGGGGCGGGGCAACATCAATATTCATATGATAAAACATTTTGACATCACATGCAAGGACAGAATATTCATGGTTGTATGAGGTAAAGTATCACTGGATCTAGAAGTGTCATACACACATGCACACATACACACGTGCACACAATTAGCTACACACCAACTGCGGTTTTAAGTTTGTCTACATTAGTCTCCTTCCAGTCTGGAAACACTTGCTCGGTGCTGGCTAGCTTCTGCTCCATCACGTGTTTCAGCAGAGAAGCCACCAGAGCATTGCCAGCTTCACTCATGTGCAAGCCATCCGAGAGATATCCTCCAAGATCTTCCTTCTGCTCCATCTCTGTGTACAGATGAACAGTGTCTATGCCTCTCTCTGCACCCAGCTGTTCCACTGCGTCTGCATACAGTCTAGTCACAGAGTTGACTCTGTCTGGACTGACCCAGTCCTTGTCCTGGTTGTGTTCCAGCCACATTCCTTCATGCACAGGAGGTGGAGTTACTAGGATAATGGCTGTCTTGGATAGCCCAGTATCCAGAAGGTAGTCACACATGGCTCCCAGGTTGTCCTTGTATCTCTTCACAGGGACATGTTGGTGAGGATTAAGTTCTGCTAGAGATGAATCATTGGCTCCCCAAAACAGCACCACCACATCGGGTAGGTTGTCCTTGGAAATCAGTTGAGGCAAAATCAGTCTGGCCCAGTCCGTGTTGTAGCCCGAGAACCCACGATTCAGAAAGTCCGCCCTTCTCTGGTAGGAGTTTGAAAGTTCAGCGGCCCAACCTCCAGTCTCTAGCGAGAAAGATTGCTGAGTGAGAGAGTCTCCGAATAGCACTATTTGCGCAAACATTTCTCTCCTGCACGCGCCACGCGCAGCCGCGCCCGCCCGCCGACAAGCTAACTATTAGCTCCACCCCCTAAAACGCGAAATAAATTGGTACTTCGCTCCGCCCCAACCCCGCCCACTGACCTCCATATCCAGACAGATGGCCTTAACTGACAAGAAAGACTAAAAAGAAAAGCATCTGTGGTGTTGACGTGCAGTTGGTTGAGAGCTCTATTGAAGGTTGAGCCTTGTTTGTAGAAGGCTTCTGGATTATTAGTGGCTATACACGCTGGGTAGTGTCGGCCATGGTCTCCTCCGTAGCTCACAGCTGCTGCTGAGCTGCATGGCTGGCTGACAACTCTAGGAAGGACACTCAGTTATTTTAAGCGTTAATTTCTATATAATTAGAACTACGTCAACAAATCATGAGTAGTTGGTTTGGCTCCAACAAAAAGAAGAGCCCTAAACTGTAAGCAATATCTCTTAATTGGTAAATATCTTTGTTATTGTTGCAGCAGGAGGAAGTCATAGTGTTGGTAGCATACCACTCTGTGACTATGTGTTGATAGTATACCACTCTGTGACTATGTGTTGATAGTATACCACTCTGTGACTATGTGTTGGTAGCATACCACTCTGTGACTATGTGTTGATAGTATACCACTCTGTGACTATGTGTTGATAGTATACCACTCTGTGACTATGTGTTGGTAGCATACCACTCTGTGACTATGTGTTGGTAGCATACCACTCTGTGACTATGTGTTGGTAGTATACCACTCTGTGACTATGTTGGTAGTATACCACTCTGTGACTATGTGTTGTATGGTGTTCTATTAGACCCACTGGTGGGGGTGGAGCACTGACCAGTAGCTTTACCAGTGGTGGCATGGAACAGCAGGTTCCTCCTGGCTCACCGAGACTGGATGTGAAGCTAGAAGTGGGCGGAGTCCAAGGCCTTCACAACCCTCTGTCATGGGATTGTGTTCCTTCTAGTCTCAAGGAGAAGTTCCCTCACTGGAAGGAGAGCAGTCCTTTAGCCGCTCCAGCTCATCCTCGCACCAGTTCTGAAGGTCAGGGTTGGGTAAGGGATGTCACGTGTGTGAAGATGGGCGTCAATGTTCACGTCATTCAAGGTGTATACATCTTTAACAGCTTAAAGAGGTTTTTTCTGTTGTAGTTACATGACATGTTGTTGGCTCGTGTAAGAGGTATAGTGTTGAATAGAAGCACGGGTCATCTAGTTATTCGTTGGAGATACGTGCAGAAATGGATTAGATAAAGCATGGAGTGAGTTAGTAGGAAAGTAGCTTGTTTCATGATCAGACATTGTTGGGCTATCGTGTTGTGAGGGACGGAAGGAACCCACTTCATAAATAGTGCCCCACCCACCCACCACCAGGAGGGAGAGAGGAAAGGTACCATGTGTAATATCTCTGCACTCACAAACAGAACACTTAGAGTCTCTGCAACTTTACTAGTTGACAATGCATCTCATACCTGCACATCAGGTGCTTGGAAATAGCCAAGCTAGCTCTGCTGAGTTGGAAGGTTTGTGAGTGGTCAGGTGTAGGTATGTGTTGGTTGGTGTGTGGTGGACTAGTGCAGCGTGTGGTGGACTAGTGCAGCGTGTGGTGGACTAGTGCAGCGTGTGGTGGACTAGTGCAGCGTGTGGTGGGCTAGTGCAGCGTGTGGTGAGGGTGGGCTACATTTGGTGTATGTACATTCACTTCTATATCTGTTGATGCAAGTTATTGCAATACTTAGTTCCAAGTAGAATTCTCTTTGATGATTTGGAAATACATACTTAATCTGATGGAATGAATGAACATTTTCAGTTTTGCTGGAACTTTCCTCCTGCAGGTGCAACCTCCTGTTCTGTGTTTAAATCCAGTGCCACTGGCAAGCAGCAACCCAAGTACACTCTACCATACATTGTAAGTCAGTTAGAACATGTCCTAGGTGCCCTTTCACCTCTATGTCTCCAAGGTGATGGACTCCGATACTCTGAACAGCATAGCCATCAAGTTTGAGACCACGCCTGCTGACTTGGCTAGACTCAACAAGAAGCCATTGGCCAACTTCAACATCTTCCCTGGAGATGTGAGTCATACAACCCACAGGTCTATCACTGTAGTTGTCATGGCATAGTGTGCCTATAATAGTCCAATTAAGGGAAGTTTAGTGTATGTGCCCGTAGTATTCTTTGTGTCTGACACATGCATGTGCATGCCTGGAGGGATAGGAGGAACAACTGGCTGAGTGTGTGCATGTGCATGCCTGGAGGGATAGGAGGAACAACTGGCTGAGTGTGTGCATGTGCATGCCTGGAGGGATAGGAGGAACAACTGGCTGAGTGTGTGTGTGTGTGTGCATGCCTGGAGGGATAGGAGGAACAACTGGCTGAGTGTGTGCATGTGCATGCCTGGAGGGATAGCAGGAACAACTGGCTGAGTGTGTGCATGTGCATGCCTGGAGGGATAGCAGGAACAACTGGCTGAGTGTGTGCATGTGCATGCCTGGAGGGATAGCAGGAACAACTGGCTGAGTGTGTGCATGTGTGTGTGTGCATGTGCATGCCTGGAGGGATAGGAGGAACAACTGGCTGAGTGTGTGCATGTGCATGCCTGGAGGGATAGGAGGAACAACTGGCTGAGTGTGTGTGTGTGCATGCCTGGAGGGATAGCAGGAACAACTGGCTGAGTGTGTGCATGTGCATGCCTGGAGGGATAGGAGGAACAACTGGCTGAGTGTGTGCATGTGCATGCCTGGAGGGATAGGAGGAACAACTGGCTGAGTGTGTGTGTGTGTGTGCATGCCTGGAGGGATAGGAGGAACAACTGGCTGAGTGTGTGCATGTGCATGCCTGGAGGGATAGCAGGAACAACTGGCTGAGTGTGTGCATGTGCATGCCTGGAGGGATAGCAGGAACAACTGGCTGAGTGTGTGCATGTGCATGCCTGGAGGGATAGCAGGAACAACTGGCTGAGTGTGTGTGTGTGCATGCCTGGAGGGATAGGAGGAACAACTGGCTGAGTGTGTGCATGTGCATGCCTGGAGGGATAGGAGGAACCAACTGGCTGAGTGTGTGTGTGTGCATGCCTGGAGGGATAGCAGGAACAACTGGCTGAGTGTGTGCATGTGCATGCCTGGAGGGATAGGAGGAACAACTGGCTGAGTGTGTGCATGTGCATGCCTGGAGGGATAGGAGGAACAACTGGCTGAGTGTGTGTGTGTGTGTGCATGCCTGGAGGGATAGGAGGAACAACTGGCTGAGTGTGTGCATGTGCATGCCTGGAGGGATAGCAGGAACAACTGGCTGAGTGTGTGCATGTGCATGCCTGGAGGGATAGCAGGAACAACTGGCTGAGTGTGTGCATGTGCATGCCTGGAGGGATAGCAGGAACAACTGGCTGAGTGTGTGCATGCCTGGAGGGATAGCAGGAACAACTGGCTGAGTGTGTGCATGTGCATGCCTGGAGGGATAGGAGGAACAACTGGCTGAGTGTGTGCATGTGCATGCCTGGAGGGATAGGAGGAACAACTGGCTGAGTGTGTGTGTGTGTGTGCATGCCTGGAGGGATAGGAGGAACAACTGGCTGAGTGTGTGCATGTGCATGCCTGGAGGGATAGCAGGAACAACTGGCTGAGTGTGTGCATGTGCATGCCTGGAGGGATAGCAGGAACAACTGGCTGAGTGTGTGCATGTGCATGCCTGGAGGGATAGCAGGAACAACTGGCTGAGTGTGTGTGTGTGCATGCCTGGAGGGATAGGAGGAACAACTGGCTGAGTGTGTGCATGTGCATGCCTGGAGGGATAGCAGGAACAACTGGCTGAGTGTGTGCATGTGCAGTATATTAGAACAGTGTTGTAAGCGACACTGTCACCAAGAATTTAATCATTCAGTGGCACGTGCTATAGTGAGTCATGTGAGGGGGTGGATGAGCATGTGATCTCTTATGAGTGCCCAACCTCCCCATTCTTCAGTAGTTAGAGTGTCATCCAGCAGCTGAGGGCACACACTGGCCTGTGTCGCTGATTGGAGTGTGTGTGTATTAGCTAGTGGTGCTGTGATGAGTGTCCCAGTGAACTGCTTCTCTCTGCAGGTGCTCTATGTTCCTGACCAGGATGAGATGGAGAAGGCTATGCCCAAGCCAATCCCACCTTCGCATCCCTCACCACCACTACCACCATCGTCATCTGAAGCAACTTCTGTGCCCTCATCCAATCATCTCAAGTCCGCGCCAGCTAGCGTGAGTCATCTGTCTCCGGAGCATCATGTGGGCAGTCAGGACACACTGCGCAGTGCCTCAGTCAGCAACGCAATCTCCTCAGACAGGATCCCAGACAACGAAGTATCTGAGGATGGGAGAGGGGTGTGTGATGATAAGGAGGGCGTGGCAGGGGGCAAGTTGGAAGTGTTTAGTCCTCCGTCCAGTCCACCTTCCATTGTAGATTGTGCCAGAGATTTTGAAGAGGAAGTGACAGACTCTCACATCATGATCATGTCCAAGTACATGAGTGAAGATCAGGTGGGGCAGGATGTCATGTGACTGATGGCATGTTGTGGGTGGGGCAGGGTGTCATGTGTCTGATGACATGTTGTGGGTGGGGCAGGGTGTCATGTGACTGATGCCAGTGGGTGGGGCAGGGTGTCATGTGACTGATGGCATGAGCAAAGCTAAAACTGATTTCATTCATTGACAGTCTTGCTATTGCTGCTGCATCATGTGATGCCTTCCCCAACATAGTTGGGCAATTCACTTTGGGGCTTGTATGTACTTCCAATTTTATCTTCCCACCAAGTGCACTGGGGGTGATACTGTAGGTGTGAGATTCCCTCTTACTCTCTGGAACATGGTCTGATTATGATGGATCTCTGGTGTACTTTATGAGGTGTCATGTCAGTAAGAACATATCTCATCAATTTACGTGCTATGGCTTGAGCATAGCATCCTGAGATATATCCTACTGGTGACTCAGTGTGTGTCTCTGTGTATGTGTGTGTATGTGTGTGGGGGGGCTGTGTGGTGTAGTGGTTGTGTCCTTGGCTCAGGGCCTGAGGTCCCTGAGTTCAGGCCTCACTCTGGCAATTTTCCATCTAGTTTTCCATCTGCCTCCCACCAGCCCCACCAGTCCACCCAGCTGTGATTGGTACCTGACGTTTGCTGGGGTGCAAATTCAAGGCCTTTCTCATGAAACAGCAATGGTCCAGGTGGTACTTCAGGTGCCCACACCACTTGCTGCGAGGAAAGGCCTGTTCTCCTGCGAGTTCCTAGCCCGGCTCCAGGAGCTTTCATGCATGGCTCATAGTGACTGCTTAGTGCACAGGCATCCTGGCTCTGCCAAGTGTGTGTGTGACCGCTTAGCGGCAGCAAGAGAATTTGTATCTTTTTGCACTAGTGTAGGTTACTGATTTGAGTTGTTATATTTTGCACATCATTCTCACACTCTCCCCACTCTCTCCACTCTCTCCACTCTCCCCAGGAGAAAGGTTTCAAACAATACTTAATTGATGTTATATACAGGGCTGTATCCATGGTAACCTGGTGTTAAATCAGACAGTAATGATGTTCAGTCCGTTCAGAGATGACCCGATAGTGAAGGAGCATGGAGCTTCCATATTTGAAGTTGTCATCCCTCTGCAAGACGTGACCTTTGCAGCCATTGCCAAGGATGTAACTCCACCCACTGCGTGAGTATTTGTTGAAACCCCACCCACTGCATAAATATTTATCAAAACTCCACCCACTGCATGAGTATCTGTTGAAACTCCACCTACTGAGAGAATGTTTTGCAGGGCTCTGTGTACAATAGTCTGAGGAGACCTCACCCCCTGATAATTGGATAATGATGTATGTATATGTGTTTGTTTTATTGGCTGCAGGAAATATGTATTCCCCTCTAGTGAGAAAGGCAAAGTCAATAACAAGATGGAGGAGGAGGAAGACAAGGAAGGGGCCAACCCAGTGGGCAGTGTGGAGGACAGTGTGGAGGACAGTGTGGAGTCTAATGGTGGTAAAGGCATAGTGATCACATGCAACAAAGGAGGAGGACAAACAGAAGAGAATAATGGTGTGGGAAACAAGGAGGTGGAGGATGGGGGTGTGGTGAATGGGTGTGGCACAATCATAGGTGAACAGGTCATAGAGAATGGCCAAGACGAGGCAGGACTAGCAGAACTTGAGCTGGTCGATAAGCAAGAGGCCGGAGAGGAGGTTGCAGGGAGGGAGGAAGAAACTCCTACTGAGGAAGCTATGGAGGTAGACAAGCTGGAGGAGGATAAAGTGGAAGATAAGGAAGTGAGGGAGTCTGGATTAGATGGAGAAGGTGTAGAAGATGTAGCAGAGAGTGCAGGAGAGGAAGTTGTAGTGGAGGAGGAGGAACATTTGTTGAGTATTAGCAGTGATGGTTGTCGGGAACACACAGCCAGTACTGGCAGCAATGCTAGGCAGAACTATCCCACTAGGTTTCGCTCGGAACACAAGATATCAGAGGATTCCGTGGATAGCTTGCTGTCAGACCACGCCTACTTCCTGCACATCCGAGTTTCTCCAAGGTCTTTAGCTGCGTACACCTACGAGCCTCTCAACCGCCCGGTGGGAGTCGACATTCCGTCCAAGTTTCCGTTCATCTCCCGGCAGAGCTCTGTGCACCAGGTCAAGACTACATTCTGCTTTGCCATTGCCAAGAAACGGTAAGGTTATCATGTGTGTTGTTGTTGTTGTTGTTGTTGTTGTTTTGGGATTTTGTAATTGATGGACCTTGCACGCACTAGTGCCATGTGTGTGTATGCACGGAAGTGCCCTAATAGATAGAAGGTGTGCATACATGTGTGTAACTGTTACATGTGTACACATATGTTTATAAACATCGTGTTTGTGTGTTTGTGTGCAATATAGAACTGGTGACATAGTTCACTTCCTCTATGAGCATCGTCCAGTTGAGGACATGCCACTCCCACCCAGTCTGGGGCTGGCCTCGAGCTGGCAAGATAATTGCTATGTTATACTCTCTACTGAGAAAAGGAATGCTTCAGAGGTACATACATACACACACGCGCACACATGCACATACATGTGTGGTATGGTTCTTGTTGTTTGATAGGAAAAAGGTTTTGAGTTGATATTCCAAGAGATGTGTTGGATTTTATAAAGAGTGTGGATGGTTGGTGTTCTCAGTTTAGGCTACTGTTTATAAAGAGTGGGGATGGTTGGTGTTCTCAGTTTAGGCTGCTGTTTATAAAGAGTGTGGATGGTTGGTGTTCTCAGTTTAGGCTGCTGTTTATAAAGAGTGTGGATGGTTGGTGTTCTCAGTTTAGGCTGCTGTTTATAAAGAGTGTGGATGGCTGGTGTTCTCAGTTTAGGCTGCTGTTTATAAAGAGTGTGGATGGTTGGTGTTCTCAGTTTAGGCTACTGTTTATAAAGAGTGTGGATGGTTGGTGTTCTCAGTTTAGGCTGCTGTTTATAAAGAGTGTGGATGGTTGGTGTTCTCAGTTTAGGCTGCTGTTTCCCTTCACTTTATAAAGAGTGGGGATGGTTGGTATTCTCAGTTTAGGCTGCTGTTTATAAAGAGTGTGGATGGTTGGTGTTCTAGGCTGCTGTTTCCCTTCACTTTATAAA
>WLWD01003492.1_pt1 | contig 53900 bp, 19 predicted proteins | sample 6712731 | NCBI WGS metagenome assembly WLWD01 (sample SAMN12718690, study PRJNA576275) | sponge metagenome | isolation source: marine sponge | host: Mycale hentscheli | place: New Zealand: South Island, Marlborough, Capsize Point | collected 2014-11-01 | reverse complement strand
AGCACAAATGGCGAGCGAGCCTAAAGACTATAATATTTTTATATGAATGATTTTGACTTCTAACACTAAAGCTACTGAAAATAAGGTCCAGTTTGTTTATTTAGCATACAGGGTAAAGGGACTTCAGTGCCATAGTAACAACTAACACTCTGCAACTGCTTGAATTGAAGGAAAAAAACAACAACAAAACAATACACGTTATTTAAAAGTTTTCTTTGTGATATTCTTTAGCTAAGTAGTGGTTGTAACACACAATGCTTTGACACAACTGGACATGCACCTACACAGACTTACCTTCGCAGTAGTCTAGTGGACAATATATTTTCAAATAAATACTGTTGCGCACGGCTTATAACCATGACAAAGAGCGCATTGACTTACCATCGCCACTAACTCGAATAGAAATGGAAGTCCCTTAAGTTTTCAAGTTTTAACTGCACCCGAAAAAGAATTCAAAAAGGTAAACAATTCAATTTCTAGGGTGATACGGGTACTGATCGATAAACCAGAGGATTCTGTTTAGTGCAATTTTGGACGGGGTCGGCAACCGAACTAACACAAAAACGCGAGGGTCAAAGTACAAAAATGCCTTACGTACGTCCATACATATATACAAATAAATAAATAAATAAATAAATAAACTAACATCCCCGATTTTCGATTGTGTTACCCCTGTAAGTGTCTCGCTCGCTACGCTCGCTCGCCAATAATGTATGTGTGGATGGTACGTATGCCCTTTAAACGCTCGCGCGGGTAACTTTTTTCCTCCAAAAAACACGGCTTTATAGGCTTGACCCCAGTTTATTCTGAAACTACAGCATTAAGCAAGCCTTACTTTATACTTAAGCTCAGAAGTGTGAGAAAATTCCTGCGAAAACGCTTGCTTTTCAAGAAACAAAAAGTTGATTCGACCGGTTACTATGGCATTGAAGACCCTTTTTCAGACTTAATTTCAAAACTTAGCCGTTTTATGGGGGGATACGGAGTGCGGATTGTTGGTTGTCAAGAGCCGTTGGTAGTCAGAATGCCGTAGTATTAATGCTAAGGAAGCTAATACTTCTCGAGGGAAGCTGAGGTAAGTACGCAATTCCAAATATGCAAAATTAACTCTGGTCTTTTTTTTTGTAGCTAAGAGCTTGTCAACAGTGACTGGTAAATTCAAATAGTCAGATTGGCTCAAATTTGGTACTACAAAAGTTACCACTGCTCAAGAAATGAGGTAAGAAAGTAATTTTGTATATTTGTGTGCTAAAATTGATTGTCTTTTGTATTTGTAGCTGAAAACTTGTTGTCAAGAATTCACGGTAATTCAGATAGTCAAAGTAACTTCAATTTGATACTATAGAAGTTATCAATACTCAGGAAATTGGTAAGTAGTAATTCCATATTTGTTGGCTAAAATTACAAATAATAACATTGGTTTATTTTTTATCATAGCTGAGAGCTTGTTCAAGAGTTACTGGTAATTGAGATTATCAGAATGGCAGATGCTTGATACTACAAAAGTTAACAAATCAGGTAGGAGAGTGATTTTTAAAAGGTCATAACTGCTATTATAGTGTTTGCATGAGCTAAGCTAAAACATAGTAACAATACTACCTACCTAGGCAGGCTCCCTCGCCATTTGAGCTCAAGCACACCACTAGTTGGCGAGCGAGCGTAGCGAGCGAGACAGTATTAGGGGTGGATAATGCAAAATCGGGTATATGTTATATGTATATATGTATGTGTGTGTGGTACGTATGCCCCTTAAACGCGCACGCGGGGAACTTTTTTCTCCAAAAAACACGGCTTTTTAGGCTTGACCCCAGTTTATTCTGAAACTACAACATTAAAAGTTGATTCCACCGGTTACTATTGCATTGAAGACCCTTTTCCAGACTTAATTTCGAAACTTCGCAGCTTTAGGAGGGATACGGAGTGCCGATTGTTGGTTGTCAAGAGACATTGGTAGTCAGAATGCCGTAGTATTAATGCTAAAGGAAGCTACTACTACTCCAGGGAAGCTGAGGTAAGTACATAATTCCATATTTGTTAGCTAAATATACAAAAATAACTCTGGCCTTTCTTATTTGTAGCTAAGAGCTTGTTGCCAACAGTGACTGGTAAATTCAAATAGTCAGAATGGCTCAAATTTGGTACTATATACAACAGTTACCACTGCTCAAGAAAATGAGGTAAGAAAGTAATTTTGTATTTGTGTGCTAAAATTGATTGTCTTTTCTTTTTTGTAGCTGAGAGCTTATTGTCAAGAATTCGAGGTAATTGAGATAGTCAAAGTAACTTCAATTTGATACTGCAGAAGTCATCAATACTCAGGAAATTGAGGTAAGTAGTAATTCCATATTTGTTTTTAAAATTACAAATAATAACACTGGTTTATTTATATATTTATTTTTTATTGTAGCTGAGAGCTTTTTCAAGAATTATTGGTAATTGAGATTATCAAAATGGCAGATGTTTGATACTACAAAAGTTACCATTAATCATGTAAGAGAGTGATTTTGTATTTGTTTGCTGAAATAATAAGTCAGAACTACTATTATAGTGTTTGCATGAACTAAGCTAAAACTTAATAACAATACTTAGTTGTATGTTAGCTAACTATCAGGCTCGCTCGCCATTTGTGATCAAGCACACCACTAGTATATATGTATGTATGTATGGGTGGTACTTATGCCCTTTAAACGCGCGCAGGAACTTTTTTTCCTAAAAACACGGCTTTTTAGGCTTCACCCCAGTTTATACTGAAACTACAGCATTAAGCGAGCCTTACTTTATACTTAAGCTCTGAAGTGTGCAAAAATTCCAGCGAAACTTTATACTTAAGCTCCGAAGTGTGCGAAAATTCCGGCAAAACTTTATACTTAAGCTCCGAAGTGTGTGAAAATTCCGGCGAAAGCGCTTGTTTTTCAGGACACAAAAAGTTGCTGAGATCGGTTACTATGGCATTGAAGACCCTTTTCCAGACTTAATTTCAAAACTTCGCCGTTTTAGGGGGGATACGAAGTGCAGATTGTTGGTTGTCAAGAGCCATTGGTAGTCAGAATGCCATAATATTAAAGCTAAGGAGGCTACCATTACTCTAGGGAAGCTGAAGTAAGTACGTAATTCCATATTTGTTAGCTAAATATGCAAAAATAACACTGGCCTTTCTTTTATGCATCTAAGAGCTTGTTGTCAACAGTGACTGGTAAATTCAAATAGTCAGAATGGCTTCAATTCAATACTATGGAAGTTACCACTGCTCAATAAAATGAGGTAAGAAAGTAATTTTGTATTTGTGTGCTAAAATTGATTGTCTTTTGTTTTTGTAGCTGAGAGCTTGTTGCCAAGAATTCACGGTAATTCAGATAGTCAAAGTAACTTCAATTTGATACTACAGAAGTTATCAATACTCAGGAAATTGAGGTAAGTAGTAATCCCATATTTGTTGGCTTAAACTACAAATAATAACACTTATTTTTTTTTATTGTAGCTGAGAGTTTGTTCAAGAGTTACTGGTTATTGAGATTTATCAGAATGGCAGATGTTTAATACTACGAAAGTTACCATTAATCAGGTAAGAAAACAGTTCCCCGCGCGCGTGTTTAAAGGGTAATTGCTTTTCAAGTCACAAAAGTTGATTCTACCGGTTACTACGGCATTGAAGACCCTTTTCCAGACTTAGTTTTAAAACTTCGCCGTTTTAGGGGGATACGAAGTGCCGATTGTTGGTTGTCAAGAGACATTGGTAGTCAGAATGCCGTAGTATTAATGCTAAGGAAGCTACTACTACTCCAGGGAAGCTGAGGTAAGTACATAATTCCATATTTGTTAGTTAAATATGCAAAAATAACTCTGTCCTTTCTTTTTTGTAGCTAAGAGCTTGTTGCCAACAGTGACTGGTAAATTCAAATAGTCAGAATGGCTCAAATTTGGTACTACAACAGTTACCACTGCTCAAGAAAATGAGGTAAGAAAGTAATTTTGTATTTGTGTGCTAAAATTGATTGTCTTTTGTTTTTGTAGCTGTTAGGCTTGACCCCAGTTTATTCTGAAACTACAGCATTAAGCAAGCCTTACTTTATACTTAAGCGCAGAAGTGTGAGAAAATTCCTGCGAAAATGCTTGCTTTTCAAGAAACAAAAAGTTGCTGCAACCGGTTACTATGGCATTGAAGACTCTTTACCAGATTTAAATTCAAAACTTCGCCTTTGTTCCGGCTAAGTGCGGCTTGTTTAGTTGTCAAGAGCCACCTGTAGTCAGTACTAAGAAAGCTATCACTACTTCTGAAAAGCGTATGTAAGCACATAAAGTATTAATGCTAAGGAAGCTACTACTACTACAGGGATGCTGAGGTAAGTACGTAATTCAGCTAAATATGCAAAAATAACTCTGGCATTTCTTTTTTATAGCTAAGAGCTTGTTGTCAACAGTAACTGGTAAATTCAAATAGTCAGAATGACTCAAATTTGGTACTACAAAAGTTACCACTGCTCAAGAAAATGACGTAAGGAAGTAATTTTTGCGACGCTGGATGATAACTGGTCCAGAAACAGGTAGGATTATCAGTGAGCTTAGTGTGAAGCAATCAAAGTTTGGTCATCATGAACAAACCCCAAGCATTCAGAATAGATTTGCAAGAAATGTGAGGAGTGTGATAGAGGCCTTTAATGAAATGGGAAACCCCTTTACTGAGACAAGCACAGATTTGTTTGCCATTGACACAAAGGTGATCATGGCCGATCAAGTTGTTCAGAGTATCAAGGAAGCAGAAGGACTCAGAAAGCAGTATGAAGCTTTTGTGGATGAAAGAATTGTGAAGATGACAAGAAACATACATGATGCAATCCCGAAGAATAAATTAGCACTATTCACATCTGGTCAACGTAAGACAACATCCAAGTCAAAAGCAAAACTTTCCAGCATGAAAAGTGACCTGGAGTTGTTTTCAAGAATGTACATTTCATGGCAAGCCAGGGAAGGAGAAATGAATGCATTTTTTTGTGCATGAAAATCATGCTTGGCCCCCATCTCTTGCCGAAAATGACTCAAGGCGGCATGGAAACAAGGCAGATTTTCTAAAGTGCCTGGAACCGTTGGTTCAACACACACAGATGGCACCTGAGGTAGATGTGAAGCTCTTTGATGGAGCAGCCCTTGTTCACAAGCTGGAGCCAAAGAAAGCTACCATTCTTGTTAACACATTCAAAGACTATGCAGACATTGTCTGTATACCATATCTTCTCAAGCAACTGCAACTTGTTAGACGGGTTGATGTTGTGTGGGACTCTTACGCTGCTGACAGTTTGAAGGCACACACCAGGCAGTGCCGTGGAACTGGGAGCCCTCTTCTTATGACTGAAAAGACACGTATTCCAAAAAACTGGAAAAGTTTTTTGCGTGTTGAGTCAAACAAGGCTGAACTTTTTCAGTTTCTTACATCTGCCATTGAATCAGCTACAGCACCTGAAGACAAGTTGCTTGTCACAACAAAGAAAGAAAATTTTGTATCAACTAACACTACTCTGAACGTATCTGCTCTTCAACCCTGCACACAAGAAGAAGCTGACCATCGTCTTATGCTTCATTGTGCTCATGCTCACCAGCATGGTTCGAAAAGGATCATGGTGCATGGTACTGATACCGACGTGCTTGTACTTGAAATTGCCACGGCCAACATGCTAGAAGAAAGTGAGATCTGGCTGTGTGATGTGTAGTAGTGGAGAAGCCCCTGTAAGTATACAATAGTAGTAATCGTGCATAGCAACCATCAACAAAAAATTGCGTAGGCGGTGTGCGGCCACCCTTAAATAACGTGACTTGATTTTGTTGCTTCTTTTACAATTCAAACAGTTGCGGGGAGCGGTTACTATAGCATTGAATCCCCTTTACTGCATATGTAATTTAAAAACTCGACTTTATTTTAGTAGTTTGAGTGTTAGTTGTTAAAATCAATCATTTAACAATAGTGTAGTTTAAGGCTGGCTCGCCATTTATGCTCAAGCACACCACTATAGTATGTCCAAGTTGAGTTGGCACGACCACAAGCGCGGTAATTGAGGAATGCATTTAGTACTTTACCGGAAGCAATTTAGTCATGTGAATCCAAGTCAATTAAGCGCGCAAACGTCAACGTTGCACGTGAATAAGGGGCGGTAGCACAGGTGCGCATTAACACTGTAACTATTGAAAGAAAGAAATTTAGTGAAGTTTATGGAGTTTTTCGGGCGCTGTACAGCTCATCTTGTCTGTTTTCAATGATATTTATGTTTCTTACGTGCAGATAATGTACAGCAGATGGAAAACGCAAACTGGTGGGAGTTCTTCTAAAGAGACAGGATTAATCAGTGGATTCTACCTACTGTGTCCCAAGAAATATTCTGATGTTCACAGGATTCAGCAGTACAGCACTGTAAACTTGTAGCTAAAGTTACTAGACTTTCATGTTAAATAAAATTATCAATTCTTTCATTTATTTATAATAAGGTATATGAAAATTGATGAAATGATAGAATTTAAGTAGTACACATACAAAAAATAGTTGTGATCCGAGTTGAAGGTGGAGTTCTGCCTGAGTTGGTCCTAATTCTTACAATAAACTGCATCTATAATAGTGAAGAAAAGGAATTGGCATAAACACGGCTTTGGCAAGCACACAATTTAACGGCAAACAGTTTAAGTGTGGCTGTATTACAAGTTGCTAGCTAAATGATAGCTAAATCACTGAAATATATTGGCTATATGGCATTTTTGTTATTGAACAGGTAGACAAATAATCATACCAACATCCTATCAGGTGGTCCTGTACCCTCTGCAACAACAGAACACTCGGTCTGTCCTGTTTCCACACTCGCAACCTAAGCTAATCTCGATATAAAGCTAGAAACACAGCAATCTGAGTAGAAGCCGCTCATTGTTTACAAAATTCTTAATGAAGACAGTCCGCGTGATAAATTGAGCCATACCGCGTGACTAAAAGCGGGCGCGTTTTGAGCGGGAAACCTGTGGTTTTTTCCTATTCCCATAGACTTTTGTATTGAGTTTTGGAATAGCACTTTCTCTCCTGTTTTGGAGTTTATTGAGGGAATATTTTTAACCGCTTCGGCGCGAGCTTTCCAATGGTGCAAACCCCGGATGCGTAGCTGCTTCCGTTGTAAAGTTATTCAAGTTTTTCTTGCGGCCAACTCAACTTGGACATACTATAGTATAAATATATATGTACATGAAACTTGGGCTCCAAATTGTGAGATAATTTCTTCGAAGCGCTTGTTTTTTAAGTCCCAAGACGTTACTGTGTGACGTATGCCCTTTAAACGCACCCGCGGGTGCCGTGTTTTTTTTTTCGCCTAAACACACGGCTTTTTAGGTTTGATTCTACTTTCTTCTGATACTACAGCTTTAAGTAAATCTTAAATGAAACTTGGGCTCCAAATTGTGAGATAATTTCTTCGAAGCGCTTGTTTTTGACGTTACTGCGAACTGTTACTATGGCATTGAAACCCTTTACCAAACGTAATTTGAAAAACCTCGTCGTTTTTTGGGGATGCTAAATGCCACTCGTTAGTTGTCAAGTGCCACTGGTAGCTGGAGTGGTTAAAATAGTAAAACCAAGGAAGCTATTATTACTTGGGAGAAGCTGAGTAAGTAGGTAATTCCATATTTGTCAGCTAAAATCACATAAATAACTCTTGCTATGTTTTTTGGTACAGCTGCGTGCTTGTTCACCAGTTACTGGTAATTGAGGTAGTCAGAATGGCTTAAATTGGATACTACACAAGTTATCACTATTCCTGAAATTGAGGTAAGAAAGTATTTCTGTAATTTAATGGTCAACTACTATTTACTTTTTGCATGAACTAAGCTAAATTATATTAGCTATTGGAGCAAGCATACCTTTTACACTGGAATTCTCGCTAAGTAACAGAATGTTGTTAAAAAAAACTTGCTTAAGCCAACTCAACTTTATACAGTAGCTAATACTGAGTTGCTCACCTAATGTGGCAGCTCATATTAAGGTACCTCCTGGGTTATATTATTAATAAGGAATTGCTCCAAAGCCTTATATCTAACTGCCCCTTGTAACTAACAAAAGATAAAGTGGGCATTTAATACTGTAGCAATAATACAGAATTGAAGTATGTGGCTGTGGGTTAAAATCAAACATTATTCAAATCTGTATAGTTTAAAACAAAACTTGTGAAAAAGTGAGAATACATCTAAAGGATTTTACTATGATCAAGACAATATATGCCCATGGACTTTGATTGCTAAAGTAAAAGTATACGGTAAAATACATACTTCAATGTATGCTATGCAGCTACTCCAGCTGGTGTATAATTCTTACGGTACAGTGGTACAGTCTCACTTTCAAATTTTTCTTATTATTCATGAAATTATTGCTCCATTTGGTGGCCTGTTACAGACATTTTTTTAAATTCTCTGTATTGTTGGAAAAAAAAAGCATGTGAGTGAGAGAGAATACATTTAATGAGTAATAGAATAAAAGAAGGCTGAGAAAGAAATCGTGAAGTAATTTAAACTTCCATGTATAGAGACAAAATCTTAGAAGAAAGAAAATTTCAGTGGGTCTGTTGAAAACTAGGTTGTAGCATAGCAGTACCTCCTAACAGCATAAATACAGAATTGAAGAGTTAAGTTGCCTTGGATATAAGCAAAACTTTTTTTGCTTCAAAAATGCCCATGAAAGAAAGAGAATACATCTAATGAAAAAAAAGTGCTATAATATGCTCACCAGATTTTAATTGTGTATGCTAAATTATTTGCATGGAATTTTTGTGAAGAACACGTTTTTTTTTTAATAGATACATCAATTACGAGCTTACATATTATTACTAATCATATTGTTAGCGTGAATGAAGATATATGGACAATAAAATAACTACTTTTTTTAATGATATTATACTGATAAATAAACAAAGAATCAGTATATACAATGTTTTACAGTTGAAATTATTAGCCATGTTTTCAAATAATTATAATTAACAATGATTATAAACAAAAATGAATGCACTAATCATATTGATAAAATTCCCAGGCTAAGGGAAAAATAATTTAGTAATTTAATATAACTCAATATGCTGATAAACTTTAATGCATTAAAACAATTGTGGTGGTACAAGTGGGGGTTCATCAATATCATAGTGATTGCTAATATCTTGATGATCATCATAATTTCTATCAGGTAGTACACCTATGTTACAAGTTAAAATACATCATTATAAAAAATATAAAGAATTTAAAAGAATTAAGTAGCTATCTCAAAGGCTGTGTGCAACTCAGTGAATTAATTGTGACTATGACACTTGTAGCCAAATATAATTTGATGAGAAAGATGTATTATAATGATAGTTTTAAAATTATACAGCTAGCACCATAATAATTTAATAATGTAATTAAAATTTAACATGACGTTTTGACTTCTTGTTAAAAATCCTATGCAAGGGTAGCTAATCAGGTTAACCACTTTGTGGTGATATATGTAAAACGACTAAAACAAGTGGTTGGCATATACTGCATAGACAGCTAGCATCCAGAAAGCTCCATATCTATGTAACTTCCAAGTCTTAGTGGCTCTGTTCAACTATTACTTCCTCCATTGTAATAGGGCTATATGGCTGCCAAACATGTTCTGAATGACTATAATATTCTTCTTACCTCTCTTGCAAGCCACTGGCTTTTTTTTTTCTCGTTGCTCAAGCAATATAGTTGTTTCACCTATATATACTTTACTATAGCTGCAGGGTATGCTATATACTAGAGTTTGTGGGTATCGTATATTCCACTTAAGCAAGATTAGTGATCATAACTTTTTATTGACTTAATTAACTATTGCACTCTGTCTGAATATTGTCACTTAATCCTAATAATATGGAGTAGTAAGAATGAAAACTCTCTTTTGCTCGGTATGCATGAAATCTCTAAGAATAAACCTTTAGCTGCCCTGCTGCATGGTTATTTAATGGGTATCACTACTTTGAAGCATTATGTTGCAGATGTTTCTCTTCTTCCTTCTAGTTTGCACTCATGTTAGGTATCCTGCTCCTATCTCTCTAATACAAGCACCTTAAAGTTCCTCTCTTAACTTGATTTGGATAATAAATGTATGTGTAGGTTTTCAGTAAACAGTGGAAGAGCATCTATCACTTACACTCTTTAATTAACAGTCTCAAAACAATAGCTTATTTTCTTATTCTGCTTCTATAATGAATTTTATGACACCCATTTGTACAGTTAAGAAAGGAACTGAAAAATGTCAGTTAGATCATTTAAATAATATAAGAAATTCTATAAAATTTTCAACGGAAAAAAAGAAGATGTCAGGTACTTTTATCAGACGGTAGAATGGTAATTAACATAGTGAAACTTGAAAGGAAGAAGATAAACACCTACACAAAAATTCTTGAAAAGTAACGGTTAGGACAAAAACAGCCATTCAGGCCGGCTTTAAAGAATTACCTTCTAAATGATACTCCACATTCACTGAGCAAAGGAAAAGTTTAATTCTTTCTTTTTTTGTACTAATATAAGCAGGATCGAATGAGAGTGTTCAAAAGTGTGTGTACATTTTAACATCAAACAATATTCGAGGCTCCACCCCTCACACCTCAGGGCGTCGCCCCTCACAACTCATTGGCCTCACCCCTCATAACTCATTGGCCTCACCCAACAAGGTGTAGAAGGATCAAGTTAAAGTTCAGCAGGCTTACTAACAACATTCACCCTTACCTATCAACCCCATTGGGTAGTCAGTCATGATTTTCTTTATAAGTGTGCATATTCTGAGTGTATGAGACCTTGCTCAGTGAGATAATGGGACTCAGTATATTTTTGGTGACTACGCTCTAGGTTGTGTGGATCTACCATGCAGTAGCAAGATTGCCATGCATTGTCGCACAACCAGTTGAGTGATGCAGTAACAGAGCAGGCCTGGTCCTTTGAAAGAAAAATTGGGTGTGACATTACATTGGATATACAAACTGAGAAAAACTGCCATTTTTATAACTATTTGAACTGAAAATGACTGAATTACATAGTTCGAGACTTTTTATGTAATTAGCATTGCTCAATGACTTGTCATTTGTGCTGAAGCTACCAGCTAGTTAGCAATTCTACTGTGAACTAAAGTAAAAAAGAAGGATGTTTCTTCATCCCATGCTATCCATTTTCCTTGTGGTACTTACCATTAGCTTCTTGTTAACTTACATGCTCCAGTGTTCACTCTGTGATATCACAGAGTGAACAAGTGAATAGACAGTGAATACTATATAGGTATACCTAATATAGTGAAATACTATAATAGGTATAGTATTTTTAATTTTGCGTTGGGTCTTACTAGACTTATGAATATCATTAAAATATCTTGACTACCATCCATGGAGTTCCACTAACTCCTTCACTGATTTACTCCCCCAAATTACTCCCCCAAGGAGTTACTCTTAATCCTCATTTTTAACAGTGTATAAAGCTGAAAAAAAATCAATGCAGTTAGAACTCCATAGCACTTATAATTAATAATTGTATTCTGCAAGTACAGTCATAACTTCAAAAGATGTGCTAGTTTATACCAAATGTTGGTAATAATTTAATACCTTCTGGAAGAGCTGAATCTTGCACTGTATTATATTTAACACTTGCTGCATTTGGTTTTTCACAGGTCTTAATGTGTTTTCGTTCCGTATTATCAAATTTCAAAGTTGAATAATCAGTAACTGGATGTTTTTTCTACAATAAATACATTCTTGATTGAAACTTTCTCACTTTGAAGGGTCAGAACTTGATAATTAAAAACATACTTGTTACAAAAATATTAATTGAATATTAATGACATTTTCATGAGTTTTGAGCTATATTAAAATGTGAAAGATGTAAAGAATGCCTCAAATTATGCACACAATGCTCAATTAGCTATTATAATGAATTATTGATTCACTAGTGTTGACATGCAGTATTACATCAATGGATTAGAATCTGTATTTCCCATTCAAAATATTTGGGGGAAATTGCTGTATTCATTAAAATTCTACAGGAATAGTGAAATAGCACGAGGGAAAAAGAAATAGCAAGATAAGCGAAATATATAGCAAGGTAAGTTAAATAGCAAGTAAGTGAAGTAGCAAGATCAGGATTCATTGCCCTTGTAAATTGCATTAGGCTTTGCCTCCTGCTATTTCAATAATGTTATTCATGCTATTAAACCTGAATAGCATAGTTACTTGTGCTATTAATGATACTAATACACTATTTCAGTAAGATATATACTAAATTATGGCTATAAATCTACTCTCACAAAATGCTTATTTCTTTTATTTGTAATCTCTCTACACAAATATAAAAACTGAACAATGTGCTAGTGATGGACAATAGCAAGAGGATTTACCAAAAATTACAATCAATTAACAATTCTTACTATTTTATTTTCATCCAAGATGTGACAATTAACTGTGCTATATTCCTCCTCATTTAATTTCAAAGCCGGCTTATGAATTGTTTCTAAATTGAGCTGGCCATACTCCCCAGCCTATAAAACAAACAATAACAATATATTACGTAATGGTGTGATAAAAATAAATTGCAATTCTGCTCTTATATTTAGTTCAGTTCACTTTCAGTGTTAGAAAATTATGGGGACAGGGAGGAAGTATCCCCTACTTTCAAAACGGGAGAGCAATGCCCCCATATCGATGGTGTGTATGTGAACTATAGGCATATGTTGAGCATTTACAATGAAATTTTTATTTTTTTGATTAAGCAAGAAATGTACAAATTGAACCAAGGGACAAATAATAATACACATAGTGTTTAAAATCAAAATACAAGGAAATTTAACGGGAAAGTGTTCTATTCAAGAGTCCTTATATTAGTTACCTAGTTGGCATACTCCAAAACTAATAAAGTATATCATATAGCATAATTACTAACCCCTCAACAAACTTAGTACTCTACTCAAATATCTGACAAAAAATTTTTTTTTTATTCTCAAAAAAAGTTTATTGAGTCTATCTATGCTCCGCTGTATTTCAGCAATGCCTAACTTGCTTGTATTTTTTTGCCGTAATGTTCTTATGTTTTCATATTGGAAAAAGATGCATTCCTATCTAACTATACAATTTCACTCTCCCTGCACTTCTGGAAGCTGTCTTTACTCCTAACTTTATACCTTATATACGAGTTCAAGATAAAAGATAACATGTCTTGACTGTGATGCTCCTATTGGGGAAAATATAAAAAGTATCCACATTATTATTTAAGTGCTATATCAAAGTAAATTTTGTGATAAAATTGGGAGCCATACCAATAAAATGTTATTTTTAATGTAGCAAGTCTATTTAAATCTTATATAATCCATTATAAAATTTGTATGCATAAAGGGCTTCATTTGGTGGAAGGTAATAGCTACTAGTATGTAGCCTTGACTATTAAATGTTAGTTAAAATTTAAAAAAAATATGAAATTTCCTTTCTTACCTCTATGTAATTTCTATTTTACCTCACTTTTCCAACATAATGATAGTCTACAATTAGGAATTCTGAATATCTAAATGACCAGACTAAAGGAACTCAAGAAAGAACAATAATTTTTTATGTATGTAAATGGTTTTTCAATGTGATAATAACCATTCAGCATTACTTTATTGTGACTTGAAAATTTTTTTTTCTAAACCCAGGCAGTAACAGTGACAATTTCACACGCGCACACTTGTGCATTGCATACATATACTCAAGACTTCTCTTTGTGACTTCACTATTGAATGAATAAGAACACAACTGTTTTGTAGGGAGTATAGCTATGACCAACTACGGTCATCACCACTAACTCTTAGAAAATGAACTTCAATAAGTTTTGTAAGACTTAATTGCATCCTGTAACATTCAGATCATGTCTGCTAATTCAGAGAAGGTTTAAAGAATTAAATTCCCTAATATGATAGAGTTAAAGATTGATAAACCTAAGGATTCAATTTAATGAAGTATGGAACAGAGTCAACAACGGAGTAAGGACAATAATATGAGGTCAAAGTTAAAAACGGCATACATAATGTCCAAACATATAATATGTTATACAAATATCCCCAATTTTTTATTGTGTTACCCCTAATAGAGTCTCGCTTGCTTGACAATTACTTATGGGCCAGGGTTTTATATAGGACTTATTGCTTGAGGGAGGGAAATATATACTATGCACCTGCTTGTGGACAGAGTTCAAAGGTCACCTAAACTACATTCGCAACTATAAGAATTTCCTATACACATTGATATGGCCACTGTTGACTTGTGTGTTGTTAATCTGCATCCTGATGGGTAAAAGTGCTGAATCTGAAAATGTTTTTTGTTTTTACAGAAAGTGACATTGGAATCTTCCAATAGAATTACAAACATATGAGTTTTTTAGTAAACTCAAAAATTCGTTAAAAAGTCCCAAAGCCAGTCTCTGGGAGACTACAATTGTTACAGTAATAAAAACAATAATAATTTTTTCTTATAACTAGCTATCTCATTATGTTCGTAATTACACTAATTATGCTAGCATAATGCTAATATCTATGAAATCACTTATTATGCTCGAAATCATGCAAGCTTAATTTGCCAACCATTAGTGAATAGGTACACCTTATCATGAAACAAGAAATGAAACTGACTCATGAGAAAAAAATGAAAGTACAAAGATTTTAGTTAATGATGAAAGTAGTTTTGTATAATTGTCAAATTCAACCATGAAGAAAAAAATTGAATAAGCAACAACCACTAAATTGTGTCCAGAATTAATAAATGCTGGACTAATTGCTCCATTTTGGTATGCTACTAACTTGGTCTGCTACTTAGTAGTAGTAAAAATTCTGACTCAGCGTATCAATAAGCTTTAGAAGATAGCAATTATTGTTGGAGTACGAGGAAAAACAATGACAAAAAAATAGTGGTTATTTTTTTATTTCCACTTACAGGTAAGAAATAAAGCAGCTAAACATGAGGACGCATTCTGAAAATAGGGGTCTCGCACGACACTAGTTGAGCCCTCACTAAATCCGCACAACACTATAATGTGTATATATTTATGTATAATATTTCCAGCACAGATAAATTTTGACATCTGACTGAAATTGCTGTTCAGGTGAATCAATTATAATTATAGAATTTTTTACACTTGTAGTGTTCCTCATAATATGTGTGTAACTCAGGGTTCCATACCGGATTTTTTAGTAACCAAATTCTGTTTTGTTTCTAAGGGAAGAAATAAAAAATATATATATATATATAATATGCAGACAGCAACTTTGAACAATTTATCTGAAATGGGAATAGTATGATCATCACTAGGATATATTTCCTTTGAAAAAATGCTTGACGTTTTAAAAGGATAGATTTTGTATGTTCATCATTTTTCTTTTATCCTATTCACATGCTTAGCTAATGTAATCAAATATTTCTGTGGTTACTGAAGGAACTTGGATGAAAGTACATGTACTCAAGTTAGAGGAAGAAGAATGGAAGAGAAAGAAAAAAATTAACTTCAGCTAGAGGGAATATAACATGTTTGAGGGCATACATTTAGCTAATAACTAAGGAAGGAACTTTTGCATGTAGGGGGAACTTCTACTTTTGTTGGTCACGTCCCCCTTTCCTCACGAAACCCTGTAATATTATCACTGACCTCATTAATTGTTACCAACTGTGGAAATCTGATGTGATCATATTCCATTCCTTCAGTCTAAAATATACAATAATAATGTAATTTCACCCAAACTAATTTTTATGCTTACCTCTTCAATATTTCCTTCATTTTTGGAAATTGGGATACTGTTTTCTCTACACAAAATGTAATTCAATATAAAAAAGGACTAATGGTAATCAACATGCGATGAAACTTACCTAGTATTAGTACATTTATCTAAAAAACATGCAATGAAGTGAACATCATATAAATTTTATATGATCATAATTATTTTTACGAGCAGAACTTACTTGATGCATGTTTTTGAAAGATTATATATAATGTGACTATGACAATGGCCAATAATATAATTATACTTGTAGCTAGTGCAATCACAACCCATGCGTATGTTGGTACTTCAGTGGATGTCTCTGAATGGGAAAAAACAACAAAAGATTAATATATACAGTGCAACCGGCTTAAACAGTAGAATTGTGGAGCCAGTGGAACCTGTACTTAGGAAAATAATAACAAAACATTCAGAAATGGACAACAAAAATATTCTACTCTTGAAGCTGGTTGCACTAGCTATAACTATTTATTAAAAAGAATAGTAAACTATAAGTATAAAACCTATTTAATAATTTTAGTAGCATTAGCATATACAAATTTCAGTCATACGAGATAATTTTATAGCCATTTTTAAACTTCATCAGTAGTATTATTTGATTTCAATCTCAGAGTTCTTTCACATCAGTTCTTAAACTCAAACAACTGACATTGCAGTCTATGCATTTTGCAACACTATAGGGATACTGCATGTAATTTCTTTGTGCTCAATACAGATTGAAAACGTCTTGTGGCTTGGTTTATTAATCATTATTATGAATGACACTATAATAAAAAAGTAATATAATTTTATATTTGTATACTGCATTCTACAATTCATTTGCTAGATATTCGCAAAAAATATAATAGCCCATCACCTCAGCGACTACGCTAGTCAACAATTATTATATATCTGATACAGTTCCCAGTATTCCCATACGAAAATGTATTAGAGGGGAAAAGTTGATATTGTTCGTAACAACCATTAAAGTAATGGGAAAATGACCAGAGAAAGCTATAAAGAGAGCTATTTGTTATCAATGGGATATAAAATAGTTATAAACAAAAAAAAATTGGTTTCAATTGTGATTCACAAACCGACACCACTCAGGCTTCTCCCTTGTATCTCGGGAATTATAAATCCCCATACAAACCTCAATATTGGTTTATAACTATTACACATAACTGTTCGGGACTTTTTGGTTTAATATTTATAAATTATATTGGAAAGTGAAGCTAAATTGATTAGCAATGGCTAGTTTCCAAACTTAACATTAATTTGCTTAAATAAGTTTCAGATTAAAGAAAGGACAGCAACTATAATATTCCATGCCTGGTGAAAATACGGTAGTTATTGATCTCAAGCTTGTGTTGAATTTATCTTGCGTGACACTATCTTGATGGAGTGCACCTAAGTTATCAGTAGAGTGAATTATATGTTATTGTAGTATGAGTCCCAAGTCAATGTCTTACCAAAAATGCATTGATTCTCTAAGTATCCTCTGCTACATACAAACTGAAGAGTCTCCTTTTGTAAACTACTTTGTAAGAAAATGATGGAATGATTGAGGCAGTCCACTAAGTATAAATTTATTGTTTCTTTAGTGTAACTTTCACATAGCACATATTGACTAGTTATTGTGTAATTAATGAAAAAAGCTAAATTTAAATCAATATAAGAAGTGGTGCTGATATCATCAAATATAGTTTCTCCATTTTCAACTAGAGAATACTCAATAAAAGATTCGTTTCGATTTTCAAATGACAGGGTGAAGTTTGCTCTACCACAGCCAACTTTAAATCCAAATACTTCAAAAGTACCAAACTGACCTACAAGAAAATTATTGAATATATTATTGTATAAAAGCTAAAAAAAAATCTTACCTGCTTTATGAATTATCTCCTTCACAAACTATGCTTGCGTTTTTTAAATTGGGTGATACAATAAATGATAATGAGGAAGATAGAAAATTATTAGTAACATTTTGTAATGTTACAGTTATATTACAACCAATCGATGGGCTAGGTCTGCCAATCACATTTCTATGAGAAGGTACAAAAAGTTGTGTACATGGACTGGGATTTAAGTTATTCATAAATATCCACATCAGTGATGCATTCCAGGAGTTGCAGACATATGTTACATTTTGTCCTGGACAAACTTGATTCACTTTATGATTTGGAAATAACTGAGCAAAAGTTTCTGAGAGAATAAAAACAAACAGACTATTACTTACAATATAGTAATGCTTACTTAAATAGAGTTATCTAACTATAATTTAAAAAAAGGCAAATCTAGAATTTTCTATTTCACCTTGATGCATAGATCTCTAATTATCGCAACTACTACTTTCGTACTAAATCTTCTTACCTGCTTGCTCGATATTCCAGAACGTCACAAATAAAGCGAATAAGAAAAGATAATCCATTAGCTGGCATTAGGAGAAAATCTTGGACGTCATTGCTCACAAACTAAATATAAAGAATAAAAACAGTACAAGGAAGAATTAAAATAACCACGCCTAGAAAAAAAAAATGGTGCAGGAAGCAGGTGCGGCCAGCTAACACCGCAATTCCGGGAGCTGCGGTAGAATAGTATCGCTTACTGTAAGTCCCGTTAGTACTTTGTACTCTTCTCCTTTTATCTATCTTAAAACTTCGACATGAATCTGTAATTATAGTGCTGGTTGTTCGTTAATTTGTCACAATGGATTTGGTCCGCCCGAATATTCGGTCTGGGCGAACCAAATCCGTTTCGTCCTACCTCCGCGGATTTGGTCGGGTAATTACTAAATCTAGGTAGCCCGTAAACAGGAATGCCTAATACATTTCAATAAATTTTTAGGGTTGTTGTTGTTGTTGTTGTTGTTTTATTTGGGACTGCTTTTAAATAAATGGTACAGGAAAGATTTACACTTGATGTGAGTTATATTAACAAAATATTGTGCTTTCACTATGGCAGGTCATTTTTATGACCCAGATGTTACTTGTGGCACAAAAAAACAAGAACAATAGATTCTGCCTCCATTTGTGGATGTTGAGTTTATAGCTACATTGCTTGTAGTACTACTGTACACATTAGAACAACAGTAAAGCAGGGGAAATTTATATTTCTGTCTACATTATTTCCCCTGATTTTATCTTTCAACATTTATTTGTGCGTTCAATATAAAATTCATATCATAAAAATAATGTCTCCAGTTTAATATCCTTTCTTGTATTTCATGGACACAAATCCTTTATCTTTTTGCGTGAATTTGCAGACGATTTATTTCTTTAGATATAGCAAGATAATGGACTTAGGGTCAGTTGGGTCCACAAGGTAGCTATGAGTTATCTCAACTTCAATGTGGTTGAGACATTCATCTACTTGTATCAATGAAATGACTCTTCATCTACTTGTATCAATGAACTGTTGAAATGACTATCTATTCTACATTGTAAAAATTACTGGCTACTGTATACATCAATTACTATACAACCTTTGTATTGGGACAAAGGCTAGGTTGGTAGCCGAAACTGATATTCTTCAAAGTAATATAGCAGTTGCCAGCCCATTGTAAAACCAAACTATCACTTCCCTTAAAGACTCCTAGATCAGTCTCCGTTATGTGTACATATAACCTAATATGTGACTCCAATGTACCTCTCATATTATGCTTCAAGTAATTAATATATCAATTCATGCCATTGAATTCTAAATACTGGGCTCAGTAGTTTCAACAGACTAAGAGAAATAATTGTAATATTATACATAACTAATCAGTTTATAATTATATTTTTCTAGTCAACATTGAAAATGTATATAGGTATATGACATAATATATTACATTATATACACCTCTGCATAACCTTAATTGTGAAAGAATTAATTATTTATACATATATTATATATATATATATATTTATTGCAGCTTTGATATTTTTACTTGAATATTTCCGCATCACGCGAGCGTTCTGTATTCTCCCATATTGTACGGTTTATATTGTACGCTACTTGTAGCGCGCGCGTAGCGAGTAAAATCAATGAAAATTGTATTGTAACCGGTTGAGAAAAATTTCAAAGAAGCAATAAATCACTTATCACACTCGTCGTACAATATGGGAATGATATTTTACTCTCACGCCACATTTTCACTCGCCTTTGGCTCGTGAAAATATTTTGCGTGCTCGTAAAATATTTTCCCATATTGTACTCTGACTCGTGCTATAAGTATTATATATATATATAATACTAAGCACAAGTACTACTTACACTAGCAGAAAATGAAATTTTGTCCAGATCCCACACTCAAGAATATAGACCTACTTTATCTCTTACATATGCTGCAGGATAGCTACAGCTGACTTATTAAATTTACCTCTATAGTGTATGTAATAGGTGTAAGATAAGTAAATTTCCCAATGAAGACATGTAGGCAATTAATAAAAGGCCTAGTAAGATCAGTAATAACTTTCCCACATCTAAGCACCTGTAAAAGTGAAGAATCATGTCTTTACAAACAATAAGTGTTAGTACTGAGATATTGTTGTGTATCAAATAGTTTGACAACAAATGTCCCAATTACTGACAAAACAAGTCAACTTGAAGAAGTTGGGAGAAAAGTTCCATATAATCTGTCATAACATTGTAGCTAAGATATTCAAAATAATCCTTTAATTGCTGAACAGCTGTCAACAATCAACTTTTGAACCAAGTGAATCAGATGCAGTGTAGGCTTAGCAGAGTTTGATTAATTAAATGAACGAACTTAATGATTTTTATCAATTTAAGTTTTACAATGGATTTGAGACCCATGTTGATATAAATCACTCTGTCTGAATATCGACTGAGATTACATCAGAGATTTACTAATGGGGATAAAATATACTTTCAAATATCCGTGTCTTACCAAACTTACAAGCCATGTTTAACTAAACCATTATGCCAAAATTCTAGGTCATTAAGTGGCAATATCTACAAACTGCAAACATCAAATTAAATTTACAACTACTTACCATTATTTTTTATATATTACAACTACTTTTGACGATGAATTGTTGAGGGGTTGTAGCTATCTGAGTCTATGAATAATTGCAGAGATATTTTCAAAATTGCATTACGTTTGCTTTTACAGTGATATGAGTGATGTGCTATACAACATGCAATAATTAGACCAACTGTACTTAATACTTTCTCTTGCTACTATATTACATTAAAACTAATCTTAATAGAGCTAAGTTCCATAGATAAATTCATATAAGATATAAACACTTTGTTGCTGGCATAATATTCAGCTAATTACTATAATAATAGAGTTGAAGACTACTTTGTGAGTTAGTATAATGTAGTTTACACTAGAAAATACATACATATTACTTTACATACTTGAAGAATCATGTATCCCATTTAATTAATTTAAGCAGTTTCTTGCTCACACATCCATGTACCATTATTTTTTTATATATCTTGATTTTTACACTCCTTCATAATATGAGCTTCGTTTCAATTTACTTGTAGCATATTAATTTACTAACAGTAGAAAATACTTATCAATCAAAAGTGTCATCTGACGTACAAACTTGTGCAAACTTGTTAAGAGTGCAGTAGCATGATGTAGTTATTTTAATAGTTTCTCTCTCCTGCCTATTTTTTTCCTCAGCCCCTTGGCCAAATCAGATCATGCACTGTAAACCAAAAGGTGTGTAGTTCACACCAAATTAAGCGTGAATCACTTGTAATAATAGTCACACCAAAATATGGTGTGATGCGCACACCTCATCGTTTGGGTGTGAAGTACACACCAAATTTAGCGTGAATTCTCACCACAATCACTATGAACTCATACTTACATATGCTGAATTATTTTAAGTTACATTGATTCTAGTAATACATATCAACATTTTTTTTCCAAAAAGAGATTGGTGTAATCGCAGATCTCATTAATCAGACGACTAAAGTCTTACTCAACTCTCTTATCTACTTGGTTTTTGCTGGCACATGAATATAATTAATGTTCGGTAAAGGGTCCATGCTATTCTATTGAGTGTGAATTTCACACTAAGTGTGCATTCACACTAGGAAGACAGTGTGAAGGACACACTATGCATAGGTGGTGGGCATTCACACCACCAGTTTGGTGTGAATTTGGTGGGTTTTCACGCTATAATTTTTACAGTGTGTATGTATAAGAATGATTAAATAAAATTAAAATTACAGTATTATGTAGTAGCTATTCTCTCGGTTGTTTCCTGCTTATACTTTCTGTAATTTTTATCAGTATGGCATGTGCAGTGGTTAAAAACAGAATTAAACGTAAGTAAATTCTAGCTATTATGTTCAACAGCAGAAGTGATTTTAAAAAAAGGCGCATTTTAATTTTTATTTTTTATTTATAGGTATGGTTCCAGCAGTTCATGGTGTTTCACCCTCCCATGGTAGTTGGGTTATTTAAACAGTGGCCCAGCTGCAAGGGGTTCGATGTTGAGTTTTGTGAAAGTCCTCAAGCAAGAGTTCTATGCAATCAGAGAAGAAGCTTGGTTGTCTCCTTAAGGCAAGACTATAGGGTCAGCCTATCGAGGGATTGCTGTGGGCGATTACTGAGAGCATAGCTCAACTACAACACTGAGAAACTTCTCCCCTCAACTCCTCGTGGCAGCATGTGAACCTTACTCCCACAAACTGGTGCCAGCGGTGGAGAAATCTGGACCTGATGCCTGTGAGAAGACTGGACAGCACAAACTGAGACTGGAAGAAGTGTTTGTTGGAGGATTCAACTGTTTATTCATTGAACTGAGTGATATTTGTATCATTTTGTGCGGCACGTTATACCTGTATTTTAATTTTCTTTTTGTTATTATTTTTTGTAGGCTTCGTCCAGGACAGGGAAAAGAGAACTGAGCTTGGTGCCTTGGACAGGTGACATGTCGAACAGAGCTAAGGGAAAAGGAAAGAAACCAGAATCACATTCTTCTGGTATGGAGTTTGGAGTCGGGACGAGATTGTGAGCTTCAGTGGAGCAACAGGAAATGTGTGGTGCAGTGTGGAATGAATGTGGGAGGCAGTAGCGAGATGAATGATATTACAACATCAGACCTTGTTGGTACACCTAGTGAGACTAGCGAGAGGACAGAGACTGCTTCTATGATAAGTGAACCTGGGACAATAAGGGAGCAGGCACAATTGCCAACACCAGAAGATATGTACAGACTGGTGGAGACAGTACAGCAGAACTCAGACATGCTGCACATCATGAGGGAGGAGAGACGAGCAAATCGTATCTCTGACTGGGAGAGGCAACGAGAGAAGGATAGGCAGACAGCCCTTCAACATGCTATTCAGACGTTTCCCAAGGTGTCCTCAAAAGAATACCTGCCAGCACAACTGGAGAATTTTACAGCAATATTGGACTCCCATGGAGTACCAGATTATCAACGAACCTGTCAGCTTCCTGGAATTCTTACTGGACAGTTGGCAGTGACATTCCATACATTCAATTACAAGTTAATAAGTTGTAGAAGTAATAGCTGATATTAAAAAATGCATAATAAATAAAATAAAACTAAATTTGATGGAATGCATACAGTTACTTTGACATCTTATTGTGTCATGCACAGCTTAAGGTTTCCACCAACATTTCTGTTATGCCACTGCTACAGTTTTTCAGAATTTTATGAAAAAGTACTAATATTGTTACTGATAAGAAGCTTAGGACAAATCAATATGGATATAATAATATGTCTTTCTTGATTATTCCTAAGCTTTATTGCAAGATGTAAAATAGTATTTTACAACATTTTGCTAACTATTATGGAAATGGTTACATAAAACAATCATTGTTACAATGGTTAGTGGTAACTAGCTAACTATTTGTATACCAAACATCACTTATAGACTTTATTCAGTAGAATTTGTATAAAATATTGTGGGTTTGAATTTGGAGATACAATATTTATTAAAACAATTGAAGGCTGAGAAAGCAATTATGAAGTAATAAATATATTACCTGAAGTACAATGTATTTCAGATGAAGTAATATTTTTATGCAAAAAAAAGCAGTTATTCAATAGATGTTGAGAACACATAATTATATGTGAAATTAATATCATTTAACTGCAGAGATTATGATGAATATTACTTCTTAAATATTTGTATACTTGACATGTCTGATCCAGTATACTCCATGTACACTATCATTATGAAACTACTCAGTATAATATTATTCCCATGTATTCTATCGTTGTGAAACTACTCTTCCCATGAAACTAAACAGCTAGTTATAAAACTACTCAATTTTCAATGTAAACTATCGTTATGAAACTACTCAGTATAATCATGTAATCTATCATTGTGAACCTACTTTTCCCATGTAACTATCGTTATGAAACTACTACTCAGTATATTAACATGCAAAACTATTATTATAAACTACTCGGTAAATTCCCATGTAAATGCTACATATACATACTTGTATACTCCAAATTACTATAAATAATGTTCATTTTATTTTATACATTCAATTATAATCAGAAACACATGAACATAATATTTTTAATGATCACGCAATATAGTCTGATGTGACAGAATTTGTTTAAGCAGATTTCTGAAGAGATACCTGAAGACGTTAAAATTATATACTTATTAAGATATCACAAATACAACAGATCAGATATTTAACATATCTGAAAGATCACACAAATGCTATATGTGAAGTTTCCTCATTCAGGCTTTCGTGTGTGTGAGTCTGTATGTGTGCATGTATGTGTGTGTGTGTGTGTGTGTGTTAGTGTGTGTATGTGTGTGTGTAATAGCTATCTTTCAAAAGCTACCCTACAGGTCAAAGTAGCTGCTGAAGGTAGTGGGGATGGGTGGGAGGGTTACCATAGATATAAAGTAAAGCTCTTACCGCTTGTACAATGCGCGTGGTCTCTGTTTGGGAGGCATGACAGTAATGAAAAATTACACAATGACTTATAACAGATAAACCCACAATTACAGCGTTCAGCACAAACCAGAATGCAAACAACTACAGATGTAATAACTTGACTAATAAACTTGCGCTATAAGAAGTGTAGCTCGAAGTGAAGTGTAAGGCAAGTGAAATGGTACACACTGCAAGAACACGGCAAGAAGTGGCTCCGGCAAGCTCAAGGAGAAGGCAAAACAGCTGATAAGGAACTTGTGAATTTTTTCGCAGGGCTGAATTCGGCAAAGGTCACTTTGGACTGGATAAATCTTTGGAACTGGAAAGAACAAAACGTAGAACTCGTTTCGATGTGTGGGCCGATCTCTAAACCAGGAACGTTGTGTCGTCTCTGGACCACTGCTGGCACTAGGTGTGGTAGACAGGGCTAAGGCTGAGTAGCTTAGAAGGGCCGGAGGTATTGCTGCCACCAGAGTTATTCGGCAGCCAGGCTTTCTAAAGCTCAAGTAGCGTAGTTCTCCCTTTCACAGAAGTAACTTAGATTTGACTTGATTAAGGCTACACATGGAGAACAACTGATTGGGGCATACTTGGGGAGCCAACCATATAGACAACTTCCCCGGGCATGCCCAGTGCATGAAAAATGATACAGTCACATGTATGTATGCGGTGTGGTGTGGGAATAGACATGAACAATGAATTGATGTATGCGGCGTGGTGTGGGGATGAACATGAGCAATGAATAGTCTGAATGGAGATACAAAAACAACTAAAGTACGTGCATGCTAACAAACTAAATTATAATGAATGTGGGTGTTCAAGGGTGATACACTATGTGGGGGAGTGGCTGGAAGCCAGTCCACCACAATGCATACTTAATACTTTCCAAGATCCCCACACGTAAAGAGCTTACCACACACTAACACATCCTATCTACTTCAAATCAAGAGATCACAATACTTTACCAAACAAGAGATCACAGATACCAACCCAGAGATTATACGTACTTTACCAACCCAGAGATTATACGTACTTTACCAACCCAGAGATTATATGTACTTTACCAACCCAGAGATTATATGTACTTTACCAACCCAGAGATTATACGTACTTTACCAACCCAGAGATAACACATAAGAGAACACATAAGAGATCACATATACTTTACCAACAAAGAAATCACATATAATTTACCAACTAAAAGATCACATTCAGAGATTCTGCCCGAAGAAAGGAACTGGTAGGTCTCACAAGGCCTCTGCTGCTGAAAGGTGTATCAATGAAGATGATGTAAATGAGATTGAAAATGAGTATGCAATTAAGTCAAATTAGTAAACTAACTACATCTTTTACATGATATAAAAATTACTAAATCTTCAGGGAGTATTGGGATAAAAATAACAACTACAAATACACCTTCAGGATTGTTTTTAGTATGATGAACTATATCTGGAATCTCTAAATCAAAACGCTCATCTGTACTTCTTGAGACACTGGTGAAGATTTTCTTCAGTTGTATTTAACTGATTCAGTATCCACTGATGCACTTATCGGATTAATAGCAATCTCTGACTGACCATCTTACTTTAGAAACATACTACAAGTCAACTACAGAAGATGGCCAGTGTTGTATTAGTTTATGAAATTTCTGTAGTTCTTCTTACTCAAAAAAGATATTGATAACTTAGTTTTATTTTTTTTTTCTCCTAATGCTCCCAGATAATACTTTTTCCTTCAATATCATGTATAAAATTTTGTTAGTTTTACTGTCAGTTGTGTGGGAGATTAGATTTCCCAGGAGCTTCTTGACCTTCAGGCTAAGGGAGGCAAGAATTGGTTCCCCAGAATGGATTTTAATCGGGTTCTAGGCAGGTCGCTGCCACGGGGAGTTATGCTTTCCTGACAAGAGAGGTGAATTCAGGTTCTTTAAAATGTCATGGATTAAACATGAGATACATCAGAAACTTAGCCAGCCAAATAGAAAACCAGGTATCACAAGTGAATAATGATGCATGAGAAAAAGAAACATTTAGTTAAATAAATAATTACATTAAATAATTATGTAATTGAAAATAGAAAAGTAAATCATCAGATAATTAATAGAATAAAAGTTAATAATTATATAATTAGTGAAGAAGGTATCTGAGCAGCTCATGTCGTGTTATATGGTGTAATGAGTTGTATAACTATTTGATGTTTGACAATTTCTTTCTCAGTCTTCTTTTACTCATTAGAACAGAGCATTAAGCAAGCGGTTCTAGGTTTGATTCCCATTGGCGACCAAGTATTTTTAATTCTGGAGCTATTGTTAAAAAAAAAAGCTTATGAGAGAGATTTGATGTTTTACTATCTTCTCTTACCTTAGACTCTATTCTCTCTCTCTCTCTCTCTCCCTACTCTCTCCAATATGTTTCTTTTTCTGCAGGGAGATGCCTCTTCAGTGGGTCATGGCGCAGTCCTTAATATTGTTCAAGAAGAAGAGGAAGCTTCCGGTTGTGTTCTGGTCAAGATGCATGAAGGATCACGAGTAGAAATATTCAGTTTCTTCACTGGAGTCCCTCACAATTGCCAATTGAATCCTACACTTTGCTCCATATCTTCGTCCATCACACTTTGTGGCCGGGACTGACTACCTGGAGTGCGCACTGAACAGCTGCATTGCTGGCTGGACATGATCTGTTCCGGTCAGTCGAATGTCTTGTACATCTATGGCCCCCATCTTGGAGTCAAGCAGCCTAGACAAAGAGTCAGTATTCTTGTTGCAAGAAGCTGGATGATACTTCACAGTGAGAGCATGGGGCATGTAACTTCATTACCCAATGTGCCAAATGAGAGTTGTTGAAAGACACATCTGCGGAAGGATAGGGGCTGAGGGAGAATCTGTTGTGGACATGTCATAGGAATTATTGAGATGCATGTACACTTTGCCTGACTATTATGTAATTCACACACTATTTCTTTCTTTTTAATCCTATCCATTCGTTGAGCTATATGTTTCCAGTTGTGTACATCTTGCCCAGTTCATTTACATGTAAAACCCTTTACCTCATGCATACGTGAATTGATTGTGAACAGGCTACATCATTGTCAGCCACTCCCCTCTCAGTTCAGATTTCTCATATTATGTTCAATAAGTGCAGTGAGAGTGTGTGAGATTTCTCAGATGGCAGTGACTTCGGAGGAAGGTGGCCAGGGCTGAGTTGCCTTCGCTGCTCTACTCCCCGTTCTGCTCCTACCTATGGGTCGAGACTGCAGAACACACAGCAGGTACCGTAAGTAGCACTGGTAACATTAGTAGATTTTGTAGTACTGTATAGGTAACCCTGGTAAACTAGGTAGAATCTTACCAATTTCAAGATTCGTGTAACAAAATAATTCCTGTGAATTTATGCCACTGCCGGACACTAGTTTAGAATGAACAAATATGATACAATATTGTTCTGTAGTACCTAAATGAAAGCTATTATGCATGAACTATTGTAGTAAATTCAGTTGGTTAATAATATTGGTGCAGTGGTCCAATGGGAAAAGAGGAAGAGGTACTACAGGTACTATTTGGAGAGAAAAAAATTAGTACCTCTTTCTCTTTTCTCTATTACTCTCTCTTCTCTCTCTTCCCTTCCCCCCTCCCTGGTATCATATGGATTGAAATTAATTTTACTTTCATATGAACCCAATAAGTTACCTTGTAATTGCCATGGCAACAAGATATACACATTTAATTAGTCATTGCTGTGGATGTCTTGCACATGCTAACTATTACATTGTTATTTAGAGCTGTCAGCATTTTCACTTCACAATACTATTGATAAATTATATCAATTTAACTTGTGTCTGTTAGTCTGAATGATAACATGTTTGTGAATGTTATGAGTTATGATACATAGCTAGCTATCTAACGTGGTCCATAATTGACTATTGTACGGTATATTTCAAAGCATTTCTGTATACACAAAAATGAGCAGAGCATTCGGACACAATATCATTTAATTTTTATCTCTGCAAATTCTGATCACTAAAATATCATTCTTCTAGCAGCAAAGTATCTTTCTTTGCAGGATTGATAGTGTGAAGAAGAAGCTCCATGCCCCTAGTCTAAGATGTTCTTGAGAACAAACATAGCTGACCCATCTGTAAGAGTATCATTACCTTCAGGATTGTTTCCATTCTTATTCCAAAAATCTATTGGTTTTAGAAACTGACTCAATTTCTCACTAAATGCTTCCAATTCTAGAAGAAGTGAAGAACCTTGTGAGCGGTATATGTCTGGTCACTTGCTGTGGCCATAGCAAAGAAAATTTTGAATTATAACATTCTAATAATAATAATTATACCAAAGTGATCCTCATTTTATGATGATTTCATTTATTTGGATACAAACAAGCATACATCAAGCATATCATGGTAAGCGGAGATTTTGTAGCCCATTGTCTCCCATATTCGCAGGGAAAGGGTTAAAACACAACAAGTTCTCGATGTGCATAAAATAATGTAATAATGTACAAACACACATGCATGATGTGTATAAATCTAACAAGCAAACACACATACATTTTAGTCATGCATAATGGTTAGCCAATAGTATTAGTTTAGCACTATTATTATCAAAATGTTTTACCTACTTAATTTTTTTGCTTTTTACAGAAGTACAATGTAAAAAAAAAAGTCCCTCCTCTTCCCATCCATCTTTTCTAAACATATATTTTCACCCACTCCACCCCACCCACCCAGGGGTACGTGGTTCAGCGCTAATGACTGGGATGGGCCCAAATTTATTTAAAAAACTTAATGATTTGGACATTCATTGTAAATGGAGAGCATAAATTAGCATGAAATTATAAACTGGTATACTTGTGCATTATACTTTTTAATAAGCTTGATTTGGAGGCGGGGCCTGGGCCCCTCGGGATCCTCCCCTTCCCCCCCTCCTTTTATTGCTCTAACATAACTGAACCACTTGAGCTGATGCTCTTGTACAATTGTAATTGTGATGAGAATCATAATAATGCATGGTAACTCAACCAGTAGCAATATGTAATTGAATAACCCATAACTATTCTTGCTGGCCATTATTTAGATAGGATTATTGCATACTAAATTGTACATCTATTTTTCTAATTGGCTCTGGACACTAACCATAGTTAGCTGTTCAACTTTAAGTGGCAGAGCTAACCCAGTAGTATAACTTACCACTACTGGTTTGTGGAATTTCCTGTGGTGTACGTGTTGGGTTATGAATTGGCTCTGAATGATGCAGCAGATAATACTCAATTTGGAATGGCTATATGTGACCTTTTCAACCTTATCCTTATTGATTTCATTAGCTTTCCTGCTGCCATTACACCAAGATATGAGCAACTTTAAAATTGATGATCTTATACCAATTTAATTTAGCTTACTGATTATGAATGACCATGTTTTTAACGACAGACTAACATTGTGGTATTAACTTAGGCTGAGGATCTGGAGATGTTAGAGCCTCCCCCTCCCACCCCCAAAGTTTGTGGCGGCTGAGCTTCCCTGAATGTTACATAATTAATGATTCATTAACCTTCATAAATAGACATCCCTTTCTGTAAAATATTATTTGATGTTGCTATAGGAGAGATAACATGACCTATAATTCCAATAACACTTTGTAATTGTGTAATTTACTAGGCCGCTAGACATTTTTTTAAAACACAGATTTCACTGTTTTATAACATTTCTTAATGTAAGTTAGGTATAAGACTGAATGAGTTGACCTCTACCAACTCAGTTATGTTCATGAATTATTCATAGTATGTATTATACAGGTCACTACTGACAGACAAGCATAATATTAAAATATTAAATTATTTTGATTATAATTAGCTACTACTTATCTAAGCATTATTCTTTGACCATTGTTTTTATAATGATTGGCTGAATACTTCCATATAATGTCTTCTTTTTTCTTTTTTTAAGGCTAGGTTAAACAATGATGTGGAGTTTAGTATGAGATTTACACAACAGGGAGTAAAAGGCCCAAGAATAGTGTAAATCCTGTACAGACTGAACGGAGAGGTGCAAGAAATAACATATTTTTGATTGGACGGTTCACTTAATCACCTCCTAGGAGGTGGGTATGAAATAATGTATTCACTGTGAATTGAGCAAATCTAATTAGACTGTTTGTACGTAACATGGTATACAAATAGATGAAACCATTAGTGTTGTATTATTAGCAAATTCACTTCATTTGTAAGCCACAATCGAGTAAACCAGGAATTACATTTCATATGGTTGCATCATTACAAATAAACATTGGTAAAGAATCACCACAATAGTAGCATATTTCTGTTTAAACTAAAATGTGTTTGTAGTTTTATTGATACTGTACCTAATGTTATGTTTCCAACAATAAGACGTATGTGTGTCTCCAACAAAAACATACATGTTTACATACCATTACCAAAAACACTGATTTAAAATCACAACAACAGGTGGCTTAAAATAATATTTATGGTGAAAGTGTTTTTACTTCTGAACTGAGTACACACAAGGAAAATAAAATATTGAAAATTTTTTTTTTTTTAAGTTACAAACTCAGTACAGATTTCTATAATATATTTGTCTAGTTTTTATCCAAGAATAACAAACATCGCATATCTAATTTTGAGTAGACTATAATTTTATTTCCAACAAATTGTACTTGACATTATTAGCTATTTCCAATAATAAATTGCTAATGTGAATTGACTCACTGTGATACTCAATCCTTAGCCCTAGCTCATCACGGAAAAGAATCAGATTGTCTTCCAGAGTATATTAATAGATTGTGCTAATTCCATCACTATCACTCCACCACGTTATCATTCCCCCTACCCCGCCTACCCCGCCTACCAGAATTCATAAGCACTTCTCACTTCTCCTGAACTACCATCAGCTGTTCCCAGCGCACTTACATTCATTACTCTGCATATATTTTATGTCTGTGCTACTGGAAATCATTATAATTTGCAATATCTCACTCAAATCATCCGCATAAAAACACACACCAGGCTGTGAACTGGATTTAGAGGGTTTTAATATTTTTGCCACGATAGGGCCACTAAGTAGATCTTAATTTTAATTAACTCTAGGTCTACATATGTATGTGTGTGTGGAAGTGTGAGAGTTTGAGTGTTGGTATGTATTGGCTTCCCCCACATATGACTATTACCTGCATGTGCTAGTGGGCAGGGTAAAGCAATATTGTCCGTATTTATATAATTATATATATGTATGTATTTTATTAATAATTATACACATATAGCTAGTTGTGACTAAAAATGTTGGCACAACTGGAGATTCAAGAATTTAACATACTTAAAATCAACTATTGCTTTTTGAAAACAAACAGAACTACTACTTACCAAACTCTCATTGTACTGTGCTTGTTGGTAAATATATTTATCTAGAGAAGCCTTTTGATTGCAATATTATGATGATTCCTACCATATCATGATACTTCTTGGGCAAAGAAAGCTATAGCATGCAAGTCCCAGTACTTATCCGAGCTCTATACTTTCATACATGTACTGGTAAAGTATCATCATAACCACAACATCATTGGTGTGCTTCTAAATAGCGCTTGTATTGTCAATGATTACTTTACTCGCCTATTCAAGACACTGGGACCCATTTAACAAAAACATAATTGCTTAAGAACAAATTTATCAGTAATGTCTGCAGGTAGAGGTTGTTACAAGTAGTAACATAAGTGTTTACTACTACCTGTGGCTAATGGTTCTGTTACAGCTAGTTGTATGTAACCATAACTACATACAGGCTTTAAAACAATGTTATTATTTCTGAAAGACAAGTCAAAAGTGTGTACCGATATTCTTAAAAACAACAACAACAGAAAGCATTTGTGTCAAGTTTTCTATTTTTGAAACTGTACAAGTGTTGTGATAGAGTATTATCCAGAGTATAATGCATACACCAAACCTCTTCCACATGTTGCTTGTATTCTAATGACCTGATGATGGTGGGACTGTTACAATAATAACACCAGGGAGGTAATTCCAGGGGGGCATGTGTATTGCATGCCCCCCAATCATATTAGCTAATTAATACTAGTGAGAATAGATTATCAGGAGGGATAACTCAAGAAAACAACACATACAAAACACTGAGAGCTAAGAAAGTCAATTACCTCTGCACAGCCATCTCAAGGAACCAACTCAAATTATATATGATACCATCCTCAGTGCATTTAGGGTTAGTGAGTAACTAATTCTAATTGAAGTTTCCAATAATGGATAAAATGAAGAAGTGAATATCCACTATATAGAAGTGATGTACCTGTAAATAATTAGTCCCATTTAGATGTTATTTTACCTTCCTGCTTAGCTATAATAGCTATTAAAATGCTCCAGGTGAGTTATCAGTTGCGGCATCTGTTAAGTGGCTTGTGGTTGTCAACACCACAAGGTCAGATACAAAAATTATAACGGCCTTTATTGCATTGTGAACATAGTATGTATGTATACAATGACTGTGATTACCAAGACTTTAGCAAACCGTATTGCTCAGGAAAAGGTATCTGAGGCTTAAACTAAGTGGGCTACCATAGCTCATGCTGGTTATAAACACAGGTTGTGTGCATCAGGTTATGTCCATCATAATAATTAGATTAGACTATCTGAATGAAATTGTGCAAAGGAAAAATAAATCTTAGGATTTTTAATAAACATTAGAAATAGCTATAGCATATAGCTTAAAAATATGTATGATCATATAGAGTTTATAGCTGTTGTTATAATTAGGTGGTCAAACAGTATTACAGACATCTAAGGATTATTAAAAATTAAATTACAATTTTTTTTAGATACAGTAACATATGGAGTGTATGAATAGTATGAAACGGATTCTATATTGTTTGTGTAGGATATTTTAGAAATTATTATGATCACAAACATAATAATTGAATTAACTTGTTTTGAAAATAATATTGGCGAAATATAACAATTTTTATTCAATATTAAAATTGCCTCCATCTGCTGTTTATAACAACATCCGTCACTGATTACGTTTGGAAAACGTTTGAGTCAGATGTTTATCAAAGCAATTATGATCATTGAAAGAAAAAACAGACTATTTGGAATTTCTAGTAGAATAAACTTGGGAACTTGATGATACTGTTATTCCAGCTCCCATTACATAACAGGAACAAGATTACGTATCCGTCCAATGCGCATGAAATGTCATCTGCAACAATTAGGTAAAGGATAGACTGACATTGTGGGATTTTGCAGGAAATGCTGCCCTATTCTTTGCAGAAATACTATGAAACGTTTGAAAATTTATTCTGCAGTGAAAATAAACAATATCTAGTTCTGTGTAGTGACACTTGTACTGCCAATAATTCTAATGGTGGGTGATGATATACGCCACTTTAATGTATTTCACGGAATATTTGTTAGATGCCGAGCAATATGTACATGCAGGCTACTATATAAATCCTTCAATCTCTAGTTATTTATCTGTGACCTCATCTAAAACCCACCAACCATGCAGCACGAGAAGTCCCTTGATTGCTACAGTGCTGACAATAATGTAATAGGTTCACTATCCCATGCATTACATTTATTTCAAAATGACTTTAAAATTTTCTCGTTGTAACGGCCAATAATTATTATGTTAATTAAAACTTAAAACTTAACCCAATCAACATAATATAGGCTGTTAGAACGAGAAAATTTGCTATTATTATTACAGCTGAGAATGACTGAATCAAAATGAATTTATTACCACTGCCTGAAAAGTGTCCATTGACAACCAAAACAAAATCGTAAATTAGTGTATAATGTGTTGATAACTAGTTTGTAAATGAACTCTTTTCATCCTGTGTACACCTTAGGCACGTGCTTCACATTCTCAGACATGGCAATGCCTTATCAATTGTTCACACTTGGACATTGGGCTTCACCTGAGTGAACTCTGTTCATGTGTTTGTGCGTGAAATGGCACATGTAAGTCTTCAGTAGTACCAATTCACTGATTAGACTGACCTAAAGGCGGTTAGATGATGACGCTGTACTTTACTAGGGCAATATTTACCTCACGCCTATGGTCAGCTTCAAGAAAAAATAATTAAGGGCTAATACTCTCCCCCAAAGATGAAATGTATGCATGTACTAGGACAAGACATTTTAGAGTAGGTATTTATGAATGTTACTTTAGGAAATAATGTAACCCTAATTAACAAATAATGTAACCCTAATTAAAAAAGTAGTGACAGTGCTAAGGGATTTCAATGGAGACATTATTAAAAAAATAAATTTAACCTTTTAATTAAAGTTTATTTAATTTATTGAACATTTAATAGTTACGAAAATATCACTCAACCAAAATTTTCTAGTCTCTTCAAGCATTGCCTCTATTTGAGCATATTTTCTACGTAAATCATATGCAAAGAATGGACTTTAACATTGTTCAGCAGATTTAGTTGTTTACAGCAATTATTAGCTATTATGTGCGTGCTACAAAAATTCTTTCACTTAAAGTAATACAACATGATTTACTATGTTACTAAAAAATGGGCATGTGGAAAAAGTTGATGAAATAAATGTACTCCCTTATTGTACACAGGCTTTGCCACTTCCATAGCTCGATACCACAAAAAATGTATAACTGGAAAAAAATATCACTTTGACCAAGGACACTCAGAGTGGCTAGTAAATTGTGTTTGTACTTTTAATGATCACTTACCTATTAAATGTGGGCATTCAACATACAACACCGGATAAAGTTGACATTTACTCATTCTTAGAGTAAGAAATAAATTGCCTGCTGTTAGTGTAGTGTTGATACAAGTAGTTTTATCTAACCATAACAAAATGTGCTTAAAATAATATTTTTGCTGAAAGCCAAGTTAAACTTTCATAATAAAGGAGCTATGTACACAAGATAAAAGGATCATGTAAGAAAGCATCCGGTTTTCAAAATACAACAACACATTGTGTCCATATCCCAGAGTATAAACCTTTAGGTAATGTGACTAGCTAAATGTTGCTTTTCCTGCTTCCATGGTAGCTGCATTTAGTTTATCAGGACCCTCTCTAACTTAGGACTCACACAGGGTACTTTAATTAGAATCGTATCAAACATTACCAATCTACGAAAGTTTTCTGATTAGGCTATTCAATTGAATGTTTTAAAACAAATAGAACACTTGTAACCTCATCAGACTAGGATATGTTCCGAATTCTCTGAAATCTTATGCAGATGTATCTTGAATAACTTCTCAAGATAAATCTTGACTAAGTAGAACTATGCAAGATCTTACAAAAAATAAATTGCATATTGTATGATTACTGTGGCAAAATCTTACACATCACGCAATCAACAAGATCAAAATGGGATATGTTCCAAATTGATTGTAAATCTTACATAGTAGTTCTTATGAGATCTTATAAAATCTTGAAAAAATCTCTAAGGATCTTGCCAGAATTTTCACAAAAGAAATCAATTTGCTAGTGATATAATAGAATAACCAAGTCTAGCACCTATCAATGCCATGTGCCTGTGCCAAAGTGCTAATTGATTACTCTGACCATATGCCATGTATATCCTGTGCGGTTGAATTTAGCTGCGTCTATGGCAAAATAGTTCTCTTCTTCTCTCCCTTTTTAAAGCCTACCCTTTCCCCCCTTCTGTTAAGAACATCCTCCGAAGTAAATAAAGAAAACAAGAAGCTAAATGCAGGAAAGATTTTTTTAGTGTAAGGAGATAACTAATGCAGGAAATTTACCTTCACAGTTAAGTCAAATTGGAAGAATTTAACAAATAAAATTGGAAATTCAAGTCTTTAAAACCTCAATAATGACTCGAGCTTGATATTGTTTTTCTTATTTTGTTCGGAGGATGTTTAAGGTTCACATGACTTATTCCTTATTTGCATGTTAATGTTTCTGTACTGCATTCTGTAATGCATTCTTAAATGGTCTCTGTGAGGTTAGTGACAAAAATGGAAGTCGCCATTGTCACAAAATATGTCCCCGGCTATAACTTTCTATATGTCACCTCCTCGTTCTAATATTTCGGCATAAATGCAACCTCATTTTAAGCAACTACATTACACACAAATAGTAATGCACAGAGTAATGGCATGATAGGTGTGGCATGATAGGTGTGGCATGATAGGTGTGGCATGATAGGTCTGGCATGATAGGTGTGGCATGATAGGTGTGACACGATGGGTGTGGCACGATAGGTATGGCATGATAGGTATGGCTTAAGTCTTCACTTATCACAGAAACACTCTTTCATGTGACTATCCTAAAACATTCCAGTCATAAAATAGTTACTGCTATTCCAATTACCTCTTCAATGGTTTAGAGTAATTAAAATAGATCAAGATTGATTCTCAGTTGCACTGGCTACTGATTGATTTGTGGTTTACCATGGCAGCTGAACTATAACTTAGATGCTTATGTACTACAAACATAATAATGAAGCACCAAAGGTGTGAACCCTCAGCGCTACTAAACACTATCTAGCTAAATATAATCTCAGACCAAAAGAACAAGCAATCTATACTATTATAACTCAAGCAATGAAAATGGTACATGGATTTGCTTCATAAGAAAAGAAGCTAAACAGGCCAGAAATACTCATGGTATACATTTTCAAACCGAAACTTTACTTTTTTCAACTCCGTTGACTTCCAGAGCATAAAGCGAACTACACCGCGGGCTGCAATAAATTATTTGTTCACATGATTATGATGTAATGCTAGGGGGCCATTACCTACAAAAACTGGTACCTACGTGGAGTTGAAAGCTTGGCGTTTTCTCAACAATAAGCCAGAAATTTAAAAAAGTAGCACAATGAATGGTCCTAAATCTTCATTCTGAGTAAGTTCATACCTAAAATCAATGGCTAATTGTCAGTAATCTCCAAAATCAGAGCGTGACAGACAGACAAACCAACAGGACGACTACTATAACCCTCTCACGCATGCGCGCTGAGGGTTATAAAGTACTATATTCATATTATATAGGCATATCCGCAATTGGTCATCAGGATAGGAAGTAGGTGTAGCCAACAATAAGTGGGTGTGGCTAGATAACTAGCTATTTAAAAAAAATACCCAGATAAATTTTTTAACACACATAGCTAGTTTCATGAAAAGTTTAATTCTATAAAGCATTGATTGCATAATTACTTATTAAAAAAAAGAGTGTTAAAACTAACCAAATATCTCCTGATGACGATCAGTGTAGCTAATGAACTACTGCACTATCACTACTTGCTCTAGCTTGTAGCTGAAAATAGTTCATTTTTCTTGCTTCACAATAACTGACCTAATCATTTGCTTCATGCATAGCTTATTTAAAACCACAATTAAAATCAACACGTCTCAAAGAAATGGTGAACTGGTTTCTTCTTTCCTGATACCAATTGAAGCTTGATCACTGGTGATAGCCTCATGTAATCATACTTTTTCCCGTATATCAGTTGGTAAAGGGTTCGCTAGGGGATACTAAATGGAGGCTGGAGATATTTTTGCTGTTGATTTCAGTACTCATCAAGACTACTAGAGGCTAGGAATGGATAGTTCTCCTATGCACCATCTCACTAGTGTAATCAACTTTTCTATATTAATCATTTTGCACATGTGCTGAAAAAATAGTGGTCCGGCCACGCCTAGTAGCTGAACCAGCAGTTTACATCTGTCATATATATTGTATGATATCTGAGACTGTAACATCATCATTCCCATCATACTAGAATTTCAGCCTCCATCCCCCCCCCTCCCCCCTCTCTCCCACCCCATATAGTATACAATAGCAGCACCTGAGCCCTTGAAGATGTCAGGTAAGTTATCAGTTGCGGCATCTATTCATTAACTTTTTTGTTTATCAATTACAACCTACAGTCCAGTAGGAACTCCAACTCCATTTATAAGAATAATGCAGTCTAGCCAAAGCAAAGGTACTTTACTCAATGAAATCCACAGAACAAAATGATACCTTCTCATAGACAAAAGAAGTTACAAAGGAGTCCTTAATATGCTTTACTCTTTGAATTGATTCTAACCCATCTACATGCACAACAAGCATTTACACGCGTATTAAAATGCACACAACAACCAAGTTCTAACTTCATAAAATCTGGAATACTCAATTTATCAATTAAATGTGTTAAAAAAGAATTATTAAAATAGTTAGGGTGTAAAAACAATATGTGCTGCCTCAACATTAGTCACCAGCTAGTGTGGTCCAATAAAGAATACTTCTGACTAAACTTGTGTAGGGAATTAATTATTTTCTTAAAATGTGAAAAAAATTTGAAGAGATGGGCCAGTAAAAAAATAATAAATAAATAAATTAAAAAAAAGAAAATTAAAAAAATCTCCAGCCCAGTGTGGAAAATCATAGTGCCAAACATGCTAATTGGATTAAACTTACCTATATAATAATATGCCAGTCTATTAGTAACGATGATGATGGTGTGAGTATTCATGAATAATTCATTAGTTGGTGAAGTGTATCCACAATTTGGAATGGGTAAATCAAATGGGGTATGGGATGGGGTCAGATAACTAGGAATCAATGGATTACATTAGACGCGATTAAGGAAACGACTACTACTATGTGCAGCTAACATAGGGTGAGGACGGCGATATTGATGAAGTGTTCAAAAGATAGGAAACAGTTCAAAAATCTAAGTCCAAAATTGTGAAATCCATGATTCAAGGAGAAAAAGCTGGAGAGGAAAGGGTCAGGAAGAAAGAGGGCAGGAGAGGCAAAATGATGTAGCTAAACAAGCAGTAGAATGGATGAAAAATACTTTACGCAACGGCACACATAATTTACAAAATTAGTACATTAAGCGCCATTGTGTGCATGGTAAGTCCCAAAATGAACGAGTTAAACAACAAGTTTATAACTTGAATTTATTATGTTAATATGTTAGGGAAAACTCACATGATGTTGTTTCAAACTAAAGTGAAATTACAGTTGCCTCAATCTGCCGTTTACATCATCATGAGTTGATGATTAAATTTGGAGACAATCTGAAGAGGTGTTAACAATAACAAGATCCACGAAAAAGAACATAAACAGTGTATTTTTTTTTTGATGAATATCAAAAACAGCCAAGCAAAATTGATGATCTCGTACCCATCTTATATTTCCTGCCAGCAAGCAAATGATTCGACATCACTTGGACATATCTTACGGCCACTAAAAATTATAATCCAACCTCCCGGCTGATTCTGTTGACGCGACTATAAATACTATAGCAACACAAAATCTAAAAGTCGCTGATTAAACTAAATGAAATACTTGTGAGCTATAATGACTGAAACAACGCTTCTCTATACGCACAAAAAAAAAGAAAAAAAAGAGGAAAAAAAGAGTTGAACAGATTGAGTGTGTTGTGTTGTGTGTGACTATGTGGCATGTTGAGATGTCTGAAACACAAGCTCGCTTGATGTGAACTGCACCATCAATCACTTCTGTAACTTTATGGGACACCCCACATTTGTTTGCTAGTAAGTAATTCAAATCTTACGTATTGAAAGTTGTTAACCCATACATCATGTGATCACAGTTATGACTAAGTGTCATGTGGTGGTGCTTATATCCACTGACACGTGGCGTTTGTGTACACATGTCATTCAAATAACATAATTAGGTCACATTTATACAATCATGTATAATAGCAAGTCAAAAGTGAACAACACACACACACATACACACACACACACACACACACACACATACACACACACACACACACACACACACACAACACACACACACACACACAACACACAACACACACACACACACACACACACACACGCATGCATGCATGCATCTGATCTCAGATCTATTACAAACTACACACTCATGTGTAATCAGATAGCCATACACGATGCCAGAGCAGCCATAGAACTACAGGAAGTGAACCATCAAATCTCTACAACATAACCATGTATACATACAACTGACCTTTCCCTCATCTCCACGCTTTCTTCCCCCTTTCTCCATATTCATGAAATGCACCCACTATTTTCTCCCATTGTTCAAATCATAGGCTCAATAAGGCAAGTGTGGGTTTACGAACTCTGCTGTCAATGTTTCCATTCATAGCAAAAGGACATGTTATTCTTATGCCAGCTGTAAGGACTGACTGAGTACACCATGACAACAATACCCACACATCTTCCTGAATGGATTCCAAGAGTCAAGGCACATGTATTCATGATAATGACAACTAGCCAACAAATGAGGACTCAATAAAAAGTCAGATGAACTGGTGATACAATAAGAGGATCTGCAGGAGGCACTGCAAGTTTCCTCATTCCTCAAACTAACCAAGCATGACTGAGACTGTACTATGACAGCTCATGTTATTCCCACGGGAACTAGTATATCCTGGTACTGAACTAGTATATCCTGGTACTGAACTAGTATATCCTGGTACTGAACTAGTATATCCTGGTACTGAACTAGACTATCAACTTTGGGAATCCACTCCCTCAACAAATCACACAACTACATGAAATAATGCTATCTTACATGTTTAATAATAGCTCCAGGCTAAACCAGTGGGTGCAATACCCTGTGTGACATTTGAAATGTAAAACTCATACACCTGATTATATTTCTAACATGAACTAATTCAGTACCAGGATATACTAGTTCAGTACCAGGATATACTAGTTCAGTACCAGGATATACTAGTTCACAGGTGCATTCCATTCATGTTACCCACTACATGCTTGAGATAATTCAATAAGTCGCTGGCTTGGTAGTAATTAACTTTACAAAACAAAAACAAAAAAAAAGAACAATCTAGGAGGAATTTAATAGCTTGGCATCCACGGATAATCCAGAGATGTCCAAAGTATCTGGGAGAATCCATGGAAAGACACATGTTCAAGTACAAATACACGAGACATTGCGCCATGAAGCCAATTAGTCTACGAAACTAATTAAGAATCAGTGCATGCCAAGCCATTCTCTATACACAACAGGAAAGCCTAGAGTGTTGCACCAACACATTGACTTACTACACATTGACTTACTACACAATATCATCAATGTTTATTAGATCCTTGTTCATTGCTGTTGTTTTTACACAAACTTGCACCTTTCCTTAGTCATATTCATTAGTATGACATGTCACGTAAATTGTACTCCCTTGTGGTCTACAAGTTGTGGTTGACATGCAACATTTCATTCTGGCTACTCATGCAGCCATACAAATGAAAACACTAATGGTCCCAATAGACACATTTCAGAACCGGTGCATGTACCAAAGTAAACAATTCAATACACCACAACAACCAATGTCCAGTATTGCAGTATCCTGTATAGGAGCACATTCACTTAAAGATATATAAGGTACTAGAATGAAAAATGAGTTCCCTGCGATAACACACACACATACACACACACACACACATACACACCTTGACCATGAACTAAGGCCACGATACCTTCAGCCACATTTGGCTGACTAAAGGTGCGTGTAGCAGTATCACATGGTGTCAAAATAATGTTCGACATTCTTGCGCAACCCACACAACACTATCAAAACATTCACCGAGTACTATCAATAGTGCATTAGTGATGAGCAATCACTACAAGTAACACTGGCTAGTGGCACTAAACTACAATAAACACATAATCCAATTGGGATGTCTACTAATGCACAAGTTACCACAAGTCATTCACGCCAAATGTGTCAATTACACTAATCAATACCAATCTCTGAGAGCTATTAGCGCCATTAGCTAAGCTTGCTACCAGTCAGCCCGTCAGTCACGTTGAGCCAATAGAAGCGAGGTAAGACATCCCATGTCTGAACATCAACGACAAAGCATACGTAACTCAATAACAAATTCACACCTGTCCCTTTCTGATTTCATGAACTCATTTTTCTTACTGTACTGAGCCTCTTTCACACCACACCATGCTCTAGCTGTACCACTTGTGCCTTTTCCAAGTGTGTGAGTATGTGTGTGTGTGTGTGTGTGAGTATGTGTGTGTGTGTGTGAGTTGATGTACTAAATTATCAAACTACTGTGGCATTGGAAGGGGCAAGGGAGGGGGAAGCCCCAACTTCCCCCCCCCCCCCCCCCCCCCCCCCCTCCCCCTCCAATACCCAATACTGAAACGTCTTCCTACACTGCTGAACTCCCTAGATTTTCTACAGCCAGGACCATACCTCCACTAGAGATAATTGTAACATACCACAATCTATGCAAGTCATGTATTCCTACTGGGGAATTGAATCTCTAATAGGTCGGGTTCATATGATGCACTTCAGCTTACTACACAAAAACAGTTAGTAGATTACAAACACTTTTCTTCCTAATTGAAAGTAAACATGTCAAGTTTACTAACTTCACTTTACTTCCAAAAGGTGCCGATTGCACATGTCAATCACGCGTTCCCATGGAAACATACATAGCCATACATAGGTACTTACATAGTAGTGTCTAGTTTTACTTTACTGACCAACAATTTGTTTATACTCCTGACTTAAGTAAACCACACTTCTGAGATATAACTATAGGTGGCTTCCTTCAACTCCTCAACTTGGTTAGAGATGCCCATATCATCTGTTGGTATTCCTTTTTAACTATTATAATATAAAATACACACATACTTTCAAGAGTAGTAAATATGAATTTATAAAAAAAATGTATAACCAAAACAGTTTGCTAACTGAAAACATCGTGAAAATAGCACCAACGGAACAAATTTATGAGTTATTCTCTGATTTTTCTGTTTAGATTCTTAAACACCCTGTAATATAAAAAATTACTTGATTATATTGTCGATCATCGCGTAATAAAAATAATTAACAGTTTAAGTATTAAAACACAAACAAACAAATGTTTAACCTTTAAAAAAAGCTACAATAACAACGATCATGTTTGCATTAAATGGTTCAAGTGCTTCCACTAAAAAACAAACAAAAACAACTAAATAATTAAACTAAGTGACTTGCAGTGCCAATATAGCAATATGGTGCATCACGGCTCTAATGTTATTCCCTTCATAATAGCAACAATAATGTACTTGTACAGCTTGTGTTGCTGACAGTGTCCCCTTGACATTGAATTAAAGCATAATGAAAGTAAAAACAGAAATTTGACACCACGGCTATTGAATAAATAAAGTAACAAATAAAACTAATGATATAGAATTTTAAATAATCAAATATTATAATACCCAACATTTTATGCAGTAATTGATCAAAACAAACACAAGTGATAAAAATGAACAAACAAATGATGAGAGTTCAAACAGTTAAGCTTTAAGTTTCTCAGGGCTAACCGCAAGTTTGACTCGTGTCTAAATACACGCAAGAAATGTTATTGTCACAGTAGACCTTTATCCACTATATATCAGCCCTAACTAGTAATTTAGCAACGAATGAGTACACACATATGAAACATATAGGGTTGTAGTAGATTTGTTAATCTTTCGGTTCAACTACAAAACTGCCATAATAATTAAGGCACTGTTTGGCCGGAAAATTATGCAATCTTCCCTTTTATAAGCAAGTTTGCTTCAGACAAAAAAATAAATAAATAAATAAATAAAAAATAAACGATTATATGGAGGAAACCACATTGCTTGAGCAAATGTCAAAGCTGTTGGCATATAAATTTCCTTCAACTTTTCTACCTCTAGATCTGTTGCGTCATTGTATAATTCTGGCGAACACTCATTATTGTCCTTCACCTTGGGATACCTGTGGGGATTGTTTTGTAATTTCAACCATTTAGTATTTGTGTACAGTTTGTAAATCGGAGTTAGTTGATTGTGACGACACGATTTAGAGAAGAGTGCGGATATGTGAATTGATAATCTCTCTAGACACCTTCACCATTCAGAGGTGTCACTTATTATTTCCTGTGTTATGGGTGCAGATAATGGATGTGTGGATTAATAAAATCAAGTTATTTGCAGTGGTATTGGATTCCTTTAATTGATTAGGAAAATTCATGGTACTAATTAAAAACAGCACCAGATGCAACTTCTAACGTCAAAGGTTAGCACAAATAGCACCTGTGTAACTTAACTTGGACAGAATACAGTATAATAGTAACGCATTTATACACACAAGGATTGACCTCAATATTAATTTGACCTCAATATGAATACAATAGCAATGCATGCTTAATATACTAAAACCAGAACAATTTGGTGCTGCATACTGTACATCATTATTTTTAAACTGCATTGTTGTCCCAACACTTTCGTCTTGTACAGATATTCAGAAATTTATCAACAAAAATTCACTCCAGGAGTATGTCGGATAAATGAACAAATATTTACATACACTGGGAATTACTCCCCTCAGTTAATGAAAATTCTTACCTTATTTTTGTTGTACAATACGATGAATACAATTATTATAATCGATGCAAGAACAACAAAAACCAAAAGTAAAACCAGCACAACAATTCCTGCAATGTATCCTGAAGTAGAAGCACCAGCCATAGGTATTTCAACAGATTCAGGAGACGTCGATACAGTTTCACTCAAACCTAAAAAATAATATCAGTACACACTAATTATTGACACTCGTATAATTATGTCACAAGTCATCACACGTGTGCTACCGTAATGATTTTGATGATCAATGGGTAAAGACTCTAAGATTTTAGCGTTGGGAATATTTATACACTTAAAAATATTTACAACACTGCATAGCAACCACCCAACAATGCATAACATTCTATGGGAGTAACTTGATAATTAAACTATTGCATTACATGATTAATAATTTGTTAAATGAAATTAAACATGAATGTTTGGAATCCCTCTCATTGTTCATCAGCTACATGTAGGGTTTGCTTATCTCATTAATTGTTGTTAAGCACACCACTACTTAAAGAAAATGTTAGGTAGAGTTCAACATGGGGTGATCTAAAGACGTATTTCCTTTAAAGGGTGCCAATACACGCCCATACACTTTGGTTACTATGGTAGAGTTAGACCAGTTTATTGAGGATGTGGCCATTTTTATTTCATGCAAGCAACCTATGATGAATACCTGACAGGCAAAGAGCGAAAGAGCTAGCATTAACAGTCACAGAAGATTCTGCAGCTTGTTCAAGATCTGACTTGGAAGACCTGAATCCCAAGAACTGTTGCAGTACAACAGCTAATTTTTTTTTTTCTTTTTTGGTAGGAGGGTACAAAAATGAATAGTTTACAATTCTATACAGCAAAAACTTTAACTATGCTCTCACTTATATTTTATTCACTTTTCTTTTGGTCACAAATAGTTAAAATGCTTCAGAACAAAAATCTTTCTATAGGATTGTCAGGTGTCATGGGCTCTATATGTGACCATCTACAGGAAAACCAGGCACAACGCGGCACCCTTCGAAAAAATTTTTTTTGCACTTACAGAGTTGTCGGCGTCCAGATATTGAGCTCTCCAAGTTTTATCGTTGTAGCTTAAGTCGTTCCCACTATAATAGACCTAACCGTTCCCTTCCGTCGGATTAAAACAATACATTTTTAAGAAATCGATCGATCTTTTCTCGATATTTACGCACGCCGCGTTGTGCCCGGTTTTCCCGTAGACGGTCACATATGTGTACCAAATTTAAGGCCCTAAATAAAGTACTGAGACCAAAAACTCCAGAATTGAATTGCTTACTTCCATTCTTGAGTTTTTAGTCCTAGTGATTCTTAGGATAAGCATTATGTGTGTAAGCCTGCTTTTCATCTTGGAATTCTGGTAAGCAGCAGGATGTGGTTAAATTACTTGCAGTACACACTAGCACACACACCAGCCTTTTTTATATTTTTTTTTAGGTTTACAGATTATTTAGCAAAATAGCTTCCCCAAGCCCAATTGTGCTACTACGTGTATTTCTATATAGCAGCTGCTTCCAGTGTGTTCCTACATACTACAACCATAACTTCATACACTACAATTTACATAACTTCTAATTGCTGCTGCTGATGATGATGATAGCAATCAGAAGTCATACAAATACTATGCCTTTATAAGCATCACATACCCAGTTTACCAGAGTTATTAGTACTATCACTGGAAGTTGGTGTACTAGCACTATCAGTGGAGGTTGGTATAGTAGTACTATCAATGGAGGTTGGTATACAATGAATGTTTTTCAAGTTCGATGAACTATTATTGTTGCAAATGTCAATAGCCACTACATAGATGGTGTACATTCTGCATTCAGAGAGCTCAATTTCAATTTGATTTACACTGCGCTGAATCACAGATCCATGAGGTCTTCCATCTACCATGACTTCAAAGCGTTCAACTTGATCTGGAGAAGGATGACTCCAAAATATTGGAATAGAATTGTTTTCCATAGTATAATTTTCGCTCATTTGTACAACGGGTGACAATCCATTCCCTACAATACATATAGAACTGTTAAGCGTCAGCTAACAAAAATGAATATAGCTCCAGATATTATATTTCATACACTCAATCAATACACTACAAAACTTATCTTGTAAGCAGCAGACTGCAGCTAAATAATTAAAACTATTAAAAGTTCTATCTGGCAAATATGAAATTTTCATTATAAAAGGGCCAGCAAATCTGATATAGACATATGATACCACAAGTTATTTTCCACCTGAGAATTTATGTTCATTTAGTGCCCTTTAATCTAACTGATATGAAATTACCACCAAATTATGATGATTAACGATATCGCATGTGAGCACTGAACTTGCATACCAGCAGCCAAGCAATAGTGGTCATATAAAACTGGTGTACTTCAATATTATTATGTCTGCAATCAGAGTAGGTCAGCACATTCTAATTAGCATAACACACTAAGAGAGAAGCCTATTGAAACAATTGAAAAAATTGCTGAATAATCATTAACTACAGATGTGAATTTTTAGGCACAGAAAAAGATATTGATAAATAAAAAATAAAATGGCTATTAAATCTATTCAAGTTATAAACCTTATACAGTAAGAAAGAAAAATAATTATATAGAAAAGATGTGGAAAAAGAATGGTGAGAGGAGATAGGAATAATAAAGTAAATACATGAAAGGCTAGAAAAAAAGATGGAAATAAAAACAAAAGGACAGAAACAGAAACAGTTTACAAACTCTAGTCTGCAGAATTAGTAAACTAGTTCCACAGCCTCAAAACACATGGGTTAAGTAGCCTCAATTAACTGACCATGTATAATTTTAAGTCTGCTTTGTAATATACAGTAGGGGTAAAAAAAAAGTTCCCATAGCGTAGTCTCTAGGATAAGGAGACTTTTTAACAGACTTTTTATCAACCAATACCGACTACACAAGTCACCCACTGCTGGACCAACTTTTTAAAGTCTGTTTATTATTTTTTTTAAATCATTAGCAGCCTAGTTTTAATCTGATTTTGCAGCTGCTACACACCAAGCAGGTACTGTCCTATACTTGTTTAACTGCCCCTAACTGTAAAAAAGTCAGACACAGAAAGGTCGCCAGAGAAAAAAGTACAGTAAAAGGTCATAGATACACACCATTTATACCAGTAGTCATCACTACAGAACACACATACTATTATGTTGCATGAAATAGTGGTTAAAAAAAGCTGGATAGGGCAATCCATTTTTTTTTACTGACGTTTTATGAAACAGAACTACACTATAATCATCAGAGGCGTAGGCAGGGGGACAAACACACTAAACTCACAGGGAGCACCAAAAATGATAGAGGACTGACTTCTGGCTTTGGCTGGATGCATTCTAAAGTGGTCAGTAGATATTCCTCAAGGTGGTAAACTAAGTCATAAATAAAGTACTAACTAAAGTCAGAAAGGTGAATGAATGTTGAACTCTCGTATAATCGAATAATGTGTAAATTAAATAGCATTTACGAAAGACTGCATAGCACCACAGCTGCTTGTATATAGTACATACACTATGCAAACAGCAATTGTAATTTTTTTTTTCAAATTCATTTATTATTTGATTTGTTCATTCAGTTTTATCACTCTATCATAGTAGACATAGAGTAAAGTGGCGAGCTGATTAGTTTCACCAAAAATCTATTTTAAGCCAAGTATAGCGATGTGGCTTCTATGGAATGGGTGTGGCTGTGCTAAAAAATGGGTGTGGTTAGACTTAAGGTTAATTATGAGCCCACCTACGAAAAATCCTGTCTACGACCCTGGATATAAGTGTAATATTAAACATATTACATGAATTCCTTATCCGAATAGTTTTCATTATTTCTATAACTTACTGATCACATTAACTAGAGAAGTTCTTGGTGTATTGCCATCAATGCAAGTTACTGACAACGAAGTAACATCACGTGCAGCGAGAAAAACAAACTCTGAAATGAAAGTTCCACTACCACTAACGAGTAAAGAAGAGAATATACTGGAAGACCCCGGAAAAGCTATAATATCCTCCCCGCTAACTGATGGATAAGAAAGACGAGTATTATTGTAAGACCATGTTAGAATATTTCCTGTGGTTCTACAATTGAAGGATACATAATCACCATTGCAGATTAATCCTGACCTTGCTGATGAAACAAGATTAGCTTGGGCAAATGCTTCTAAAACTAAAGATACACAAAATATAATTTCAAAATGCTATTGCCAGATAGCTATATACTTGAGCCAGCTATCATACATCATTTCTGATTGCCTAACACAACGTATCACACAGATTCACAACCAGAAACACTCTTTGTTACCATTTTGAGAGAGAAGTGCTACGCACCACACCCAAACACAACGCACTACCATAGTTATTAGTGAAGAATACCCACCATTTTTTCTAAAAGTTTGCGCGCACAAAACGACTAGGGCGTGTTTACTATGGCAGTGACTTTAGCGATCTTTACCCTTATCACAAGTTGTTTACCAGTTTTTGAATTTGTTCGCATGTGCTGTTAGAACTTACAAACTTTCCAGAGTTTATTTTAGTCCGGTGGTTAGTTTATGCGCTATTTAATTGTCATAGTTATGCGCCCTACGCAACAGTGTAGTTCCTTACCTGAAAATACTACATTGTCCAATAACCTAAGCACGAAGGTAAGTCTTGAGTTGGTATGTTCAGTAAACATTTTTGTGAAAGTGTTGTGCGTTACAGCTACAGCTAGCTCAGCTAAAGTCAACTTAAACCATATAATTAACCCTCAGCGCGCATGCGCGAGAGGGTTATATTAGTCGTCCTGTCTGTTTGTCTGTCTGTCACGCTCTGATTTTGGAGATTACTGAAATTTAACAGCTGATTTAGGTATGAACTTACTTAGGACGTTTTAAGTAATAGTTAGAGCATGAGCGCTCGGGTACTGGTGCATTTAGTGCACTGAAGCCCAAGGGCCGTAGGCCCGAGGGCTTTGTGCACTAGCTAAATCCACCAGACCTAAGGGTGCATGCTCTAACTATTTTAGATCCCGTTTACCCCACTAGCAACTTTGTTTATCAGCATTTTCGGTGTCAAGTGAATTCTTCCGGTTCCGGCCCAAAATTAAAATTCAACTAAAATTCAATTGAAGCACACCAGCAAGTTTACTTTAGCAAGTTTACTTTAGCATTTGTAGCTGCCAGCTGTTATCTCCTGATCTAACTCTGCTCTGCATGCAGTAAGCAGTAAAGCAGCTAGCTATGGTAAATTCCTGGGTATGAGAGCCGCTGCAGGAGAGTTATATGATAGGGCTGGTCCCATATAGGTGGATATGAGAGAGTAGTAGTAGACCCTCACATATCCGGCCTCACATAACCTGCTCCCTGCTTTATCCGGCCTATTCTATTAAACTAAAACTCAAAAATAGCAATATCCCAAGGGTGGTTAGTATGCACAGTTCATATACCTAAAGGCAAAAAATAGTGCACACTTACCAAGTTTGTACACCTAGTAACAATATAGCAACGGGATCTAAGACCTTTTATTGTGCTGCTTTTTTTAATTTCGGGCTAATCGTTGAGAAAACGCGAAGCTTTCAACTCCGCGTAGATACAGCTTTTATGGACAACGCCCCCTAGTATAGCGGCACGTCATAATCGCGTGATCAAATAATATCTACAGCCGTTTCGCGTAGAAAATTATACAGGTGAGTGTTTGTCAGCTATTTTTAATGAGGTCTCGAAATAGCTCGACCAATGAAATGGTACATGGAAGCGCTGTCTTCACAAGAGAAGCTAAACTAGCCAGACAGATTGCTTGTTCTTTTGGAAGGAGATTATATTGTAGTAGATAGGTAGTGTTTAATAGCGCTGAGGGGTTCGCACCTTTGGTGCTTCATTATATTAGCTGCCTTTATACAGCTTTTTAGGCTACTGCGGTGGTAAGCATATCTTAATTGTTAGGTTCAAACTGAGCGGTAACTCCTCAGAAATGCCTGCAGTTTTTGTTTTTGGCTAGTGGATACTAAAGGCATTGAAACCCCTTTACCCTACTTACATTGCGTTGAATTGCGCGATGACAAAATGCGGGATTTGGCACCATTCGCCTGCTAATGGTTACTATCACTGCTTAATGCTTCTAAAATCTCATGTAACGCTCTAGTACTGGTGCTAGTGGTTATTATTATCACTTAATGCTCCCTATAATCGCAGGAGATGGATATTTGGAATTGTTTATAGTTCTTAAATTACCAGACACCCAAATTGTGGACAAAATAATAGTGACTTTCATTATAAAAGCATGTGTGTGCCACTCAAGGAAAAACGATTTTGTGACTAGTGGGTAGCATATGATGGAGTTTATTCTCTTGCTACCCACTGCTCTGTATCAGTGACTGGCGTCTACACCAACAATAGAATAATATTGAAGTACTGTGAAATTATTGAAGAAATATAACATTATGAAAAATATGTCTGAGCAATAGCTACAGACTGTATGCAAAATCATTCCACTTAAAAAATGTCATTTATATTGAGTTATGAATAATTGCATCTACACAATCATGCTTGATTTTAAAGTTTGAGGTATTTTAAATACATGGCTGTAAACAGGGAGTAGGGTGCTTGGGGGGGGGGGGGGGGGGGGGGGCTGGCTATTTTGATGAAAGTGGATAGACTAAGCTAAAAAATATTTTTTTTATGTATATAAGTGTACATAACATTTTTTGAATTTAGTATTGACGTTTTTAAGACTTTCGATACCGTAGAATCTTCATCAGTTGAACAATGAAAATTACTGAAAATTGAACAATTGAACAATCGATGCACTTAGCTGGAGGATATGTAAGAGAGGATGGTGATGAAGATGCAAATGGCTAGACGAAGAAGTATGTGGATTGTATGGAAAAAAAAAGCTAAATCATTATGTTGTCCCTCAGGAACTTAAAAAAGTGCTAATACTGAAATCATAATAATGAATAATACTAAATCAACAAATAAATGAAGAAACAAACAAACAAGTAAATAAAAGAATAGATAACTGAATAAATGAATACAATAATTATAATGATAACAAAATCCAGGACTGTCTCTAGTTGGAGCCTGTGCATAAGCCACTTTACAATGTTCAAGACAATGGAAAAAACATGCATACAATGAACAATAGCCCCAACAAATGAGCAACTGGTTCCAAGCAGCTTCTGGTTGTGGTCAAACAGTTGATAAAAGACCTGCAGGGATTGTTGCAGTAGCATAATTATATTATAACGACATCAAACTTTAATCTGCTAAGTGCCTTATAATGCACTGTTATTTCCTTGTATGGTAATTTTCATTACTTTGTTTGAGAAAGAGAGTGAAAGTTTCCCAGTATGTGCTCACACACTATTGTTTGGTTTATTGAACTTCAATTTTTGTATTTTTAATATTTCAGTAAACTTTACTTAACAATTTTTTTTTTGAATTTTTTAAACTCTTAAAAACAACCCACGAAAATAGTCTTACAACAATATCAATCATATCTCTCTTGACCATGCTCATATAGCTTATAATATTGCACCACTGAAACTTTTTAATTAAGAGAAAAAAAATTATTTTTGGTTAAAATCTATATAGCTACAGTTTAAAAAAAAAATCAATGACATTAGCTAGCCTCTATTGATACAACAATAATTATAATACATGCAAAATGCATAATACACAGGATTTTAAAATGAAAAGTTCAAAAATGCTGAGGAGGTATTGGAGGAGGATTATCTACAGTTACATTTATTTCATTGTCTTGTACTTCCACTTTCTTTTCTGGTAATACTCCTATTATGACAAATTAAAGATGGAGATAAGTTTTCACTAATTTTACATAATCAAATTCACTGTATTTCTTTTGGAGAAATATAAGCTAGCTTAAAATCAATACGTTGACTTTATACCGAATTCCTATAAACTAAACCCCTACTTATTAGATTAAGGAATAGCTAAAAAGGTTACCATAAAACAGCAATTAAAATTACCTGTTGTATATATATTTAGTAATTCATCATGTAACTCGTGTTCCCCAATATTCTTCAAAGCATCAGCAACTTTCTTCCAGGTGGGCACTTTTTGACTTCTTATCCAATTGTCACATAGCTCAATGAGACAATCAAAATCATTTGTTGCTTTAGCTTTCATTAATTGTATGTCTTCACTGGAGAAATTTAGATACTTGCCCAAACTTTCCCACTTACAAGCTACTTCACGCAATTGTATGAGGAGAGTATCTAAATTCAATAGCTTATCTGTATACAAAAAAGTGAAAATAATGTTCATAGTTGTAAATCACATTCTATTAGTGGTTTCTGTGTAGTACATGTATATTTACTATTCACTATACATTACACTCTCCCTAAATGACATCTCCATTAGCGGATATTTGCCCAAAACTGGACCGGAGTCTGTGCACTGACTGAAAGTTCAATAAGAATAATGTATTGTTAGCATGTGAATAAGAGTCATCTTCAATTTCAGGCAACAGACAAAAGTGGTTAGATGAAAGGCTCAAAATCAAATCAAACTGCTTCCCAAATGCGGACATTTGGGCACACTTCCTAATTACAAGAGAAGCAGGCACGTTAATTCTTCTTCGCACTTGCCTTGATTTTTTTTATCCACTAAGCCTTTTCAATGTACTATGATGAACATGTATATATATTGCATAGGTTGTTAGCAAGAGCACTGTATACGGAGAGAGCAATAGCTAAGTAACTAAGCACAAACTTCAACTTAAATATCACAGGTAATCATTAAACAACGATGCAATAACAACACAACTGGAGTGACTTGTACAAACTAGCCTAATAGAGCAACTAACTACAAAATCAGTGGTGATGGAAGTGGGGGGGGGGGGGGGGGG
>WLWD01002606.1_pt1 | contig 53935 bp, 50 predicted proteins | sample 6712731 | NCBI WGS metagenome assembly WLWD01 (sample SAMN12718690, study PRJNA576275) | sponge metagenome | isolation source: marine sponge | host: Mycale hentscheli | place: New Zealand: South Island, Marlborough, Capsize Point | collected 2014-11-01 | reverse complement strand
CCTCGAAATTCTCCCAAAAACTGTTCCAATGGAGGGGATTTCCATCAAAACGTGGTAACTTTATTTTAAGTTTGTTGACTTTGTAGTCAGATGGTGAGTCACTAGTAAAAGAAGAAGAAGCAGAAGTAAACCTTTCATGACTCAACTGCTCTTCATTCAATCGTTGCATGAGTTTCTTAACTCCCATCATGAGATCAGAACGATTATCAGAAAGTGATGATACTTCAGAATAAGTGATAGTGTCCCTGTGAAATTCCATAACCTTTGATTTAAATTCAACTGTTTCAGCTCGACCTGTGATTGTATTGAGTTGATCAAGATCTTGCAGAACAGATAAATTAAATAAGAGTTCTTGACCTTTTAAGTGCAATTGCTTGACTTTAAATAGTTTATGAAGTGTGGTTAGTAAAGCTTCTCCTTTAGCTAGAATTGGTTCCGCTCGTTCTTGCTCTTGCTCTAAGTTGAAATGCTCGTCCTGGGCAGAAAGTTCTTCGAACTTGGTTTGAAGAGCACGATAGAGTTCAGAGGAAAAGGTAACTTCCCCTATTTTCTTTTCGATCTCCATTTCGTTTAAATTCTCGATCGGTTGCTCAATCCAGTCCATCACAATTTTTTCGTGCGTTTTCATAACCCGATCGCGAGCTGCCCGCTTGTCCTTCAATTTACGTAGATCATGGATCCCGTCGATTTTGGCTAATTCGGATTCAAATTTGAGAGTAGACATGGCGACGGCTTTACCAAGTTCCGAAATATTGAATGAAGTAATGGAAGTTTGAAAAACAAGCGGAAGAAAAAGACTGGTAACGATTAGACGATGACTCTTGAAATATTATACTTGTGAAGTGTTGATCGGAAAACGTAATACAAAAAACACCCCAGTGTCTATGGTCTTTGGGTGTATCCGGCTCGAAGGACCAAATGAAGAGGGGAGTACTCACGCACAGTCAACCTCTAGCGAGTCAGGTTGTAAGGCTGGCCTCTCGGTTGATGTCTGAGACTTCCGCTCTCAGTAACAGACTGGGAACGTTTACTGGAAACAATTCCCCGCTCCGGACTTCTCGCTAATTAGCTAGGTATTAATTATACAGTCTACAGTGGCTTGATAATATTCAGATGTAGAACGGTTTGAATAACAACGAGAAGTGAGAAAGAGACCACGGGTAACAAAGGTGATACGTGAATGTGATAGTAATACGCATGTACATAAAACAAGAATTGAGCATGCTCGGTAAGTGTGAAATGATGCATAAGTAAAAGTGAATGATAATTAGTTAGCTAATAGAGTCCAGTTGAAATTAGCTTCTTTGGTCTTCAACAGGTATTTTTGATAAAATCATCATATTTAGTTATTGTGAAGTAAGGAATTGCCCACTAGTACTCCTTTTCACACAAATCAGTTTCCTTGTCGTCCGGGACATTAGGCTTCTCCTCATAAATGGCCACAAGACAGTCTTGCTGCTGCAGAGTGAGTAAGGGAAGATAATCCTTCATATCCTGTAAAAGCTTGGAGATTGTCATCACTAAATCAGAGAAGGATGGTCTTTCTAGAGGATCCCTTTTCCAGCAAGACATCATTATGGTGTATCTGTAAATTAAATTATATAGCAGTTAGCTAATACATACAAGAAGAAAATCCATATAGTACAGTCAAGATATTACAAATAGAGGGTCAACCTCAAACAAATTGCAACAAAAGGTTTCTTGACTGTTTCCTATACAGAAAAATGTGCTCTATAACATACTAAAAGTCCCCCAAAATCTAACCATGGGAAACCACAAAAATTTGATCAAACAACGCTAAAATATTCAAAAAAAATTAGCAAAAATTACCACTTACCAAAAGTGAGACTTTCTCAACAGTTTCCTATACAGAAAAATGTGCTCTATAATTCTGGACACAACCATTACACAAAATCTGCAAGGGTATATCTTCAACGGATGTCTCAGCTGGAGAAACAGCATCCAGATATCTATCAGAAATTTCAAGAAGGCCTTCATGTAGTGAGGAGAAATGATCGTTCATGGGCTGGTCTCTCTACTGATCTTGTAATTGAACAAGTACTCATGAGGAGCATGAAAACTAGCGGAGGTTTAACCAGAGGGCGAGGCATGACTGAGCAGCAACGTCTGATATGGGTGCTGTCCATGCCAGTGTGTGCTGAAGTCAACAAAGTTATGCAGGAGCTATCGGGAGTCAACTATGTCACAAGTGAGCAGAACAAAGACATGACAAAGGCAAGGCAGGCACGAGATTGGAAGGATACAGCCACAATTCTCAGTTACCTTGAAGAGAATACTCCCTTTGCTTTGGATAAGAGCTTGAGAAATATCTCTACAGGTGTACATGCACATTCTACAGTCAATGTAGACAAGGCTGAAGTAGTAGGAAGAGCTATATTGGATGACATGGAGGGGGAAAATGTGGATGAGTACGTGTTCAAGAGAGCCAATCAAGCTGTTACAATGAACTGTAAATGTTCAGTTAAAGTTGATGGTGATATCATTCAGATTGACCCACAACTACTCTTTCAGCGACTCATTCTGGTTGCAAAATCCAGAGATGATCTTGAAGATATTTTCAAGTTCGAATTGTGTAGCTACCCGCCAGCTCTCTTCAGTGGTCTTCAGTTTCTTCGTGAGGCTAACAAGCCTATTTTAGCTAATGCCATTTGGTCTCTTCTACCTGATCAAGAAATTTCTGGACTGGCTGGCCATGAGGCAGTTCAGTATGTGTTAGACGGTGGGGCTTTGCTTCAGCGCATTCCGTGGGCAAAAGGTGCTACGTTCAATGAGATTTGCTCTGTATACACTGAATATGTGACAAGGAAGTATGGAAATGCAATAGTTGTATTTGATGGCTACCAAAGCAAGTCTACAAAGGACATGACCCACCAGAGGCGAACCAAGGGGCAAGCAGGAGCAACTGTAACATTTACAGAAAGCATGCACCTTACTACGAAAAAGGCTCAATTTCTTATAAACAAAGAAAACAAGCAAAGATTCATCAATATGCTTTCTACAAAGCTGGTGGAGAAAAATTGCAAGACCTATCATTCTTCCGGAGATGCCGATCTTTTAATAGTGCAGAAAGCAGTTGAATCAGCTTCAAGAGTCAACACTGTATTGATTGGAGATGATACTGACCTGTTAATATTGCTGATCTATCATGCAAGCTTGGATTCTCACAATTTGTTTTTTAAGCCAGAGCCAAAGAAAAGTGCCAAGAATTCTCGTGTATGGAATATACTTGATGTGAAAAGGCAGCTAGGCCCTGAGATTTGCAAGCACATCTTATTCTTACATGCGTTACTTGGATGTGATACAACATCACAACCTCATGGGATCGGGAAAGGGAACTCGCTAAAGAGGTTCAGAGAATCAAATTACTTTCGTACCTTAGCTAAAGCCTTTGATTCGCCATTAGCTACTGATGAAGGCATCACAATTGCAGGTGAGCTTATTCTCGTTTGCATGTACAATGGTAAACCCGGAGAGAGCATTAACTCTGTTCGATACAAGCGATTTTGCGAAAGAGTTGCTAAGAATACATCACACATTCAACCACAGACTCTACCACCAACATCAAGTGCAGCTAAGTTTCATAGCCTCCGTGTCTATTACCAAGTACAGCAGTGGAAGGGAAAAGGAGACAGCCTTAAGCCAGAAGAATGGGGATGGAGGGAGAGTGAAGGAATTCTTATCCCAGTCACCACTGATGTGTTGCCTGCTCCAGATGATCTTTTACATATCATCCGATGCAATTGTCAGGCCAATTGTAGTAGTTCTATGAGATGTACCTGCAGAAAGCACGGGATAGCATGCACCATAGTGTGTGGCAACTGTAAAGGGTCTGGCTGTATGAACTCAGCAAGTATTGAAGGCAACTGTGATGATGATGTTGATGATCCAGATACTGAGGAACAAAACAAAACTAAAAAGTAGTCTCTTGTCTTGTCAAGCAGTTGGCCATGAATTTGATAATTTTTTAATGATGTACAGGTTTTCTCTGGTTAAATAGTGCATATGGGTTAAAAACTGTTATTATATGATATTTTCGCCAAATTTTTGCATTTCTTTCAGATTGATGACCAAATTTCTGCATTTTTATCAATGCAAATTTTAGGAGCTTTTAGTATGTTATAGAGCACACTTTTCTGGGTAGGAAACTGTTGAGAAAGTCTCACTTTTGATAAGTGGTAATTTTTTGCTAATTTTTTTTGAATATTTTAGCGTTGTTTAATCAAATTTTTGTGGTTTCCCATGGTTAGATTTTGGGGGACTTTTAGTATGTTATAGAGCACATTTTTCTGTATAGGAAGCAGTCAAGAAACCTTTTGTTGCAATTTGTTTGAGGTCCAACAATAAATTGACTGTACTAATAGCTTACTTTTTAATTATAAAACACTACGGGTGCGAACCCTCAGTGTTATTATACACTAGCTAGCAATTACAAAGACCAAAAGAATAATTTATTTGGAGTAGCACATGAATATACCAATATGTATGTTCATGAATAATTTATTTGGAGTAGTGTTAATAATTATGAATATACCAATATGTATGTTCATGCAGGTTGGTATAAAAACTTAATTTGGATTCAGTGGTTGTTGTTGTTTTTTAACATTGTGTAGTTTGCTTTATATGTCCAAGTAGTTATATTAGCTATAATATGATATATACAGTCTACATAATTGTTATAACTATAATATAACATTATTTATTGTCTGAAAAATCATTTGCTTTGTACTAATAATAAAATATGGCTTGTATTAAACTGTTTGGTGAGATTACAGTGGCATTTGAATGTATTAAATACTCAGAGCATAGACTTAAACTCTTTGATTCATTTGATAGAAAAACCACTGTATTGTCTTTTCTATTAATAAAACGTATTACTTGTATAAACAAGTGGTGTGGTTAGCGGGTGTTGTTCACACCATTAAGATCTGGCTTCCTACTCCCCTAAATTATGACTAACTCACATAGCATCAGTGCATATTTGATTGTGAGGCTTCTGCATGCGATACCCTCCGAGAAGCTGTTGGAGGAGTTCTTTAATCTTAATGTCAGGATATGGCTTTCTCCCACCATTGAATATTTCCCAGCATGTGATTCCAAATGACCACTAAATGTAACACATGAGTATTGGAGTCAATAATAATACTGTAATTTTAATACTATCATACATTGTTAGTTGTTGTCATAGGTGCCAACTGTCCTGGAATCCGGGACAGTCCACTCTGTCACAGAGTCCTGGAAAGTGCACAATAGCTCTATGGTTTGTCCCTGGAAGCCTGCAGGCTAGTGAAGTAGTAGACCTTTGGGTATTTACTTACAGCTGTGCTAGCCAGCTGGCTGTCTAGACCTAATCAAAGCTACTAGTAACCACACTAACTATAAACATGCCACAAGTAAAAGGCTAAAGCTAGCTGTTACAGCAAAATTGCTATAGCTCGCTTTTATTTGCATGTGCCTGATATACATGAATCATAATGACATGCACAAAACAATAATGCAATCACACTTCAATCACGAGACTTGACTTCAGTTACTCATTATATAAACACTAGTTTGGACTGGTCATGTCTGAAGAAGGTCTTCCTCCACCAAAAAAGCAGAAATTGAAAAGGCAGTATCACTTTGATAGAAAGTGGGTAGAAGAATTTCAAGGAATAGGTAGAAGTTCAAAAGGTTGAAGAAGAACAGCTATTGTAATTTTTAAACTTTTGCATAGATGATGTCATTAAAAATTATGTCATTGTTGGTGTGTTATTTGGGTGTGGCCAGGGTGTGGTTTTTGTCCCTGAAATAGATTCTGGAAAGTTGGCACCTATGCGTTGTCTTTTTATTAATCTTAAATTTCTAGAATTGAACAATACCTCACATATTAGTTTGTAAAATTTAATTTATGGAACAAACTTCCTTGTTATTACATCCCTGGAGTGGTAGCAAGCTCTGCCTGGAAAAATAAGCCAAAGCATTTGTTCAGATTAGACTTCTCAAAGAGTTTGTTGGGAGTGACAGTTGAAACTCACAACCACACCCTTGAAACTGACCTTGTCAATCCATTCCAATATTGCTTTGCCAACAATTAGCCATAAAAGACAATGTGCTGAATCGTGGAAATGTGAAGATTGACTGGATGAATCATGATCATAAAAAAGCTATTGCTGCCATTATAGGAAATGTGTTATATCTCAGGCTTTTAGTAAGCAAAATAAGGCAACAAAAAACTTATACTGAAATTTCTTCAAAAATTATCAAATACTGAAAATTATATCGTTATAGCTATTACCTATTTATTATTATTATAACAATATAGTTTTATAACCAACAAAATTTAAGCAGAAGTAAAGTACTAACCACATCAGAGGCTTCAGAGAACTTCTGATCAAGAAGGCTCTCTATGGCTAGCCATTTGACTGGCAATTTCTCATGTATCTCATTACCAGATTTGAAGTAGTTCTTGTTGTCTGATGCCTTAACAGCATAGCCGAAGTCTGCAACTTTTAAAACACATTTCATGTCCATCCTACAATTATATAACATGGACATATCTCAATATACTTATTATATAATTATATATATATATAATTTTTAATTAAACATTTGTTACTTACATACAGTTCCTGGCAGCTAAGTCTCTATGTATAATCTGCTTGCTGCTCAAGTAATCCATTCCTTTGGCAATTTGTAGACACATGCCTAGCAATTTCACAATTGCTGTATCCTAGAAGATATTACTTTGGTAAACAATACAATTATTAACATGATAATTAAAATTCATTTTAAGTGAAATTTATTTTCTTATTCATAATAAATTATTTCATAGGAGTTCAATTTAGAGACCTTAGTGCTACTGGTGAACAAAAATTTTGTATTACAGTGACCATGCTAGGGCTTGAGGTATTCTAGATGTTGAAGGAATTACATAATATAATTAATTTTTGCAAATCTGAACCTCATTAATCTGAAACCTCACTAATCCAAAGCTCACTGATAAAAAACATCACTAATCCAAAATCTCACTAATCCAAAACACGCTAATCCAAAATTTCGCTAATCCAAAACCTCACTAATATAGAACATCACTAAGTCAAAACCTCACTAATAAAAAATTTCATTAAATCCAAAAACTCGCTTGTCGGACATAATGGACACGCCATTCCTGTAATATAACTATTATACCTCATGTTCATTATGATATATTCACTATCACTGGTATTGATTTTTCCATCATAATATTTCATTAATCTGAGCATTAGCCATGCTGAATAATCTTCAACTTAGTGTGGGTTTTTTTAAATAAGTTTGATTAATATTAGCTTAAAATATCTACTTGGTATGTCTAATACATAAACTTAATGAACTAACGGATATGTGACTGTCAGTGATTTCATGAGGGGGCAATAAATACTTCTTCCTGTTTTCTTCTTTCCTCAGATAGACATCCAAACTTCCATTCCACATGAATGGTATTACAATGCATGGAGATAGGTTCCGGTCTATTGCTACTGCTTTCAATGTCACTATGTTAGGATGAGAAAAATCTTTCATCTTTAAAACTTCATCAATAACTCGTTGAATCTCAGAAATCCCAGATAATCCTAAAAATTACAAATTAAATGTTTTGATTGTTAATCATGATTACTTGAAGCTAGTGCATAGCTTTGTTCAAACTGTAGATTTTGATGAATGCACACAGTCAAAGAGTGTATGTAAAGAAGATGAAGTCTGCATTAATACGGAGGGATCATTTTACTGCCAGTCTCGATGTGGATCGCTACAAACTTGGAGTAATCAAACCTGCATCAGTAAGGGAGTCATTGTAATTAAAAATCATTATTCTACCACTGTAAGGCATTAGAAAAGGTGGAAATAGCTTTATTTAATTAAGAAAAAATTTATTAACCCATTCAATACTTCAGGAATTGTAGATTCAAGTGTCTTGTTAGCTTTTCTAACTCTTACCAATTTGCAATCAGCAGATAGTATAACATTAATTTTTTAACCCACTGAATGTATAGTAAATGTAAATACATTTTGTCTATCTATCACACTCATATTTTGGAGATTACTGACAATGATTTAGACATGACCTTAATTAGAATGATGATTAAAGACAATTTATTGTTCTGCTTTTTTTTTTTTCGAGCTGATTTTTGAGAAAATGTGAAAGTTTTAGCTAGCTTTAGTAGGTATTCCCCTTATTGGGATGTCATAATATTGTGAGCAAATAACTTTATGCTACAAGTTTTAGTTTTGCTTTATGCTGAAGTTAGCCAAGTGCTAGACCGGTTAGTGTCTCAGCCTGTTTAGTTTCTTCTCAAATTAATGTAGCATTTACATCTGCCATTTTCATTGCTTGAGCTATATTGATACCTGATTCTGATTACAATAGCCAATATACAATTCTTCTGGTCTGAAATGATTTTAATAGCTATAGCAAGTGTATAGTAGTGAAGTGGAGACACACCTTTGGTTATTCATCATTACCGCACACATTTTCTTAAAAATACAGTTTTTGTTTAGCAATTTCCATGGTAAAAACTAGACCATAGAGCTAAATATTAAACTGCTTGTATACATAATTTTTAAATTCTTATGATTTATTATTCGGTCTCAGGAAAGGTTATCACTGGCTTTGCATGTGGCGTATCACTGTTTATCATTGTGGGAATATTGATACTCTCCATTGCGATACTGGCAAATGTGATTAACAACAGAAAGAGCAAAGAGAAGCAGTTGGCCTTTAATGACAAGATGCCAACATCTCCAGTCTGTAAGTTACAAACATAATCATGGTAATCAACAGAGTTATACCCTGCCATATTGTGGCACTTGATGTACATACTTGTAAATTTGGAAGTAGCATAAGTATTCTTATCCATTTTTATCCATTTTGTTATTAATTTCTCTCATTTCCTCTCTTTCTTCCTGAACCTCTTCTGCTTCGCTCATTCCTCCTTCTTGAGTTATGGATTCCCATCCTCCTGTTTATCTCTCTGTTTCTTAGTATCTGTCCTTTTAGTCATCTTCATTACCTTATTTGCCTTTTACTAAATATGAGCATTATTTACTCATTCAGTAAATGATTACAATTTACCAACCCAGCTCAGCTCATGAATTATTCATGAATATACACACTGTTGGTTGGTTATCATTATTACTGACACACAAGCCTATTGTATATTATGAACCATATTAATTCAAGTTTTTAATTATTATTATCAGTAGTAACAAAATAGTACAACAATCAAACTAATGCATTATTTGTTACTGTATTTATTGGCAGACATTAGCAATCTATTAAGTCATCCTCATAGTTTACACCACAAAGACTCCTTGCTCAAGTTGATGAATGTACCTCGAGAGCTAAAAATACCATTTGAAGATTTAGAATACGATGCAAAATGATTGGTGAAGGTAAGTGAACATGTGCTGATATTAAAACAAATCATACGTCTAAAATGTGTGTTTAATTAAATGAATTTCATAACAAAAATTAATTATTAATTAGTTGAAATACTTAAAAGTTATGGCTATAAGAGAAACACCAGGATAGAATAAAGATATATGTATATACCATGAATGTCTACTCATTGTTAAGCACCAGTTTTTTTCCCCGGCTCTTAGCACTTCTTAATAGTGCTTAATGATTCTCGTCTACTGCTGATTGGCATTCGGCCCAATGTTTAGGTTACTAGTCTCGGTTAAGCGGCCTTTTTTTTTATTAAGACCTGTATTCTTACTGTCTGGAGTTAAGCCTGAAATATTTATTATATTGATATTATTATCAGTAGTAACTAACTAGTGATGTGCTTCAGCACAAATGGCGAGCGAGCCTAAAGAGACTTTACTATTTTTATATGAATGATTTTGACTTCTAACACTGAAGCTACTGAAAATAAGGTCCAGTTTTTTTATTTAGCATACAGGATAAAGGGATTTCAGTGCCATAGTAACAACTCTCTGCAACTGCTTGGAAGGAAAAAAACAACAACAAAACAATACACGTTATTTTAAAGTTTTCTTTGTGATATTCTTTAGCTAAGTAGTGGTTGTAACACACAATGCGTTGACACAACTGGACATGCACCTACACAGACTTACCTTCGCAGTAGTATAGTGGACAATGTATTTTCAAGTAAATACTGTTGCGCACGGCTTATAACCATGAAATGGAAGTCCATTAAGTTTTCATGTTTGAACTGCACCCGCAAAAGAATTCAAAACGGTAAACAATTCAATTTCTAGGGTGATACGGGTACTGATCGATAAACCAGAGGATTCTGTTTAGTGCAATTTGGGACAGGGTCGAACACATAACTAACATCAAAAACGCGAGGGTCAAAGTACAAAATGACATACGTACGTCCATACATATATACAAACATCCCCGATTTTTTCATTTTTACCCCTGTAAGTGTCTCGCTCACTACGCTCTCTCGCCAAATAGTACAACAATCAAAATAATGCATTTTTGTTAAGCCTGAAATAATTGAGATGTAATAGCAACTGTGGTATTTGTGATTAATAGCACAAGTGTTGTGAGAAAGTGACGAGTGAAATTCTCACCACTTCAGTACGTCATACTTCAGTACAAACACTTTTTTCCATTGCTAACTGGCGTTGCCCAAAAATCTCACATCAATATTGCCTAGTGTATGAAGTGTGGTGAAATCGTGGAGCGATCACCAGGAACTCTCAAATCGCCACTTCAGTTTTCTACTCCTGTGATATTATCACACTTTAAGATAGTATTAATATATATAATATATATATATATATTATATATATTATCTTTAAGAGTAACTCCTCTATATTTGTGTTGTGTCTTGCAAACCAGACCCTTAACCTATTTAGAATGAATTAGGTAAAGGGTCAGCATTGCAAGAGTACTTTTATGGTCCATTTTCTGAATAGTTCTAATTGAATTTTTGTTGTTTCATACAGTACACACATTTTAATGATTATATGTTCACAGGAGAATTTGGCAGTGTGTACAAAGCAAAACTGAGAGGTGAAGTTGTTGCAGTAAAAATTCTAAAAGGTAAGTGTGTACTAGCTAATGATGTATAGTTTTAATTAACAATCAAAACATTTAATTTGTAATTTTTAGGATTTTCTGGGATTTCTGAGATTCAACGAGTTATTGATGAAGTTTTAAAAATGAAAGATTTTTCTCATCCTAACATAGCGACATTGAAAGCAGTAGCAATAGACCGGAACCAATCTCCATGCATTGTAATGCCATTCATGTCGAATGGAAGTTTGGATGTCTATCTGAGGAAAGAAGAGAACAGGAAGAAGTATTTATTGCCCCCTGATGAAATCACTGACAGTCACATATCCGTTAGTTCATTAAGTTTATGTATTAGACATACCAAGTAGATATTTTAAGCTAATATTAATCAAACTTATTAAAAAACCACACTAAGTTGAACATTATTCAGCAAGACTATGCTCAGATTAATGAAATTATTTTGATGGATAAACTATGATACTTTTATAAGTATTGTAATTTATGAGTTTTCATGTAATATATTGTTCTTCACTTGCTTGTTGGAATTATAAAGAAACTATTTCTATCTAATTTATCTTACTTATCTTTGTAATTTCTACAAGATGATTGCAACCATCCTTGTCAGTTACCTTTTACGTTATTGTAGCTCACAACCCTTCTAATCAATACCAGGGATAGTGTATAATATTTCATAATGAACATGAGGTATAATAGTTATATTACAGGAATGGTTGTGTCCATTATGTTCCGACAAGCGAGGTTTTGGATTTAATGAAATTTTTTATTAGTGAGTTTTTGACTTAATGAGGTTCTATATTAGTGAGGTTTTGAATTAGTGAGGTTTTTGGATTAGCGAAATTTTAGATTAGTGTGTTTTTGATCAGTGAGATTTTGGATTAGTGATGTTTTTATCAGTGAGCTTTGGATTAGTGAGGTTTCCGATTAATGAGGTTCAGATTTGTAAAAATTAATTATATTATGTAATTCCTTCAACATCTAGAATACCTCAAGCCCTAGCATGGTCACTTTAATGCAAAATTTTTGTTCACCAGTAGCACTAAGGTCTCTAAATCGAACTTCTATAAATTAATTTATTATGAATATGAAAATAAATTTCACTTAAAATGAATTTTAATTATCATGTTAAAAATTGTATTGTTTACCAAAGTAATATCTTCTAGGATACAGTAATTGTGAAATTGCTAGGTATGTGTCTACAAACTGCCAAAGGAATGGATTACTTGAGCGGCAAGCAGATTATTCATAGAGACTTAGCTGCCAGGAACTGTATGTAAGTAACAAATATTTTATTAAAAATTATATATATATATATATATATGTAATAAGTATAATTATTGAGATATGTCCATGTTATATAATTGTAGGATGGACATGAAATGTGTTTTAAAAGTTGCAGACTTCGGCTTGGCTGTTAAGGCATCAGACAACAAGAACTACTTCCAATCTGGTAATGAGATACATGAGAAGTTGCCAGTCAAATGGCTAGCCATAGAGAGCCTGCTTGATCAGAAGTTCTCTGAAGCCTCTGATGTGGTTAGTACTTTACTTCTGCTTAAATTTTGTTGGTTATAATACTATATTGTTATAATAATAATAAATAGGTAGTAGCTATAACGATATAATTTTCAGTATTTGATAATTTTTGAAGAAATTTCAGCATAATTTTTTTTGCCTTATTTTGCTTACTAAAAAAGCCTGAGATATAACACATTTCCTATAATGTCAGCAATAGCTTTTTTATGATCAAGCTTCATCCAGTCAATCTTCACATTTCCACGGTTCAGCACATTGTCTTTTATTTCTAATTGTTGGCAAAGTAATATTAGAATAAATTGACAAGTTCAGTTTCAAGGGTATGGTTGTGAGTTTCAACTATCACTCCCAACAAACGCTTTGAGAAGTCTAATCTGAACAAATGCTTTGGCTTATTTTTTCAGGTATTGAGCTTGCCACCACTCCAGGGATGTAATAACAAGGAAGTTTGTTCCATAAATTAAAATTTACAAACTATACTCTATATACTCAAAGAACTTTCACACTCTTTTGACTCCGCAGGACTTGTGGGTACAAAATGGTAAAGTGATATGCATAAAAGCTGTAAAGTGATACATGGTAAAGGATCACCAAATAATACATCTATTACTTCTCCATAGGCTACTATGAACTAGGCTACTCAGATAATCAACACTGCACTATCTAGAAAATTCTACCAACAGCCTTAATAATTTATTCCTCTTAAAAAATCTTCACTTTTAATAATGTAGTTTGGACTAATTGTACTATGTATCAAGTATAGTGTTGGTCTGGATAAATAATTACATTGCCAGAAATATTTTTGTCCTCAATTTTCTTATCTTCATGTTATGTTAAGTATTGTTCAATTCTAGAAATTTAAAATTAATAAGAAGACAACGACTAACAATATATTATAGTATTAAAATTACAGTATTATTATTGACGCCAATACTCATGTGTTACATTAAGTGGTCATTTGGAATCACATCCTGGGAAATATTCAATGGTGGGAGAAAGCCTTATCCTGACATCAAGACTAAAGAATTCCTCCAACAGCTTCTTGGAGGGTATCGCATGCAGAAGCCTCACAATCAAGCTTGCACTGATGCTATGTGAGTTAGTCTTAACTCAGGGATGTAGGGAGCCAGATCTTATTGGTGTGAACAACACCCACTAACCACACCACTTGTTTATTCAAGTAATACGTTTTATTAATAGAAAAGACAATACAGTGGTTTTGTCTATCAAATGAACCAAAGAGTTTAAGTCTATGCTCTGTGTATTTAATACATTCAAATGCCACTGTAATCTCACCAAACAGTTTAATACAAGCCATATTTTATTATTAATACAAAGCAAATGATTTTTCTGACAATAAATAATGTTATATTATAGCTATAACAATTATGTAGACTGTATATATCATATTATAGCTAATATAACTACTTGGACATATAAAGCAAACTACACAATGTTAAAAAACAACAACAACCACTGAATCCAAATTAGAAGTTATAAATGTCTGCCTCTTGTGGCAGTCTTAGTTTCATTTTCCTAAAATATGAGGCAAATAACTGAATGGGAAAAATCCTGAGAACAAAAACGGCCATTTTGCAGACCAACTTTGCTGGAAGGATTTCTGAGCTACACTTGTTTTTCCTAAATATTGCTTTGGAATAGCAAACGAAGGACCATTTTCCTAAAAATCTTTCGAAAGAGGTTCAATATTAGCTACTTAATCCAAACGGAAGTCATTTTGATGGCTCAATTTTGACTGCCGATTATCGATAATCGGGACGAGTTCAGGTAAAGAGTAGAAAAAATAATAGACGTGACCCTTCTGTTAAAATATTGGTGCGGCCATGACCGCTCAGCCGCATCTGTTCCTACACCCCTGCATATATAGATATAACTCAATTCCTAAATGGAACCTTAAACAAGTTTCAGAATAATAAACATCATTATTTGAAAACTTCCTTGACTGAAAGATTTAATATGCCTGATTTACATTATTAACTATAGTCTAAAATTTGATGGTCCACTACTAGACAATGACTATTAACCTTCAGCGCACATGTGCGAGAAGGTTACAGTACTCGGTTTGTATTTCAGTCAGTCAATCAGGCAGTCAGTCAGTCAGTCATTCTGTCATATAGATCTCGAAAATAGCAGCCTCTCATAGAGTTAATTGTAAGCGGTTGTTGATATTGCCCCTATAGTCACGCTGTATTCACATGATCAAATAATTTCTTTACTGCCTGCGGTAGTTTTGTATTACATTATTCTCAGCAGTTTACCAGAGTGCATGGAATTTTCCATTGAAACTACTGGTGAGGTGAGTGTCGCTCGTATGTCAAGCTTTATGAAGGCAGCATTAACCTCTACAGTATTAGTTGCATATTGAGTTATGCTCAAGTTTTTATACCAACGTGCAAGAACATACATATTGTTATATTCATAATTATTAACACTACTCCAAATAAATTATTCATGAACATAAATATTGGTATATTCATGTGCTACTCCAAATAAATTATTCTTTTGGTCTTTGTAATAGCTAGCTAGTGTATAATAACACTGAGGGTTCGCACCCTTGGTGTTTCATAATTAAAAAGTAAGCTATGGATTTTCCTCTTGTACGTATTAACTGCTATATAATTTAATTCACAGATACACCATAATGATGTCTTGCTGGAAGAGGGATCCTCTAGAAAGACCATCCTTCTCTGATTTAGTGATGACAATCTCCAAGCTTTTACAGGATATGAAAGAATTATCTTCCCTTACTCACTCTGCAGCAGCAAGACAGTCTTGTGGCCATTTATGAGGAGAAGCCTAATGTCCCGGACGAAAAAGAAACTGATTTGTGTGAAAAGGAGTACTAGTGGGCAATTCCTTACTTCACAATAGCTAAATATGATGATTTTATCAAAAATACCAATTGTACTATTTAATTTTATAATCATAACTCTTGAGAGAAAAAATGTTAATCACTGCCAATTTTCATTTAAATTGAAGTTTATCTGTATGGACTGATGTGAACATTTTATAAACATATTAAAATACCATTAGTCAGTCATTTGACTTGCATTGATACATTTTTTTTTACTTTTTGCTACCAAATATTAGCTTTATTAAATAGATTACACCAGATTTTTTTTGTTAATACAGCCATAGTGTTTATATAAACAGAATTTATTGCTATCATTATATATAAATGATATAGAAGTTGAATATATTAAGTACGTATGAAATGCTCATGATTATTTAATCCTTAAAACTTACACTTAGTGACTCCCACTATTACAGATTGTTGACTTATGATGCAAGGTGTACTGCAACAAGATACAAGAGTCCTTTCAATGGTGTTTTCCCACAAACTCTTTTGTCTTCCATTGTCTTCATTGACAGCCCTTCATACATGCATGACATTTTCTAAACATACCCTTCCGCCATCACAAATGACCCTTATCTTAAACTTCTTGATCAAGTTCCTTGAAAGACCAATAGCATCCATGACATTTGCACAGTAGCTTTTTAATGTATGTCTAAATATTACATTAGCTATAATGAGTATACAAGTCATTTGAATACATTATACTTAGTTATACTCTACCCATTAATAGTTGACGAAGCTCATTATCTCTCATGTGTATGAAATTGTGTCTTCCAACACATAGAAAAATATGCTAAAAATAGGCTAAGTTATAGCTAGTTCAACTAAAATACAGATACACCATAATGATGTCTTGCTGGAAAAGGGATCCTCTAGTCCAGTGGGAAATCGTACTTTTGATGCAATATTGTGACAGAGTGGACCAAAGCATGAAACTTAGCACAGTGTTTGTTGAAGGTATGTACAGCAATATTAGAAGGGGTGCATTCCAGATATACATTCCTTTAAAAAATATGTCTTATAAGAAACTTTGGTCACCGCGAATTTTTTTGTTTGGGCGCCCAATACAATTACTATAGCGAAAAAACAAACAAAAAAAAAACGGCGATATTACAGGCAGCTAGACTATTTAATAGAACTAGCTACCCTGATAGCTAGCCAGGTATAGCAAGTTTCAGAGAATTTATTTCAGTAGAATAAAACCATAATATTTCGGCTTGTGGAGCCTTCTATTGGTTACTGAACTGAATGAGGGTGACTGAACAAGGAACTTTGTATAAACAGATGATACAGAATATGTGTGATGGGGCACAGCCCCTGGGAATGTTAGTTGGTGTTGGACAAGTCATAATTTAATTAATTCAATTATGACTACACCTTCACACCTCCCAAGTACAGGTGTAGGTGTATTCATAATTTAATTAATTCAATTATGAATACACCTTCACACCTCCCAAGTACAACTCACATGTCACAGAAATTGGTTTTATTCTACTGAAATAAATTCTCTGAAACTTGCTACACCTGGTTAGCTATCAGGGTAGCTAGTTCTATTAAATAGTCTAGCTGCCTTTAATATCAGGTGACTCCTAATCGTTAAGATTGAAGTATTAAACCAAAATACATTATAATAAACAATTTATATTGAGCTCTTTTACACAATTAACTGTTAATCAAAATTTCACACTTTAAAAAATTAAAACAATTTTATTTGGCACCCCTTCTGATACTGTTATATATGCCAAACCGAACCTGCATACAAAGTTTCATGCTTTGGTCCACTCTGTCACAATAATTTTTTTATCTGCTGTACTACTCTAGAAAGACCATCCTTCTCTGATTTAGTGATGACAATCTCCAAGCTTTTACAGGATATGAAGGATTATCTTCCCTTACTCACTCTGCAGCAGCAAGACAGTCTTGTGGCCATTTATGAGGAGAAGCCTAATGTCCCGGACGAAAAAGAAACTGATTTGTGTGAAAAGGAGTACTAGTGGGCAATTCCTTACTTCACAATAACTAAATATGATGATGTTATCAAAAATACCAATTGTATTTATTTAATTTTATAATCATAACTCTTGAGAAAAAATGTTAATCACTGCCAATTTTCATTTAAATTAAAGTTTTTCTGTATGGACTGATGTGAACATTTCATAAACATATTAATACCATTAGTCAGTCATTTGACTTGCATTGATGGCTGTAAAAAGGCTGGTGAGTTTTTCTCATACAAAATTCTTTGTGCAATTTGAAGATTCTTCATAGTGTGGGTAGACAACATGCAACCATTTCAGTTTTTTTTCAAAATTTAATGGAAGGGTATATGCTTTATTCAGTAGCCTGAATACTGCAGTGAGCTACTATGTGCGGATATGTTCTGCAGAGCCATACTACGAAACCACTGAGTTGTAAAGTGGGAGGACCTTAAATCCCCGCGCAGAGAAAAGAGCTGCCTGGCAGCCGGTGGTAAATTCGCGTGGTTACTCCAGTGTAACAAATTGGCGGGTAATAATAGCTGTGTTTAGAAGCTAGTTAGGAAGCCATTTAGTAGCTATGGGCAGGAGGGTTAATCCCATGAAAAGGCAGCAGTTGATGGCTGCAACAGAAAGAAAGAAAATACTCAGCCACTCTACAAGAGGTATAATTATTAGCTAACTAGGTTTCTGAAATTTTTTTATTGTCATTGTTGTTATTAGCTGTGCTGAAAATTATTGACCAGAATATACCAGGTGTCAACACCAATGCTCCTGAGGTACAGCATTTCCTTTTGCCTGAGTCAACAGTGCACTCAGTGGAAGGTGGAACAGGTAATAAATGCAATCTAAAATGAAAGTGAAACAAACCATACAACCACTACTACTAGTAACTGAAAAATAAATAAATAAAATTAATAAATGTATAGGTCTTGTTAGTATGGACGTCACTGAAGTGGATATCTCTCATCCTGTCAGTGATGGGAGTCCCGGTCCTGTCTTGAGTACTCCTGAACTCAGCTTGGCAGTTTCCAGCAATGAGTCAGAAGGTATAAGGAAATAGAAACCGATATGGGAGAACAGCATATTAATCACAGGAATTAAAAAAAATTACATGAACTGATTGACTATCAGGATTAGTGCATATTTGTAACTATAACGTGGTGGCCAATTGTTACTCAAGACTTCATAAATGACTTGAAGTATTTCGAGTATATTAAAACTCAAGAACTTACTTAATTAAAAGAGATAATGAAGTTACATTAGCATTTAAAATAAATTTAATCATGTGACATACCTCCAACCCCAACAAAAATGCATTATTAGCACCGTTTTAAAATTATATAAAAAAAATACAATTTGTTAAAAAAAAATCAGGTTATGCATATGAGGGAGAAACTAACCTCCTCAGCGAGGAATGGGACGAGGAATCCGGCAGCACACTCTTAGAAGATGTTATGGACAGAGTGTCCAATGTTGCTGAGGAACTTGGAGTGCCACTTGATTCCGACTCCCTCAGATCATGCATATCCAGTGGGACAGTGCAGTTTCAACACAACGACAGCCTTTGTATGCACGAGTCACGTTGCTCATGGCGCCAGTGGTACCCCGTGATTTCTTTTTTTTATCTGTGGCCACCTGCATGCCTATTACAACAGACTCAGTGGCCTATTGGGGTTACCATCTTGCTCGAGTACCCAGTGGGGTAGGATTGTAAAGAGGCTAGAGGAGCATGTGACTCATCTTGCAGTGTGGTCCTGCGGTCAGGTGAGACGAGAATCGCTGACCGCGGAGATGCAGACCAGTGGATGGCATCTTTTGATTGTTTCTACCTGACCCGGGGCCACTACTCTAACAACTCCTCTGCCACTTTGCATGACTACCTCACTGGGAAGATTGCATACATCTGCCACCGGACCAAGAGAGGGCCAGGTCACAACTGGAGTAGGACGTCAGGAGGAGCTGAGGCAGATATGTTTGACGAGCTGCTTGGAAAAGCAAAGGAGGATGGAATAATCGTCAAGGAAATAATCACCGATAAGGATACGTCTATAAATTCCATTTTTTGTAGACACTACCTTGAAGGGATTGTGACATACTGCTCGAATCACTACGCAAAGACGTTGCACAAAGACAGAAAAAATAAAGAGGAACACCTGTGAGGTAAATATTATGGTTAATTGAACTTGATATTCATAATCTTTCATTGTGTATTTAATAGTGCCATTTGATGTCTTTTCGCTGCAAGCGAATGTCAGTGTGCATGCTTGTAAATGAATGTGAAAATATATCTGATGTATTTGCAAGGAAGTAGTAGAGCTCATTACATTTAAATAGGAACTTACAGAAGAGAGCCAAGAAAGCTAAGTATGAGGCGGAGAAGGACTTCATGGGATCTCTGAAGGACGTCGGATGTGCAGTCGGGGAGTATGTTGGAGATGGCAAGGGCGAAGAAGGTACTGATCCGCTAGATGATGCCGCTGAAGCTGACCTTCCAGACTCTCATGACACTGATGACCGGAATGAGCATGGTAGTACTAGTCTGCCTCTTCTGGTGTTCTACGACTTTGAGGCCACAGGACTCAGCACATACTCCAAACACCTCACAGACATTGCGGCCAAGGTTCTTGACCCTCCCCCCCTATTCCAGTTCCTTCTCCTTCATTTTCTTCACTTGTTAGGACAAGTAGGAATATTTCTGCTCCTGGTAAGTAATACATATCATACCTGTCAGTAACTTTATTTGCGATAAAAATTGAGTTTCCAGAATTACCGGCATTACCAGTAACCTCCTTAGGAGGGAAAGGCCACTCTCAATAGTGTTGCCAACATTTTTAGAGTGGCTGACGAGCACTGTTGATTATATATCAACAGAAACCAAGTCCTCGTACTATCCAGGTATGTACATACAACACATTTCTTTCCTAAAGCCAATTATATCTTAAAAAATTACATAATAGTTTTAGTGGCCCATAATGGCTTTGTGTACGACTTCCCCATCCATTTTGCCGAAATTGATAGACGACCGGAGTTGGCATTCTTGCAGTTTATCAACGGCAATGTGCACTTCAGTGACACACTTCCACTACTGCGGAAGGTATAATATATTTTTGTTCCCCTAATAAAACTCATCAATTATTATTATTATTACTACTACTGATGTTATTATTATTATTAATATTAATTATTATTACTACAATTATTATTACTATTACAATTACAGTATTCCATAGTGTTATTATTTTTATCAATTAATAATAATAATAATATTATTATTATTATTGTGTATTATGATTGTCATCATCATCATCATGACTTTTTATTAATAGATGAAGAAGGATGGGGAAGAAGTTCTCCAGGGTGCATCACTAGCAATGGAGAAGCTGCACATAAAGATTGTTGGGAGTCCTATTGAAGGTATGCAGCTAGTTACTGAAACACAATCAATACTAGTTTATAATAATAATAATTACTTTGTAGAAGCCCACAAAGCTCTTCCTGATGTTCTGGCACTGGAAAGAGTCTTCACCCATATACTGCTCTTGCTGGAAGTTTGGCTAACTTCTCTGTAAGAACTCCCCAAGTTCAGCTGTCTCTGTGGATCAACCAGAGAAATACGTTTAGAAGGGCAGCTTTAATAATGTCACTGGGCAGACCTAGCCTTACCTCCACGCAAGCCAAGAAGCTGGATTCCCTTGGTATAGGCCACCCAGAGCAGCTACTCAAGATTGAGAAGAGTGTGGCACCACCGAAGTTTTTCTCACCCCTCTGAAGGACAAGGATATTTGGAGCAAGCCACTGAGGGAGAAGCTTGCCAAGGCCCTGGACACCCGCTGAGTCTTCATAGTTTTTATTTTAGTTTACTTTAGCGGGCTAAGAGCCACTGCATTCACAAAAGATTGCATCTTGTTTGTTTCTGCCACGCCAGATAGTGCACTGCAGCGCCCCACCCCCACCTGCTAATACGCGTATTGTTAATTCCGCATACTATGGGCGGGGCTCGAATAGTGCACAATTAGTAAAAGTTGCGAGCCAATTGGAATCTATTTTGCAGTCCAAGTCCAGAAGGACGAAGAGTTATAGTACTGCGGCATAACTTAACAAGGTAATTAAAGTTGTCGATTTATTTTTTTAATATAGTGTACAGTCGTGACCCGACTGGAAAATAATCACGTGAGAATGTGAATAAATATAAAACAAAATAGAAATGAGAAAAACAAAATCGACAACTTTGTATCAATTAGCTATAGCATTGTATTCTGTACAAGCTGTAACAGGAAATATAACATTCACGCTTGCTTTAAAGTATGTAGTAGATGTTAAAAAAAACAAAAACTCTATTGTTGTAAATATCAACTAATATCAGTACTTACAGCTGTCATTACAAAGTTATAATATCCTGATGGACCTACAACAAAGTACAATGTACTATGAGACAATAGTAATTAAGTAGAAATCGATCTAAATGTACTATACTAGTTCACTAGATAGCTTATTTTAACAGATCATCTGTGATTCAACATAGCTAGCAAACTTATAATGATTTGCATGAAGGTACCCCCACCAGGACTACTTATCATAGTCCAGTTGTTTTCAATGTAGCAGACTTTTGCGACCTACTTTGCTGTAAATTTTCAGAGCTTGTAGCTATTATGTAAAAACCTTGAACAATTGCGTATAAGATGATAAAAATAGGTAGCTCCATATTGCAAGTAAGCTAATTAATGCAGGTTAAGGTAATAGCAAGAAAATGTAGAGATAACAGGCATTCATCACTTACACCGATGCAATGCAGAAAAACTAGGAAAATATACTCCACCTTAATCATACTAGCCTATATTCATTGGGAATAAACAATGACCAGGAAAGGACCAATTCTGGAAGGGCACATCATATCTGACAGCATTATTTGTCAGGGAAAGAACCGAATCTGCCACTCCAGCAAAGTGAGCAAAGATAACCTACTAATGACTTAATGATAGAGCTACGCATCCGCTATCTCTAAAATTGCCACAGGCGTTCTCGTAATATGAAAATCATGCTACCTAAAAGAGAAACAAAACTGAGATTTATGCATGGGTGGCAGGCTTAACCATAATTACATTTTTTTAAGTGGTTATGACATCACCAAATTAGAACAACAACTATTGCAGCTGGCTTTATCATGGAAGGCAGAGTGCTTCTCCTTGCTCTGAAGCTTTAGTAGAATTTTTTATACAACGAACTAGGAAACAAATTAAAAAAATCTTTAAAAGGGTCAAGAAAAGATTCCCCTACTATTTGAATACGCATTCCTTTTGATCGGCTTGAGTTTAACTGTGGCTTAATGATGCTTGAACAAAGTAATACATGGAGTACAACACTATATTATAAAGAAATATCAAGATTTAGACAGTCTTCTTGGCAAAAATTGGCACTATAGAGGTCTTAATGGGAGTGAAGATTTTGGCTATGTAATACGAAACACTATTGATTTCTATATTCATAGTACAAATGCTTTAATAGAGTATTTTCCTACACCATCATCAATACCATAGAAATGTAGTCGTCACATAGGAGACTTTCTAATTTTCACAATTTTCAGTTATATTATCATTCAATTTTTCTAATCCTTGCTGAGAAAAGGGAGACAATGATCCGCACAAATTCAAAAATTCTGGTACATGATTTACAAAAATATGAATATAAGGGGTTATATGTTTTGTTTGATACACAGACAGAAAAACTGACAACCATGTTTTTACTCTGGTTGTAAAGTCTTGTATGTCAGTATGTGTCAGGAGTTTTGTACAACGAAGAATATTGTATAATTCAATCAATTCTGTCCAAATAAGTTATACTTTGCTTGCATCTTTTAAATTTGGAAAAAGAGGGGGAATATTAATTATTTTAAACAATCTTTTCTGGTCCAGTTAAATCTCTCCATTTTAAACATTTTGTGTTCTTTTCAGAATAAAAAGGAAAACCTATTTTTGGCTTTTTCATTCAAAAACTTCTCATATTTCCTTACATAGGTGCCATTGTCTGATGAGTTCTCAATACCATACAGTCTTCTTAATTCTTGTGTCAGAAGATTTATGAGAACATCACTAATTCTCAAGAACAGGTGTAATATATCTGGTATAACATAGTCAACAGAAATGGAAGGAAAAATTGGTTGTCTGATACAACCAAATTTTTGCTCCCCTTTCTTTCTCGCCAATGTTTGTATCTCTTCTATTGTTCTTGCTCCATGTTCTTTGTCTTTAATAGACCATATTATATGCAATTTATGTCTGTCTTCTGCAGGACAGACACACCATAGACAAGAGTATTTTGCATTTGGTGCTTCTATACCCATACAAAGATCAAGAAATTTCAAGTCAGTTCCTAAGAAAAATTCAACTGAAAACTGTTCACCATTTTTCTGTTTTGAATTTTAATGACCGAATTTCATCACTTAAATCAGCTAGTGCTTGAGACAGTTCTGTGTACTTTTCACTGCAATTCAAAAGTGCTATTGTATGATTACCACTTGCAGAATTAGGTTTAGCACATTCTTCAATAATAGTAAAGGCAATAACTATGGCATGTAGATGTTAGTTTCATATCCTGTAATATTAACATGAGCATGCATTCTTTCCAGGAAACTGGAATTAGCCAACATGAGTTGCTCCATGCACTTCGTCAAATGCTCTCTCAGTGATTGTTGCACTCCAGATACACCTGGAGTTGCCTGAATAATACACTTGCTGTTCATTTTCTTTTCTTCTTTCTTAAAACATAGGAACGAGGAAGAGCAGAATTTATCATTGAAAACTCATGATATGCTGAACCAGAGACATTATACCTTTCCTTTACATATATAATTTTTTAATAGTGGTATCACCTTCACCAGGGTTAAGCAGGCCAGAAGAATAAGAAGTATAATATTCCCATTTTCATTATTTTCTATCTCTTCTTTTTTTGTTTCTAAATTTCATCATTTAGCACTGAAACAAGAGTTTGAACATCCCGTATTAATTTTCTTTTCTGTTTGCATTGATACTGTGGAGAACAGTCTGAAAATTTTTTCCTTTTTCTCGGCTCAAGTGTAGGAGAATATTTTACTGATTTTGCAATTTTTTAGCTGAATTTTTAAGGTTTGTTATTTGATTGAACATTTCTTTTAATTTTTTATTAGATTCTTTGAGATTGCATTCAAGTTTTTGCATAATTGTTGTTAGCTTTTCTCTTCCTATTATTAACTGGTTTAACTACTTCATTTTCTATTTTCCAAGAACTATATTTCCATTTATTTACTAACTTTTCTCTACCTCTTCCCCCTTGGATTATAAAGCTCTGCCCATTCTCCACAGCTTGGAAGTAATAGTGCAATAGCTATCATAACATCACAGTGATAGCGTGTAAACATTTTAGTCATCACTCTTTCAACTGCAAGCTGATTTGCAGTGAGAGACAGCTGGGAAAGTTCAACCGTGTCCTCTAGTGGGTAATTCATCGACCCATACCCAAGTTAAATACAAACAAATATACCTACAAAACACAACTAAACAATACAATATAATCTCTAACTAATTTGTTCTCTGTTCTTCTTCACTCTTTTTCTTCTTCTTTTTGTCCTCCTTCTGGGAGGCTGAACCCACAAATATATTCGGTGATATGGTCCGTATTGCTCAAAAGCATCCGGACCAAATTTCCTGTCATACCGGAATCGTCATTATTGCAGAACGTAATGTTTTCTTCATCCGGTAGGAGTCGGGATGGATAAATTAGATTCATCCGCAGAAACACAACGAAGATTTTGAATTTTAATCTCTTCCCTGGGATGAGGTTAGAGACAATGGCAACACTAGGCTATCATTTTCTAATAACTTCAACCCTGGCGTTGTCTATTTATACAGTTCAAGTCTGTGAAGGTGAGTATCTGTTTGTTGTTAGCAGTTTAGGACTTATAGCTATAATTTTTTTTCCAATGACAACGTTATGAGACGCACTGATACCAGTTACCAATTTATCGGGTTGGTCGCATGTATGTAGCTAGTAGTTGGGATTCAACTAGGCTAAGACGGTATTTTAGGATGTGGTGATTCCAAAACCCACATCAGCAGAACGTAGCTAACAATTATACATTTCTATAATAGCTGGAAAGTTTAGCAAACACATTGAAGTCATCACTTATCTAAGCTCTGTGCACTGTCTACAACAACTAACTAGACTGAGTACCTAAACCTGGCATTATTTAAGAAAACGGTTTGATAGTTTATGATTTTGTAGATTATTTCAAGAACAGTGAATGATTCATAAAGATGATCAGATCCTGTTACCTATCTGTTAAGTAATGATTCTTTGGAAATGAGTCCCATGAAGTGTTGTACATGATTTTTGTTACTCTTATTGCTGGTGATGTGGTTATTGTTACTTTTGTTGTTTCTAAGTTAGAACCAAGGTGCTACTATAACCCACCAAAACATGAACATTTGACCATTTCAAAAAATCTGTAGATGTAACGCTTACAAGAAGTAACCATTTAAATGGTCGTTAAGTAGGGGTCTGGTTTTGTTTTAGCTGGCTACCCGAGGGCTGTCCAGAAATGCCGTAAAATGTCCATCCCATCCCACGTCTCATGGGATCATGGGATTACATGGGATTGTCCATCCTATCCCACAGCCCCATGGGACTTTCCACGGGATGTTCACCTGTTCCTCTACAGATGCATGTGTCGTACTGTCCATCCCATCCTACAGTCCCATGGGATCGTGGGACATTCCATGGAATGTCCACCTGTCCCTCTCACTGACACATGAATATTTACTGTCCATCTCATCCCACGGTCCCATGGGTCTGTGAAGTAGATTGCGTGTAACATTAATAATGATAGTGAGTGGTTTTTATTAATATTAACATACTTGTAACTTTGTCAGCAATTGCTCTTTCTTGCGTATTAAAACTAGCATGACACCTCCTTCGCTTCGCTCAGTTGGCTTGTCAAAGTGTGTCGTCGCGCCTTTGGCGCTCTGCTAATATAATGCTAATCGTGCCACGCGCTTCGCGCGTGCGCTCTAACTTGACTCTAAGTGTTCATTATGACAATACTTTCATGGCATCGTGGAATGAAATGAACAGTGGGAGTATCTGTAAGAGGGACATGTGGACATTCCATGGAATGTCCCACTGTCCCAAGGGACTGTGGGATTCAATGGACAATCCTACTGTCCCATGAAACCAAGGGATGGGATGGACAGTGGGACACACACGCATCTGTAGAGGGACAGGTGGACATCCCGTGGAATGTCCCACTGTCACTGTGGGATGGGATGGACAATGTACGGCGTTTCTGGACATCTATGGAGGAGTTTTGACATTACAAGGCTAATTTGTAACCATACAAATTTGTACAAGCAGGTCTAGTAGACTGTCTTTGCATGTTTAGTTTTACTTTTTGGGTTTCCACATCTGAAAAGAGCTAGACGATTCTTGGGAATCACTTTATGAATAGAGCATTCACACTTTGAAAGTACTGAATCATGGTACTTGTTGTATTCTTCTTTTCCAAGAGACTCAACTATACGAACTGTTTCAATTACAGACTCATGCATGACATTTTGTGTGTCCAGGGTCAGTAGATCATGGGAATCTTCTAGAAAGGGATTTCCAAAGTCACGTATTGCTTCAATTAAAGCTAATACTTGCTGTTTAAAAACATTTTGCGATGACTGACCCTCTCCATGATGTAGACAATTCTCCACTGTTTGTATGTACTCTCTGTCTCGAATTCCATGATGAGCCGTGCCTGCTCCGGTCCAGAAATAATCCATTTTCTGAAGGCAGATGGATTGTTTGTAAGACCTATTGCACCACCAGAACCTTTTATTAGAGCATTGTTCTGCTGATGGGCTTGGTCTATAGGCATAGCAGAAAACCGATTCCGTGTCTTGCTAATTACCCAGTGACCATGATCTTTGAACTCTGTTTGTATTGACAATGGTAAATTTTTCATGTCGCGAATGTGAACAGGTAACCACCTGGCATAATTGTGATGATTTAAGGCAAAGAACCAGGGTGCCAGTGCCTTAAGGCACTCAATGTAGAAGGGAAAGTTGCGTTCTCGATGAGCTCTGACAAATATAAACTTCAAACAAGTAAAACCATAAATTACAATACCAAGCTAGGAAAATAATGTGTTTTTTATTTTCGCTATACAATTTCAAGGGGGTGCAAAGATTAATGTCTTCGCGCATGGCGCGAATTAACACCACTGCACACTTCGAAAACTTTTGCCTTATGAGATCCACAACAGTTGGAGGGTGGATCCTGTCTTAGAAATAGTTCATATGACCTAAAGACTCACTATAAAAAGTTTGGCACTTTTGTCCGCTCGGTCCCCATTTCATGGAATTTTGTCGCTAAGGGACCTGACTATAGTATTGGTTTCAAAATTAGTGGAATCGATAACAGCAAAAACATGGCTTCCATCTGAAAAAGCCACACCCCTACTTAACAACTATTTAAATGGTTAATTGTGTTACAAATTACCGTTGTATTGTCATTAATGCTATCAAAAGCAATTTATATATAAACTCTTTGTTGTAAGTCGTATTTTGTATTGTGTGTATACTCAAGCCATGTGGAGGACATAAATGCTCATACTAGTACAGCATGGCATATACCTAAGTATAACATGTGAGCTATGTGTGGTAGGTTAACTGGGAGGTTGACCAGAGATGGGTAGAACGAAGCTGCCACCAGAGTTCTGGCAGGCTGATGTAGGTTCTAGCCTCAGATTATTGGGGCTTAGAGGGGTTGTTGGACACAGCACTTAGCGTAAGTTCAACAGAAGTGCAAACGGCCAGGTATATATTAAACTGTCTAAATGTGGCATGAATGGTCCAGAACATTAGGTGGTGTATAGAGGGACAAGGGAGTGAAGTGAAATAACATAATGCATAACATAAATGCATTAGTGTCAAATTACAATTATTGAAGTGAATGGAAATGTATGCAACTGAGTGAATGTGTAAGTTTGTGTGTGAGTTCGTTGTGTGTGAGTTGGTTCTGAAGGTGTGGTTATTCCAACACACCATGTTAGATACAAAAATGAAAGTGTGTCCCCAGAGGATATGAAGTCCTATTATTGGTTAGTATGTAAACATTATTAGATAATATAATTATTCACTCTCTTTCCTATCATTGCTATTGTGGTAATGAGCTAATGCAGTAAAAATAGTGGGTAATTTCACACAGCCACATTGCTAGACATAATGAGTGCTTATTAGGAATTTTATTAGTGTCAGATATAGCTGAGCTAAGGTGCATAGATAGGAAGCCCCTTTTCCGTTAAAACAAGCGTGATATTGTATTAATGTGTATTAAGGGTGCTCGCACACTTCCCACACACCTCCCACGCTGTTAATTAAAAAGTTATGTATTTATTTGCTTATTTTGTGGGTCAATATATTATTTTTTTAATTGGTAGTTATGGCTAGAATAGCATTACACTTTTTTTTATCATTTAATCATATTATGACTTACATATTGAACTGCTCAGGTCCTCAATCGCGTGGTTTCCAAGCCGCGGGAATAGTTACAGAATATCCTGATCGCGGGAACTCTCCCCACGCGTTATCAATTCGCGAGGTACTACTATTCAACAAAACAGGATGCCACATTTCTGTGGTTAAATTCACGGAAAAAAGTACACGCGCGTTGCTATGTGCGAGCACGCTTAAGCTATACTTGTTAGGCTCTAGAATCATGTACAAATTATTTAATGCGGTAGAAAACAAACAAGGAAAAGCAACACAACTACTTCACAAGTTATTAAACATACAACATCACAAGTTGAGTTTTAATTAAGCATACAAAACCACAGATTAATCTTATTAAACATAATATATTATATTAGATGTTAGAACAGAGAAAATTTGCTATTATTATAATTTTTTCAGCCGAGAATGACTGAAAAGTCAAATACTTTGTTCAAATAAGTACAATAATACTATATGCTAGTAATTTTAGCTGGAATGTCTCTTGGTGCTACTTGCTAATATTTAGCATGCACCATGAAAAAGAGAAACAACGATAGGATTCAAACCTATAATAATGTTTACCTTATTTATCTGGGTAAGTTGGATATAAAGACACAATACAATTACTAACAACAAATCGAAGTAGTGGTGTGCTTAAGCACAAATGGCGAGCGAGCTAGCCTGCTTTAACCCTTTCGTTCCGGATCCCGCTTTAAAGCGGGTTAAGACCGATTGACTTCTCCGAATTTTTAAAAATAGTTACTTTATAGCTAGAACCTTCAGATTGCATACACAGGTGCCCAATGCATTGGAGAAGCATCTAAAATAGCTTTCAGCCAGGACTGCTTCGACAGTACCTCACAGCAGTTGCATGTATTTCTTCCTCGGCAAAAAAAAAAAACATCGGTTCTCCGTCGAATTTAAAAAAAAGTTACCTTCTTCACAACAGCTTCATTTATGGATCCAGTCATCTCCAGAGCTTTGTAGAAGCAGCAAAAAATTGCTTGAGCTCAGTAGCCTTCCATAACACATTGAAACAACCGCTTCTTTGCCGACCAAGACTTTGCGGTTTGACTTACTGTCTTCTCCATTTTTTATAAAATCGCCAGTTCAACTGGGGACCTCCCTATTACGTACAGTCTTAGGTAATGCTTATTACATCATAGGAAAAAAGTGAGCGTGTCGTGTGACCTCGGTAACTATGCAAAAAAAAATTTTTTTCAAAGTCATTTTTTGGAAGATGGCGTCTAGAATTTACAATGCGGTGCAAGTTTTAGACTTGCTTGATGTTGACTCTAGCAACTCAGGATCAAGCGGAGAGAAGGGAGACGACATCTAGGGCTATAGGAGGCCCTGTATCAGGGTTGGTGGACCAGACCCCGTCAACTCTGATACTGAAAATGGGAGTCAAGAAGATGATCTAGGTAAGCTTGTCTTTCTCTTGTCTTTCTCTTGAAAAATAGCAAGCTTCTGTTGTGGAAAGGACTTATTTATAGCTATATTGAGATAGAGTAAGCTGTTTAGCTATAATATATATATTTCATTGAGTTTTGAGATTTGAAAGTGGCTTGTGGTTTTTTGAACAAATTCAAATTTTCAAAAAAATAAAAAAATTTTTTTACCACATATACTACTAGGACCAGATGTGAATGCAGTCACCGACCCCGATTACGCAGATGAAGGGACAGGAGCAGAGTCTTCCAGTGATGAAGGAGAGGATACCGGACCTGAGTCTTCCAATGATGAAACACGAATAGGCAGCAGGTTCCAGTGATGAAGAAGAGGAAGTGGCTCCTCCTGCTCCGAGTTCTGGACGTCCTCGCGGTCGGAGAAGGCGGGAATTGAAAAACAAGAGTCGGGTGGATGAGGTAGAAGGAGAGTGGAAGAAAGATGACAACACACCCATTGATATTCCATAATCTTTTGTGTAAAAGACCACAGACTTTGATATTTGTGGCTGCTCCCCCCCCCACCCTCCCCCTCCCTGAACATCCCAAAAGTTGTAATATGTATTGTTATTGTCGTTGTCGTTGTCTGTGTTTTTGTGGTGTTGTAGTGGAGCTTCACACTCGATGTATATGTGTGTGCGTGGAGTTGAAATGTTATTCTGGCGCTTCCAGATCTAACCGGGGAGGGAACGAACTCGGGGGGGGGGGGTCTTTTCCAATCGGGGCTACTATGCCCATGTAAGTTGAATTTCATGTATGTGTGTGTGTGTGTACACCAGTCAATTTATATTATACATTTATTTTTATGATCTGTATTCACCTGTATCTTCTTTTTTCTAGTGTGTGTGTGTGTGTATGTGTGCATTTGTGGAATGAGAGAGAGCATCCGTGGACAAACAGTATGTGGCGCTTCCGTATACAACCTGGGAGGGAACTCTGGATCTTTTTGGATCGCGACTACTATGCCCATGTAAGTTGAATTTCATGTGTGTGTGTGTGTGGTGTGTACACCAGTCAATTTATGTATAATAAAATATACATTTATTTTTATGATCTGTATTCACCTGTAGCTTCTTTTTTCTTGTGTGTGTGTGTGTGTGTGCGTGCATTTGTGGAAAGAGAGAGAGAGTAACCATGAACAAACAGTATGTGGCGTTTCCGGATCCAACCTGAGAGAGAACGAACTCGGTGGTCTTTTTCGGTCTGTGACATCATCCATGCCTGGTAAGTTGAATTTCATTTTTTCAACTTACTGATATTTGGGTGTCCAGCTAGGGCTGGGAGAGGGGGGGGGTTATGGTACAAGAATGTCAGTGAAAAGTAATGACGGGGGAGGGGGGGGGTTATGGTACAAGAATGTCAGTGAAAAGTAATGACGGGGGAGGGGGGGCTCAATTCAGCGAGGCCAGCTGTTATGTTACAAATGTCATTGTGGTCTTGTGTTTTTTTGGTATTGTATGGAGGTTCCGGATCCTATGGGAGGGATCGTTCAGTCTGTGACACCATCCATGCCGGGTAAGTTGAATTCCACGTGTGTGCTTGTACTGCTTTTCATTTTCAAAGTACACTTTCTCAATACATGTTTTTCTCATGTACAGTGTAGAGTATACATACCAGGGTTCATACAGTGGGAGGCATGGCTGGGTTCCCCCCTATAGAATTTTGGGAGTTGAATAGAAATGAACACTTAGGAAGCATTTATTTTTAGTCTGATATTGTATCCCATTATGTTCCTATCATAACTGAGCCATTTAGTGCATAGGACCGAACACTGATTATCAGTGTGAAGTATAGACTCGTATGCAAAGATGTGCATCAAAGTAGTGTAGGTTCCAAAAAATGGGTGTGGCAAAGTACACTCGGAGCCCCACCCCAAACAAAAATCCTGTATGAAACCGCATACAATACATCATAAAGTTGCAATTATATAGGATCATGAATAATTTGTTGTTTGTATTACAAATATCTTTGTTATTTGTGTTTTTGTGTATACGAAATTGTTTTGTAGTGGAGCTCGACGTCCGATGGCATACGTTCCTTGTGGACACTCATAGATGTCTCCTACATGATTACAATCAGCACCACACACAACAAACAACATATTTTATTGTTGAACTAATATAATATTGGTATATAATGCATCAAACAATATTATTTCTATTTTATTTTATTTTTTTATTGATGGGAAAAGTGGATTTTTGGGGGGGAAAAAAAATTTTTTTTTGAAGTATTAGTAGATGGCTTAAATATTATTCAATTTTCTCAATCAAAAAATGAGGGGAATCCCAAACTCTTGGTCTATTTAGTGATATATGGTTGCTATGGGGTTTTCCCAGCCAGCATCGAGTTAAAAAAATAAAACGGCAATGCTCTATTCCGCGGTAGAAAATTAGATTTTTCCACGCGCGTCAAAACAATTCAGGAACGAGAGGGTTAAATTGATAAATGACTATGAGCTGTAATTATTGCTGGTTGTTGTTTCATCAAGATGCTTTACCAACTTATGTAATGAGAGGAGCAGGCAATAAAAAGGTCACATAATATCATATGAATAAACACACACACACACACACACTCACACACATACACACACACATATATATATATATATATATATATGTATATATATAGCCCAGGACTCTTTTGGACACCTGGCACAGGCTGGCCCTTGCCAAAGAACAATAAACTGCTAGCTTAGCCATTCACCATGTATTGTTCATTAACTTAACTTACATACCCTTTACCCACCATTAATGATATTCATTTCCAAGACCACTGACTTCCGGTCAGTGGTCCCGCTGGTTCAATTGTTGTATTTTTTGTTGCCTATCAGTGCTAACCTTGACCATTACACTGTCAAAGGAGTGCGGATTTTTGCGAGTGTCTTTGCAAGGCTGAAAGCTCGGGGGCCATCAGCTGCGTAAAATATTTTTTTCATGGCGATATAGTAAATGGGCAGTTTGGTCCTTCGACTTAGCTAAGCTTGGTAAAGAAGTGACAATCAGCAGGGCTATACCAACCATTTGTTAGAGTTCTTTTCATGGTTCTTCAAGCCGGATAAGCATACTTAGCTTTTTCTGGTAACCTATTAGTTACCTCCAACTGCTCCACCACCTGACTGAGGCTCTTCTCTCTATAGTCGCTCTGGAGTAACTCCTCTCCTTGCCATTTGCCACTCGATTGAAGCCCCGCCAAAGTCCACCTCCACCTATCAATCTGTCAACTGACCTCGAGACTTTTCACCTACGCCAATCTCTGGAAAGGTCGTCCCAGATTTGCCCACCTCAACTTGATTTTTCAACGCCTTTCAAATACTTCCCCCCACAAGTATGGATCCTGAAGGCAAAGAAGCAGACCCTGTCTCGGTTAGCAAGGCTCTAGAGTCTCTTCGACGCAAACGCGCTACTCGCCGCGGTAACCTGACCCGCCTCCACAACAAAGTCGATAACCTCAGACCAGTTCCTCTAGCCGAGAGCCGCAAGTCCGATGTCGAACATCTTAAGATTCTCATCAAGGCTGATATCGAGATACACCAAGATCTCCAAGATCAGATCGAGGAGCTCATTGACGGTGATCTCTCCCTAGAAAGCCATGAATACGAGGAACACACCAGCCGAGATGAAATCAACGACGGCATCCTCAAGGAATGTCGAGATCTCCTCAGACTTCTCTGTTGTTGGGAAGAAGTTCAAGGACTCATCAGAGAAGCAGACTTCTTGGACAAACCGTTCGACACTACTGCTTCCTACCTGGCTGACGTCAAGGACTTCGCCAAACGAATCAATGCCACCCAGACTATAGCCAGTGACTTCAGAGACTACCTGGAACTGGCTGACATCTTCACGACTTTATGGAAAAGAGTCCAATACTACAGGACGCAAATCGACAGACGTCTCACTACCTTCACTCCAATGGATTCAGCCTCCAGCTCCACTACAACACCCACTGTGGCCAGAGCTGCACCAATCAATGTAGAACTGCCCAAGTTTGATGTGGATTTTCTCCAGTGGAGAAAGTTTCATACTATGTTTACTGCCGCTATCACCACCAGAGCTGTTGGGTTCTCTGAACTCGATAAGAAATGCCTCCCATTCTTCCCAAAGATGTCAAGGACATCGTGGACAACGCACCAGAGAAGGAGGACCTCAGCCAGCTCCTAGAGCGACTAAAGAGAAGATATGGAAGGCCACAAGTCGTTGTTCCCCTTCTGATCAAGAAGATTGAAAGCCATAGTCCTTCAGCTTCGATTACGAAGGTGTCCAGCGCATCCACACTCAAATATTTAAAGGATACGATGCCTTGGAGTCCCACATGGAAGATTCCCTCTCGTCCTATTTCCTATATTGAACCACTATGTCTCTGACTCCTGCAGCTAAGAAAACCTGGGACAATGCCATGACGAAAAGGTAAGTCAAGCCAACCTTCGGCGACTTCAGGAACTACCTGGAGAATCGTCTCGATCAGCTGGCCCCGTCTAATCAGTCGAATTCGAACCCATCGTCTTTTTCTTCCTCATTCACCTCCAGTCTTTTCCCAGCCAAGAACAAGGTCAAATTCAACCCCAAAAGTCTGGCCTGCGAGGACAAGCACAGACTCAACAAGTGTTCAGTCTTTGCCTCCTTCAATACCGATTGGAGCAATAAGTTTGTCAGGGACAACAGGCTCTGTATGAACTGCTTTTCTGATACATATGGTTTTAAGAATTGTCCTTCTCGTTTTACTTGTAGGTCCTGTGGTCAGCGCCATCACACCCTACTCCATAAAGACCCTCTTGAACCCACTGCCACCTCCTTCTCTTTTGCTGTCGACAAAGAGGAGACCGAGGTTCTTAAGGAAGATGCCAACATCTCTCCTTCCTTCTCGAACACCATTATCGTGTCCATCTCTCCAACCGAGAAAAAACCATGAAGGTAAGAGCATTCTTGGATTCCGGAGCAGATGTTTCTCTCATGAGCAGTTCCCTGGTGACCTCTCTAGGACTCAAGAGGATCCCACATTCTCTCCCTTTTACAAGCAGCTTTGGCTCTGGCAGGAGCACTTTCTGTGTTTAGACCTCACTTCATTCCGATGATAGCTCCTTCGCATTGACGCCCATCACCTTTTCTGTACTATCAAAACTCAACCCACTCCTGTTCCAGTCGACAAGAAGTCTATCACTGACTTACCCTCAGTCAGAGACCTTCACCTCTCAGGACCAGACATGGGAGAATCAGTTCAGCTCATCCTAGGGAACATGGACATGGAGTAGTGAGTCTATGATGGACGCATCATGATTGAGGGTATCAAGATCATAAAAAACCCGTTTAGCTAGTCCATTGCTGGACCACTCTACGGAATATCACCTGTCAACGTTCTCAACACGACAGCTGAAGAAGACAATCTGGACAAGGAGCTCTCCCGTCTGTGGCAACTTGACCTGATCCCCAATTCCAACTCAACTCCCAGCCATGACCCTGTAGTGGCTGACTTCCTTTCCTCCTACTCCCGGACTGAATGATGATTCATGGTCAAACTGCCACGGAAATCCTCAGCTGTCCAACTAGGGAAGACTTGACCCCTAGCCCTGAAGAGACTCCTATCTAACGAAAAGACCCTCAAGAAGAGGACAAGCTCCTAGATTTCCAAGGTGCTCTCGTGGAGTATGTCACCCTCGACCATGTCGAGGTCATCCCGCCGATTCAGATAGCCAATATTTTACACTTCTACCTACCTGAGCATGGGGTTTTCAAGGACAGTTCAACCACCACGAAGTTGAGACCTGTCTTTGATGCCTCTGCCAAGTCATCTACTGGAGTGAGCCTCAATGATATCGTGGATTTCGGACCCTGTCTGTACCCTGCCTTGGCTGATGTCCTCATCAGATTCCAGACACACAACATTGGAATTGCAGCAGACATCTCTAAAATGTTCAGAGAGGTACTCTTACACCCAGATGACAGGGATCTCCATCGTTTCCTGTTCAGAGATGAACATGGCAACATCCAGGACTGCCGGATGAAGAGAGTAACTTTTGGTGTGACCTCCTCACCCTTTCTTGCCAGCCAGGTGATCTAAACATTGTCTGACCCTGTTGTTCCTTCTCACCCTGTTGCCGCCTCATTAATGTCAAAGGACTTTTGTGCGGATGACCTCATCTCCGGTGCTGCCACTGTTGATGAAGCTCGTACTCTGAGAATTTGACTTGTGATGCTCATCAAATTCCGGACACACAACATTGGACTCTTTCACCCAGATGACAGGGATCTACATTGTTTCCAGCTCAGAGATGAACATGGCAACATCCAGGACTGCCGGATGAAGAGAGTAACTTTTGGTGTGACCTCCTCACCCTTTCTTGCCAGTCAGGTGATCAAGACATTGTTTGACCTTGTTGTTCCTTCTCACCCTGTGGCCGCCTTATTAATGTCAAAGGACTTTTATGCGGATGACCTGATCTCCGGTGCTGCCACTGTTGATGAAGCTTGTACCCTGAGAATTTTGACTTGTGATGCTCTACTTTCTGCTAGGATGACCCTGAGGAAGTAGAGGACCAACTCACGAGAACTGAGAGACTTCATTCCATGAGACCTACAAAAAACCACACCTCTGGTTGTGTCCTCAACTGACTACAATCCCAAAACACTGGTTATCCACTGGAATGTGACCTCTGACACCCTTCACGTGGCTACTCCTGCTCCTACAGTTTCTGCAGATGACATAACCAAACGCATTGTAGCCTCCGGGACAGTCAGGGTTTACGACATCATTGGCCTGTTCTCACATTCCATCGTGCCAGCCAAGATTCTACTGCAAGAGCTGTGGAAACTTGACTTGGCCTGGGACAAGCCTATTCCGTCTCACATAGCCGACCAATACAGAGACTGGATCCAGCAGATCCCTTCTCTTACATCCAATCCAGTTCCGAGAAGACTGTCCTCCTCCGATCTTCCCGTCATATTAATTGTGAGAGTCTATGGGAAAAGGGGGCACTTCACTTAAAAATTGAAATTGAGATATAGGCCCCAAAAGTAAGTCATAGGAAAAATTCTTTCTTTCTCCTATTTTTGTTTTTTGCAGAATTAGTCTTAGTGACCCTTACTCTAAGTCTATGCCAAATTTCAAATGCCGAAACAACTTAAAAGACCCCAAGCGTGCCGTGGAAAGACAAGCTACTTTTTATTCTCTCTTGTTCTCGAAGTACAATAAACGGGGAATGGGCGGAGTTTCAAACAAGCAGCTAAAAAAAACTGCATAGCTTTGAGAATAGTGCAAGCAATCTACAGCTTACCTCTGGTTGAAAGTTTACCACTACATGGAGTAGAGTAGCCAAGGATTCCGACAAGACAGGCTGTGAGACGCTCTGAAAGCTAAAAAGAACTCTACGCAAACTTCGTTAGTCGCCGTTAAAAAGCGGCTGTACGATTTAATTGCGTATGCGGAGTACGCCATTAAGTATACGGAAACATTAATTATACCGGAAGTGGAAATTCAATATATGTTTTCTCGATTTGTAGTTTAATTGCTTTGCTGAATACAGCCCAGTTCAACTGCCAGTTTCTCTGCACGGGGAAGGTTTTACCCTCCAATATTTTAGCACTAAGTTGAGATAAATTGTAGCTTTTTATTAGCATAAAAAACTCAATTTTTTTTGTTTGAGTGAAGTGCCCCCTTTTCTCATAGACTGTCACAATTATTCTCCATGGGTTCTCAGACGCCTCTCAACTCGCCTATGGGGCCGCTGTGTACCTGAGAAGAATTCATGCAGACAACTTGACTCACTGTATTCTCCTGTCTGCAAAGTCCAGGGTCATTCTTCTCAAAGCACTGACCATCCCCAAGGCTGAGTGGCAAGCTGCTCTCCTGCTCACCAAGCTGCTCACTAACTTTGTCTCTCAGATCCAGGTGCCCATCTAAGACTGTTACGACTGGTCAGATAGCCAGATTGTCTTACACTGGCTCAACAACTCCATCCAAGCTCCAGCAATTTGTCCTCAACCGAGTGAAGAACATCACAGAATTCCTCCCTGCCTCGCAAAGGAGATTCGTCAGATCCCAAGAAAACCCCGCTAACTTGGCCAGCAGAGGCCTTTCTCCTCAGGAACTCCACTTCTCCAAACTCTGGTGGCTTGGGCCGCCATGCCTCCAGACTCCTGGTCGTTTCTGCCACTCCAATAGACACCTCCAACAGGGGAGTAGAAAGCACCATCTCAGTGGTGAGGCCATTAAAATCACACCCACAGTGCCACACCCTCTAATTAAAACATAATTAAAATTGGACTTTAAATTTAAATGGGAAAATGTCAACCATCTTAATACTACCTGAAAAATGAAATTGAGTAACAGTAAAATTTAAGTGCTATCATATGAACCAAAAATTTTCAGCCTGTGTTCTGAGTTTCCAATGAATTCAGTTGCAATTGCTTTTTAATTTAATTTGTCTGTAATGTCTTTATGTACATGTATCACCATCAGATTGTTGAGTCACTGTTGGGTCATAGTGTTTCGGAGATACGTCTTCACTCGCCGCAGTGCACTAAATGACCGTTCCGAGGTTGAATTAGTAGCAGGCATGACGAGGATAAGTTTAACAATGGTACACACTTGTGATAGCAGAAGTGTATGGGCAATAGGTAATGAACTGAAGTACTTCTTTATATCAAAAATGTTAATCACATTATCTTCATCTTGGTTTCCAGCAGCTCGTTGAAATTCAATTCCAAAAGTGAGTAACTGAGCTTGTAGAACTTCTCGCTGAATATCATTTTTGTAAAACTCACAAAGGAAGTCAAGCTCAGATGTCACATCTTTTCTTTGGCATACCTTTAGAAGCAACTGTTCCAACTTACTGTATACTTCATAGCCAGGTTGTTGAAATCTTTCTTTGATGCTAGTTATCGCAAGGTTAATTGCTTCATAATAAATTTGTCTGAAATAATCCTTTGGATCAGCATGAAATTCCCAGTCCGCTTCACCTTCCTCATATCTCCTAGGTCTCTTTCGTTGGCGCGGAAGTTTGGGTTCAAGTTGAAAAGACTCAGCACTTTTTAATACTTTCAATTAGAAGAGATCAAAAGCATCTTCGTTTCTGATAGCAAGAAGAGTTTCTACTACCATATCAGCCAATTTTTGCCCTTCTGCTGCAGAGCATTCTTTGTTTTGTAAAGTCTTGCTGAGATTATCAGTATGTCGCAGTACTAGCTCACCAACAAAAATGCCAAAATGAAACTCAAATGTATTCATTTGTGCTGCTACTCCTAGTATGCGAGCCTTATTTTCAGTATCACGAACAACCTCACCAGCTTTTTCCCATGTACTCAACAGCTCCGAATAATTAGTAATAATACTCAACAAAGAGTCTGCACGCACAGTCCAACGAGTTGGGCAGAGAAGTTTGATAGAGACACCACTAGTTCCACATGACATTTCAGTTTCTTGCTGTATTTCTTTCAGTAATGCTTCACGACGAGGTGAAAGCTTGATTAGTTTCGTAATTTCATGTGTTGTTTCAAGAGCTGCTTTCATTAATTTTGATCTTTTGATGGAATCATTTGCAGCAAGGTTTAACGAGTGAATATAGCAGTGAGTGAACACTGCCCGAGCTTCTTCATCCTGTACCCTTTTGGCTACACCGGAACGATGTCCACTCATGGTACTACAGCCATCGTAGCACTGTCCTCGAAGCTTGTGAATTGGAATGTTGAACCGAGCAAAAATATCTTTGATAACGGAAAATAATGTTGCAGCATCAATACGGGGAACCGTGTAAAGTCCAACAAAATCCTCATCGACTTCAAACTCATCACTCACACTTCGAAACACAATTGTAACCTGTTCTTTGTTTGTGATGTCAGTTGTTTCATCTATCATGATACAGATGAATAATGACTTGCAGTTTAAAACTGAGCTGTCTCATGACATTTGATGCAGGGCCGTAGTAGATGGTCCGACCAGTCCGACCTTGGTCGAACCTTTTTTTGAAAAAGGTGGGCGTGTACATTTAATAAGCTACCGGGTAAAGGTCGGCAAAAAAACTTATCTCCTTCTGGTGGTAAAGTGTCGCTAGTCTTTCCACCGGGAGTATCTTGATATTTAAATGATATGGCTTCATCGACTATAAGTCGCGAGAAGAATCTTCTCGATAATTTACCGGAATCTCCGCATCAGCCGTTGTCCTTTAACTTCCCGAAAAGAAAGTTTGGGAAGAAGACAATTTTGGAATGTAGTTTTCAAGCTAGTTGGTTTGATCGGTGGACTTGGCTTCACTACAATGAAGCTGAAGATTGCTGCCAAAAAAGACGAGGCTGCTTTTGTAAGTGTATTGTTAGGTATTTTTAACATTTCAAACAGCTATAATTTTTTTTATATATTTAACTTTTGCATACTGCTTAAGCTACACCCACTTTTTAATTTGTCACACCACTTTTGACGAAACCACACCCACTTCCTGGTCTGACCCTTTTTTTTGTGGCAGAGACGGGCCTGTGATGCCATGGTTTTGATTAAGTCATTTTGAATATCAGGGGATAAATACTTACTTGACTTCCTTTTTAACCATTCCAGAACTTCAATGTCTGCTTCTCCATGAAGTTTCAAAAGTTGAATAAGATTTCCATCATGATCATCATCATGTCCTCGTAGTGCCAAAGCCTGTCTTGCTAAAAACCTAATTGATGACAAGATCTTCAAAAGAACTCTCCTATTTTTTGCAGTTTCACTTGCGTACTGCCGAGACAGAAGTTGTCCAATATGCTGTGTAGTTGTGGGCAAGTGAACTATCATGTCTACTGCCTCGCGATGGCTAGCACTAAGCTCATGATTCCGGAGTCTTAGAGTGGCATCTTTCCAATTTGAATACCCTTTACACACCTAAAATCCAAAAATATTATAAATAGATACCAAATTAAGTCAATACTGACAATTAATGAAATTTAAGAGTCTGCTCAATGCAACCTCGATATTCTATACAACCTACATGCTAAATAGTTTTATTTAATATATTTATATGATCACATTGTCAGACATTAAAATTATACTCTATAAAACAGTTAAGCAATTGCAAATATTCTAAAACCTTGAACTTGGAAACAGAACTAACAACAACTTACAAATGCTTGATCTGCCTTTGTAGCAGATTTAGCCTTCTTCTCTTTGAACATTCACAAGCATGTATGGCAAAAAACGACATCAGAAGACTCCTTGTAGTGAAGAAACGGCCACTTCTTAAACCAGCAGTGTTGAAATGAGCGCTTCACAATATTTGTTTTACCAAACAATCGCTTGGGAAAGATAAATGAAGGACTTGGCTGGTGTGGAGTTTCTGGAACGTCTTCCATAACGTCAAAACTGGCCATACTTAATCAGGCCGCCCTTAAGAAAATGAAAAGAATCACTTCCTAGCCAGTCTGCCGCGTGGGCAAACTGGTAAGGAATCGCTAGGGTAACCGTGAATTTGATGAGACACACCCCTTTTTGGCCCAAAATATTGGTGAGGCCACGGCCTCACCGGCCGCAGTGGTTCCGATGCCCCTGTCAAACCTTGCCCTCCCAGTCTCTTGCTTGACAGTCTCATGTGAACGTGACGGGCAGGAGATGGAATTCCAGTCGAATCTAGCCAACAGATTCTCATCATTCCATCGCATGACAAGGGCAATGGGTTGGATCTCCGATTTCTCCACAACGCCCAGAAAACAAGACAAAACGTTGTGTCCTACCAGTTCTCCAATCGTCAGAGACACGACGAGCCAAGACAACAATCCTCAAGTTGTCTCAACGGGAGTCCCTTGCTGTTGTTTTCTCGCTCATCCAGCAGGGGAAGCCACTCCCACGAGGACACAGTTTCAGACACTACATAGTGGACATCTCCCAAGATGGCCTACTCCTGGTCACCAGTGGAGTCAGAAAGAAGACAGATGAATCACAGCCTTTCCACCTCATTCTGCTCTCAACGAAATCTCGACTGACCATTATCCTACTCAAGACACTCCATCCAGGCATCTTCACGTTCGCCTCCATCCTGGGTCACACCTACTGTATTCCGGACTGCGCAACACCCTGAAGAAGATCTCCAGATCCTGCTTCAACTGTCAACGAGCCTACGGACAGACCTTGACGACACATGGGCCTCCTACCTAGCAGAAGAACTACTCCAGCGCCACCCTTTGTAAACTTTGGAATAGATTTTGCCGGCCCCTTCACCTTAAGACAGGGCTACACCTGGAAGCCTGTGTTGATCAAATGCTATTATGTCATATTTGCTTGTATGGTCACGAAATGTGTTCATCTTGATGTTTGTGCTTCCTTGTCCAGAGAAGATTTCCTGGCCACCTTACAATGGTTCACATCCAGACATGGGGTCGTGTGCATTCGTGAGACGAACCAGAAGACGATCTAAAGATGGAGACAGTAGAGTTTTAGGATCTAAAGATTCTTGCTGTTTGACGAGAAGTGCGACATTGGTTACGTTGCCCTTAGCGGAAGCTATGGCACGTTTGTAGTCCATGACAACTGCAACAAATGGGCTAGGTAACTATAGAACCTTTAGAAAAGTGTAGTATTCGGAAGTATCAGAGTGGTAGTTCCAAAAGTATTGGAGAAGAAATTTCAAAGTATTGGAGAGGTAGTACCAAAGTATTGGACTGAGTAGAAAGGAAGGTTACTGGATCTCCGTAGCTAGATTCCACGGAGTATCCGGCTCGAAGGACCAAATTATGTAGCGACGGTAGAATGCCAAGGAGAGAATTGTTCACCAAGTATGGTTATTAATTAAAGTTATAAAGAATAGTTCATGTAATACATCGAGTAACTGACCACAAATATATAAATAAGAATGACCAAAAAAAGTAACTAAGAAACATTAAAACGGAAAACGGACTTGAACATCGCCGATCGCCGAACCTCGACGTTTAACGCCGAGTACAAGGCGCAAGTGCAAAGGTAAAGACTAAAATGAAATAGTTTGTGTAGGACTAAATGAAATAGTTTGTGTAGGACTTTTTTCCTCATTCGGCTTGAACAATTACTATTGTTGTTGATTTTTATGTGATTGGTTTACTAATAATAATTCTGTTTTTTTAATCCATTTATTACTTATGTATCTTGTGTAATAGCCATAGCAACTTGCACCCAAGGAGACATTAGACTTGCTGGAGGAAGCTCAAGTAGTGGGCGTGTTGAGATTTGCCACAACAACGTCTGGGGTACAGTTTGTGATGACTTGTGGGATAATAGGGATGCTCAAGTGGCCTGCAGACAATTGGGTTTTAGCTCTCAAGGTAAAAAATCAATATAAACGTATAATTATACAGTATGATATGTTATGTGACACTAGTAACTTAGAAATAACTGCTACATGTACATGTTTAGATTTTGCAGGACTATTTGGTTGGTAATCTTGTTTAAATATGTGCTCTCTGTACCCATAAGTACATATCCGTTTGTTAGCGGATATGTTACACCAACAACTGCTAACAGTATAATTAAAATTGTATTGGGTTTATATTTGGAAAATATACACTATGAATAAGCCATGAAAGTATTGAATATAGTCTAGACATGATGGTAATTTTTTTTCAGATTGAATTCCTAATAATAATGAATTATTTTTTATTGAGAAGAAAGGAGGATTTACCTGAGTGAGCTAATAGCATTTACCATAAATGACATTATCTAGCACATTAAAAGGTAACAGATAATTCTGTGGAGCTAATTGCTGTGCATTTAAGGATATCTCAAGAAACAAAACTTATCCAAATTACTACTAGTACATGTACATAATCAATAATTTTTTAGATCACAATTTGCGATTCTCATTAATATTTTAGGCGCATGTGTGATCAAGTGCTAAAAGAAATAATGCAAGTATTTTCTGACTTCGAATGTATTTGAACTACTCTTTCTATGATATTTACTTAGAAACTATTAGGCTTGTATCTTCATGCAATGACTAGTCTTATTTAATAATATAAACCATAAATTGAAATCTAGTTGGCACATTGTTATCATATGGTATTCATAAAAAAATGATATGTTCTTGTAGGAGCTTTTGCGATATTATTCTCAGGATTCACTAATGGCACTGGCCCTATTTTGCTGGATAATGTCCAGTGTATTGGGAATGAGAGCAGCCTCATCAGCTGCACTGCTAACACAATTGGAGTTCACAACTGCGCTCATGATGAAGGTGCTGGAGCCATTTGCATGAGTATGGGTAAGTTTTCTTTTAAATCTGCTGAAGTCATAGGCAGAAAATGTATAAAATTTTCTGACTAAAAATGAAATGAAAAATTAATAATGATTTTAAGTGCATTGCTACATCTTTGAATTAGTTAGTGCAATGTCTAGTGATAACTGACATAGTCAAAAAATACTGTAACTTGATGTAGCTATCTGAAATGGAGCTATTACATAGCTTTACGTAGCATATAAATTATTCATCTACAAGTACTTTTGGGTTAGAGAACATTAGCCCCTGCTAATAATAATAAATTTCACAAATAGTTATAGATTTTAATCATATTGATTTTTATAATAATAATAAATTATTCGTTAAGCCCCCTATTCTGTTTTCTTCTTTATGTGGACCTTTTTAGAATTATGTACCCAAGGAGACGTTCGACTACAAGGAGGAACAGCAACCAGTGGTCGTGTTGAGATTTGCAACAACAATGAATGGGGCACTGTCTGTGATAACTCATGGGATGATGTTGATGCTCAAGTAGTTTGTCAACAGCTAAATATTAGTTTTAGAGGTAAAAAATGTATACACAAATTTATAAAAGTAAAATATTAGATACTTCTACCCCATTTATTAACATTTAATTGCGATATGTAACAAATTTATTACTGAATTCTAGCATAAAAAATATTAAATTGTAACTAATGAAAACACTGTTAAAACCTCAAGTAATTGTAGTTACTGAGATAAATATGTAATCATTATGATAGCAAGGTTTGATTAAAAATAAGAAATTGATTATATCAAAGTTTGTATTATTACTGGCAAAAATGATTAATTGCTCTTAAATTTGTGTAAACTACAAATACGGTAGGACCTCAGTATACCGAACAATTTGGGACCACATGGTGTTCGTTATAGTGAAATGTTAGTTATACTGGGGTTCATTGAGTTTAATTAAAATTTTTACTTCAAATTGTACATGCCAGCAATGGAGACCAGTGGTAGTAAAACAGCTGCTTGTGCAGCAGCAAAACAGCCGCTTTTGCAGTGGGTTTGTGCCAGCAATGGAGACTGGTGAGAGCAAATCTGCTGCTTTTGCAGTGTGGTTTGTGCGCAAGCGTAAACATTTTGCAACTTGCACAGTTCGTTATACCGAGTCATCCGGATAAGTGAGTTCCGTTATACTGAGGTCCTAGTTTATGTACATGATTATAAATATATTTTACAATGTTACCAAATAATGTAGCAATAGTTTCTATTGATAGCACAGTATTTTTTTCTACGAACACTAAATAATTAGATGTGAAATTTTAAATACTATTCAAGCTTTTTCTAACTTCAGGTGCAACTGCTATAACTTCTGGGTTTACCGATGGAACTGGTTCCATATGGCTGGATAATGTTCAGTGTAGTGGAAATGAGGCCAGACTTGTTAATTGCAACACTCAGCCAATTGGACAGCATAACTGTGGTCATACTGACGATGCTGGAGTGAATTGTATTAGTGAGTTAACTAGAACTCAATATCTTCAAAAAGTTTAAACAATGTCAACTACTTTAGATTAGGTACCATATATGCTTTCTAATTAATTGACAGTTGCGGTATTATCTCAATAAGATATGATACAATTCAAAATTCTGAGGCAATATACTTTTCCTGTGACATTTCAAATTAACGTTGACTGGCCTTAGCAATCTATTAAAAAAGGATTTCCAATCGGTTTATTTACTATAACGAATAAAAGTGAGATATGATTATAGCTACTCAGAGGGAGTTGAAACTTGCAGATTACAAATAAAGATATAGCTACTCAGTAGTCTCGCGGGCCAGACTTTCCAGAGGCGCGCGCGCAAGCGGCACGGAAAAGAAATGAGAGTCTGGTGACTCTGGACACTTTACCGTGACACTGAGGAATGTTTCCCACGCATTTCTGAGGGTAAATTGGTAGGTGACTGACGTATTTTATTGCGCGCGCATAAAAGTCAGCCGGTTGTAATTCCATTTGTTGTACGGCGGTATAGTGCAGAAAGCAAGATGTTATGAGTTAGTTTCCAGAGCGATTAGTGAGGCTTCAAAGCTGCTTGGTTATACTAGGTTGAGAGAGGGACAGGAGCTGGCAATAAGGGAATTCCTGAAGGGCAAAGATGTTTTTGTCTGTCTTCCTACGGGGTCAGGAAAATCACTTTGTTATATGATTTTGCCTTATATCTTCAATTTTATTCGAGGAAGGTGTGACTCAATGGTACTAGTAGTTATTCCAATAATTGCTGTCATGCAAGATCAAGTAGATATTTTGCATACAAAAGGTATAAAAGCTGTGTATGTTGGAAGTGCTCTTGCCCGTGTTATTGAAGAGATAAAGGATCGAAAATTTCAAGTTTATTTTTTCAGTCCAGAATGCTTACTGACAGACTTAGACTGGTGAGATGTGCTACACTCTAAAGTGTTCCAAGAGCAACTTGATGGATATATTGTGGATGAAGCCCACTGTGTAAAACATTGGTAAGCAATTGAAATGACTTTGTATTTGTTCATTCAAACTACATCATTGATATTCACAGTAATGATTGTAATTTTCTTTATACTTATTCTTAAGGGGTACAGAGTTTCGTAAAGAGTTCTCAAACTTGGGTGAAGTGAGACGTTTAATTCCTGATCATGTCCACAGTATGGCACTAACAGCTACTGCCACTAAGACAACCAGGAAAGCTATTTGCAATGTTTTGGGGATGCATAAGCCTTTAATCGTATCTAAATCTCCGAATAAACCAAATATAAAGTACATCGTCCATAAACGACCTGGAACATTAGAAGAAACCTTCTCAGTTATCGCTGAACAACTGTTACAGCAGCGAACTGCAAATTGATGGAGTACTGTTTTTTTATGTCAGATTTTTTATGATGTTTCCCCCCTGTTTTTCATAGGTGCTAACTTTCCAGAATCTATTTCAGGGACAGAAACCACACCCTGGCCACACCCAAATAACACACCAACAATGACATAATTTTTGATGACATCATCTATGCAAAAGTTTAAAATTACAATACATCAGGCACAGGCAAATAAAGCGAGCTACAGCAAGTTTGCTGTAGCAGCTAGCTTTAGCCTTTTACTTGTGGCATTTTTATAGTTAGTGTGGTTACTAGTAGCTTTGATTAGGTCTAGACAGCCAGCTGGCTAGCACAGCTATAAGTAAATACCCAAAGGCCTACTACTTCACTAGCCTGCAGAGCTACTGTGCACTATCCCCATGACACAGTGATAATTCTGGGACTGTCCCCGGATGATCCGGGACAGTTGGCACCTATGTTATTTATTTTTGAAGGACAGAATGGCTGAACTATCAACTGAACCACCTGGTGCTCCAGATCATCCAAAGCACCGTTTGAATTTACTAAGGAAAAAAGTATTCTTCGACTTGTTATAGCCACAATTGCTTTTGGTATGGGTCTGAACTGTTATAAAGTCCAAAGAATAATTCATTGGGTTCCACCCAGTGACATTGAGGCATACATTCAGGAAACTGGAAGAGGTGGATGGAATGGATTACATACCAAAGCTATTCTATATAATATAACAAGTATAAGGGTTGCATGTGTCACAACAAATGAAGGATTATTGTCGGAACACAACCAAATGCAGACGAGAGATGCTATTTGAAGACTTTGATGACGACACGAGTTAATATTCTTCTCATCAAGCTCTAATGTGTACTTACTTTGAAATGTATTTGTAAAGAATGTAATATGAAATACATTAACATAATTAATATCTCAATCATATAATTATTACAGTAATTCAATTTTTGTGTGAACTGAAATACACTTACCAAGAATATAATATAGAATAAATTAACATAATTAATGAATCTTGATCGTGTAATATAGTCATTAAATTTTTGTGGTTGCTTGTGTGAATTTGAAATGCACTTGTAAAGAATGTAAGTTAAGTATCTGTACATTATTACCAGCAGATGAAATGTTTCGGCCAGTTCTCACAAGGCTTAGAACGTAGGATCATTGAGGGTGATAAGAGGATTCATCACTTTGGCAGCGATGTCCGTGATGTGATCAACATAGATGCACAACCCAGTTGTCTCGCAATCAAACATAACCAGGGGGGGATGAGAATCACCAATTTACAGGTGAATCACCTGCTTCATCACTGCCCCCTCCTAAATTCTGCTGATGCTCATCTTCTAGGTCAGCATAATTATGTCCTTGTCATCATCCTCGATATCACCCCTGCCCTCCCCGATGTATTCTCCCACGTACATTCCCTGTCATTTCTCACAATGGTGTTATATCAAACAGTCATTAATTATTTATTTGCTTATTTTGAGTGTCAATAAAAAATTTTTTTTAATTTGTAGTTATGGCTAGAATAGCATTGCACTTTTTTTTATCATTTAATCATATGACTTACATATTGAACTGATCAGGTCCTCAATCGCGTGGTTTCCAAGCCGCGGGAATAGTTAGAAAATATCCAGATCAAGGGAACTCTCCCCACGCGTTATCAATTCGCGAGGTACTATTCAACGAAACAGGATGCCACATTTCTGTGGTTAATTCACGGAAAAAAGTACACGCGCGTTGCTATGTGCGAGCACCCTTAAGCTATACATGTTAGGCTCTGGAATCATGTACCAATTATTTAAGGCGGTAGAAAACAAACAAGGAAAAGCAACACAACTACTTCACAAGTTATTAAACATACAACATCACAAGTTGAGTTTTAATTAAGCATACAAAACCACAGATTAATCTTATTAAACATAATACATTATAATAGATATTCGAACAGAGAAAATTTGCTATTATTATAATTTTTTCAGCCGAGAATGACTGAAAAGTCAAAAACTTTGTTCAAATAAGTACAATAAAACTATATGTAGTAATTTTAGCTGGAATATCTCTGGGTGCTACTTGCTAATATTTTGCATGCACCATGAAAAAGAGAAGCAATGACAGGATTCGAACCTATAATATGTTTACCTTATTTATCTGGGTAAGTTGGATATAAAGACACAATACAATTACTAACAACAAATAGAACTAGTGGTGTGCTTAAGCACAAAAGGCGAGCAAGCTAGCCTGCTTTAAAGTGATAAATAACTATGAGCTGTAATTATTGCTTGTTTTCAAGGCCCACAACTAATTACTGAATCATAGACCGGTTCATTACTTTGTTGTTTCATCAAGAAGCTTTACCAACTCATGTAATGAGAGGAGCAGGCAATAAAAAGGTCACACATATCATATAAATAAGCACACACACACACACTCACACACACACAAATATATATATATATTATAATTATATATATTGTCCAGGACTCTCCTGGACAACTGGCACAGGCTGGCCCTGGCCAAAGAACAATAAGCTTAGTCATTCACCATGTATTGTTCATTAACTTAACTTAAGAACCCATTACCCACAATTAATTATATTCATTTCCAAGACCACTTACTTCCTGTCAGTGGTCCCTATTATTTAAGCTGGTTCAATTGTTGTATTTTTTGTTGCCTATAACTGCTAACCTTGACCATTGCACTGTCAAAGGAGTGCACATTTTTGCGAGTGTCTTTGCAAGGCTGAAAGCTCAAGTGGCCATTGGCTGCGCAAAACATATTTCATGGCGCTATAGTAAATAGGCAGTCTGGTCCTTCAACTTACGGGTAAAGAAGTGACCATCAGCAGGGCTATACCAACCATTTGTTAGAGTCCTTTTCATGGTTATTCGAGCCAAATAAGCATACTTAGCTATTTCTGGCAACCTATTAGCTACCTCCAACTGCTCCACTACATAACTGAGGCTCTTCTCTCTATATTCGCTCTGGTGTAACTCTTCTCCTTGCCATTTGCCACTCGATTGAAGCCTCGCCAAAGTCAACCTCCACCAATCAATCTGTTAACTGACCTTCGAGACTCCTACCTCTCCACCATCCTTTGATTGCTCCTACCACGTCTTTGTAAAGCTTAACTCACCTACGCCAATCTCCGGAAAGGTCGTCCCAGATTTGCCCATCTCAACTAGATTTTTCAATGTCTTTATTTTTTTCCCCCCAAAAGTATAGATCCTGGAGGCAAAGAAGCTGACCCTGTCTCGGTCACCAAGGCTCTGGAGTCTCTTTGACGCAATCATGCTACTCGCCGCGGTAACCTGACCCGCCTCCACAAGAAAGTCGATAACCTCAGAGCAGTTCCTCTAGCCGAGAGCCGCAAATCTGATGTCGAACATCTTAAGATTCTCATCAAGGCTGATATCGAGAAACACCAAGGTCTCCAAAGATCGAGGAGCTCATTGACGATGATCTCTCCCTAGAAAGCCATGAATACGAGGAACACACCAGCCGAGATGAATTCAACAACGGCATCCTCAAGGAATGTTGAGATCTCCTCAGACTTCTCTGTTGTTGGGAAGAAGTTCAAGGACTCATCAGAGAAGCAGACTTCTTGGACAAACCATTCGACTGCACTACTGCTTCGTACCAGGCAGACGTCAAGGACTTCGCCAAACGAATCAATGCCACCCAGACTATAGCCAGTGACTTCAAAGACAACCAGGAACTGGCTGACGTCTTCACGACCTTATGGAAAAGAGTCCAACTACAAAACGCAAATCGACAGACGTCTCATTACCTTCACTCCAATGGATTCAGCCTCCACCTCCACTACAATACCCACTGTGGCCAGAGCTGCACCAATCAATGTAGAACTGCCCAAGTTTGATGGGGATGCTCTCCAGTGGAGAAAGTTTCAAACTATGTTTACTGCCGCTATCACCACCAGAGCTGTTGGGTATTCTGAACTAGATAAGAAATACCTCCTCTCCAATTCCAAGATGGCAAGGACATCGTGGACAACGCGCCAGAGAAGGAGGACCTCAGCCAGCTCCTAGAGCGACTAAAGAGAAGATATGGAAGGCCACAAGTCGTTGTTCCCCTTCTGATCAAGAAGATGGACCAGCCACAGTCCTTCAGCTTCGATTACGAAGATGTCCAGCGCATCCACACTCAAATATTTAAAGAATACGATGCCTTGGAGCCCTACATGGAAGATTCGCTCTCGTCCTATCTCCTATACCGAACCACTATGTCTCTGACTCCTGCAGCTAAGAAAATCTGGGACAATGCCGTGACGAAAAGGGAAGTCAAGCCAATTTTGCAAATTCAGGACCTACCTGGAGAATCGTCTCGATAAGCTGGCCCCGTCTAATTAGTCGAATTCGAACCCATCGTCTTCCTCTGCCTCATTCACCTCCAGTCCTTCCCCAACCAAGAACAAGGTCAAATCCAACCCCAGATGTCTAGCCTGCTAGGACAAGCACAGACTCAACAAGTGTTCAGTCTTTGCCTCCTACAATACCGATCGGAGAAATGAGTTTGTCAGGGACAAGAGGCTCTGTATGAACTGCTTTTCTGATGCACATGGTTTTAAGAATTGTCCTTCCCGTTTTACTTGTAGGTCCTGTGGTCAGCGCCATCACACCCTACTCCATAAAGACCCTCTTGAACCCACTGCCGCCTCCTTCTCCCTTGCTGTCGAGAAAGAGGAGACCGAGGTTCCCAAGGATGATACCAACATCTCTCGTACCTTCTCGTACACCAATATTGTGTCCATCTCCAACCAAGGGAAAACCAGGAAGGTCAGAGCAATCCTGGATTTTGGAGCAGATGTTTCTCTCATGAGCAGTTCCCTGGCGACCTCTCTAGGACTCAAGAGGATCCCACATTCTCTCTCTTTTACAGGCAGCTTTGGCTCTGGCAGGAGCACTTACTGTGTTAAGACCTCACTTCATTGCGATGATAGCTCCTTCACATTGACGCCCATCACCTTTTCTGTACTACCCACACTCAACCCACTCCTGTTTCAGTCGACAAGAAGTCTATCACTGACTTACCCTCAGTCAGAGACCTTCACCTCTCAGGACCAGACATGGGAGGATCAGTTTAGACATGGGAGGATCAGTTCAGCTCATCCTAGGGAACATGGACATGGAGCAGTGTGTCTATGATGGTCACATCATGATTGAGAGTTTCAAGATCATAAAAAACCCGTTTGGCTGGTCCATTGCTGGACCACTCTACGGAAGATCACCTGTCAACATTCTCAACACGACAGCTGTAGAAGACAATCTGGACAAGGAGCTCTCCCGTCTGTGGCAACTTGACCAGATCCCCAATTCCAACTCAACTTTCAGCCATGACCCTATAGTGGCTGACTTCCTTTCCTCCTACTCCCTGACTGAATGAAGATTCATGGTCAAACTGCCACGGAAATCCTCAGTTGTCCAACTAGGGAAGACTCGAGCCCTAGCTCTGAAGAGACTCCTATCTAACGAAAAGACCCTCAAGAAGAAGGACAAGCTCCTAGATTTCTAAGGTGCTCTCGTGGAGTATCTCATCCTCGACCATGCCGAGGTCATCCCGCTGGCCCAGATAGCCAATATTCCACACTTCTACCTACCTGTGCATGGGGTTTTCAAGGACAGTTCAACCACCACGAAGTTGAGACCTGTCTCTGATGCCTCTGCCAAGTCATCTACTGGAGTGAGCCTCGATGATATCCTGACCCCGGACCCTGCCTGTACCCTGCCTTGGCTGATGTCATCATCAGATTCTGGACACACAACATTGGAGTTGCAGCAGACATCTCTAAAATGTTCAGAGAGGTACTCTTACACCCAGATGACAGGGATCTCTATATTTTCCTGCTCAGAGATGAACATGGCAACATCAAAGACTGACGGATGAATAGAGTAACTTTTGGTGTGACCTCACCCTTTCTTACCAGTCTGGTGATCAAAACATTGTTTGACCTTGTTGTTCCTTCTCACCCTGTGGCTGCCTCATGAATGTCAAAGGACCTTTATGCGGATGACCTCATCTCCGGTGCTGCCACTGTTGATGAAGCTTGCACCCAGAGAATTCAGACTTGTGATGCTCTACTTTCTGCTAGGATGACCCTGAGGAAGTGGAGGACCAACTCACGAGAACTGAGAGACTCCATTCCACGAGACCTACAAGAAACCACACCTCTGGTTGTGTCCTCAACGGGACAAGCCTATTCCGTCGCACTTAGCCGACCAATACAGAGACTGGATCCAGCAGATCCCTTCTCTTACATCCATTCCAGTACCGAGAAGACTGTCCTCCTCCGTTCTTCCCGTCATATTAATTATTCTCCATGGGTTCTCAGATGCCTCTCAACTCGCTGTGTACCTGAGAAGAATTCATGCAGACAACTTGACTCACTGTACTCTCCTGTCTGCAAAGTCCAGGGTCATTTTTCTCAAAGCACTGACCATCCCCAAGACTGAGCTGCAAGCTACTCTCCAGCTCACCAAGCTGCACACTTACCTTGTCACTCAGATCCAGGTGCCC
>WLWD01004209.1_pt1 | contig 53967 bp, 32 predicted proteins | sample 6712731 | NCBI WGS metagenome assembly WLWD01 (sample SAMN12718690, study PRJNA576275) | sponge metagenome | isolation source: marine sponge | host: Mycale hentscheli | place: New Zealand: South Island, Marlborough, Capsize Point | collected 2014-11-01 | reverse complement strand
CTCTGTACACGAGTCCAACCGGTTAGTGTTTCTAGCCTCATAGCGTTGGGTTCTAGAGCTCACCAGAGCTTACAACTGCGTCATAAGCTAGAGCTAACTGGTGCCTATTCACTTCTGCCATACAATTTATCGACCCATAAGGCTTTACCTGGAGATACATGAAAAAATTGTTTGCCGCGTGTTTAAGTGGATTGTCCTAAAACCGATCACATATTTCATATACTCACTCGTATGTTCACTTTAAATTTGTGCGCATATTAGTGCCATCTCAATGGAATGTCACTTATTATCAATACTGTCATCTGATTGATATACAGTAGACCCTCAGCTATCCGAACACCTCAGGACCGAGGGTCGTTCGGATATTCGAAATAAGTCATTTTGAATTGAGTCTTAATCTCTATCTATTTAATGCACAGCAAAATTCCAATGAATATCATTATATTTCCCAAAAATGGTGTTCGGATTAGCGAGAGTTCGGATAAACGGGGTTCGGATAACTGAGGGTCTACTGTACTATAGTAACTCCAGTATGAATCCGATCCACCCCCCCCCCCCCCCCCACACCCACATATAAAAAAAAAGTATGAACCTTGAAGTGTCCTAAGTTGAGGCTCACAGGAGACTGGAGCCAGAGTGTTGCATAATACATGTACAGGTTTTTAATATAATCACTAAGCCCCGCCCACAACTCATCCTATGCATGGTAAGTACATACCTCAGAGTTACAGCAGACTGAGGACCACATGATACTACCCACACAAGGTCAAAAGTGTTGACTCAATAATATCGTCTCTGCAACTGTAGAAGGGGTCTTTACGATGCGGCCTATCAAAACAGCTCTCATTCAAGACCTAGTTGAAGCTGGCGTCACGCTATCAATTCACATTGATCCAGTGCTTAACTACCTTACGCTCCACTTCAGTAAATTAACCTACTCCATAAAGTGCAAGGTATAGCGATACAGCAATGCGCACACTTTATAAGCCAAAAGTGCGCGTATTATTTCACATTTCTTATAAAATAGCTTCCGTGACTCCGACAATCTGTGGAGTACACTTATATACAGTAGTTGCGGCCGTTGGGGAGTGAGCTACGAGTGAGAGGTCTAATCTGGTGGGAGTTTCTAATGGCTAGAACAACAGTGAACGTGAGTCATCATTGGGTTGTAGGTAGCTATAGCTAGTTATGTAGCTGTGCATGATATCTGAGAGTACACACACACAAAATTATCATTAGTTGTGCACTGATGTTAGCAGTAAATATACTTAACAGTATAGCAAGTAATAAAGACATTTGCCAAAGTAAAACAACAACATTGAAAAAGGGAAAGATTTATTGTTGTCAGCAATTGTTTCAGAAGCTGTTGTGGATAAAGGTAATGTGAATGTTGAAAATTGAGCAGTTGAGACTAAGATGTTGTAGGAAGCATAGCTAATGCAACTGGAGTGACATACAAAAATGAAAAGTCATGGCAAAGATTGTAAAAAAGTGCGAAACTATAATTAAATTAAATTTCGTTGAGATAAAATAAAATTGAGAGTTGCTCGAAACAAAGAATTAAAGCCAAAGTGTTAACTCCAAATAAGAGCATTACAAAACTTGCCCAAATTGAGAATGGTGATTCTACAACCCTAAGTCACTGCCTTAAATAAATAAATTAAAAATAATTAAAATTAAAAAAATGTAAAAGCAATTTATGAAACAGTGGAGAGGATAACTCATTATTGGTACAATTGAGTTACCCTATAAGCTCATGCAGGGATTCATACAGGATTTTTCGCTAGGGGGGGGGGGAGGGGGAATTATGTCAAGTCGCAAAAAAAAAGTTTATCTACATAATATGGTCAGGTCATGACTGTGAGACTGTGAAACAGATTTCAGATGAAAACTTGACAAACTATATAATAGTCAGGTGCCGCCTCCGAGACCATTTTTAGGCATTCAGCTTTTACATCCCGAGCACAGCAAGGGCACTACTTAGAGCCTGAGGGACCCTAAAAACAGTAGTTCTGTCTGAGCCTCTCCAGGACTCAGAAGTTACACCCACCTACCCACACTTCCCTGGATGCCACAAGAATGAAGACAAAGAACATTGACCTTTCATCCACTTATCATTCACGCATTCATTTATTCAATACTTCAATACAATAAAATAAATAGTCTTGGATGAATTGAAGGGGGAGAAAGTAACTTCTACTAGAAGGGGGAAATTTCTGCTAGGGGCCCCCCCCCTCTGTATGAAAAACCCTGTCACGTATTGCAAAAAATAAAATAAATAAATAAATATATAAATAAATAAATAAATAAAAATAAATAAATACATAAAAATCACCATAGTTGGATAGTTTTAATATTATTTGCACTTATGTATATAGCTAATTATTTTTTTAATTCTTATCGCTTGACCAAAATAATTTCAGTCATAATAAACTCCCACATCATGAGCAACTGTTATCAAAGGCAATAATGTCTAAATGGGTACTTTGTAATAATATTTGTGATAATTATATTCCATACTCACTGCCTACTCATTGTCAAATAATAAGATGGATTCATGCTTACACAGTACACTACATTACCTGGGTTAAGTTTTAATTAGCATGATATTGGCTGTTAGAATAAGAAAATTTGCTACACACATACTTGCTGTATGCACTATGAATGACACATACCTGTACCTAACACACAATAATATTCATAGCTGGGATTGCACAATGTGAATTCCATTATAACCACACAAGTTGAAGCTTAAACATGTCATGTTTGCCAAACATGATGAGCAGGAATATGTTACTTGGATTAACTGTGTTCATATACATAACACTAGACATAACATGTGAATTACATAGCGATGCACACATGCAATTACTAATGTAGTGAGAGTAGATTAAGAACATAATCTCAACGACAAAAAGTACCAATATCCATCATTGCATGTAACACACAGCAACAAAATGTAATTTTTATAGTATACTAATTTAATCTATTAACACGACGAAATAGTTACACTTCCAGCCAGCTAGCTCGAGTCTTGTAAACAATGGCTTCTTATCCCCCCTCCCCCCAAACAAATAAAACAAAACAAAACAAAAAACAACAACTACACCCACACCATTTTCCTATTGGATTCTCATATGTATGAATAAAATACTTTACTACAAAATTTTTCTTGCATGCTTTTGATGATTTTTTTTGTTTTTGCTTACACCATTAATGAAAAAGTGGTATCACATCAGAGTAAGCATGAAATTAGGAATGCTATAGCATAAGGTGGGGTTTGTTCCCAGCAGCAGAGGAAAAGCTGTGCACAGCAGATGCTTCTTTTGACAAGTGTTAATTAAGGGGAGCCAGGGATGCGTTCCCCCCTCCCCCCCCTCCTCGAGTTCATTTTGCCCCTCTTGAATATTCTTAAAATTGTGTATGCATGCTACAGTAAGTCAAAAAGTGATTGAAGGTCGTAATTGCAAAGTAATGCAGACACTTTGCACAGAGGTCATTCTGTTTTGCGTACCTCAATTAAATAGTTTCTCCTTGTTTTAGTTCAGCAACCATAATTTCGCTAATCCGCTCTATTATATTTATGTCTGTGGGTATATTTGTGTGTGCTTATTCATGTATGTACATATGTATGTAAGTGCTCATGCAAGAATTTTATTAATACAACACACAAACTTTATCCAGACAGTCTGGGACGAAGGAGTACCCAAAACTTAATACAGCCCAATCTTCCAAATATAAGCATATACTATGACTTCTGACTTTGAAACTGAAAATGGTTTGTTTAGTTAACCAATGGTGTGGCTTGTTTTAGTTAGCTAGCAATGTCAGATGAGTCTGAGGCAGAAAGCAGCCAGTATAAACCAGGCTAGCCATCAGAATATTGTAGACTAATTATAAAAATTGTAACTTTGAATAGTTGCACTATTCTTAAACAACCTTAAGCAAACAACCTTGCACTCTCCCTTATTGATAACTTCTGTAGTATCAAATTTAAGTTACTTTGACTATCTGAATTATCTCGAATTCTTGACAACCAGCTCTCAGCTACAAAAACAAAAGACAATCAATTTTAGCACACAAATACAAAATTACTTTCTTACCTCATTGTCACGAGCAGTGCTAACTTTTGTAGTACCAAATTTGAGCCATTCTGACAACATAATCTCGCCAAGTCACTAAAATATCACACCATTAAATCCTACCGCAGCGGAGGGAAACTTGACCACAATCACCCAGTATGCTGACAGAGCAAACGTAACTCGTACACGGTCAGTTAACCAAAACCTTTCCCCCGTGTGATTGGGTAAAGGGTCTGGCTACGCGAGACTAACTCTTAGCTACAAAACAGAAAGGCCAGCGTTATTTTTGCGTATTTAGCTAACAAATATGGAATTACGTACTTACCTCAGCTTCCCTCGAGTAGCTTCCTTAGCATTAATACTACGGCATTCTGACTACCAATGACTCTAAGTATACCCGATTTTGCATTATCCACCGCTATAACTAGTTGAGCACTGATATTAGCAGTAATTATACTTAACAGTATAGCAAGTAGTAAAGACATTTGCCAAAGTAAAACAACAACATTGAAAAAGGGAAAGATTTATTGTTGTCAGCAATTGTTTCAGAAGCTGTTGTGGATAAAGGTAATGTGAATGTTGAAAACTGAGCAGTAGAGACTAAGATGTTGTAGGAAGCATAGCTAATGCAACTGGAGTGACATACAAAAATGAAAAGTCATGGAAAAGATTGTAAAAAAGTGCAAAACTAGAAGTAAATAAAATTTCGATAAAATTGAGGGTTGCTCTAAAACATGGAAACAAAGAAATTAAAGCCAAAGTGTTAACTCCAAATAAGAGCATTACAAAACTTGCCCAAATTGAGAATGGTGATTCTACAACCCTAAATCACTGCCTTAAATCAATAATTAAAAATAATTAAAATAAAAAAAAATGTTAAACCAATAAGGGAGTGGGGATCAAGAAAGGCAAAAGTCAAACTAAGTCTCATGTGCTTGACAACTTTCAGAACTGTCGAAGTAAATAAATGGAAAGTTCTGAACTTTTTAAAGTATTTTTTTTTTATAACTAGTATGTTATACTTTGAATACTGCAAAATATCATGAGTCTGTCAGATGTATTGGGACGTGTTCTGCAGGCATGAGCGCCAATATCCCAATCAGACTAGTGATATTTCGCGTATTCAATTATAACATATTTATCATGTACGCATGCGCAAACATAATCTTAGCAACGACAATTTTTCTGAAGCTAAACCAGTAAGCTAACATTGTTATGGCTGAAGATATTTCATTACAGGATTTTGTTGATGACCAAGTTCTTGAAATGATTGAGAAACAATCTGAATATCTACAGAAACTCCCTATAGAATCACTGTTGCTAATCCAGTCTATACTAACGGACAAACGGAGGAAACTAAGCACGTAGAAGAAGCATCTTCTTCTGTGTGTTTGGACGATGAAGAGTTGGAAATGTTTGTGGACCAGCAAAAAAATTGTAACTCAAAGAAGAAAACAATATCCGACTTGAGGAAGTGGTACAGCTGGTGTGAATCTGTTGGTGAGTGTAGAAAAATAGGCAAAATTCCACCTACTGAATTAGACAGATTGTTAGGACATTTTTTTTGCAATGTAAGGAAGAGTGATGACTCATTGTATGAACCTGACACTCTCACTTCTTTTCAAAGAGGTTTGGATCGTCATTTGACCCAAGAATTACGAAAGCTTTATAGCATCATCCGTGACACTCGTTTTTCATCCTCTCAAGAAAAGTTGAAAGCAGCTCGTAAAATGCTTTAAAAAAAGGGAAAGGAATTAAGAACAATGCTGCTGAACCATTGGAAATGGATGACATTGACTTGATGTGGACCAGTGGATCTTTGGGGGACTCCAATCCAGAGGTACTACTCAATACTGTTTGGTTTTTACTCACGCTGCATATGGGGATGCGTGGAAGAGATGAACATTATAAACTTACATGGTGATTTTTGTATCCACTCTACACCAGATGGTTTCAAGTATGTTGAATTTAATAAAAGAGATACCAAGATACATTCAGGTGAAACAAATGCAAGTCGCCAATTCAAACCCAAAATGTGGAACACCCCCAACAATATCTCTCGGTGTCCCTTACGTATTTTTGAAAAGTTTCTTCAAAAGCGTCCAGTTGAAATGTGCAAATCGGAATCCCCATTTTATCTGGCTGTGAACTACAATTACTCCAATGATGACATTTGGTACAAAAAACAGAAGATGGGGAAGGATAGAATCAATACAATAATGAAAAGGATGGCTGCAAGTGCTGGATTGTCTCGGGAAAAAAATCATTCAGCTCGAAAAACAATGGTTACATGTCTTACCAAGAATAGTGTACCAGAAACACAGATAATCCAACTAACTGGGCATAAAAATCTACAAAGTCTAAATAGCTATAAAAAAGCATCATTACAACAGCAAAAGAAAATGTCTCATGTCTTGAGCTCGTACAAAAAGCCTAAAACTAATCCATCTTCTTCATACCCTATGTGGGCTTGCTCAGAAGAGTTAAAACTCTGCTTGGCTTGCTCGCAACAGCAAAATAGTTGCCACCAGAATCAAGGTCCTCTCTAGCTACCCACGGCGAACCACTGACCAATCCTCAGGCTAGGTCTTAATTAGCCTGAGGACAGATATATCAAATTAATGTATTATTATTTAACAAAAAACCTAAAAATATAATATTAGCCTAAGGGGACGCAATAACACTTGTTAGAATGCCCAAGGGCACGCAATATGGGAAAATATTGGGGTAGTTTCATTTGTATTAATCTCTATGGGAGTACTTGAGTTCAGTACATGATAAATATAATTATACATATGTATGAAAATGTCTGTTAAGCATCTATTATGTCATAAAGATTCATTTTTATTATGCAAAATATACAGCTACTAAATAAAATTTATTTAACTTCCACAGTATCTGTGGAGTCTTCATCAGTGATGTTTTAAAAAAGTGAGAAAAAATTATATTGAAAATGTAATGCATTGACTAGGACATTGTTTTTTCCCCCCAATGTTCCTGAGTTAAACTTGAGAGTCACCAAATCAATATGCCTTTAAATTTTATTATAATTATTTTCTCAATAATTTTTTAATAAGTCATTGATGAAGGCTCCACAGAACCAAAACATTTGAACTATTACAGCAGGTACTACAGAAGTTAAAAAAAATTTTTAGTAGCAAAGCATCTATTGATCACTTACTTGAGTGGTATATTTTTGCTTGACTGATTATATTGTTGTCATTAAAATAATGTTACTAGATTTGGTACTACTTTCTGCTGCTCGTTGGTCTCTTACATTCTAATGAAGGTGGTAGAGCTAGTTTTCTGGGAATTCAACGTCGATTTAATGACTCAGCATATTTTGATTCCTACTACTCCTGTAGCATCTGTGGTGGAGACCTGGTGTGGCTGGTGGATGGAAAACCTGAGGTATTGCATTTCGTATCTTCAACTAGTGTTGGCAGTAATAAATACCAACCAAACATGAACACTGGAAGCAGTAGATATACTTCTACTTTATTGTCGTTTCGTAACAGCAGCAATGGAGTGTGTATGGACGCTGTTCTAATAGCCACTCAAAGCCAACCAGACTGGAGGCCTGAAGTTATATGTCGTGGTTCCAGGGAACAGTACATTGCAGAGTATGGGGATACTATGAAGACTCCTCTGCCTGAGATTCGGGATAGATCAGTGATAATGAGACATCCTATAACTGAAATTGACTTAATCTCCCCTGGAAATAATTATGCTACACAAATTGTAGTTTGTCGTAGCAGTAGTGGCAAAGTTTCGTGGCTAAAAGAAGGAACATTTCTTACAGCATTCCAGAATGAAAGTATAACAGGAGACTTCATTTTTCACGTACACCCTATAGACTCCTCGATAGTGTTATGGGAAGCCATAGTTTTAGAAAAAACAGAACAACATTTAACTACTGCTTTATTCTACACAGATCAAGATGACGTAGGAAGTTACCCTATCACTTGTACTTCCGATCAATATAGTGCTAATGTTAACATTCCAGCTACGTCTACTGTTTCAGATGTGTCAACTTGGCAGCAATTAAGCTCTGAAGGATCTACAGCTACTTCTGATGCTGCTAGCATTATAGTTTCATCATGTAAGTAATCATGATATTGTTGGGTTACATACCATATAACTAGTGGTGTGCTTGAGCACAAATAGCGAGCGAGCCTTCCTAGTTAGGCAACATAAAACTATAGTGTGTTGTAGATTAATTTTAACTCCTAACATTCCAGCCACTAGCATTGTCACATTCAGTGGAAGGACAGATTAAGCAATTGATGTTTATTTTGTAGCTAAAAAATCAATGAAATTACAAGGAAATGATAGTGATAGTTCAAAGGGCAAGACGACCTGTGTGGCAACTTGATAATTTCATACTTTATTTTCCTATAAAGACAATCAGCAAGTGAAGAATTTTAAAGCAAGTAAACACAAAACTGTTTTCTAGTATCCAAAAAAAAGTACCATAGTCCACAAAGAGAAAAGCTACAAGTTTGACTTACTGTTCACTAATTGTTTGATCTTAAACTCAATCAGACGGTCACAATGCTGTTTCAAAGGTCAAACACAGTTATTAAATTCTGAGCTTCAGAGCCTTGTATCATAAAAAATTTGAAATGAAATACTAATACTTTCATTTTAATTTCTTTTATTACAGGAAGTGCTATGTCACAGCAACGTAAAACAGAATAATTTGAACGTTATTTTGGATAGTCAAAATTTTTTAAGAGAAAGTGCTGACTGAACGATCAGCACCATACGGCACTATAGCAGGTGAATGGATTGAGGAGTGAACTTGTAGTACACTAAAGGTGGTACAATCAATTTACGTTAGCTTTCATTTTAGCTTTAACCTTCCCAATTTCTTTTTCAGCTTTCTTATATTAATTGGCATGATCTCATGATCACATTAAGCACAAAAACATGCGTATGAAAAAAAAGAAAATTTTTGAGTGTAACTTGTTATATTCTTCAACGCAAATGGCAGAGCGTACTAGCCTATGTTCATTAAAATATTTCAATTAGTTACTAATTTAATAGTTTCAATCACACTCACATTCTCAGAATAAACTCACATTCAATTTTCTCATAAAATATAGGTTTAAGCTGCTGAAAGAATTACTATAATCTCTTGGTGGCTTCAAAATGCTTATATTCCTCTGTGTGTTGTGAGGCAGCTTTACAGTGATAATACGCATAAAACTCATAAAAATCAATAGCGTGACATAATTCTTACTTCTTATTTAGTTTTCCCAGAGAATAATGTTCTAGCTAACTACTACAAATACTTTTTACCTCATTTTTTCCAGAGTAGTGGTAAGTTTTGAATTATTTTCTACTTTAAGTACCAGTAACTTTACGCAACTAACTTTCAGCTACTAAACTGGCCAAGTCATATAAAAACAAGTAAAAGATCATTAATGACATAAACTACAACTGTACCTTTTACTTGTGATGAAATACTTGATAAAACTGAGGAAAACACTAATAAGCTAATGTTTTAGAATGAAAACTGAGCAACCTGCAGTGTGTGTATTAGAGGGACCACATACCATCCATAAATAACATATCCTAAATTTTCAACTGAACACCCCTAGTACTGTAAGTCTGGTGTAGTCGACTTTTTACCCTCTATTTTTGAGGGCGGGAGAAAGGAAATAGTCTTGGTTGGGACATGGTAGTACAAAATCTGTTCAAGCTACCTTATTTTAGTTGGAGGTCAATAAAACGCTGTGGTAACTGGACATCTGCACGTTGAAGTTAGACGCGAATTTGTGTAAATGAAGAAGGAGGTTTCAGTGACGCAACTTGGATACACACATTTGAAAGACTTACAGTTAAAGGTTGTCACTTCCTTTGTTGCTGGGGAAGTTGTTTTTGCCATACTTCTTACTGAATATGGGAAAAGTCTTATGCCTGCTTTACTATATCACATCCACCAACTGCAGGAGTCAATAGTAATTGTTGTTACTCCACTCAGTGCAGTATTGGAGGATCAGACATTTAGTTTTTGTATAAGCAATACCCCATATGTTATATTCCAACCCAATCTAGGTAGCTCCATGGGCATCAAAAGTTTGTTTATAACACTAAAACTTTGAGAAAGTTAAAAGGCAGCCTAATACTCCGCTGAACAATGATAAAAGGTAAAGGGTCAACTATACCAGACTATAATACTGTACTTGGTCGCCACTTGTATATGTCAGTGGTGTAGGAAGATGTTTTGATATAGGGGGAGGGGGAAGGCTCCAAAGTATTTATGTGAGAAATAATCTCTTAAACATCTTGGAAATGACTTCTGTAGGTATATAATTAATTCTGGTGCAAATAGCTAGCAATGATATGCATTTTTTAATTTTTTGCTTAGGTTTTTCTGCGGTTATACTGTCTACAGGACTAGCCGTAATTCATGGGAACTGGTATCTATGATGCACAAAAAGAAGAATATTGAATATTGTCATGCTCATTATTTGTATTTTCAGCCATTCTCAACACATGTTTTGTTCTGATTTTAAAGAGTCATGTATATTGTTGCTGTTTTCTTAACACAAAGGTAGTCAGTGCTAAGATTACCCTTAATTATCCTAGTTTTTGCATTTTTAATATATATAATGTTGAATGCCTTGTGAATCAAAACACCGGAATAGATTGATCATGTAACTAAACCAAGGGTAGAGGATCATAACATCATAAAGAAACCTTATGCTTTGTTCCTAATTTTCAAAAGTAGAACATCAAGCCACCACCACTGTGTGGCTAGGTAGCTTGCTAGTAATATTGGGAAAAGATGAACAGTGTTATTTTGTAAAGTTTACAAAAGACATTTGAAATTATGGTTGCAATAGATGTCAGAGTATTGGTTATTTTGTTATCAAGGAAGAGTTTTGGCTTTCCTAATGTATAAATTGTGTTGCTATAACTGTTGTGCAACCAATATAATTGTATGTATTTTGGTATTATTGTAAACAAGGAGAGGATTTAGTGCCAAGCTTCCATCTATAGCTTCAAGATGATTACTCATCTCATCACAGACTAGCACCATCTCCAGAAAGGACACATACATCCACAAAAACTGTGGCAGTGATCTGAATTAAATTTGAGCAAATATTGCAAAAACAATACAGATAAGATGATAGCTACAATTGTTTACTCTGCTAGTAATAGGAGTGCTTTTGTGTTATACAATTTTTTCTTTATAGTATTGATGAAGCACTTACCTACACAAGTTTGCTTAGACATTATAAGCAAACTTTTGCCTAGAGGCTAGCATTAGAGATATTAATTTTCTATTTATGTGTTTGGAGTATTGGGGCAATTGTGCACCTCAGTTATACCAGTTTATGGTGCATGTACAATAGTTAGTAAATTTTAATGAATCATCGTAATATTAGCTACTATATAATTCAAAAACAAGCATTGAAATTGTGCATCTTCAATCAATATTTGATTGTAGCTAATAATTGGAGCATAGCTGTAGTTTTTACTATAGAGAGGACCTGTTATAATATTTACTATAAATAAAACCTTTTTAGTGTTTATTCTTTCTATTTTGATGAAGTTAATTGATTATTAAATGACTATTGCAGGGAGGCAATGAACACCTCTAGAATAATGATGCAAATCTTCGTTGTTTTTTTTTATCTAACTATTTTTGTTTTTTTTGTTGTTTTTTTGTAAGTACAAACCTGACCTCATCAAATTTCCCAATAGACTGCTGGCTCTATCAGCAGAATGAATTGCTAGTAATTGTACATGCTACACATCCTAAGTTAGTTGGCTAGGAAATGAACGTTATACAAAATGTAATCAAGTCAAAAATGTATTCATATTGCACTAAAATGCTGCTACTTCAAGATGGTGATCATGAATAACATTTGCATTGATTTTAGGGTGGGGGAGGGGTCAATGGAAGAGCACTGGGTCCCAGTGGCCCTGTAGTTCCTCAGCTTATGTTATAATGCCCTATACTTTAGTTTATCTATTGTGACAGAATTGTACCAGCATAGTGTGGACATATACTTATCTAGCGTGCAATTTGTTAGTTATTGTTTTTTTAACTAGCTACATTGGGTAATTTCTTAAGACTGTATCACAAACCCAAGTTTTTTTCACAGATATTTTGAGACAACACCGGACCTTTAGTCAAACATACATTTCTTGATAGTTGGAGGATGTACAGTGGAGTAACCATGTATGTACTAGCAAGTACTTGTCACACAGTGATGCATGATGTGTTTAAAAATGTATTACATTACTTCTGTTAATTTTTTTTTTGTGTTTGCAGACCATTTTCTTAATTTCTAAGATTACCCATAACAACAGGAAGATTAACTATTGCAAAGATAGGTCAAATACAATTTTTGCATAGGAACTATTTATGAGTTGAAAGTGAATAAGAAGTAGATGTACAGTCTACAATGAAACTTTCTCACCCATTAGGTGAGAAAGTTTCTATCTAATGAATATAATTATAGAAATTCTTGTTTTTATTGCTTTCAGTCTACATCTGTTTAACTAAAGTTTAGCCTACAGCTATATTTGCATATTGATTTACTGCAATGAATTTTTTTGTGCATTGTACACTTCAGATTGCAAGGCAGTTAATAGCTTATTCATAGTGTCTGGGACTTAGTCACAGGCAAATCTTGAACACTAACCACGTATCATCTGCTTGTCTGAATTAGCTCATTTGTCATCCTTTATGTAGGCATCCCTTACCAACCCTTAATTATATTCATAGTCACCTTAACCACTGGCTTCCGCCTCTGGTTCCTGTGTATTTAGTTTCGTTGTGGTCATTTATTAGTTGTCTGAACCAAACTTTGGCTACTTTAGTTCGGGAGTAGGCGCTTTTAGTTTTGCTACAAGGCTGCAAGCTCACGCCAGTGGCTGTGTAGTAATTTAACTAAGCCTCAAAGGCATCAGACATCCTGGTCCTTCATTTGAGGTGGGACACTGTGCGGGTGCCACTAGCCCGTACACATAGCTATTAACTGTTCATAGCTTACTACTAGATATTAAAGTGTAACAAAGTTGACATTGACAAAATCAGTAGTCATCAGCTCACTAGTTATTTGATGTTTCTAACAGAACTATTCCAAAGAGTTGTAATATTAACTATAAAGTGAATTGGGGAAAAAACTTGTTATAGGTCATGTTCGGATGACAACACACCAAATACAGTCATCAGTAGATACTAACCATTTGTCATGGCTTCTATGTCATTGAAAGGTTATTTATAATGGTGTATGAAGCATTCTGCCACGGAAATTTAGCTCATGGAAAGAAATAAAGAAGAAAACATTTCTTTTTCAAGTTCAAATCTTTTCAATAAATAGTATACGTGTATTATTAGCGGGTGCATGACATACAATTTATGATATGCTTATCAAATGAACTTGTAGTAACTATGAAACACAACTAACTGAAAATATCAAAACCGATAAGTATTAACACATATTCAATAAAGCTGCCAAGTGGCTATGTGTGTGTTCCTCTGTGGAGATGCACTGAAATAAGAATAATAATTATTATTACGGCACAATTATATTTTCCACCATACCATATTGTAGACATGTAAGATATTATTAGCAAGCTTGCTATGCCTCATCTAAGAGAGTATCTCAGTTACAGCTTTCACATTAGGTTGCGGAGGATCTTTAGTAGTATCCAAAGTATTGTCTGTCTTCTTCTGCAGTAAAAGTTATAGCATATACATTATTATAGTAATATCAGTAGACAGTGGCTATGTCAGTGTAAACTATCACATGCACAATAGTTACAAGAGGAGACAAACACAATTAAATAATTCTTTTTTATATTATGTTTATGCTATAAAATATTGGTCAGGCTAAACGTAGTAATATACAGCCAACATACCGTAATCGAAGAAATTTTGTCTTTATCTGAAGAAATAACCATATTTCCAATATTAGCTGCTTCATGAAGTAAAGATGGTTGTATTTTTTTAATGGTAGCATAGGCAACATTCTTAATATAACATAAAATAAACAACTATTTCATGCACCATGTTGTTTTAAAATGACATAAAAGTGTTAATATTAAACAATGTATTCTTCTTTCCTTCATGCTTAGTGGTAGTAAAGAAAGAAGCCTCCAAAACCTTCTCCCAGAAGTCCCTAAACATAGTGTGTCAAGTTTTATTTGTTCACTCTCAACTATTAGCTACCTGTAACCCTTCAAGCATGACCATTGACTATAGTTAGCTAGCTATAATATATTGCAGCTGGCTGATAAGGCCTCTTATTACATTATCAACAGTCATGCTTTCTTCAATAATTGATTTAAATATTGTTTTTTTAAAAGTCAAATTTTTTTAAGGAAAAGTTGACGGTGAAAGAACATAATTCTTGACATAGTTCATAATTCTTGACATAGTGCTTAAGCCCCAGTATAAGAATGTTTTTGGACAGTTGCAAACTTTTTAAGTGGATTTTATCTATAGAATAAGCAATAATAAATTAGCTTGACTGTGCACTAAACAGCATAATTGTTGTAGAAATGCACACAACCACTGAGCTATGACGACAGCGAACTGAAGTATGAGGTAGCAGTGACTCAGTAGTATGAGTCATACCAAAGTAAAGATCTCCTGAGTTTGATATCCAGTTAGTATGGGCATGTAATTTTTGATGACTTAATTGTTCAAGTGTTAAGATTAAAACAAGTATACAGCTATGCTTTGTCTAATCTCACTACACCAGTCAGTGATTGATAATATTTTTATGTAATTAGATAATGAAAGAGACTAACTTACTGGATCAGTAACTATAGATGAAGTCATGGATAAAGGATTTTCCTGTAGGATAAAATAAATGTGCATTTTCTCACAGAAAAATGATATTGCTCAGTAAATAATTACCTCCGAAGTTGAAGATTTATGTAAGACTCTGAAATCTCTGTATATTATTATGAAACACATCAATAGGTGTGATATGACAGCTTATTGATTGAAGAATCAAATACTCAATTGATGCTATACTTACTCAGATGCCTTCCTTGCTATTTCACCTGAAATAACTAAAATAAAGTTAGTTGTTAGACAAATATGAGCTCACCTTGTTCATTTCTTTTTCGTGCCCTTACTACTGTGAATATTATTAATAAAATAGAAGTATGAATGACTACAGTAATCAGACAAGGAAGAACTGAACTCAATATAACTGGGAGTAAATGACATGAAGATATTTCACATTTGGATTGGGAAATACTCTCAGTGGAAGTAATAGAAGTTGTAGAATCTATTAAAGTATAAAAATATCAAAATTACTGTGCTGCACAATGATAGGCTGCCTTGAGCATTCACTTCTTAGAGAAAATTAGTGTTGCTTCATACCTGAGAGAGATCTCTCCCATGTTTTATTGTGACACGGTGCAATTCTATTGTCACACGATAATTGAACATTCATAGTTTCCATATTAGAAACTCTGTACTGTAATATTCCTGGCATATAAATGAAAAGGCAATCTAAAAACATCACATTATTTGTAAACTATCATCAAATATAACGTAGCCTGACGTACTTAGTATAAATGTGGATTTAATATTGGAAGGGCAGTAATTCAGTGCTATTGTGATGTTATATATACTGGAGACATTGGTAAAGCTGAAATTTAAAGATTCTGGCATGTGTGACACACCATTGACCAGCAACAGGTAGCTTGAAATGTTGAAGTAGAGGAAGTCAAATGATATGCTGTAACTGATTGGGCAACTGTTAACTAGAGGCATTAAAATTGCTTCTTGTGGTACTAGAATAGAATCTGAAATACAGAAGATGTAATAAGCATCTCTGAATAATTCCCTTGAATTATAGTTAAAGGTCCTAATAATAGAGCTTACTGTTTTGTGGCCGATAACTGATTCTCTCTGTATCACATTCTATAATAGCAGCTACATAAGCTACTATTATCAACTTGCTCATAATAAAAGAACCATTACCAAAAATCAACTGGGCTCTTACAGTAGTAGAATCTATTGTAGTGCTCTTCTTTCTCGCTGTATCAAATAAAGTGTGGAACTCCAAATGTATTGACACATCACTACTAATACTTGTTATTGTCCACACAATTTGTGTGTCATGTTGATAGCACTCAAACTCGGCTACGTCAGAGTAGCAAAGGGTCCTGGTTCTGTTCACTTGGTAGAGTTCTGCAGTACATACTGAATTGTAATACAGTATTAGAGTGTAGATGTGAATGAAGTCCAAGTAAGCTGGCATTATTGAATTTTCAGTACTTGTAAAATAATAATCTTCTTTTGTGCATTTTATAGCTATATAACTTCCTCAGCATGCCCAATGTATTATTAAAATTTTTATTTATTCTTATACCCAGTCCCAACTTTGACTTGAAATATAACAACTCTATGACAATACAGCAAAGAAGGAACAGAAACTAGTGTTTTTGGGAGGATGATAGGAGTTTGGTGCACAGAACAGCACGCAATCTTAACTCACAAGGGATACAGGACTTCATGTGAATTGGGATGGAACAGAAGTGTTAGATCAAGAATCCAACTATTGGAAGAGAAGAACTATAAAACTATCTGGATTCTCAGATCCAAGCATGATAGCAATTTGGGCTGTGGGTTTACTCTGAACCAGATGTGGCTGGCTCATCTGGATTCCACTTAAAATAGCTTAAACTCTCCAGTTTTTAGTTGCATGCTATTGGAGCAAAAACGGGCTACACTGAAATATCCTGTTTACTATGGGTAGCTAAATACAATAGCTGAATTATATATGTTTGCTACTTAATAAAACAGTGTCGATTCTTGTGTTGACTTCTTCAGCTTTTGATCAACACTCAATGGTCTCTTTACTGAGTTTGAAGCTTTCATTTCAAACATTAAAGTGTTGCTGTAGTTCATTTGATAAAACTATTCTTCACATCTTCACAATGTATTCCTCAGCATTCTTTTACACATTAGATATAATTCCTCTCCATCACAAGCTTTTGTTTAAACAACACATTTAACACTTTACTTTTACATCAGAGTACACAGACTCATAAATATTGAGTACATAAGGTCATAAATTAAGGTCACAATAATTCTGCACTGCTTTCTATGGTAAAATCATCATTTTGCAAACAAGATGGACTAGCCCAAGTGGTGTTTTTTATTAATTGCATTAATTTCCTGGCAGAAAATAAGCTTATTTGCCCATAGCTACTGTCAGTGTAGAGATGACCTGCACTTTGCTTTGCACTGTCAACAACATTGACTAAGTCATGTAATTATTCTGTAAAATAATACTTAGCCACACTTTTATTTACCTAATTTATTTATTATTGATTCTATGTAAATTTCTTGAATATAATAACTACAGGCTTTTCAACAGTTTATCAATGCTGAAACAAGTGTGCATTTATTTATATTGCCATTACTTGCTGAATAAAAAATATATGGATTGAAACCCTTTGAAAATAGTTAACTGTGAATTATAATTTAGTGTGTTCTGTAGTAGCTAGTTTATAAAGGATCTGTCTTGGTCAGTGGTGTACGGACTAATAAGGTTGATCTACATAAAATACTATATGCTATGACAAGCTAAATTACCTCCTAATTTATGTATTTTATATAGTATTGGACCTAAATGATTACAGTTGCATTAAAATAATGTGAATATCAGATAACTTTTAACCCTATTCTGATATTTGTACTAAAAGTATCTTTCTCTGAAACTGGGGAATGCTACTATAAGTGTACAATTTTTTTGCAGTAAATGTTCTGACATAAACATTCATGCATTGAAGGTTGCATGATCTAGGCCACAGTGACTCAATGATTGCAATTAGATAACCAACAAGTTAAGATCAATGTTTGTTTTGACATGACAACCACTTGTGGAAGCACTATTTTATTAAGAACTGATTTTTCAGCACAAGTTTCTTTTGTAAAGCTACGGAAAGGAACATCGTAAAAAAATGTCATTATATTTCTACTTTTTCAGAGTAATTCCACATTAGCTATTGCATGTGGGGTTGGTAGTGTTGGCAGCTATACCACACAAAGTACACATTTTAATGTAAATGAATGATTGTGGCTTTTAATACTAATATATAACGCCAACCTTACACTTTGTCTTCAGAATGGTAGAACCTGTTGTGCAATGTAGTTTTTTGAATCTCATTATTACACTGAAAGTGAGCATTTTCATGTCAATGCATGAACACTGGAAAACCAAACTCATATTAGAATGGAGCAATACTGCTAGTGGCAGTACTCCTCAAAGTGGAAGTATCTTCAGAGCTTTACATTAAAATTGGCCTTAATCTTAACATTCAGAATTTAGACCAAAAAAATACCATAAAAGCATTGTATAGTTTACAATAACATTGTATAGTTTACAAACAGCAAGCTATAGAAATTGAATGAACCATATAGGATGTTTATGTATCCATGCCAAACTGTTAAGTACTTAATGTTACAATTTCTAAACTAATGTTGTTTATGGTAAGTGCACTAATTCCAAACTGAAAGCTGGATGATATCTAGTTGCAAGGAAATATTTACAGAACTATTTGATAACTGTTACTAGTGGAAAGAAACTGCTACTTGACTGATCTTTCTGGATTAGACATGTTTATTAGCTGATATACACTTCGTGGGACTTGATGATTTGCGGCCTTCCAGCATCACTTGGAGAAGTGCCTGCAATTATAAATGACAGAATGGCCGATGTTTGATAGAACCATTATCCGGGAAAAAGTTAAAACTGAACCAATCTGTAAAGAATTGTAGAGCATTCTGAACCAAATATGGCTCTTCATAGGTGTATCATTTATATCTTTTGATCTGGCGAAATCTATTTCCACAGGCACTGATATTCAGATTATTATGTCCCACTGAACATTTGATTGTATACCAGTAGACCAACAAAATACACTCACTGCAGTGTTATCATTCACAATTTGGACTACATTTTCCACGATTGCTGCATCAAGAACATGTGAAATTATCTTCCATCTCATTCTAATACACTAACCAGTGCAGAGTTCATTCACTTTGATATCGAAAGCTGACAAAACATTAATCAATTTTTTTCTTGTATATTTTTCTTCTTCTAGATGGTTTCTATATTTGGTGTACTATTATGATAGATAACTCAAAATTTACAACAAATTTCCCAGATGGCACTTTCTCATGATGTTTAGTACAAACTAGCTAATTGAATACAAACTAGTGGGGTGTGCTTGAGCACAAATGGTGAGCGAGCCTAAATAAGTCGAGATTTTATATTACGTCTATATGGTAAGATGTTTCAATGCTACATATAGTAACCACTCCCAGCAACTGTTTGAATTGAAAAATAAGCAATAAAAAACAAGTCACATTTATTTAAACGTTTTCTTTGATGCACTATAATTTCATAAAACTAGACATACATACACAAGACTTACCTTCGTGATTAGTGTAGTGGATAATGAATTTTCAAATAAATATAGTTGCATAGGGCTTATAACTGTGACAATTAGCATATTAACTTACCACTGCCACTAACTCGAATAGAAATGAAACTCCGGTATGTCTTAAGTTTTAACTGCACCTGTAAAAGAATTCAAAGCGGTAAGCAATTCAATTTCTAGATTGATACGGGTAATGATCAGTAAACCAGAGGATTTTATTTAGTGAAGTAGTATGGACAGGGTTGAATACCGAGCTAACACAAAAATATGTGAACGTCAGAGTACAAATGACATATGTACGTCCACACATGTATATAAACTGGTGGTGCACTTAAGCACAAATATCGATTGAGCCTGCCTGGTTAGGTTACATTAAACTAAGCATTGTCACATCATTTATTTAAGCTTAGTTCATGCAAACAATATATAACAGGTAACCATTAATTTTAGCAAACAAATACATAACTACACTCATACCTCAATTTCCTGAGTTGTGGTAACTTCTGTAGTATTGAATTTAAGCCATTTTGACTGCCTCAATTACCAGTAAATCTCGATCAAGCTCTCGGCTCCAAAAAAAAACAAAAAAATAACGGTTACATATTGTATATTTTAGCTTAGTTAATGTAAAACAGTATAATAACAGTTGACCACTAATTGTAGCAAACAAAAGCAAAATTACTCTCTTACCTGAGTAATGGTGATTTCTGTAGTTTCAAACTTAAAGCCATTCTGACTACCTCAATTACCAGGACAAGCTTTCAGCTACAAAAAAAAAAAAAAAAAAAAAAAAAAAATTAGGCCCGAGTTTTTTGTAATTTTAGCCAACAATTAATATGAAATTACTACTTACCTCAATTTCCTTAGTATTGCTAATTTATGTAGTATCATATTTAAGCTATTTTGATTATCTGAGGTACAAAAACTAAAGATCATTAATTTTAGCAAACATAATACAAAATTACTTTCTTACCTCATTTTCATGTGTAGAGGTAGCTTCTGTAGTATCAAATTTAAGCCATTGTGACTATCTGAATTACCAGTCACTCTTGACTACCAGCTCTCAGCTGCAAAAAATAAAGGCCAAAGTTATTTTTGTAATTTTAGCTAACACGGAAATACGTACTTACCACAGCCTCCCCCAAGTAGTACTAGCTTTCTTAGGATTAATAGTAAGTCATTCTGACTACCAGTGGTTATTGACAACTAACAAGGCACTTAGCACCTCCAAACAGTGGCGAGATTCTTAAATTTAAGTCTGGTAAAGGGTTTTCAATGCCATAGTATCCAGTCGGGGCAACTTTTTGAGACTTTAAAAACAAGAGTTTTCGCCCGAATTCTCTCAGTTTACTTAGTGGTGTATTATCCTAAGAAACTGGTGTCAGGCCTAAAAAGCCTTTTTTTACGAGAAAAAGGCACCCACGCGTGTTTTAGTTACCATCCGTACATACATATCTATCACATAGCTACCCAGTTTTGCATTATCCACCACTAATAATATAGTGACAGACTCTACTGATAGTAAAAGATACTGAGTTTGCTTTTTGCTTAGTTTTGTCAGTCTCTCTCGCACTAAGCTAACCACACGGGAGGACCGTTGGTGACCGGGACGGACCATATAAGAGCAACGTTTCGTCCGTCCGATCAGATTTTATGGGGGTACCAAATTTTTTCGTGACAGGCCAATTTTATTATTTATGTAGTACATAATGTGTAGGAAGAAATACATCATGATATAATTGCAATAAAACAAAATGGATTACTATCTCAACGGATCATGTATGGACCTAAAAAATTGTGTGCACACGAAAGTTGTAAAATGCAATACTGTGAATATTATCAATGTTTTGTGTTAGATTGAAGTGTAGATGTGTGCTTACACAACCCTATGTGCACTCAATAGATTGTACGCCCTTGGAGATACATTATAGAGCAGGTATCCGCGCGGTGCACTTATTGATTGACATTCGCAAGATACGCACATCTCTCCTACTACTAGTAGTATAGCGCAGCGTACGCTACTTTTTAGAGCGTTCAACTGTTAAAAGTTGTACTGGTGGTTATATTGGTGTTGAAGGGTCTATTGTGATTTATTAGTATTATCAGTTGTAATTATTGCCTCTTCCATAGAAGGGTAGGTACTAGTAGCTAGTTATGATATTGTATTAACTTGTACTGAAGTTTTTTATAATTATTTCCTCAATTTCAATTATATTCATTTTTTATATAATTATTAGCTAAGAAAGATGAAAATCCCGATTTTATTGTTACGATAAATTAGCTGAAATGGCTTCAAGCTTTTTAGTAATATCATTAAAATTATACAGAGAGAATCACACCAATATTAGTCTCTAGCAAGAAACAAATGTGCTAATTAAAACAATTTAGTTTTTGTTTTAGCAGTACAAAAACAAAAGTAATGTACCGAATAATAGTTTATACTGATTTCAATTGGTAGCTACAAAATGTAAGTAGATATGACAAATATTTCTAAGTCCTCAACTGATTGCAGTCATTCCTTTAATTCTATTACTATAGCTACACAAGATTAACAACTTCACTTCATAAACAAACTTCATACTTTGGCACATGCTTGTAATATCAATTTTCATGAAGAGTAATCTATATGTATAGTAATTAATTGTACTACTATCAATTTAGATCTCATGGAAGGAAATAGGAAGAGGAAGTCTTTCAGTAGTGATGACGAGTCTCCCAGCTGGAAGTACAGGAGACTTGAGGATGTGGCCGAACATCAAGCTAGCAGTAAGCAGTCAGAATGTGCTGCTGGTAGTTCTGCTTCTCTACCAGCTGAGACTGTCATGCAGGATGTCAATACTACTAGCAGTGATTCAGAAGATGTAAGATTTCAATGAATATAATTTCTTAACTAAAATTCATTAGCTAGTGTAAATAAAGATAATTAATTCTAGTATTTTTAAATGTTTTTATCTCTGTTAACTTGTACTTGCAGGATGAAGTCATCATCACTGGCTTTACCGACCCTGATGGCAGGTATGTAAACTTACAGCAGAGAAGGAGGAGCAGAAGGAGAAGGAGGAGAATGAGGGAGAGAAGGTTGGTTGCTACAAGTGTCACCTCGACTGCTATCTCTTCTAGTGTGGACATGGATGGTGACGATGTAATTATAATAGAACTTCTCTTAGTGAGAGCAACGAAGAAGGAGCAAGTGAATTGCTAGCACCTGAAGATCGTAATCTTGACACTGGTAGTGTAGAGATTGAGGATGTTCCAGCTGATCCTGCAGAAATGTCCTCAAACTGTGACAACTTAGAAGAAGAGTCCGTCGATTCACTACCTCAAAGGCATCTATTAAGTCAGGATGAGCAAGAAAGGTAAGTTCCTTAGTCGTCATGCAACACTCCTTGTGGTAGAAAATTCCTTTGAAGTATTTATTTATAGAGTAGAAATTATTTTTCACATAAAATAGCTTGACTTTTAAGTTTCTATGTAATTTATTAACTATATGTGTATTGTTGAATTATTTTTCAGTGATAATCAACATCGTGACATACAAGAGGAAACCATAACACATGAAGAACTCGAGAATTTTGATGATGAAGATCGGGTCGAGTCAAATGATGATGAAGGAGAAAAGTATGTTCCTTAGTGATAAAGGGGCCAGTGTTGTAGCAGTTTTTCTTAATATGAGAGCACATCCAACTTATTACTACATATATGTATACGAACTATTATGACTTTTTAGTGATGGTTTTGCAGAAGAGGACAACATTTGTCCACCCCCAGAAACACTTGAGGACAGGGACCTGGAAGCGAATCAAGACGAACATAATTAGTAAGTGTTTTCTTATTGTTTTTTGTTTTTGTTAGTGTACTAAATATCTATACCTTAAATTAAATAGAGGTTTTAGCTAGTTATAGTTACTTTGAATACTTATATTACAATAAAATTACAAAATAACTTTAGAAGTGGCAGAATCTTATCATTACATAAAGTTTGAATGAAAACAATATTTTGTATTATTATAGCTACAGTGAAGAATTTCGTATTGTTGAAATGTTGCAGCGAGCAGTAGATTTGCTGGAGGTTAGTAATGGTATTACATTGTATATATAATACATATATATAATACTTAATACATGAGTCAGAGTGTGATATGGTGAAATATTTCACAAGCAGGCTATTATTTTCATAAGCCAAGCAAGAAGTGAGTGAAAATAAAGCCTGAGAGTGAAATATTTAGCCATATCACTCTGCTGAGTGTAATAAGTGGTTTATTCCACACTAGATATCTTCACTGCTGTAGCTATTACTAGAGGACTAACTCACTGGTACAGTTGGTTGTAGGGGCTACCCATACCCCCAGCTGATATTTTAGCAGCTAGTCTAACCCAGTTGAGTACTCTACACCAGAGGATGTAGCTATAAAAACCAGGAGAAGTGACACTTTAGCTGGTTGCTATAACTACGAGGGTAACGAGCTTGCTCTAACAACCTTGCAATATTGTGAGTTATTTCACTAGTCATGTACCTGAATATATTATTGTAAAGATTTCTAGGGTGGAATAAATACATAATACATTATAATTATGATAGACCTGTTTTGTTTTCCTATTTCAATTATTTGGATCTATTACTAGCTACAAATTTTTAATGAAATAAGAACATAAAAATATTACTGCTTTTTTAATTATTATTTTGAAGGACCTTTATCAACTGGAAGATTCACTTGATGAAGGGGAGAACATTTTCGATGATGCGAACTTGTCAGAGTCAGATATCTTCAGTGGACTCAGTCAGGAAGGTAAGCTTCATTAATAATGTTAATGTAATAACACAAGTTAAATGTATATACTTTGAAACTTATACATAAATATTTTGTAGAAATTGACAAACTGCCAACTAAAACATTTAATGAAGATGAATGTGATTCAGATTCCTCGAACAGGTAATACTATAGTAATCAACTAGTTACACATGTCTATATCAATTAAGTATACTTACACATTTTGTATATAGGTGTACAATCTGCCTGACTGATTTTCAGTCTAAAGATTTACTAAGAATATTACCATCATGCAAGCATAGCTTCCATCAAAACTGTGTAGATGAATGGTTAATGGTAAGTGAGAAATAGCTTACACATTATGTCGGTTAAAATGATAATTTTTTCAATTAATTCATTTCTAACTTTTTGCAGCATCATACAACATGTCCACTCTGCAGAGCTCCAGTTGACATTAGAACTGATAGTAGTGAACTCATGAATTGGGAGTCTGATTAGTGAAATTTCAAGTTTGTAATAATAATGTTGTACTTAGCCTAAAAACAAAACAAAAAAAACAAACAAAAAACACAAAAAGTATAAACCAATGAATTAGCTCAAGAAATAAAAAAAAGAAAGCCATTCATAGATAATTAACTACCTGTAGATCAGGGTGATGGAATCACAGGTTTATTGACTACTTTCTATACTAAAGTGAGTTTTATTATATTTTAAAGTGATAATGTAGCTAATCATTTATAATATTTACATTAATAACAACTGTAAACTATACAAAGCTACTAGTTTTTATTCTAGTTATATCGCAAGTAGCTAACAGATAAAATTACATATTGTTATGAATTATGTATTTTATATAATTTTATAATCTCAACTATTCCATTGTTGACTCTTTTGATTTCATTATTTTTAGCACATGTAATTCACCATTGCTTCAAAGTTTCTAAACTTTTTGTTACTTAACATTTTAAATATTGTGATTGATCACTTTGTTTTTATCCATCATGGACATTATAATTGTCACACAAGTGAAGTAGAATATTACAATAATACTCATACATTTTAAATTTATGTTTTTAATAATGGTTTTTGTATTGAAATAACTAGTGGTGTGCTTGAGCACAAATTGTGAGTGATCCTAAAACTATACTATTGCTAAACGGTTGATTTGTACTTCTAATGCTCAAGCTACAAAAAAAAAAAGTCGAGTTTTTAACCTACTTTTATACGGTAAAGGGGTTTCAATGCCATATTAACTTACCACTGCCACTAACTCGAATAGAAATTGATTTCCTGTAAGTTTTTGAGATTTAACTGCATCGCAAAAGACATGAAAGCGGTATAAACATTAAATTTCTAGGGTGATATGGGTAATGACCGATGAACAAGACAACCAGTTGAGTGGATTACAAAAACTAAACTAAGCAATTCTTATTGCAACCAATTCACCTTGAATCATGCAATTATTAAGTGAAAATATAAATTACCTATCTTTATTATTTACCCGTAATTTCATAGAAATATGATATTTTTGTAAGTTGTATAATATAGTAACAAGGACATGAACAAGTTCCTTACGATTAAATAATTTGAGAAAGTCAAGTCAAAATAAACTGATTAAATTCTTTTACCTGATATTGGAGAAATGCAAAAATGAAATATAGTTTTATGGAGCAATAGGGAAAAAACAAAAACGAATCCTTCAAAATATTTTTTAGTACATACACACATACACATCACTCATACATGCACATACACACATACACTTAAACCTTTCTTGAACTCCATATACATATTAATGACGTGAGAGATTAAAAACAGCAACAACAACATCAATAATACCAGACATTTGGCAATCATGTACTACATGAAATTCAATTAAAGGTAACAGTAATACCACCAGTGGTATAAGAAGATGTTTTGCTATAGAGGGGCTCCAATGGAATGCATTTTGTGGTTCGACAAAAGTTTTTGTGTGAGAAATTGCCTTGTTTGATTGTGTCCCAAAAATATGGATAGAGTAATTTAGCCTTACTGGCAAATTTCTATTGACAACGATACAATATATGTCCATCTGTGTTTGTTCGACAAATGATATCCTGTGAATCCAAGGAGGTGTGTCTGTGGATATAAAACATCAATGCAAGTAACGTTCCTTTTGTCATGCTAGTAGCTATGTCAAGAAGACCACTGGTTTAAACGTATGCAAATAATTGGACACATCACATAATCAGCACATATGTACAATATTAGCACATAGGAAAATATTTGTCACTCATAACACTGCCACAAAAGTGTCCATTGACAACCAAACAAAATCATAAATTAGTGTATAATGTGTTGATAACTAGTTTGTTAACTTCTACAGTCTTGAAAAAATGTTTGTTAACTCTAATTACGAAGACAGTTTACAGATTTTGTTATGGTTGTAAATGGACTCTTTTCGCCCAGTGTAAGTTGACTGTATTCACATACAATAGAACTGAGGGAACATACATGTGTGAAGAATCCTCTTGACAGACATGGAAATATTACTATCTTACATTGGCTAAATTTAGGACTCCAATAATGGAAACTCACAAAAATCTCCAAAGGAAAAAGAAATCCATGACATAATCAGAAATAGCTGGGTTAAAAGAGCTGATATGATTTAGAAAGAAATAAAGCAGTAGAATTAAAATGATGTGACTATATCAAGTAGTAGTGTATAATTAAGCATGGTTAAAAGGTGTCAAACTACTGTACTCATAATTTCCAAAATTCATTACATCAAACCCAGTGGGGGTACTTACTAGTAAAAAAAATAATAATAATAATAATTACCACAAAACAGCAACAATATCAAGAATAAACTATTATAATAATGCCAGAGAGATATGTGTGAGTTAATAGGCCAGTCTTTATTATTAACATGCAATCTTTATCGATACTGCAGCAAAGAAACAACTAAAAATAAAATAATTATATATTGCATAGGTTGCATGTCAATTTATATTGTAACCCAACTATACTCACTCTATCAAATCAGAAGGTGCAGTGCAGACCTCTCAATTCTGAAAAAAATGATAAAATATAGTGACATAATAACAATAGGGGATTCACTTTAGCATCTGCACGTACTGAAAAATTAGTAGGATCTCATTATTTAACTTTCATTCGGGATTAAATTTTAGTTTTATAGGAGACTTATAGGAGCTACTACTACTCGAGGGATGCTGAGGTAAGTACGTAATTCCATGTTGTTAGCTAAAATATGCAAAAATAACTCTGGCCTTTCTTTTTTAAGAGCTTGTTGTCAACAGTGACTGGTAAATTCAAATAGTCAGAATGACTCAAATTTGGTACCACATTACCACTGCTCAAGAAAATGAGGTAAGAAAGTAATTTTGTATTTGGGTGCTAAAATTGATTGTCTTTTGTTTTTGTAGGTGAGAGCTGGTTGTCAAGAATTCGAGGTAATTCAGATAGTCAAAGTAACTTCAATTTGATACTACAGAAGTTATCAATACTCAAGAATGAGGTAAGTAGTAATTCCATATTTGTTGGCTAAATTAATTACAAATAATAACACTGGTTTATTTTTTATCGTAGCTGAAAGCTTGTTCAAGAGTTACTGGTGATTGAGATTATCAAAATGGCAGATGTTTGATACTACAAAAGTTACCATTAATCAGGTAAGAGAGTGATTTTGTATTTGTTTGCTGAAATAAAAGGTCATAACTGCTATTATAGTGTTTGCATGAACTAAGCTAAAACATAGTAACAATACTTAGTTTTATGTTACCTAACTATCAGGCTCGCTCGCCATTTGTGCTCAAGCACATTACTAGTTTGGCAAGCGAGACAGTATTAGGGGTGGATAATGCAAAATCGGGTATATGAGTGTAAGCTCTAATAAGTATTGCTATATGTAAGCTATATGTATTGCTGAAGTAGATTCTACCAGTAGGACCAGACCCCCCTTCGAATCATAGTGGTTTTGACGCCAACTTTGTGCCCCACCCCCTTCTGAATTCCCTGACCTTCCCCAAAGTCTTATGTATACTTGCAGATTAACGATGAACTTTGTAGGCTGACAGACTGTAAAATGTACCCAAAGCCATGGACTTGATGAAAACCAGACACTTCAGCGTCAACTTTTAAAGTTTGTCAGCGAGGAACAAGAGCAGTGGGATTTGTATCTTGACTCAATACTGTTTTCATACCGAGTTTATCGTCAAGACTCCACCAGATATTCACCATTTTTTCTTGTGTACGGAAGACAGGCACGACTTCCTGTTGAGTTCAATATACATGATGTTGGTGGTGAGGATTCAGAAGATAGTGATGTTGAAGATGGTGCACAGGATGTCCAAGATGAAGATAGTGATGGTGAAGACGGTGGAAAGGATGTTGAAGGCAATAGCAGTGAGAAGAAAGGGAGCGGTAGTAAATTAAGTTTTGAGGAACATTGTGAAAGAAATGATCACTGTTCGTAAAAAAGCTCTTGATAACATCGGAACAGCTCAGCACCGGCAGAAGACTTACTATGATGCTAAACATTGTAAGGATAAGGAGATGTATACAGTTGGTGTAGCAGTGCTAGTAAGGAATTCCAAGAAGCTATCTAGGAAGGGATCAAAGTTGGAACCGAACTGATTGGGACCTTATCATATTCATGAGGCCACTGGTAAAAATACTTATAGATTATGTCGTTTCAAGGGTACTAAGAAAGAGCGAGTTCTTAAGAGTCTATAACATCTCTCGTCTGAAGCTGTATTATGAATCTTCCTTTGAATCACTTCCCTCTCGTTCATCTGACCATCAGGATCAACAAGATATACCTTCTTCCGTCCCCTCTTCTCCTATTCTGCCCTCTCCCATCGATCACAATCAGGATTTACATGCAGATGTACCATCTTCTCAACCATTTTTAATCTCCTATAGATCCACCTATCAGTGACGATATCCCCCCTTCAGCCAGTCATCAGGATTCACCTAGTCATCAGGATTCACCTTCCTCACCATCTCCAGATCAAAGCCCTATGAAAAACAGTTGTTTGTGTGTGACACATTGTGCAACAAGACGTTGTCCATGCAGACTCCGTGGTAATGTGTGTGGTAAATACTGCCACCCTGGAAGGTCCTGTTGCAATAAGCAAGATAAAAGCAAGAAAAAGACAGTAGTGGATATTACCATGGAGACAAGCAATGAAGGGGCATCTTTGTTTGTTGACAGACGAAATTATGTACTGTGCCCAGCAACTACTGAAGAACAAGTACCCCTACATTTCAGGACTGCAGTGCTCTAGTTTACAGCTTACAAGAACATTTGATGTACATGCAAGTAAGGAATTTATTGTTTAAATCTCGGGGGAAGTCACTGGATCACTCTCTCCTCAATTGGCTGTGCGACCAAAAACCTTTTAAAGGTTCTGCAGGCTACGCGAGACTAGGTATCTGAAGGGGCGGATTTAGGGGGGCTCGACCGGTGTTATACGAGCCCCCCTTTTTTCAGAAAGAGCCCTCATTTTTTAGCTACTATATTAGCTCTTAATTACCTATAAAAGAATAATGCCGATAACTTATTGTCCACGGTTGCTTTTCCACATCCAATAATCCCTATCGTGAATGAGCGCAACGTTACTTATTGATATGCAGAGTCAGGATTTTTTGCTATTCGTCCTTATCCTTATAAATAATCAGACCAAGCTAGGAGTATGCTAGAGCTGAGCAAGTATAGCATTTGTTCCTGATAAATTTAGTGGTTATTCAAAATTTTATGGTTGAATTTGACAATTACACAACTTCCTATTCACTCATTTTCACAAAAACATCCTTGTAAAACTTGTTTTGTTCTTAATTTAAAATTTTCCTAGTAGTTCATATTTCAGTTCTATACAGTCAGATTATAATGCTAATTATTGTGAGAATTATTACAATTTAATCTCATAGGAAATACAGTACATATAACATTAGCTCTCGCTATTTCACCCAAAAGAGCTCACCCCCCCCCATAAAAAATCCTAGATCCACCTCTGAGGGTAGTAAAATAGCTGGGAGTGGGGAAACTAGCATGTGTGGGGAAGCAAGGATAAATATGATTTACAACTCAGAAGCAGCACACCCTACCCAGAGATCCTCGTGGTTCCAACCTGTTGTAAGGTAACAGTCCCCAGTAATGTAAACAGTAATTTATGCGACTCCTGTCCCCCTTCAATTAAAAGTGTAATTGCTCCCAAACAGGGCCAGGGTGTGCTGATCCGATAATCACCACATTATGGGTGTGATGACACCGGGTTTCCCATAATTATAGCATATTATTGTTTCACCACCCACTTGCAAGGTGAAAACTGAAAATGAAAGCAATCAGTCAATGTATATGTATGTGTAGAGTTGCATGTGATGTATTGTGTGTATGTGTGCATGGCAATATGTATTCGTCAACAGCATAACGGGTATAAGGTGGGAGATTAAAAACAACAACAACAACAACTAACAACCACAACAACAACAAAAAAAAAACACAGGACATCTACCAATCATTTACTACATAAAATTGAAATATAGAATTTTTGGAAAAGAAACAGTGATAACAACACAAGCAACAACAATGGAAAAATGTATTAGTTTTATAGTATGTAAGCACAATTATGCATTAGCAGATTAGCCTTCACGACTTTATATTTATGATCTTGATTTTTGTAATTGCATAGCGTTCTTGCTATTTATGCTTTACCTTATATACATTTCACAACGACGCCAGAAGAAAATGGTTGTTTCGCTCTTTTTGGAGCTCATCAGTATAGAGTAATTTAGCCTTGCAGCACAAATATCTATAGACAACCATATGTTCATCTCAGTCTCTTCGGCAAATGATATGCTGTGAATTAATTCAGGGAGGTGTGTCCATGGACATGAAATATATGCAAGTACCATTCCTTTGGTCATGCTAGTAGCCACGTCGAGGAGACCACTGACGAGGACTCGCATACAAAATTAGACACGTCACCGAATCAGCCCATATTATGTGCACTTCGAAAAAAATACTCGTCATAAGTTGCCTTTTCATACATACAATAGAACTGAGGGAATGTGTACATGAGAAGAGTCCCCTTGACAGATGGAAGTACCAGTCTCACACTGGCTAATTGAGGACTCTAGTAATGGAGACTCACTAAGATCCCCAAGATAATAGTGATACTGATAATATTACCTATTACTCCTGCTATGACAATAACTATAACAACAACAATAATAGCTATAATCATAATAACAATAATAATCTATATAATAACAAGCTTATGTGTCGGTAACGACGACCAATGACAGTTCGCATATTCATGAATAATTCATGAACTGAGCTCAGTCAGTAAATCATCGTCATGAAGTGATTAGGTAAAGTGTTCCCATGCATAGATTAGGTAAAGCATCATCATGTGTTGATTAGGTAAAGTGTCATCACACAATGCTTAGGAAAAAGCATCACCACAAATTGAATAGGTAAAGCATCACCACTGTAGAAAGGCGAAGACTAATTGTCATGAAAAAAAAGCAGGTGAAATCGGTGAGGAATGGTCGAAGGCAATAGTTTCACAAAGCCATCGTGATAGAAGAACAGAGTGCTGAGAAGTGGGAGAAATGGACAACGTTAGTTTATAGAATTGCACGCATTCTCGTTATTTCGTTCTACAGCGACTTTTATTTCGCGTTTGCAAAAGTATCAGTCATTCACCAGCTATACCACCCAGTGTTCACAGCACTTCTCAGTTCAATAGTCACAAGGCATGAGCTGAATCACTTCATACATAACTCAATAATGTGGCAAAGTAACAAACCATGAATATGATTATGTGGTGTGTGCATGTGTATGTATGTGTGTGTGTGTGTCGGAAATACAATTCACAACAGTTAGAATGGAATCTATGACTCAATTAGGAAGAGAAAGAGAGCAGGAAAGTGAAATTGATGTAACTTAATCAAGTAGTAGAGGATAATTAAGAACGGATAAAGGTCTCATGCTACTGTATTCATACTTTCTAAGTCATTACATTAAGCTTGGTGGTGTACTTACTAGTAGTAATAATAATAAGAACAATAACAACAACAACAACAACAACAATCATAGTAATAATAAGTGAAACATAACCATCAAACCTTAAATTTCAATAAAATATTATTCTAAAAAATGGTTCTCATTGAGCCGGTGAAGTGTTGTTTAATTGCCATAGAACTTATTAGCATGTGCAGGCACATTACTAGTGATTTAGTAGTGTCGGAGGTGAGTGGCTAGCTAAACCATAACAAAGTTCCTGAAAAACTCAACAAACACATAGTATGTCATTATAACCCTCTATAAAGGACATTACCAACATACTGTGTTTAGAATTCATGAAGTTAACTTGCATCATAACACACAATCCCTCATGCAGAGGTACAGTGCCAACATGTGAGGGGAGTGGGTATTGTATGGACCTGCACCACAGAGTTATTACAATGTGTTTAATACTATCACCCCTTAAATGGATGAATGCTGCAACACTATTTAGCGTAACCACAATGATACCGTATTAGTTGTTAGGAAGTCAGATAAAGAATGTGAATTCATTGCACCAACAATCCGTATTACCTGCGACATCTCCAATTCTTATTGACTTATGCCACACCCAACTTAAGAATATGTGATGGGATTGTGAAGCCAACCATCAAACCTTAAATCTCACTATACTAGTGGTGTGCTTGAGCACAATTGGCGAGTGAGGCTTCCTATTTAGGTTACATAAAACTAACAGTATTAAAAAACAATCCGAGTTTTATTAAATTGCGCATCATAGTAAAGGGGTTCAATGCCTTAGTTACCACTCACTAAAATGGTTTGACTTAAAAAAAAGAAAGAAGACAAAACAACAACTACATATGCATTTCCAAGGAATTACTGCACAGGTTTGAACCTAACCTTATAATAAAGACATGCTCACTGTGATAGAGGCTGGAACAGCTGTGTAAAGACAGTTAATACATTTATTTGTTAGTTATCGCTACTCTTTAGCTAAGCAGTAGCTGTAACGCACACCACTATCTCGCACACTTGTTCACTGAACATACCAACACAAGACTTACCTTCGTGGTTAGACTATTGGACAATGGATTTTCAAGTCAGAACAGCAATGTTGCGTAAGGCGTACAATCACCGCCACTAATTCGAAGAAAAAAAATGAACTCCTGAGTTTGTGAGACATAACGGTGTCCACAAAACATCAGATATGTCAGACGCAACCTAATTCCAATGGGTAAGCAATTGATGATTCATGTAAAGATCGATAAACCAAACAATTCCGTTTAGTGGAGTATGGGTAAAGGGTCGACCACTGAACGAACACAAAACGTCAAATGACATATATACATCCACGCACATAATAAACAAAAAAATACCTCCGATTCGTAATTTGTTATCCCTGTATAGTGTCCTGCTCACTTCGCTCACTTGTTTATACCTGATGATAAAATGTTAATTAATTTCTAAATCAAATATTTTTCACTGATCACTAATTATCTGCTAAGTATGTAGCATGTAATTAAAATTATTTTTACAGCAATAAGCGTTCTTGTGTTAGAACCATTACCTTTATATTGTACTCTAAAGTCATGGAAATCACTACATGAGCTCAGACACATAACTCTCTCAGCATGAGGAGATGATTGGATCAAGTAGATAGTCGTCATACCAAAACAAAACACATACATGCCCTCCTCCTTCCCGCCCACCCCCCCCCCCCTAAAAAAAAAGTGTGCATCCATAGAATGCAACTTCCGATGTGCCAACTCTTGTCTACTGTCTACACTGGATTAACAGAAGAAGGAAAGAGAAGGAAGCTGACACATAAAACAGCCTGCCCACAATTGTGATGACAGGAGGAATCTGGGAAAGGAGCCGGTGAGAGAAAGAGAGGGAGTCCAGAGAGTAAAATAGTATACAGTATTTATGCACTTAGAGGTTTCACCTTGAACATTTCAGACAAAGGTATGTCCAGCAAATTAGAAGAAAAAAAATTAACGCAATTGTACATTTAAACTTTCCCAATTAATAATTAATAATTAATGTGATGGAGATAAAAACAATGTTATGTCTTTGTAACAGGTACTACTGGTGTTTTCATTATAATTTCATTCATCTGAAGGTATTAAATGTTCAATTTTCACTTCAAATTTATTCAACATCACATGGTGTTATCAATACCATCATATGTGCACATGCTTGTCTTGTTGCGTTTCAGTATTACATACCAGTGCATGCATATTCAGGGGTGGAGACAGCTAGTAAAAAGTGAAGGGGGGGGAAGGGCGAAGCTATGTGGTTGTAAGTAGGGGAGGGTGTGTGAAGGGGAAGGACCTTTTTTTTTAAATTTTATTGAGGTGCAATATATATTGTATTATGGTGTGTGTGTATATGTGTGAGTGTGTGTGTGTGTGAGAGTGTGTGTGTGAGTGTGTGTGTGTGTGTGTGTGTGTGTGTGTGTGTTGGTTCACCAGCTCAAGTATGGCAACAGTGATTAGCTATTCTTGTGCCTTTTAGCGAGTTTTACGGATTGAGTAATGAAGCCAATTGCTAATGATAATAGAATTAGCTCTGGATTAAATTAATTATTCGCTCAAATACATTATCATGTGTGCTAGATGAATCTGCTGGAATTATAAACTACCATACAAGTGACAAAAACAAAACAAAAAAACAACAACAGAAGACATAACATGTCACACCTCAATGTCACATGACCTGTCAAAGTTATTCTCTGACTTCGATAAAGAGTGACACCAGTACCGCTAGAGTAAACACTTCCCAGGTGTTCAACTATATGAAAATGCAATGTTTTAAATATTCCCTAGTGACACACTACAAACACAGAAATAATGTAATGATATTCATAGATTGGGAGCATCAATAAACATTTTGTAACAATCCCACCCCTCCTGAAAATAACAAAACAAAATAAAAACAACAAGAGAGACAAGAGTATGACAAAGAAAATATTTGAAGCATGCTGAGAGAGGAGGAGAGAAAGGGAGAGTAATGGAGCTAGACCTTCCAACTATTTACACATGCACAAACAGCAGTAAGCCATTTCTCAGCCATTGTATTCAACTTGCTGCATATTAAATAGTACCAACCTGCAAGTGTAGTAGCACGCTCCATTGGCACATGTGATGAGACTAGCAACTACCAGTATGTTACCATGAAAAACAACAACAAAACATGTGCACTCATGTTAATAAGGTGTCGTACAACGGAAAATGGGTGTCGGTTCATTAACATAGCACTATTCAGATATCCTAACATAATATTGTGGAATCAGGCTTTACATTACAGGTGTTCTGGATTTTTAGTTACTATGAAGATGGGGGGGGGGGAAGAAAACTTAACAAGAGTACATTGAAACATTATGTTGATGTGCCCAGCAGGGACAGCCACAGTTGTGCGGTGTGGTCAGTCAGCCAAATGATGGTGAAGAACGACTTCAATTGCTATTTAGGGGCGAGAAATGAAGTTAGTTAATTAAAAAAACTTGGTTATTTGGGGAGAAGAAAATATGTTACTTTATGAGCTTTCTTACAAACTGTACACCTACTGGAGTGATCAATTCAATCATTCTATTATTATTATTATTACTACTACTACTTAATAATCACTTATTTTAACATTATAGATGGGATGGAGGGCCTCTAGAACACACCTGTATACATGGCAGGGTGTCAAACAAAGGGGAAGGGAGGTATGATTCCCAAGATGAGCACAGTATGGGTATTCAAACCATAGCCGAGTCATTTTTCAATGAAAAAAAAAAAAAGTTTGGCATTATTATTTTTGAAAGACCTTAGCAGTGGAAACTAAAAATAATAATGATTGGATTGGTCATGGCGATTTGGCCACACCGTAATCCACTAGGCAATTTCGCGGCGAAGTAGGTAATGCTATTCAGCATAGGGTAAGAAAATAGCAGAACCGGAATGAAAAAATTTCTTAGACAAAAATATAATGATATTAATCACACAGTGATCCCATCTATTATATCGCCATATACGCATATGTGCATGAATACTTACATAAATGCACTTGATTGTGCTCGACGATCACAAATGCTAACATTTAATTTAGTTAGCTAGGGCATTGTGTAAGAACACCATTGCCTGCTCCACTACTCCTGGAATATCCTTGTAGTCACGTGAGTATTCAACAAACAGAAAAATAACATAGTTCCTACAAAAATGAACAGTTTATTCTTCAGAATTCTTACTGGATAGGGAAAGGCGTGACAGTACATTACGTAATAATGCTAAACAAATGGAGAATCCTTTACTCCTGCAAAACTTAAGAAGACTCACATGCTAACATATAACTTCAAACGTTATGGGAGTATCGACTATTCACAATGTATAGTACGGTTCAATACGCCTTTGATTGCAAATCCATGTATGAAAAAAATGTAAACATAAGTATCCTAGTATGTCTAATATATTCAATACGCCATTAGGTTTCCCATTGAAAATCCCATTGGACGTCTGACCTGAGCTGGCTACACATGTCTTTGTTGATAGAAGATGTGACGCGACAGACTGACTGAATTGTAGTTACTATGTGTATCCATAATCTGCTAGATCAAAATATAAGTTAATAAGTGGACTCAATTAGTTACCTCCCATAGAAATTCAGAGTAAAGGCTTCAATTAACACTCTTATTTAATAATTCTTAATTTTTTTTAATTTTTATTCTTATATTCTTAAATTGATGATGGTTAGCCATATCAGGGGTTCATAAATTTTATTGCTGTAATTATAATGTCTTGGTAATCGAAGCCCATCTCCTTTTCCATCTTAATTATGTATGAAAGATTGTGCCCTATTGAGATAGCGTAAGCTCAATCTCGCCCCCTTTTGGTCTAAATGAAGCCCTGCATGAGTCATCATTAGACCATATAGAGCTGGGATAAGCTGGCATTGGACTTGTGTTACAACATTATTAGACAATACTTAGCTCTGCCAAGAAATTTATAGTATGTGAGTTACCAGTCTCAACCGAAACAAACACACACAAACTCTTATTTCAAGGCAAAGAACCATGACTTAATCACACTAATGGGCAATTGACAAATTCGCTCTGACAAACCAGCACAGTGTACCATCAATGCTCAAATCTTGCAGTGGCATGTATAATTAGAATCAGTTGTGGATAAAAGCTTTACATAATGAGTTACAAGTATTTTCATAATCTATAGAAAAAGTTACACTTACTTTTTTTTGCTGTGTTACTGAATACATTTAGAAAGCATCTGGAGTTGTGACCAACAAACAGTATGTTCACATGATAAAATTCCAATTTTATAACTGTTTAATTACTGCTGTACATTTTACGCTTCATGTCTACTAGTATTATTAGTGCGTGCAGCTGCATAGCTACTATATTTTTAACACATGGTTTTACTGCACTCACTATTAGTCACATGTATAATATGTTATTGCAAGTCATCACACATTTGATATAGCACTACACAAAAATATATTTACATACCACCAATAAAAGAGTGTTTTAGTGGAAATGTGGAATGGTCATGTTTTATCACACTACGTGTAAATTGCTACCATTTTTCTGTATCTGCATCTGTTCTTCAAAGATTGTAAATGTAGTAGCCTGGTATATGCATGAGCACCAGTGTTCAATATTGTATAAGGGGGTGAGGAGGGGGGGGGGGGGTACTGGGACTTCTCTCTCCCCCCCCCCACCCCCCCCCCCCCACCCCCCCCCACCAAAAAAAAAATATCCCCCTCCCCCTTTCCTCAATAACATCATGTTGTTGAGTGTGGTATTGCTGTCCAATACGTGGTGCACTCATCTCAAAGTATATTAGCCCCACACTCTAATGTTCATGCTCTCCCACATCCCCCCCCCTCCACCCAAAAATTCTATATCAAACATACACACAGACAAACACATATACATACCTACATACACCAGAATGGATAGGACAAAACTAAATATGGGATCCCCCCCCCCCCCTCCCCCCCTTTTCCGGTCAGTTGTACTCCCCCCTAAAGTTTAGTTTCCTCCCCTCCCAATTATTTTTACCCTGACTGAAAAACAATATGTGACCGTCTACGGGAAAATCGGGCACAACGCGGCATGCGTAAACGTCGCATAAAGATCAATTTAGTTCTTAAAATTGTATTAAATAAGCCTAACAAAGGGAACGGTTAGGCGATATATAGCGGGAATGGCTAAGGCTACGGCGATAAAACTTGGAGAGCTTAATATCTGCTTGCCAAGGAGTCTGTAAGTGCAAAAAAAATATTTTTCGTCGGGGCCGCGTTGTGCCCGATTTTCCTGTAGACGGTCACATATAATGATCAGTACATGTATGAAAAACTATAGCTTAACTAGTTTCTTTATAAATGTCCACCACTTCTTCAAAATCGATCTTTCAATTCGTAATAATTTGTCTAAGTTTTAATTGGACAATCTGTTTCATAGTCGTGACTTCACCATTATGATGTGGCTTAAACGGTTATTGTGACTCTACAAATTTCCCCCCCCCCCTCCCAGCGAAAAATCGTGTATGAATCCCTGCTCTATGCATGGCACAGTTGACTTTAATTACTATACAGTTCATAGTGTATGTTCATGTTACATGGACAGTACCTATTGCTTCAGGATTATAATAATAATAATAATAATAATAATAATAATAATTGTAATAATAATAATAACAATAAAATGATAATAACAATGAAGCACCAAAGCTGCGAACTCAGAATTAGTATACACTAAATAGCTATAACAAAATCATTTCTCAGATCAAGAATAATTTGTTTGGCTATTCCTAGCTAATCAGGTATATGATGGGTGCAACAGCTGTCTTCATAAGAACAATATTTTCATTTTCATGTGAAACTACACTTCCAGCTTTCCATTAACTTTCCCAGCATAAAGCAAAATTACCGCAGACAGCTTCACTTGCTCATGTGACTGCGATGTGACAATAGAAGGTGTTAGCCACCCATACCAGAGCTGACAACTTTGTGTTTCTCAAAAATTAGCCCGAAATAAAAAAAGTAACACAATAAAAAGGTATTAGATCATGTTCTAATTGTCAGTAATTTCCATAATCAGAGCGTCACAGACAGACAGACAAACAGATAGAGAGACAGATAGACTGACAGAAAGGCAGACAGACAGACACACAGACAGACAGACACACAGACAGATAGACTGACAGATGGAAAAAAAAAACACAAAAAGATTTAGAACTAAAACCTCTTGCGCATGTGTGCTGAGGGTTAATAATAGTTGAGCTTTCTGACACTGTACTATACTAGTGATGTGCTTGAGCACAAATGGCGAGCGAGCCTAAAGACTATACTATTTTTATATGAATGATTTAGACTTCTAACACTGAAGCTACTGAAAATAAGGTCCAGTTTTTAAATTTCGCATACACGGGAAAGGGATTTCAGTGCCATAGTAACAACTCTCTGCAACTGCTTGAATTGAAGGGAAAAAAACAACAACGAAACAATACACGTTATTTAAACGTTTTCTTTGTGATATTCTTTAGCTAAGTAGTGGTTGTAACACATTGCTTTGACACAACTGGACATGCACCTACACAGACTTACCTTCGCAGTAGTATAATGGACAATGTATTTTCAAGTAAATACTGTTGCGCACGGCTTACACAGCAGTGGAAAACTGAAATAATGACTTGATTAGTCACAACTATCTCTTCGCGACCTTGCCGCACTTTTACCCGCTAGGCAATGTCGCGATGAAATTCCAGGGAAATGATATTTCGCAACAGTAAGAAAAGTATGAATAATAGAATAACTGGGATGAAAAAAATTCTTTGACGGAAATATAATACTAGATATGGTTTTCTTAGCTGCAGAAATGAACTGTTATCATTGGCTATAGTGTACTAACATATGATAGCATGGAAAACTCTCGTATTCGGATAAACAACAGTTGAGCGGTAAGAAATTTCACTTGGCTCCGCTTCGTGAAAAATTTCTGGCTCCACTCGTGCTATTAATCCCAAATACCACAGTTTTCCGTGCTATAATATCTCTCTATCCTATGAGTTGCAATGTGTGCCAAGGGGACAGACTCATATGGCAAGGTCTCACTCACAAAAATCATAGCTCCTATGGGCACATTTATTTGAGCTTCGATCACCCATGACAAACTTTACTGTTGGGCCACTGCATTAAGTAAATACACTACTGGATACTTCATTCTGTAATATGATATATGTACCATTAATTTTGCTGACCATATTCATTATGCTTACTCAATACACACAACAACCAGAAGTTGCTCAGCTAATGCTATTCATTATGCTTACTCAATACACACAACAACCAGAAGTTGCTGAGCTAATGCTGTGTCAGCATGAATAGCAACACTATCATAACTTTTACTAGAAATACGTAGCTAATAGTTGAAACCTGAAGAGGACTTCGGCAAGAGAAGTGTTGGGTATACTGTAATAATGTTAATAGTAACACATTTAGGAATTTAGATCAATCAATAGGAGGACTGAGTATATGTACCTGTATAATAATCACTGATTTGTGAAAACTTTAGTATGAATTATGTAATGTTAAAGTTACTTGCATCATTGCAGAATTCATAGTAAAAACATGATGAGCTGGCACTATGTATTGTATAATCATACCCGTAGCCAGGGGGGGTTCGAGGGGTTCGGTCGAACCCCCCTTTAAAGTGACCGGAAGTAAATATTTTAGCCACACCCCACATAAAACTTCTGGAATATCATCATCTTTTCAATCGTGCTGAACCTGCGCTTGAATTCTCTGCTGTTTCTGGCCTAGTCTGAGTTCAAGTGACCTAATAAACATTCAGCTCCTTGGATACAAAATTTCGCTCTCATATCGGCATGAGTTAAGCTTGCTACGTTACATCTTTTCTTTATAAAGTGTAACGTAATGCACTTTAGTAAGAGTAACAGCACCGGTAAGCGTGCGATTCGATATTAATAGCACAAGCAACGGATTTTTTTCAACAGATTAGAAAGGGAGCCTTCGGAAGTGTCTGAGAAAGTTAAACCTCAAGTATACAGATAGTAAGTGCACTATCTAGTGTAGCTACACTGCAAAAAAACAAACAAAAAACTGGCCTACTATTAGCGAGTGATAGCACGGGTAAATAACCTGTTCTATTAAGGATCAAGTAGCGCTCGCAAAGCTATTGAAATAGGACTCCGATTTGCCTCGTGTTATTTTAATTGCGTTGTTCGTGCTATTAATCACGAATAGCACGGTTAATTGGCTATCACACGTTGATAGTAGGCCAGCTTTATAAAAGCTGCACGACTACAGTAAGCTAAAGATCATTTACAGTGTGGCTACTATGTATAGTGCAGTCACTATCTCTGTACTTCAGGATAAACTTTCTCTTGAACTTTGCTTTAATCAATGGCTCCTCCTAATCTGTTGAAAAAAACTCTGTCTAATAGGGGTATAGCTTCTGCGCTAAACAATGACGTTGTCTCCAACTAGAAGCTACTACTGTATATTTCCAAGGCTAGAGCTGCATGTTTGCGCACTTACTCTTACTTAAGCTACCGTGACATTTCACTTTGTCCCGTGCTATTTCACTTAGTTATAGCGATTTTTTCAATACATTTCGAACGGACAGTTTACACGCCTTACTATTACTATTAAACAACTTGTAGTACGAATAAGGCGTATTATGTTGCACTGTTTATATACAGCTCACCATAGTGGTTAGAAGCCTCGTTACACGAGAATAATACCGTTTTTCTCTCGAATATCAACACTGTTTAATGAATTATAGTTTTGAAGTAGAATACCTAGTGCACTTATCTTTTGTTATTTAGTATTGTAGAAGAATTAACGAGGAAACAAAAGTAGGTGTGGCTTTTTGCGTCTTAAAACCCGAACCTCCCAATGCGAACCTCTGGCTACGGGCCTGGTATAATAAGGGAAACCACCTGGGAAATCTGAATAATGCAATTCATGGCAGGATGATGTATATTCCTCCCCCCCCCCCACCCCCCCCCCCCCCCACCCCCAAAATCAAATTTAGTTTGAACCCCTAAAATTTTTACCCTGAACTGAAAAAAAAAAAGAAAAAAAAAAAAGATCAGTACAAGTATGATAAACTATAGCTTAATTCCTCCACAGCTAGTTAAAAAAAAATGTTTAACACTTTTTCAAAATCGTGACAATACCAATTTCATCTGACAATCTTTATCATAGTCTTGACATCACCATTTTCATGATGTTGTTAAAGTGTTTTTGTGACTATACAAAAATTCCTCCCTCTCGTCCCTAGCGAATATGAATTTTTAGTATGTGTGTAAATGTCTACAGGTATGCTAAATAGCTATTGTGCAAGAATACTACTAACATGCCAAACTTACATACTGTACTAGATTTTGAGATCTTTCATGTGACATACTGATGAGAGGATAGGGAAAAAATTTGAAGATGTGGCAACACAGGAAATGTGCACACGTTTACTGACATTAGGACAAATAGCTATAAATTCACTTCACAGAAATTGCGGGATATTCGTTGACGTAATTACCGCACACACCACACAATCTATTTTTAGGTTGTTTACGCACGAACCACACAATCTATTTTTAGGTTGGGGAAATATTTTCCGTAGCCAGCCCAGTAATTAGAATTTTGAAAAGTCTTCTTTGACTTTATCTTGCAAGCTGAGCTCTATAGCTCGAATTTTTTGTTCGACTTCGTCGCGGCGTGGCGGTGAAATAGTGGTAACTGGAAGAATGGCCGGGGTAAGTTTTTGTGCTGTTCGTGTTAAGGATAGAGATTAGTGGCAGGAGTTTGCTAGTAGCTTTCAAGGCCAAATAGAGACAACTAAACGTTTATACATGTGCTTCAACACAAATGGAAAGGAGATATGCTAGTAATAGACGTAGATTGGTGAGGATTCGTGAGCTAAAGAAGATATAGTTTTGTTGTGGGCCCTGAACTTTATACTCGCTCAACTCTTGTTGCTTTAGGCCCCTGTAATATTTAGGCTTACTGACATAGCTTGTGAAGTTCACTGGCTTGCCAATTCTCTTTATCACATTACATTAAGTAAACAAGACAACAAGCGACATCCCAGTGTAAGATTGCTTTGTACCTATTCTACCTAAATTATTATATAAGTTTTATTTGAAAGCTTAGGATTTATATTCAGTGCCAGGAAGTATATGGATGTAGGCTATTCCCATTTGATTCAATATAATAAATGCTTTGCAGTATCAATTTTTAATGTCCAAGCTTACAGTTAATGGTTAGGCTTGGACAATTTGAGCAGGTATAAATCAGAAGCATTAAATAAATATTTATGGCCATCTGTATTAAGTGCCAGTAGCAAGAGGTGTGTGTTAGTGTATACATGTGTATATTACAGATATTCTACATCTTCGTACTACTTTGCTTCCTCTGTGTGAATGAAGCTAGTGAAGCAGAGTTCTTGGCATCGCATCGACGTTTTTCTGATTCTAACTCGTATGATTCCTACTACAGCTGCAATATGTGTGGTAGTGTTTTGATATGGCTTATTGATGGTGTCGATACTTTGAGGCACTTTACCTCACAAAGCACAGTAGGAAGTATACAAAATGTTGCCAGCAGTACAGAAAGTCTGAGCTATACTTCCATTGTTCTGTCGCAGTATCAGAATGACAGCAGTATTAATTGCATGAATGTGATCCTGATAGCCACACAGACTTACCCTGACTGGAGACCTTCTGTTATTTGCCGTGGTGCGGATTATGAACATGTTGTAAAATATAGCAGTACTATAGTGGATCAAGGTGTGGCTGAGATTCAAGGCAGTGTGACTGGAAAACTTGCAGTGATTCAGAGAAATGTAGTTGGTAGTGATTTTATCACTGGACTAATTGTTTGTCGCAGCAATGATAGCAGCATTTCATGGACAGAAAACGGCGCATTCATTGCTGGCTATAACGGAGGCAGTATACCAGGTGACAATGCCTTTCAACGATATCCTACTGATCCCAATGTAATATTGTGGGAAACTATGGTTCTAGAGAAGAAAGCAGAAGAATTAACTTCTTTGATAGTTGGTAATAGTCGTCATTATGATGTTTCACAGATACATCTTAGTGTAGGTTGTCATTCAAAGTTACATGAAGTGATCTTTGTATTGAATGGTGAAGATATCCTAGAAAACACATCTTCTGAGGGATTCGGTTCAATCCAAGATAATCTATCTGCAATCAATTCATCAATCAATGACAGTGCAATATCCAACAGCAAGTCACAAGAAAATTTGTCTGTAAACAGTTCATCAAATGACACAGCAATATCCAACAGCAAGTCACTGCTACCATGTATGTTCTCGAATATAATATACAACACAGTAAGGGTTATTAAAACAGTATGTCACATTTAGCTACATAGAACACAGATAGTTTAATTCTTCTATTGTGGAAGTATGCAAGAATAACATTTCTGTTGTATTACACAACACAGTAAGGGTTAGTATTATAGCAATAGCAGTAAGTCACATTCAGCTACATTAATTATAATAGAAAAATGTTTTCTTGCATACTTGCACAATAGAAGTAGTTGCTCATGCAAGTAGTATATTATCTATAAAAAAAAGTTTTTTTTAGTAGTAGTTCCATCTTATTAAACCTCAGTATGCTTGCGTAAGTGGGTTATAGATCTTGCTTCATTTATTTAGTATTTCATATTTTTCTGGTTTTTTTTTTAGATGTCACCATTGTTGCAGTTTCATCAGGAATTGTGTGGTTTCTTGGAACTATCTGATCTACTAGCTGTGATGTCAGCATGAGGAGTGCAGCCACCATAGGCTTATGACGAAATTTTAGGCATCTTCTACCAAGTTGCTAATTATAATATCTTATACTTATTATTCATTTAATACTTATACTTTTTGTTTGAATACTTACTATATTTCCAGTAGTTTTATGTAGTTATTTCAATGATTTTAGTACTCATTTTGTAATACTTATCCAATTATTTCCAATTGACGCCACTGCAGTAACATTTGTTTCGCATTAGGTAATTATTTTAAAGATTTTGTCCCACATTACAGCCGGTGTTTTGAAGCATGTACTGTACTGAATCAAATGCTGGTGTCACACGGCATGCCACCGTGACCGTTAAATATGCATTAACGATTATGTCATTCTTCTCGGTCCCTGGTAAAGACGGCAAATTCTACGGTCAAGTTTAACTGTCTCTCTTCCCGGCATTTCTTGTTGTTGAACTCTCAATTTACTACCAAAAGAAGGCCTGAAGTTCATAGTTATAGGTATAAAATAATTAGCAATGAAATTTCCCAGCATTATTCAGGAAATGCTTAAAGGTAAGTAGCTATATAGGTCTAGTACAGCTGTACAGATCTTAACAATTTTCTGAACTGTGCTTCGCTAAATATGTTTGAAATTATGAGATTTTATCAGAAAAATTTAAATATAATATTAGTACAATTGTGGAACTGGCAATTATGAATGTAATGCAGCTCACTTTCATCGTCATATCATACATCAGTTCATTTACTTCATTATCTAGGTCAGAATTCCCATCAGCGTCCCTATCACTGCTGGTTTCTTGCATGGACTCTCCACTTTTATCTCTATACTGTACATAGTACTCTAAATGATCAATAGTGGCTGACAACTGCTCAAGATATAATAGGTAATTCAGACAGTCTTGACATTTTACACTGAGGACTAGCTACAGGTGTTGTTTTTCTTATACTTACAGTGATGAATGAGACCTCCAGTTTAACACAAATGCTACTCTGGTTCTGATATTATTGAGATGGTCATCACTATATCTCCAGTCCTTCACAAAAAATATCAGCATCTGGCTGTTTCTATCCATTGCCTTCCAATGGACTATTGGTTAGAGATTATTATTATTATTATTATTATTATTATTATTTTAAACTCATGCAGAGCAGTGTAGGAGAAGTGCCAAGAGAAACACCATGAAAAATGCCTTGCCCAATTCATTAAAGAAAAAAGAAGTCACACCCAGTGCATGTGTTTGCATCATAAGTGGTAAGGAAGTTGAAGGAATGTTTATATGATCAGTCTTCATTGCTTTGAGTTTTGTACTACTATAATGGGTAAACTTATGAGCTATATATTAATATCTGGGCTAAGATGGTTTCTTAATACCAACGGAATTCACTGGTAGCCATATTCTAGCATCAGCCTTTTCTGGAAGAGTCACGCTGTGGTGAAGTGTTCATACATACAAACGATTACTTTCATCAAACCCTCCTGCAGCGGCAAATAGCTATTTGGTAAGTATGTAAAGGTATTTTCAAAAAGTGATCTGTGCATACCCATAGCCTGGGGGGTTGGGGGTTCAGTCAAACCCCCCTTTTGAGTGACCGTAAGTAAATTATTTAGCCACACCTCACATTTAACTTATGGAATGTCGACTTCCAGTCAATCGTGTCTAAATCAACTTCTGGTCAATCGTGTCTAAATTGCAATGGAATTTTATGCTATGCCCGATATACCTCATGCTCTATATGTGGACGGCCTTGTCTGATTCCAAGCTTTCAGGTAAACATTGAGCTCCTTGACTAAAAAATATCACTCTCTCGTTATGGCACCAATAAAGCAAGCTACACTACAACTATTCTTTTTATGGTGTGTTGTAATGTACTTATTTAAGCAAACTACGCTATAACTATTATTTGTATGGTGTGTCGTAATTTACTTATTTAAGCAAGCTACGCTGGTGTGTTGTAATGTACTTATTTAGATATCGTATAGTACGAAAGGCTTATAAATGGTTCACTGTTTGTGTACAGCTCACTGTAGTGGTTAGAAGCCTGGTCACACGAGAATGATATAGCGCTAGCAGTTTGCCATTCATTGCCGATAATCAGCAGTGTTCAATTAATTTATTGATAGAATACATAGAACATCAGATAAATTATTAGTTTTGGCATATTTCCCCCTTCTTTTTCACTTTTTAAAGAATAAACGAAGAAAGCAAAAATAGGTGTGGCTTTCTTGCTTTTCTACGAAATCCGAACCCCCCTGTGAAAACTCCTGGCTACAGGTCTGCTGTGAGAAAGCAAATGAGAATCATTTACAATTCTTCACTTAGATGGTATTGACATTAGTTGCAAAAAAATCTTTACAGACATAGTTTTCAGGCACAAGAATTATGGTCTTGCAGTTTTCCTGGATCTGGGAAGACTGACTAGTGATTTATATCAATTATTGTCATACTATTATGTTCACATGACTAATATAATTCACAAAATATTCTCAGAAGTAGCTATTTATAAGAAAACTCTTCACAAAGACACTTCACAACTGATTGTTATTGTGTTATAGTGGCTAGTGAGGGTCATCTTTAATGGTGTATACAACATGCAGTTTTATTGAGAACAACTCATAATTTGGTATATTTAACAATAAAATAATGTTGCTTTTGTTGGCTTCATTAAATGGAGCTAGCATGCTGGGAACTGAGTTTTGACCATTAAATGTATAGACGAGTATTTTGCTCTGCGTTTATATATACCAACAAAAATGTTTATACGCAAGCCACAGTAGCCCTGTTAAAGGCTATTCAAAATACTTACTTCATTAGGAAGCTTTGCTAATGGTAGTAAAAGCGCATATATTGGTGCAGAATGACTTGCTAGAGAGTTATAAAGCTTGGAAAATACGACCAAAAGTGAGCTCAGACCACAGGTAAAACCGCATGCCAATTCTTTACTCCCGGTCAAAAATAAAAAAGTGACGGTGGTTAGGGGGAGGGGGCTTGACTGATGTTGTACGAGCCCCCCCCCCCCCCCCCGCCTTTTTTTTTCTTTCAGAAAGAGTCCTACTTTTATTAGCTAGTCTTTCTTACCGACGAAAGTATAATACCGATAAGTTTTTGTCCGCTGTTGTTTTTCCACTTCCAATAATCGCGATCTAATCTCACAAGCTATACCTCTACTTAATCGCTCTCAATTAGGTAAAGGGTCTCGCTTGCGAGTCTAATAGTGATCGTAGTCTGGCGGAGTCAGATCCACGTATCGTGCAAGAGGTTCAGTAGAGGTGTCGCTACGCCAGACTATAGCATGGGTGTAGACAAGTGTGGGTCTGCAAGTCGGTCCCTTTCAATGCCCGGCCTCAGAAGCACACAATGTTGCCCAGGAAACTTCCCTCTATCGCAGAAGCTCCTGGACTTGGAAGGGTTTGGTACGCTGCCACCAGAGTTACTACTCCTGAGTGGCCACTGATCTGTTCCTAATACTCTAACTAGCCCCTCTACCTAATCCCCGAGTTAGGGTAGAAGGTTGCTTGAGGAATAACTAATTATATTCAAAGTAATAAAGGTGACAGAATAGTGCAGTGGAGCACAAACTGAGCAGTGACTAAAAATGGGTTTGCTCAAGGCCAGAATATATACAACCCAGGCAAGCCCGGTGGGAAACAAATAAAACAGTGTGAGCATGCCCATTGGGTGAGCACATGGCACTCTAACATGATCACACGCACATTCCACACAATACAGACGGAAGACTGTAAGAACACAAAACAGATGAAAAACAATAAACAGATAAATGATGATGAACAGTCAATTAAAGTTCTAATGCATTCCTTAGGACGGCCCCACAACAAGTATTCTGGAAAGGGGGGGCTTAAACGGATTAATACTTTCCCGCCCACACATTCAATTAAAACCATATTCTTCAAGTATCACTCAACTGGAACATGTATTATTATAGTTAAAGCATAGTTATTGTCCTCTACTGCAACTACGTAATAAAATGTCTTAAAGTAATTTCTGAGTTTTACAAAAACAAAATTCTGTAAGTGGTGTACTATTCTTTGATTATGTTGGTGTTGGTATAATATTATACATATCATATAATTATTTTACATACATATATATATTATGTACATGTATATAATATTTATAAACATCATATATAAGTGTGCATACTTAAATGCAAAGGCATGATGAATATAATCACCTTGAACATGGGGCGGGGGTGGGGGGTTAAATTTCAGTATTTTGTGATAATAGGCAGTACATTGGGGGTGACTGTGGGGAATGAAGAGAATGTGGGGAATTGAAACATATTATATCTAATGGAAGTGGTGGTCACATCAAAGCTGTTTTAGAGAAAGCAGAAATGAAGAATCAAGCAATCAACATCACAACAGGTGTAATAACCATTTTGTGGTTAACACATCAATTGCAGTTGCAAGTAGTTCAAAAAGCCAGCAGAGCAAATTAACTAGGATAATGTCTCTCCTTCCTTGGCTAAAGAAGCTTGACAATCCACCACCTAGTGTTGAGGATGTTTCTATTGATAGGGAAGAGCCTGAAGCAGCTGTTCAAGATATACAAGCTACAGAAGCCAGCACACCTGCCCCATGTTCAAGGTGATTATATTCATCATGCCTTTGATACTATTTCCTTAATTCTTGAGTTTCATCTGTGTTTTAAGACCACGTTTGTCAGCAACTAAACAATAATAGCAAAACACACGATCGGTTCCCTCCTGATAATGTAACCATTTATACTTGACATACCAAGATGAACAAAAAGACTGTTTCTGCATTCCAAATATCCGCTGTGGAAATGACAGCTCTGGTTGATTTGGGCTGTCTTCAGTAAAACTGGGTTTTGCAATTGGAAGAAAGCACTTAGTAAATTTGATAAACATGAGCAAACAATGTCACACCGAGAAGCTATTGATGTAGTTGTTACAATACCGAGTACAACTAAAAATGTCGGAGAGAGGCTTAGTTCAAATTTAGCTGATCAAAGGTCAAGGAATAAAAAAATTCTCTTAGTACAGTAATTCTCAGCAATATTCAATTTCTTGCTAGACAAGGCCTAGCTCTTCGTGGTCAATATGTTTCTGGAGATGACTCCACAAAAGGAGGTGAAAATGACTCCAATTTCATTCAGCTACTAAAATTACGGGGTAAGGATGACCCAAGCATTCTGAAATGGATGGAAAAGGTCCAGGACAAGTTTACTAGCTCTGAAATACAGAATGAAATTCTTAGTATAATGGCTCTTTATATTTTATGAGGGATAGCTACAAGCATATCTGGCAAGAAGTATACCATAATGGTTGATGAAACAACCAATATATCAAATACAGAGCAATTGGTAGTATGTTTGCGTTATGTGGACGATAACTTGGACGTTTTGGAAGAAATTATAGGTTATTATAGCATGGAATCTACCACATCTACAGTTATTGTAACAACAATTACAGATGTATTGTTGCGCATGAATTTGAGCAATTGTCATGGACAGTGCTACGATGGAGCTAGTAGCATGTCTGGTTCTAGGTCTGGTGTAGCAATTCAGTTATCTAAACTCAAACCAAAAGCCTTATATACACTCATTGTTATAGACACTCACTGAATTTGGTCATCCAAGATACCCTGAAAGGATCAAAGATCATGAGGGATATTCTTGATACTGTTTATGAAATAACCAAGTTGATAAAAAAATCCCCAAAGCGTGAAGCCATCTTCAAAAAAATTCAAGATGATGTCAAAGTTGGTTCTCCTGGCATACGCATGTTGTGCCCCACCCGCTGGACAGTGCGAGCCGAAGCTTTGTCATCTAGCAGAAAATTTTGGAGCACTTGAGATGAACATGGGATGTAGCCATGGATGAAACGCTGGACACAGAAATGAAGGCACATATTGGAGGAGTATCAGCACAAATGGAAAAATTCAATTTCTTTTTTGGGATTGAGCTTGGTCGAAAATTTTTTAACATGGTGGATAATCTTTCTCGTTCACTTCAATCCAAGACAATTTCAGCATGTGAAGGCCAAAATTTTGTTAACATTACACTAGCAACTCTTCAAAAAATCAGAAATGAAGACAGTTTTAATTTGTTCTGGGAATATTTGGAGAAAAAGAGATCATCAGTGTCCGTGGATCCTCCAACACTACCACGAAAGAGGAAAGTTCCTCGCAGGTTTGAAATTGGTGAGGGTATTCCTGAACATTCTGAAACAGCCAAAGATTACTATCGCAGAGCTTATTTTGAGGCTATTGATCTTGTAGTGGAAGCAGTAAATAACAGATTTAAGCAAAAAGGCTATAACATGTTACAAAATTTGGAGACATTGCTCACTACTGAAAATCACCAAAGTGCATTGAAAGAAGTGACCGAGTTTTATACATCAGAATTTATCCCTGATAGCCTTCAATCACAGTTGTCTCTATTTCATAGTTCTTGGGATCCCAAAATACAGAAGGACTTAAAAAGTGTCGTATCCTTTCTGCAGTCTTTGTCAGCAGTAAAAAAAGAATATTTCTCAGAAGTGATAAAGGTTATCAAATTAATTTTGGTAATGCCTGCAACAAATGCCACCAGTGAGCGTAATTTTAGTGCCCTTCGCAGAGTAAAAACTTAACTGCGCAGTATCATTTCTCAAGTTCGTCTGAATTGGTGTATATTACTGTATGTACATAAAAACAGAACGAATAGTCTACATTTATCGACCATTGCAAATGAGTTTATTACTAGAAATGACAGTCACTCAATCTTTTTGGACTATTCAAACCATAAATAATACACATTATACTATTTTTTTCATTTTTATGATAGCTGGTTGAACAAAATAAATCTGACAATTTCAAGCCATCTTTCTATCTTAGCCCATAATATTAAAAATATATTATATTATTTACTTTTTCAAAAATTAGGGGGGGCTAAAGCCCCCCCTAGCCCCCCTATCTACAGCCATGTATAGTGATTGTGTGTAAGGAGCGCACCCCTACATATTGATATGCTTAGTCAGGATTTTTGGTTTTGGTAGTCCTTTTATAATATAGAAGACCAAGCTTTTCGTATAGCTACCAGAGCTGAGCAAGTATAACATTAATTCCTGACAGAAATAGTATGTATTATAGTGGTTATTCAATTTTTCTTCTTCATGGTTGAATTATAGCTATGTAACTACTTTCAATAGCTAGAATGTCTTTGTAGTTTCATTTTTTCCCCCATTGTACCTAAAGTAGGTTGACTTAAAATAGACCCACATATCAAAGCAAACAGTTAATAGTATGCAAATATACTTTAGATCTGGCAATATAATGGTGTGTTTTGATGTGTCTTCCCAGTTCACTAATGGTTTAATAGATGAGGCAGTATCTGTGATCCGAGATAGTTCCAGAATAATATGGAAAGCCATTGTGGACAAAACTATACACCAATTACCATTTAATCTATCACTAAAACCTCTATCAAATTTCATACAGCCATTCTTCATGTCAATGTTTCAACCAATATTAAAACTTTATCCCTATGTCATCAAACTTTATATTAAATACCAAACACATCACCAAACTTCATATTAAATACCAAACACAACACCAAAATTCATATCATTATACCAACACACACCAAGCTTTATAAATACCAAACACATCCCCAAACTTCATATCATGTACCAACACACACCAAACTTTAGCTATAGCAAATATCAAACACATCAACTAACCTCATATCAATTACCAAATACATCACCAAACTTTATATCAATTACCAAAAACATCACCAGACTTCATATCACATACAAAACACAACACCAAATACCAAAAACAAACTTCATATAAAAAAGCTGATCTATTATTATAAATGAAGTATTATTATAATGAAACTCACCTTGGGTAAAGCACCATGTGTATGTGTCAGAATACAAGCGTTGTGAACAACCCTTTACCAGTTGTAGTTGGTTGGGGATGTTGTAGGGAGACAAAATAAATTTGATGTAACCAAAATGCAAATGTTTATGTCTAGGTGATAAACATTGGTAATGTACTTATGTAGCTATAGACTAGCAAACTATTTGAACTACACTTCACTAATAATAATTGTCAATAGGTTTAGCTAGAAACTCTACTTGTTGCATTACAAATTAGCTATGAAGTGAATCTCATGGCATTAGTTTTCTAAACATAAACAGCAGCTTATTCATATACACAAGTATACTCCAGAATCATGAGGACGCAAATTGTATTGAAGTATTTTAGCTATTGGACACGACCATCCGGTAAATATGTAGCTATGAAGAGTTGTTGGCATTTCTTTCAGAAATGCTTAGCTATAGCTAGGTGGCTAGCTAGCTATCTGAACGAATTAAGAACTTTACTAGATGTATGGCATGCAACTTTGTAAGCTATAAGCTAGCTAACTGTGAGTAGATGCTTAGTTCAGATATACAAGGTATTAAATGGTGGAAAGCCAGTATATATGTAGCTATATAGCTAGCAAGCAAATAACTAGCTAGCTATATGACTCTTTTTAAGCAAGCAAGAAATTCAGCAAGCATGCCAGCAAGCAAAATGTATTAGTATTTAATTTGAGTAGCTAGTATAAAAACGAAATCTTAGTGATGGGAATCACAGGCTCTTGACTCCTTTTGTTCAATTGTTTCGTCTCATTGTTAGCTAATATAATTAATAATAATAATAATAATAATAATAATAATAATAATAATAATTACTACTATTGCTATTATTATTATTATATTACTAGTGATGTGCTTGAGCACAAATGGCGAGCGAGCCTAAAGACTATACTATTTTTATATGAATGATTTTGACTTCTAACACTGAAGCTACTGAAAATAAGG
>WLWD01004536.1_pt1 | contig 53968 bp, 40 predicted proteins | sample 6712731 | NCBI WGS metagenome assembly WLWD01 (sample SAMN12718690, study PRJNA576275) | sponge metagenome | isolation source: marine sponge | host: Mycale hentscheli | place: New Zealand: South Island, Marlborough, Capsize Point | collected 2014-11-01 | reverse complement strand
ACTGGTTGCTCTTGTTACGCACCATCATCACATAGCCATACTCTCCCCAGTTGGGTCCCCAGCTGAAGAAGGATTTACAGAATTGTTCAAAAGACTGCACTATTATACGACTTATTTAATTAAATATTTACGAGTTGCAGGCGATGCATTACTATGATGCATCATTCCATTAGTAAAACATGTTTAATTGAGGAATATTAATGGAAAGAAAAATAATACTAGCTAGCTATACCTATAACAGTGAAACCTATTTACAAAGATCATTAATTTGTTCCATTCATTTTAGCTGTTGCTGAAAGCCAGGTTGCACATTGGAGTATTTTGTAGAGAGATTCCACTAGTTAGCAAATCTGATTTAGATTACCTGTTTTTTAGAAGCCAGTAGTCCTTGCTTTTGTAAGTCCCGTAGCCTATGGCAACCATGGCGTGACTCAATCTCGTGCGCGAGCAATGCGGGATGTCCAGAACTCCACTGCCGTAGAACTATACAATAATTTTGGAAGTAGCTGATTACATTTGTCTTTGCTAACAGTTGTCTATTATTCATAATACTCTAGGCCGTTTCAGATGGAAGTTATAGTTTTAGACATTTTATTAAATTTATATTACAGAATATTACATTTATTATGAGAAAGTGGTATTCTATTACTGATTTAATGACAAGTTCTTTTTAATTATCATTTCACAAAGCTTTATTCATGCAGTAGCTATTTATAAGGGTGTTTTTTTTTAAAAGTAACCTTTAGCTACTTACTTGAAAGGAGGTGTGGCTGGCATCTACGTAGAGACTCACTGGCCCAACTGTGGCCAGAGCTGACATTAGACTGGACTCATCTCCTGAACTGATGGTCACTACTCCTGTAGCCGTTGCACCTTTGCCATTCTTGTTGTAATTGCACACATTTTGCTGAAAACACACACATACACACGCAGAGACACACACACACACACACACACACACACAGAAGTGAAGGCAGTACATTGATTTAACAAGGTTTAAGGGAACATGGTAATTATAGTCTCTCAACAACATAGTCTATGTACATGTATACAGTTAGTTATATATGTATATATATTACCTTGGATTTGAAGGGATATGATGACCAAGTATCAACTCCATCATTGTCAATGACGTAGAGGAAGGCATTGTTCACATCACCGCAGGCACAACCATGGTTACCATATGGGACTAAAAAAAACAACAAAACAAAACAACAACAACAAAAACAATAATTAAGTTAAATATGTCAGTTATAGCTAGTTACTTTACCTGAGCAATCGACTACGTTTTGCTCACTGAGTGTGACCAGTCTGCCGTGGGCCAGTGCTGTTGCTCCCTCCAGAGCACCCATTGCAGCAAATGCGTAACTGCAGCCACACCTTAACTGTAGTATAAAATAATATACATATAATAATAATGACACATTCATATGAATCACACTATGTATGACATTATTCTGTGTTATAAAGTAAATGTATAATTATTATTATATGATAGCAGATTTTGGTTCGTATTCGTATAAAATATACAATTATTTCTCTTTTGTAGTCTTCTTGGCTCTTTGGATTATGAATATTTCGAACTGCCTACAGCATTGCAATACCATTGATTCCCCATGTGACCACAAGTAGCTGGAATGCTAAGTTCAAATTCCCAAAACATAAGCCTTCAAGGCATTCATTACTTTTTCCTCACACTCTCCAATTCCTTAGAATCTGCCCAGAATCATTTGCACCAGCCGTGAGGTGTCTTAACACAAAGAGCAAGCAAACTAGACAGAAATACAAGTTTTCCGCCCAGCAAGTGTGCCTGACACAATGTCAGTTAGGTTCAGTTCAAATATTTGAATGCCTTCTAGAATCAAACAGTTTCCCTTTCACCATTCACTTAACAAAGTGTCTCCAATTCACCCAACCAGTGTTAGAATGCTATTCTTTTTGTTGGGTTTCTCGGAGAGCGGAAGGAGAATTGTACACAGTGTAGCAGGAGGAACAAGTAGAAACAATCTTGTGGGACACAGGATTTTCCATGTCCCCCCTGGAGCACCTCGCCTAGTCCTCGTGTCTGTCTTGTATAATTAATGTCAGGTTCGTATGCTCCTTCCATTCATCACATGCTCAGATGACAATCTGATAATGAAGGGGAAAGTGTGGGCCATGCAGAGATACTCTACCTTGCTTGTACGTAATTTGCCTGTGGAATTTTCAGGTGTGTTGGCACAGCTTTATCTTCCATGAGGATGTTTCTGGTGTTCGAGCATTGTTAGAGTGTGTAGGTTATAGGTGGACAGATGTGTCCCTCCCTTAATCAGTTCAAACTAGTAGGTAGGGTAGTTAGTTGGCTTTGTCAATTTATAGTGCTTTTATAATAATTTATAATCACCAATTAATTATATTTTTGTAATATATTTGGCAAATGCCACTCTAGGGAAAAAATTGAAGCGTTCTTATTCATCACTTTTTACCCAAGAATAAAGTTCAGTGACTTAGTTAGCATTCTCTATTTAATGGTTTTTCCTTTTTTTTACCACCCTTTTATGGAATCCTTCATGTTTTGATGAGCTCACCTGATCTTTTACAGATGTGACTGATCCTGCTGTTCTCCAGTCCACAGACTCAGGCAAGCTAGATATTTTAGGCTTGTAAGTCTTGAAGACGTTGTGTCTGCCATGTTTGGCATTGAGTGTGGAGGCATTATGATGGTGGCTGTTCTGGACGCACATGTACAGGTCTGCATACTCCTTAGAGGTCTGTCACACAAAATGGAGGAAGCTTATGACATCAATACAGCTACAGATCTTTATAATATTGTCAAAATTGGTTTGAATGAGGTTAAACAATAGATAATTTGATTGGGAAGCTTTTTTAAATTTCACTGAATCCTCATAGCTCCAGTTGAATGTACTCTTGTTGTTCTTATATCTTATATTATGTACTGAACAGGGACTAACACCTGTTGCCACATAGGAAATGGATTAAAGTAAACAGGATGTGGCTTAAGGCAATATTTTCCCATATCACTTGTGTTCATAGTTATCATGCTGGGTTATCATGTCCCCCCAGGTTATACAAGTGTTTACTGCACAAGAAAAAGTTTCTATGGTATTCACACATGAGCAGTAGCTACATAATAAATGTATTATTCATTGGATACCGCAGGATATCACTCGTCTGATTGGCTGTATTTACTCTCGTGCCTGCTGCGCTCGTGTAAATACTAAGCTAACAGACTTGTGATATTCTCCTGTATCTAATTAATAATATATATTTTTAGCTTACTTTGTGAGGTTTGACAATTAAGCAATTAAGTGTGTTCATACATATTAATCATGAGCTTTATCGAAATTAACCCGCCTTAGAGCTCATAGCTAAATACCAATAGCAAGCTTTCACAATTCATAAATATCTCCAAAGTAATCATAATCACCTTTCCCTTAACATGCCACCATTCTCAATGCAAATAAATGTATGAACTTAAATGATAAACTTTTAGTGGATATTAGTTAGTCTTTAGTAAGTGTCTTCTTACCATATCCCCAAAGTGGTTCATCTTGAGCGAATATCCAAAGACGTGAGAGTATTTGTTGTGTTGATTGATAAACTCTTGATTACCCAGCCACACTAAATGCTTGCTAAGTTCTTCCTTGAGATTGCCGTAACTCTTGTCATGCTCACTCTTCCATAAATGCCACTCTTGGGGAAAGGTGAGGGATTCCAGTCCTCCTTTCATACCTTTACCCCATGCCTCATAGCATGACAAAATCCCCAGTATCCAAGCACAGTGTAACAGAGACTTCATTGTGAAACCTTATTTGAAAGAGAATGGAGAAAATATAGAAAAGTAAACGTAACAGAGTTAAGTAAGGAAACCAAAAGATGTAACACAAGGAATAAAAAAGGTTAATATTATAAATTTAATGATATCCTCCTATCTATTATTATTGTCACTTTACCTTGTCTTCTATATGAAACTCTCCAATAAGAAGCTTTAAAATCTCTTATATTTTGTCTTCTAACTCAGCCCAAACACCCTTCAGCCCAGTCTCTTTCTATTTCATGCACACACAATTTCAGTTTAGTATCTAGCACCAGGTCTAAATAGTACAGAATTCAAGCAGTCTCCAGAGAACCCTACTCTTTATTGCTGACAGAAGTCCCATTTGTCAGTGTACGTCAGTACAACTGGGCAAGGTCACATGTTGTGTGAGTATATCTCACATGTTTACCACCATGTAATTGTGAGGGGTGGCTGAGCAAGCTGACATGACTTGGTCTGCTTGTTAACACTCATTCTTCAACATAGACTCTTCTGCTTCCAGAAATTGCCTTATTGTCTCTGATTAGGTGCCCGAGGCCTTCTACATAATGCCCTATAAAAAGCTGGTGGGCACATACACGTGTGATTCATTCAAGAATTGTTATTTTTAAGTTTGTTTCATAGTCTGTTCATCTTTTCAGAACTTCAGAAGAGCTATGTGGAGGTCTTGTCCATTTGTCGTTGACTTTTTTTATATTTTGAGGCAGTGAGCTAAGAAGTCTCGGAACGTTTAACTGATACCATTTTTTTACTCCAACATGTTTTTCCATTTTATATTTACCATCTAACATTATATTCTTATAAAAGCCTAATTCTCTGTGCTACTAGCATTGACTATCATTCACAAGTATACATGAACTAATACTTCTGTTGTTCAGTATTACCTGCTGACTGAGTTATCTACAACATTTGAAGCAATAACTTTCTTAAAGGAGGAGTCATGATGGGACTACTACTATTTATAGTGACTGCATTGTTGCTCCGATTATATGCAAAACAGCACCTTTATCATGATGCACGAATTTCCTTACAAAATTCTATCTAATAATAATTATATAATTAGCGTTAATTCTTGGTAAAAATGTTTTGAATCTTATAATGCAATCATCCATTGTTGTTTGGAAATTTTAGTTGAAACCTCCAAAATAACACGAAATCCAAGCATTAATATTGCTTTTTTGTTTCAGAACCAAGATTATTATTCTAGAACCCTAACTTACACCACACACTTCCTTCTTACAAACTGAATTAACAACCTTACTTGGGTTGTATACATGTTTAATTCCTTCTTTGTGAAATTTCACGATTCATTGAAAATGCTGGAGAAGTATGCTATGGCAAACTAAATACTGTACCATATAATGCTATAACACTACAACTATGTTAATAATGCTGGGACAATTTATGAAGCTCAACTCCAGTCTAAAGTTGTATAACACAATAACCTATAGTATAGTTACGGTGTGATTATTAAAATGTATGTATTAATTACAAAAAAGTGTACATATGATTTGAATATGGAGTCTTCAAAATGGATTTTGCACTAAAGGCATGGAAGGAGCCTCGAGTATATTTAGGTCAAAATCTATGTAAACGTTTACATGCAGCTATTCCATGTGCTGATTCCCTTGTCCTTGTATATATTCTTATTGTTAATAGACATAGTTAGAAGATAGTTGGGTTGAGTGGGAAAGCTTGCAGCCCTCCATATTGAACTGGATTTGCCCCTGGGTGAAGGTACAATGACACAATGTTGTATGTGTTGAAGTAGAAATAGTTACAGCGAAGCAAGTGGATGAATGGAGCTGGGTATTAAGACATGTTCATAGGGTAATATGTAGCTTCAGCATTGTATTATTATTATTATTATTATTATTATTATTATATTATTATTATTATATTATTATTATTATTGTTGTTATTATTCTTATTCTTATTATTATTACTATATTAATTATTATTACAGAGAAAGTTCAAAGGAATACAATGTATTATAGCTACAATCATATTAACTGTTCCAAATAGTCCGATTGTTCCAGAAGGTGCTAACAGTGCTGTGATATTCCTGGTGCCTTCCATTCAAGTAAGTGTTTAATTCATTAATATTTAACTTACACTTAATTCAGCTTGTTTCTCCTCAGTGATATCAGCAAGTGACAGTTTGTTTCATCGCTGGACATCGTGTGAAACTGGAATGACAGTTGTACTTGTCATTTTGAAGAAAAACAAGGCCGACATAATGCTTAGCTTTTCAGGAAACAGATTCGAAGAATAATCAGTTGTGATGTCACTGTAACTGAATGAGTGTGAACATGGTCTCTAAAAAAAATTTTTCTTACGTAGAAGAATAGTCATCATCATCATCATAATAATAATAATCATCATCATCATACATCATCACCATCATCATCATCATCATCAAAGTGCAATAGAACCCTATTTTTATTTAATTGTAGGAATTCTGATGGCAGGACACAATATTCTATTTAACCACTTTTAGCTATAACAAAAATAATAATTAAATGCTTATCTGCTACACACTTATCTTGGGCTACAAGAGACTACAAAAACAATAACATTTTACACATAAAGTATACCCCAATCAAATCCTACTAGCTACTGGGAAAAGGTAAGAAATGGTTGACAAGATGTGATTTATAATAAGGACTGACAATTCAGTGTTTAGTATCCTGCTGCTCTACAGTTGACTGTGTGTGTGGCTACTCCAACCATTTTCAGCTGGGGGTGTGCCACCTTATGAGGTATATACACACCAATGTTCAAGGCACTCCAATTTTTTTCAATGCCCATGAAGTGCTAACTGCTGTTGTTATATACACTTGAGTACTCCCACAAAAAGAAAATGATCTTTTTTCATCCTTTTTTTTTTTTTAGCCACAAGCCAAGTTCAAGAAGTTCAGAGAGAAATTAGAATATTAGGCTGTTCGGACATGAAAGGACACATTTTACCAAATTCACCGCTATGCTTTAAGCTACTAACGGTTGGTAAGGAGTCTCGCTATGCAGCGGGACGAGACCCGCAGTGTCTCCGTAGAATACGCGCTAATGTTATCTGTTTCCCGGTGTCAAAAACCCATACGATAAAAATACTGGGATCCCTTCGTAAATATATGGACCCCTCACCCATTCGGAGAGAATTGGAGAAAAAGGAAAGGTTTAGAATAATGATATACAACAAAGTATCTATCCAAATAATTAATGTGAGCAGGACAAACAAGCGCTAAGAAGTATTTTAGCTAGAATGGAAGGAATTATGTGTTTGGTGGTAATGGTCAGTACTTAAAAGTAAGTAGCTATTCTATATTAAAATAATTCTATACAACTAGAAAATTTTCCCATTTAAAAGTTAGCCAAGAATAATCTTTATTTTCTTCCCCTACGAATCTTGCTCTGCAAACTGTCGCTGAAGCCCCGTCTAAAGTTGACTGAAACGGAGGATGATTCATTGAAGTATACCGTCTCGTCTTTGAAGGAGACATTATAGTTACTGCACTCTAAACCAAAAATTACTGCAGCAAATTGTTGAATATAAAACTTCTTTGTTGTAAAAAAGGGGCCATAATAAAAGATCTTTTGTAAATACCCCCAACCTCTTGGTCTGAAATGAATCAGTACGTTATTGGAAGATAACTACTGTATTTGATAATTTTATTAGCTAGTAGCTAGTAGTTAAATTAATGCTTTTCTGATTATAAAACGTAATCATAGCTAATTTTCTGAATTTAAACACACAGTTACCATTTATCTGTGTTGACGGGACTGGTACAAAGGTGAAATGTTGGCTAATAACAAATTTATCAATAATTATCAAGAATAATTAATGTATATAGTAAAAAAGATAGATTATAATATAACCAATAATGCATTCTGCTATCCTATGAGAATACCTCAAGCATACATGCCAGAAATTATAATCTTTGGCATGCATGCTCGAGTTATTCTTGTAGGATAGCGAAACAAAAATTATCACTGTACAATGCAATTAGTTTTAACAATGACTTGATGAATTTCAAAGAAAATAAAAATTAATTAGCTACCATCCTAACTTTTGAAGGAGCTTTAATGGGCCACTGTGTGTGGAGACACATTGCAGTACAATGGATTTAGTTCACTAGATATGTACAAATAGACACTAAGTCCCGTACGTAATAGGCACTTTTGTGAATTTGTCCGCATATTTTCAATGTATATGTCATAAGGGGGCCCCTATATTTACTAAAAAAAAGTCCCAAATTTACTGTAAATATGGGGATGGGAGTCCAAAGGGGTCCCCATATTTCCGTGACACTGGTATGAATCGCCACTTTGTATTCTGTTCACCTGCACATAACGTCTCATAGCTACTATAAGTATAACAGCCCGTTGGTGCAATTATTCGTCCAATTTTTAATAGAGGTCATTACATGTTTGTAATCAGAGAATACTCAAACCGTGTGAAAGTTAAAAACAACAACAACAACAAAATAAACAAACAATTTTTGCATTGCAAATGCTTTATTGTGAAATATTATGTCTGAATGCCAAATACAGGAATGTTAAGGTAAGCCCAGTCAAGTCTCACTTTCAAATTTTGAAGGTTGCTGCTTGACAAGCAGTTTATAGCAAATAGCAAGCTAGCTGGATTAATAAAGGGTTGTTCTAAAAAATATAGAAACAAGGAATTTTAAAACCTAGTGTTATTTGAAGGATGAGAATTCCAATTAAAAAAAAAAAAAATATATATATATATAAATTAAACAACAATAACAACATAAACATTTAAAAAAATGTAGAAAAAAATAGGATTTCTTGAAAAAGTTGAGTATCAAGAAAGACAAAAGTCAAACTAAGTTCCATGTGTTTGACAACTTTTAGAACTTTTGTCAATAACCGCTAAGACTGCACTTGCAATAGTCAAGGCTGCACTTACAATAGTCAAGGCTGCACTTACAATAGTCAAGGCTACACTTACAATAGTCAAGGCTGCATTTGCTCACATGATTATGACGTGACGCTAGGGGGCGTTGCCCATAAAAGCTGGTACCTACCTACCTGGAGTTGAAAGCTTCGCTTTTTCTCAACAAATAGCCCGAAATAAAAAAAGTTGCGCAATAAAAGGTCTTAAATCTTCGTCCTGAGTAAGTTCATACCTAAATCAATTGTTAATTGTCAGTAATCTCCAAAATCAGAGCGTGACAGACAAACAGACAAACAGACAAACAGACGGATTATTATAACCCTCTCGCGCATGCGCGATGAGGGTTATTTACTAACCACACCCCTTTGGAACGGTACTAAGTATATCGGTTTCTATGGCGGTTGAAATCTCAATATGTCCAAATACCTATTGTATCGTTTTAATACTGAGTTTTTACTACATGGCAAGTGGTTTAAACAGGGCAATTAATTGGACTACAGAAGGTTTGGCTGACTATGTAACGTATGTGCTACCTAACCAGTCATGATGACTGACTCCGTAATAATTTTTAAATAGCTCTATTTTGTATAAAAGCTTTACAGATTGGAATAAATATACGAAATGTGTGGGTTCATTGAGTTACTGTAAGCAATGAAATAATACTGATTTTTCATTATTTCTTTTATTGTTTAAATAGGCATCCCTTACTTGTGGACATACATGACAAAGTGTTTTTTTCATGTCCTCTTACTGAAAATACACAAATCCTTGTTGTAGTAAGTCACAGTGGTAGGTCCAACACAATTTTCATTAATATCTTTATTTACTAATTAGCTAGTTCTACAATTTCCAGTCATTATTAGACACCCCCACACATAAAAGTAACAACATTATGATTGTTTCTTGTTGACTGCACTTTATTAACTGTAATAGAAGGACTGCAGAAGGTGGTGTTTGCAATAGTGCAATATTTATTTAAAATATTTCAAACCAAATTGTGATTCCACAAAAACATATAGCTATAATTAAATAATTTATGGCTTCAATAATATTTTAAAATTAAGTTTCACTTAAATTACAGTGCTGCAACGAAAATTGCAACAAATATGATAATAATGTAGCTTTAGCTATATGGCATATGTAACCTATGCATTTTATGTAAAAGTAGTTACATGTGTTTTATTACATGTAGCTACATTTCATTATTATTTTAAACAAGAAAAAAATGGATGTCGTATTATTTAGCAATTCAGAGAGCAGTTTGAGAGATGTCAGTGTAACACAGCACCATACACTTGTAGGGGACATTCGAATATGATTGTTGGTACCTGTCTTAAAGGATTAGATGGAATTTGGAATGTAAGAAATTTTCCTGGTACAATTCTTAGCAACATACGCTATGGCAATGAATACTATTTAATAGGTGAGCTCATGAGCCTAATTATAACTAGCATATTTATTTATGAAATCATATTTTGTTTATAAGAAAATTTACAATAAGCTAGCAACACTTAAAAAATACCAATTATATGCCAAAAAGATTGATCGTTTCAGCAAATTCTTATCATATTTTGTTAAGTTTTAGGGAGATGAATTTTTGATGGTGTTATATACCAACTTGTACAATATATTGCAAATAGTTTGGATGGTAATTAGACCTTGTATGTATACTGTGTCAATAAAAAGAAAATTTCATTTTTCCCTCATGAGCAATTGTAAATTATTTTATTTCATAATTTTCAAACACACACACAGAAAATTCTACAGATTGTACCAGTACAGGACGTAGACTTGTTGTGAGTGTAGTACGAGGTAAGTACGAGTTACAAGTCTTTTTTCCCTCCTGTTATTTAACTTACTTTATGGTAGAGTGAGTCAGTGGTACATTGGTATGACAACTTATTATGCAAGAACTATGCTGGAGTATTATTTTCTGATTTCAGCAAGATTACAGTGTAAGGCTATAAGAGGTTCATGAAGGGGATTTTTTTTTGTGCTAATTCATGTTGGGATTATTTTTAATATGTTGCTTTAAAACAAAATTGGGAGTTTTGTGATTAGTATGATTAGACAGGTTTTGTATGCTGTTTAGAACAAAAGGATAGGCATAGAACTCTTATGGTAAATTTTATCAAAAGCTTGGATATGCACATACATGATTCAGGAAAAGAGTATTGTATTTTGATGGACAAATAATTGGTGAGGTTTATATGTATGTGTGGACATACGTATGTCATTTTGTACTTTGACCTTCCCGTATTTTTGTGTTAACACGATGTTCGACCCCGTTCCAAACTTCATTAGTGGCGGTTTTAAGTTAATATGCTATTTGTTCAGTTATAAGCCCTACACAACAGTATTTACTTGAAAATTCTTTTATTGCATATAAATTATAGATTTAAAATTTTTTAAATTGGTTGCCATGGTAACGAAATAATCTCATAACGGTTCAACAATATTAGAGAAACAGTAACAAAAATCACCAATGCAGTTTCTAAACTAATTTAAATGGTGTCAAACTTTATATTAATACTTGTGAAGGGTGTCACATCTTTCAAAACATGTTCCATGGCACATTATATGTATTTCACATTTTCGACAGTAATTTTTGGTTTTGCGTCTTTTCTTGATTTGGAGTATAGACCGATCTTCTTATAGCCACATACTATACATCATTCCTTTTTTCATGATAGTATGGAAAATGCTTTCCCTTCAAGCGATCAAATCCACCATGAGCAGGTTGTGGTGATGTGACTGGCAGCTGGGAGGGAATTGAGGTAGATATGCTGCCACCACTGCTGTGCAACTAGCTAGTTAGCAAATCACACAACAGAATTCCTTCTAAAGTAAAGAGTTCAAATTCTTTAGCTTCAGCAAGAACCTCAAAATCATGAGTGAAGTGATAGTGATACATGTGTTCAATCTGAGCATGCTCAGTGAAGGTGTGTGCAATGAGTCAGCATGATTCAGCATACATACTGGTAAAGGATGAAACAGAACAATAAACATAGTTATACTAGTGGTGCGCTCGAATAGCGCAATGCATGGCGAGCGAACAGACTCTTTTTACAGAAAAATAGGACAGAAATTACATCTAACTGTAGTGCACAGTGTAACCCTTTCCATCATCAGAGAATCTAAAGTCTCTGATCCCAGACTAAACTAACAGAATTACCTGAATAAACTTCGAAAGCAGTGGCAAAGAAGCGCAGCTTGACAAAGACTTCACAATTGTTTCAAGAAGAGAGTAGCTATAAACTTTTTGGTTGAAACAACGTTGCGTAAGGCAATGCAGCAGGATTCTCTGCGCTAGTTAATTGAAAAATACTGGAACCGTGGACGCTTTACCTAACTTACATAATTAGAAGCGCGGGCGAAAATTTTTGACGTACGTATACATACCTACATATATATATCTGAAATCTCAATTGAACACGACTGATAGTCAGCTTCGCTTGCTTCGCTCGCTCGCTGAATTATATTGAGTAAGGTAAGGTTCAGTCTTCCTCTTGCATTGTGTGGTGGGCGTGTCCATAATAGTGGGTAGGGTCACCACACCTCCCCCCTCTTTGTGAAGGTGGCTCTCCATCACTTGGTAGAGTTTGGGGCTGCTGCTGATGTAGCTGCTGCTGTTGCGGCCATCCTTGCCTGGATAATGCATCCGCCAGCAGATTCCGCTTTCCAGGGAGATAAATGATTGTGACATCAAATAGAGACAGTCTCTCCTTCCATCTGTGCAGTTTGTTTGAATTCGGTGTCTTGTCCAGTATGTGGGTGAGAGCAATATGGTCTGTGTATGCAACAAATTCTCTGCCACTCAAACATCATCTATATAAGGCAATGCATACTGTTCACATCCGGCCAACACTCTCTGCATCAATAATTGAAACGTGGCTGGTGCGTTCCGTAACCCGAAAGGCATAACTCGAAACTGAAACTTCCCGTGTGCACAGCAAAATGCAGTGTATTGCTTCGATTCCTGTTCCATCGGAACCTGATAGAATCCTTTTAGTAGGTCTAATTTGGACAAAATTGTTGAACTGCCTAACTTGGCTATGATAGATTCAATTGTCGGCATTAAAAAGGGTTCCGGAATAGTGACAGTGTTAAGCCTCCTGAAATCACACACAATACGTATGCCGCCATCCTTTTTCTTGATGGGTATTGGTGGACTTGACCACAAAGAATGAGATATTTCAATAATACCAAGCTCAAGTAACGTGTCAATCTCTTGTTTGAAAGCCTCCCTGTGTGCTAGTGGTACGGTATATGAAGGTGTCCATAGAGGTGTGGTACATGACAACTTAATTGAATGAGTAATTGCTTTCGTGATACCTGGTTTGTCTGTGAACACTGATGGAAATTTACTCAATGTGCTATCTAGCTGCAATTGCTGCTGAGGTGACAATGAAATTGGTTGTGGTTTGCTATTTGTTGGTTCACAAATGTCTGCTTTTGTTTCATCCACAATGACAACTCTGAATATTTCCTTATTGGGTGCTTTCTTTAATTGGGATAGATGTATCACTTTTGGTTTTGCTTTGCTTTGCCCTGCTGGGATAATTTTACAATTTACTGGTGGTAACAGAGCTACAATTGTGAATGGACCTTCCCAAGATGATTCAAGGCATTTATTAAGTCCCGGTGCTCGCTTTAACACAGTATCACCCTTCTTGAAATTAGAAATGGCATTTGATTCAAGTGCTAGCCTGTGCTTGCTGAGTTTTGATTTGAGTGCCTCCTTCACAATTGATGATTGTGCAGCTGTGTGTTTGTCAACATCTGCAATGAATTGTGGAACATTGACTGTTGAGCATGTGTCACCTGTCCATAATTGCTTCAACGTGTGCAAAATAAAAGTGGTAGGCTTTGCAAATGTTAATTCAAAGGGTGTATGACCAGTTCTAGAATGTGGAGTGTTTCTAGCAAAATATAACACCAAATCTAGTGCTGTGGGCCAGTCTTGCTGCTGATTGTCCAATGATTTCCTTAACATAGCCTTTAATGTTGCATGAAACCGTTCTAAAGTTCCGTTGGACTGTGGCCTGTATGGACTTGTGGTGATTCTGGCAATATTCAGCTTTTGATATAGCAATGATAGTGTTGTTGAGAGGAAATTTGCACCCTGATCAGACTGTATTGCAAGTGGTGATCCGAAACAAGAAATTATTGATAGCAATGCTTGTGCTGTTTCTGCAGCCGTGTACGTGCGCATAGGAATTGCTATAGGGAATGATGTTGCCAAATCAATACATGTTAGTATGTACCGGTAATGTCTCTTGGTGGTGGGCAGTGGTCCTACCACGTCAATGGCAAGCTTCTCGAAACGTTCAGTAATAACCTGTGGCTCACACAATGGTAATTTTGTGCCTCCACCTCTGTTATTAAGCTTGCAAGTGTTGCATGCATCAATGTAGTTAGTAATGTCTTTCTTCAAGCTGGGCCACGTAAAGTGTTTGTTAATTAGTGCTCTGGTGGCGCCAATGCCACCATGTCCCAAACCGTCGTGTGCTGCAATTAGTACACTACGTCTCAGTGGTGCAGGTACCAGTAGAGCGTGACTGTGGTGATTGAGAGTTGAGGTGATACTCATGAGGATATTGTTAGCTATGAAATATGCTTTGTCACCTTTTGACGCCTGTTCCCATAATGGCTTCAATGAAATGTCTTCCTTTTGCAACTGAATAAATTTGTCATGTGTGATGCCGTCAAATGAGAAGTTAGGCAATGAAACATACAACTGTGAGGATGATGTGTCAATGACATGTGATGCTGGTGATGTGGTATGTGTTACAACCGAATCAGTGTCTGAGTGAACAACTTTATTCTGTGTGACTGAGTGCTCCACCTCTTCCTGTATGTCAGGAAGTGACTCTAATGGCAATGGGTTAGCACCTTCCGAAGCGTGCAGTGCTTGAGTAATTCTATCTGCAGCTGTATCCTGTGCTGCCATAGACCGGGTAATTGAAAATACAGTGGTTGGTTTGGTTTTGATGTCATTAAGCAACTCAAGCAATTTGTCTGTGCCCAAGTCCGTACCGAGCAACACAGTCTTTGGTGGAAGTGACATTTCTACGGCCACTCTGCAAGTGCCATTGAGACCTGTCATTGCAACTGAAACATCATGAACTTGTACCATGCTGGGTGTTTGTGAAATTCCACAAATAGTTTCTATGCCAACTGGGTGAGAGTCGTGTGCAATAAAGTCTTGTGAAACCACAGACCGTTTGGCTCCGGAATCTAATATTATAGCAGTGGCAATGTTGTTCACCATGCCTTGTGTTACGAAAGCTTCTGGCTCATTGAACTTGTTGAGAATGTGATCACTTTTCGTGAGAGTGGGTGTGTCAGATTCCGTGACAGTGGGTGTGTCCCCTACAATGTCAACCATATGTATTGGCCTGCTGTGGCTGCCATTATTGGCACTTTGCTGCCTATGAACATTTGTGATGTTTTGAGTAGGCTGCTGTGGCTGTGGCTGATTGGTTGCATTGTGCTGTACAGGTGGATTCTGACAAGTGTTGGCGTAATGGCCTTGTTGTTTGCACCTGTGACATGTAACATGTGAGGGATCAGGATACTGCCTTCCGGGTGGCTGTAACGTTGGTTGGTTGAGCAACGGAGCTCTGTACTGTTGAGTGTGGCTAGGTGTTGCCTGCCTTGCTTGACTGTGATCATAATTGTATCTGCCCCTGTATGACTGATTGTGATAGTTGCTACCCTGGTCCTGGTGTGAATGGTTGCCATGATAATTGTTACTGTGATGTGATTGATTGCCATGATAATTGTTACCGTGATGTGATTGATTGCCATAATAATTGTTACCGTGATGTGGTGGCTGTGGCCTAGTGTGTTGATACGAGTGATTCCATGACTGAGTGTTTGGCTTTGGACACAATGCTGTGCAATCTTGCAGGAATGTAGTGATAGTTGGGTGTACGGTTTTAAAAACGGTGTCCCTGATGTCGTTGGGCAATCCAGCTGCAACACTGGTTGCTGCAAATATTTTGGCAATATTGTCAATGGCTGCTTCAGAGAGATTGTCCAAGAATGGCATACCATTCAACATGACTGAGAATTGGTACGTCCACATGTTAAACCATTGTGTCACAGATTTGCTGCCTCCTGGTCTATACTTCAATGGGAATGAATTGAGACAATCATTTACTGTGTATCCGCCAACTGCAAGCAATATTTCCCTCATCTGGGTATATGATTGGCACCCTTCAATATTGTTGTAGTAAGCTTCTTTAAATTGACCTGTCAACACGGCTGGCAATGCTCTCAAGTGTTCATTCTGTGGGATGTTGTTCACCTTCAGGCTGTACTGAAACCTGTTAAGTACTGCAAATATGTCTTCCCCTTCTTGCATGATACCAATCTGTTTAGCAATGATGTCATATCTTTGATGACTAGGTTGTGGATATGTTGTGGGTGTGACTACGGGAGTGACAGTTGGGGTGTGTGATTTGGCCATGAATTCCGCCAACAAAAGTAGTTGCGGGTCTACATTACATGCCTTGGCTTTTTCAGTAATTGCTTTAATATTTTCAAGTTGTGCTATATCTGATTGGTTGGATGAGGCACCTGTGTTGTCGGGTTTGTGTGTGACTTCTTCCTGTAGTGATTCATAAGTTTGGTCATTTTGCAGGTCAAGATTCTCAAGTTCCATGAGTGTGGTGTCTGATGGCCTTGACAATGATGATTTATATGTGAGTGTGGTTGATGATTCTGAATTGCTGTCGGATGATGGTGACACACTGAAATTTGCAGAAGGGTTATCAGAAAATACCATTCTCAATGGATGGTTTCGAGTGTGTCTGAGATGTGGCCTTCCCTCATATGCCATGATTAATTAAATACCAAATGAATTTTATTGGATGTAGGTGTTAATTGCCAATTAGCTTGTAATCGAGTGTAGGTGAGAACTACTAATTGGATTGTGATTGAATACAGGATATGGCTGCCAATTGTGACCGAATGTAGGTTGTCATTACCAATAGTGACTGACTGTCCCAATGATTACACACGAGTGAGTGGTGTGTGCACAAACTATCAAACAAACACATACAAACTCAACTGATGCTGGTTGTGTCAATTGTGTAGCCACCACCGGAAATGGGAGGGGATGTAGCTGCTATAAGATGAGAAGCTGCTTTTAACTGCTCCAGGAAATGAAACAGGATGTAGAATTGGTTGCGGTAAGTAGTAGCTGTAGTAGGCGTAGGGAATTCGTCTCCTCAGATCCACTTGTAGACAGAGTTTCCAATTCTGTCTTGTGAACCACCGCTGGTCACCAGGTATGGTGATGTGACTGGCAGCTGGGAGGGAATTGAGGTAGATATGCTGCCACCACTGCTGTGCAACTAGCTAGTTAGCAAATCACACAACAGAATTCCTTCTAAAGTAAAGAGTTCAAATTCTTTAGCTTCAGCAAGAACCTCAAAATCATGAGTGAAGTGATAATGATACATGTGTTCAGTCTGAGCATGCTCAGTGAAGGTGTGTGCAATGAGTCAGCATGATTCAGCATACATACTGGTAAAGGATGAAACAGAACAATAAACATAGTTATATTATAATGAGTAAGGTAAGGTTCAGTCTTCCTCTTGCATTGTGTGGTGGGCGTGTCCATAATAGTGGGTAGGGTCACCACACAGGTGACCGACAACCTTGCCCAAGTCATGCTGATGAAATTGGTGCTGTGAGAATATAGGCAAGCTCCATTCAAAAATGTTTCTGAGTATATCTTTTTTTGACCTGGATTGATGAGAAACTTAAAGAGAACATATGCATTGAGAATTGAATGGTCAAATATGCGCCAAAAAATTCTTTTATACCATTTGAGTGATTTTCGTCTGCAGGCAAAATACACCATGAGTTGATCAGTTTTGTCAACACCTGCCATGTTCTCATTATAATCACAGATAATTATTGGCTTCTTCACAATCTCATGAGCTCCAGATTTACTCATTCTTTGAACCTGCTCTACATCGTCTCGGTACTTGGTTGATAGAAATAAAACTTCACGTTTATCAAACCATTTTCCACAAGTAAGAGAAACACGGTGACAAAATGTTGATTCTCCTTCGTCAACTATCATTTTCAAAGGTTCAGGTTGATGAGCTTTTGTTCATACCCAAATATGTCAAAATGTTGTCAACTGTAAAAGTTAAATTATGGCCATTTTGTGCAGCATACACATTTATTTCTGCAACTATTATGTCAATCGGCTAATCTGTAAAAATTAGCTTCTGTAAAAATTAGCTTCAGAAATTAGAGGGAGTTTTACAATCATAACAAAGAGGTGTAGGTCCACTTTCTTTATCAAAAGGAGGAGGATCAGACAGAGGTGAGTCGTCATTATAAACATCAGCCCATTTCCACTACTCTTCCCATTCTGTTACCCCCTGCTACATCCCTGACCTGTGCCTCTACCTCTTCTTCCCCTACTCCCACTATGTCACCCTCTTCCACCACACCCCCGACCTCTTCCTCCATTACCATCCGACCTCTTCCTCCACGACCCTTACCTTTTCCAATTCCGTTACTTCTCCCACTTTCTGGATCGTTATCACTTTCTTGACCCTTTCCACTTTCTAAATCTCTTCCAGAACCTTGACCTCTACGAAATTTTTGTGATTCAACATACTCTACACCGCTGTCATTACCAAGTGATTCACTATCCTTTAGATACCTCACTGTCAGATGATATCTCAACTACTTGAGATATTTCTTTAGTAGAGGATGTTCCACACTTTTCTGATACTTCAGTTATTGTGTGCTTGAAGCTAAATATTGTCTCTATCCCTGAAATATCAGAATCTAGCAGTCTTGCAGGTGTGGCTCATCAAGTGTTATTTCATGAAATGCAGCAGTAATAGCATTCAGACCTGATTCACAGAAGTACTCATTAGGCACCCGTCTTGCAGAGCCATCCTCTAAAATATCGTCTTGCTCTTCAGTTACCATCATCACTATCTGCATCTACTTTCATGGACCTATCAACGAGATTCTGCTCATCATCGGAGTTTGTTATGAAGTCAGCTACTTGGCTATCACTATATTTATTTGTACATGCCATAATGCCAAAAAACTTGAGTAAGCACTATACTTGTAATGACTCAAAATAATGCACATTTTACCAGCTATACAATGATGTCATAAAATGTCAATTTCAGTGAGTAATTATTAGTATATGAGCAGTTAAGGAGAGGAAGTTATTATGGGGTACATGTGACCCCCCTCGCCAGGGAAGGGTTAGATAAGGAAAAGGAGCTTTTTTGATAAAACAACAACAACATCCAATGTATAATAACAAAATTTATTAATCTCTTTGTGCAATATGGGGATGGAATTTCATTCGCATACTTGTATTTTCATTTGCCTTAGGCTGGTGAAAATACTTACACATGCTCATGAAATATCTCCCAGTATTGTAAGCTAAATATTACATACTTATGTATTGTATTATATCTATGCATCATATGATATAATATTTTTAATAATGCTTGTGACTGGTAATGATATATACTTAGTTTCTGTCGAGAGTATGTAAAATATTGATACAATTATTTCATGTTTTAATTTATTACTAAAATTGTAGGAGTAGTTGAATTTTCTGATGATTTGAGAACACGAGGATATCAGATTACAGTAATGGAAAATGTATCTAGAATTGAGACTTGCTTACAATTAAGAATGTATTCATTGTTGTTACCAAGCGAACAATATTTTGTCAGAATCAGGGGAAACCCTGGCACAGCAAAAGGTATGTGTGTGCCTTCATACACTAATTCTTATCTAAAAAATAATAATTCATGAGCTAGTTTTCAGTTCAATAAAGTGTATTTTATATTAGCATTATTAGTAAGCTATTTCTTATTTACTTCTTGGTGCTAGCAAAGCAAATACACATAAAGATAGCTTTCTAGATATTCTGTAACTGGAAAGGAAACAGTAAAAGTAACCAGGCTTAACCATTAATTTTACTGCAGTAGATGTGTCGTTTGCATGTATAAGACTTATATTATGCAGTGTTGTTGTTTTTCTTAGTGATAATAGCTGTATTATTTTTCAATCAAATCAATTTGTAAAGTTTTCAACACTTACAAATTCATTCACTAACATACTAATGGTTTATGTATTTTTTTAATTCAGTAATTTATTGAGGAATCAAGCAACTGCTTGCATTCTAAAACTATTTAACACAGCATGAATGGCTATATCACAAAAATAACTGTATTGGTCAGAGAATTAGCCTAGTTTTATAATTTCTATAGCGCCTATAAATTTCATTTCTGGGCCCTATGATATTTCATTTTCAAGTTCTAGACTTTCAAGGTGTGTCATTTGGATAATTCACGATGATGAGATTGTCACTGAATACTCTTCTCCATTGCAATTTAAAATTGCTCTCCAGAAATTAAATCAGGAGATTGGTGTTGATAGACATGGAGTCATAGTTAACTTAATTAACATAAACTGTAAGTTAAGACCTCAACAATTACATAAGTTAATTTTCTTAGTTAGAAGTAATAATTTAAATGCATTTTCATTTCTCATTTTAGATATAACTGTAAGGTTTTCTACACCTGGCATAAAGAATGTTCTAGAAGGTAGCAGTTTTGAAATCTGTCTGGACTTGTTGGATGGATTTGCTTTAAGAGAGGGCTTGACTGTGCGAGTGAGACAGAGGCTGTCTTTAAACAGTATGTTAAATGTTTGAGTATATTATTACGATTTAAAGTATAATTTATAAAATGTTGAAATATGTATTTAAGTAAATATGCATAGCTAATTGGACCATGATACAGAAAGAATAGTATCAAGCTATTGTAACTTGGTTTAGTAGACAATTTCTAGCAAACCGAAACACCATGAGACCTAAATATGGTGCAAAATCTGGAATGCAAGCATGAATAGGTCAATATTAGTCAATTGTATACATTAGTGAATTGAAAGAAACAGTATTTGAGTGCTTTAGTGAAAAGTTGGATTTTATATTTACTAAGGATTATTCCAATATTTATAGGATTTTCAATAGTTTTTGGAGTGAATTTATGACATAAAAAACTAATTAAAGCAAAAGAAGAAGATATTTTGTATGCAAATTAGAGTTTATGAGATGTCTAAAGTAGGTTACATTATGCAGAGGGGGATGTCTGTATGGGATTTACACTATCAAGGTTTGAGAACCTGCTGATATGTAACTACGCAGATTCTTTTACTTTTGGCTAAGGGCTGATACTGGTTATAAAATGTATAACATTCCTCCAAGGCTATAGCTAGGTATTAAAAAGTTTATCTAGTGCTAATTACAATCAAAACATAATAACTTATCTATGCATATATCCATATCCATAGATATATATAATCTATTATCTACCATGGTTCATCCAAACTATTCAATAAGTTTTCTCAATTTGAAGTCATTAAATTTTATACGCACCTCCTTTTTTTCCCCCAAGACCTGGAATTGTGATTAGTTGTGCAGCACTTTAAGGCTATTACTAAAAATATTTGTTGCCTCTATAGCCTAAAACCTTGGTACAAGTAGGTTATACCGCTTGGTTCAGTCTATACTTAGCACGAATTGTATTCAGTAGGCCAATACAAGACACCTAATTGCCATACATGCGTGCCATCAAACTACTTTGACGTTATTCTATTGTGAGTGTAAATACACTTTGACTTCAAAGTGCAGCTAGAGAAGCCACTTGGGAGTTTAAGAAAACTAGAAATGATCAGCTATGAAATTCACGTCTTTTGAATTTGAGGTAAGTTGATATGTTCAATCTCATAGTAGATCTCTCTTCTTTGGCTAATTTCATATAGATAACTACGAATGTGTTCAATTTGAGACTAATGCAAATCCTTTTTTTAAGCTAGCTCGTTCACCAATTGAAATTCATCATAAATTAATATTGCATGAGACCCTGTGATATTATCAATCAATTCTTCATTTTGTTAAGTAGCTAGTACTTATTACACGAGTCAGAGTGTGATATAGCCAGAGTGTGATATGGTGAAATATTTCATGAGCATGGGCTAATTAATATATTATCAAGAGCCAGAGGCATGTGAAAATAAGCCTGAGAGTGAAATGTCTAGCCACATCACTCTGACTAGTGTAATAAGTGGTTTATTCCATGCTATATATCCTTACTGAAGTAGTTTGTACTAGGGTTGGTAACTCCTGGTGTAAAATTGGCCGTAGAACTCTCTAATTATTGCTTGATTTATTTTTTCATTGTTTTTTATTCCTTAGGTTCTGGTTACATTCAACCATCCTCTGCTAAATTTCAATTCTCAAGCTTAATGTCAAGGAATTGTCTCACATTTTTAAGTTTAAGGGATTCTATTTATAGTGACATCCAATCATTTACCTTGACCCTATTTGAAGACAATGTTCCGACTAAATTTGTAGAGAAAACTAAGCAAATTGACTTGTTCGAAGCTGAAGGTATGGAAAGGAAGTAATCATGCTTATTAATTAGATCACTGAAATTAATAAATATTGTGTGTATTACAGCCATCATTACTTTTGTCTAACTGAAATCTTAGGATATTATTTAGTTACTATCAAGTACTCCACCTCTCTGTGGCACTTGATGTACTGAGAATGTAGTGGCAAAGATATATTTATCCATGGCTTCCTTCTCCTGATCTCTTTCTTCCTGAATCATCTCAGGTTTTCTTATTCCTCTCACCTCATGAACTCCCTTCTCCTCCTTTGTCTATCTCTCCTGCTTCTCAGTATCTCTGTCCTTTCTGTGTATTGTCTTTCACTTCTTCATTGAAGTAGTTGTCTTTATTCACCTACTTTTTTCTTGACCCAATTGGGTTCTCCGGCTTCTACCCACGATTTGTGGCGGATTGTGGTTTGCTACTGAAAGTGAACACTCATTCCAAAGTGAGTCCAACCGATAAATTATTCATGGATCAGACATCCTAGGTCGGGTAATGGACAGGGGAAGACCTGGGGAAAAAAGAAGAAGCTAAAACAGCATGTTAATATAATAAGGCACTCCAGGATTCACTAAAGTGGACGAATCAATGGTAAGTATGCGTTATGCAAGGTGGATAAATCGGGGGTTCAAATCCGACTCAGTACCTTATTTCTCTCTCTATTTTCCCCCCTTTCTTTCCCATTCAAGTACTGACAATCCTTTACCAACTCTGCTCAGCTCATGAATAATTCATGAACGCACACTGTCGACATTACTAACACACAAACTTGTTATTATAGATAATTGTAAAAAACATTCTTTAAACATAATACAAATACCTTGTGAGGTTGAAAAATTTGAATCCTATCTGACACTACAAATTCAGTATGGGAAGTAACTCTTTAATATAGCTGAGAGATTTTAATATTTCACATTAGTTGCACATTTTTCCATTTTATAAATTAATAAATCATTCAAATGTATTTTTATGCTATGAAAATATTATATGGATCACATCTAAATCATTCAAATGTATTTTTATGCTATGAAAATATTATATGGATCACATCTAAACTCATTGAATAGGCTAGCCACCAGGTGATGAGTGCAACAAAGAGGTTGAAGTATTCCTATGATGCACAAATTGAAACTATAGATCCACATAATCAAACTTGATAACTGTCAAGGCAATTCACCACAAATAAAAGTGGGAAAATGCCGTAAATGCGTAGGAAAAAATACTAGGTGCTATTATCATGAATATGTAAGATAAGAGCCAAAACTACAATGCTTTTGTGGTTTTATTGTATTTGTAAAGTAACTATATTCATCCATTTATATTTAGAAATTTATCTAAGAATTAGAGCTCCAATCATACGTATAATACCGGAACAAGCAAGGCCATTTTTTAGCAAGGAACAATTATGTGTTACTTTGAACTCAAGCATAGGGCGACATATAGATCTATTAGTGGGAGTGTCTGCTAGTAGTCAATCTAGCACAGGTGAGTTCAAGTTACTTTATTAATATGCTTCGTTTAATACGTACTGAAATTATAGAAAATGTAGATTTTAGAATCGATACATCTCCATTGATAATTCCCTATACATCAGAATCAGGAGACAATTTCTGTCGCAATATCCTTATTTATGGAGACAATCATTTTGAGGGAAATGAAAATTTAACGGTAACTTTTACACCTTTGACCAGAGGAGCAGTGTTTGCGGGAACTTCAGAGTATGTCTTAGTCATTATAGATGACGGAGACAGTAAGTAAAAATTTCATAAAAAATAATGCCAATTGAGTGTAATGGCTAATATTTTAGTAGAGCTTTAATGGTAATTATTGTGCAAAGAAATCAGTCTTATGTAAGAAAACAAACTATCAGTTGTTGGATAATTTGTTGTCAGTCAGAATATATCGTAGCGTAACATATTTTTAAATACTGTTCTTTCTGCTTCATATAACTCCTTTTATGGTTGAAACATTTTCAGTTAAACTCCTGATAAGGCTGTTCAACTTGCACCATGTTTACTCTGCTATTCTTGTACTTAGCTATTTGTACTTTTATAGAATATAAATTTATTAACCCTCAGCATGCATGAGAGAGAGGGTTATACTAATTTGTCATTCATTCTGTCTGTCTGTCACTTGGATATGAAGATCACGGACATTTATGCCTCGAGAGAAATAATATTGCACATGTGCCCTAGAGTTTTGACACTAGTCAATGACCACTCATAATTAATTAGTGGTGTAATTGTATACCGAGAATTAGTAGTATTTAAAACTATACAATTATGATATGTACATAGTAGTTGTTGTACATTAACATTATTAAAAGCTATTTGATTCTTTTTACAGTCAATAAGCAATACTATAAATTTATTTAGCTACTAGCTATTTAGCACTGTGCTATCTTTATTATTCAGTCAATTAAGTGGAAACTTAGCAATATTTTATTAATCTTTCTAGGCAACCTCTGCAGGCATTTAGAACCAATTGATAATGGATTTCTTCGGCAATTTTTTAACCTAAACTCCATGGCAACTTACAGTTGCAGGACTGGGTATGAATTAATTCCTAAAGGAAAAAATACTAGAACTTGTACTATGAATGGTTGGACTGGGCATGCTCCAATATGTGGTAAGTAGCTTATATATTTTTGAGGAGTTTCCATGTAAAATTGTTTTGTGTACATAGCTATGCTCAAGGTGGTATTGCATTTTCAACAGATTACATTATCAGACATAATATACAAAAACTTTGATTATGTGATGTTTTGCTAACAACAACTTGCATTGTTATGAATAATTGTGTATAATAGTAAAGCTATTAACATATTTTTCAGTGTGCACAAGTTCTTTTCAGAGGTTTTTACATAAGCATCTATACTATCCAACTTTTAATCCATTTTGGATTTTTTGTAAAAAAAAAAAGAAGAAAAAAGAATATAAACCTCAGGTTTTTTATACCAATTATCGTAATTGCATTTAGTTATCAATTTTTTTCTTCCAGTTATCAGATGTCCTCGTCTTCTATTTCCTGAGTTTGGACTTATTCAAAATACCATTCATGATAACTTAAGTGATTTGTATTTGGAAGGTGACCGTGTTGGTTATGAGTGTAATCTAGGCTATACACTGAAAGGCTCTTTCATTAGAATATGCCTGAGTAATGGAAGTTGGTCAGATAGTGAGCCTCGTTGTATTGGTATGTAAACTTTTCTAGCTGGTGCCCAGTTATATCAAAATGGTATGAAAAGTAGCTGGTGACATTAATGATTTGAGATGATCTGATACCTGCTAGCTGTTCTATTGTTAAGATTACGTAGAAGTTGTACTTTTAAATTTATAAAAATTGATAGATATTTATATATTCATTATTGAAATCTGTAAAAAATTAGAGGGGTAGTGAAACTATGGATAAAGTATAAAATTTTCTGAGTGTTTGAAACTTGTTTTTGTATATATAAAGAGAGTTAATCGTTTTATATTAACACACACAATAATAATTCTATTCTAGATATCTTAATAGCATTTTAGGTTCATGATCTTGAGATTCTTGGAATATCTCAGTATTATCTCCCGCCATACTGACTCATTACTCTCTGTCAGTTAGTCCATCTGGAATTGATGCAATAACTATGTACTGTGAGATAGCTTACATAGAATAAACCTCGTATTACACTGTCAGAGTCAGAGCTTGATATTGCAAGATACTTCACTATCAGGCTATATTTTCACTCACCTGCCTCATCATGAAAATAAAATTACTTGCATGTGAAATACTTTACCAAATCCGACTTAACTCAATGAATATAATATTGTCTTGTCACGATTATACTTCACTTAGAAGTGTCAGTAAACATTGTGAATAAAAAATGAATGCATAATTGGATATACGATATTTTAGTAACCAATTAAGTATGTATTTAATGCTATGGGTGTAATATAGTGAGGGACTGTGGACCACTGCACAGTCCTAAACATGGGCTAGTAATGTACTCCGGTACCACTCCAGAATCCATTGCGAAATATGTTTGTGACTCAACGCATACTTTGATGGGAAATTCCACTAATATATGTCAGTACAATGGACGGTGGCTTTTGAGACAGCCACCATTATGTGGTAAGACGTATTATTGAACATTAAGTATTGCATAGTTGATGCTTCTTTACTTAATCCTCTTTCCTATCGCGAGTTAAAAATGTGATCATACATCATTACTTGATTGACTTTTGATAATGTTTTTGAACATAATATTGGTGACGGGTATATCATTTTCAGAAAATTGAGTAGATTTCAAAATTTCTAGAAAAATTTCAAATATGAAGGTGCTAATGAGTATAATGCTTCATCTATTGCTTTTATTGTGAAGACTGAGCTCTTTTCTGCTGTTGATATTTCTGAACAATCAGGAGTAAGAGTTTCGTTATTATTTGTAAATAGTTGTGCATCTCTACCTGTGAGAGTGGGGGATTCAAATTGTGGTGACTGCTGATGAAAAGTCAAAATATGCTTAGAATTTTAAGTATTGATGAAAGTATGTGAAAGAGTCATTGTAATCATTTTGGTTTGATGAAAAGATGTTGGTGTTGACAAACCGAGATTTGTTGACCTTTTCTGTTCTTTTTTGCTTGTGGTAAAGCATAAGTAGTTTAATAAATCTAAATCCTACTGGGTGCAAACTTCTGAAAGACACTAAGTTCTTATTGTGTCATACTCTGTGCTCACTTGGAATTGTAAGAGTGTAGTGAGAAACGACCAAATGAAAGATATTTAGAAATGCTATCTATGATTACATTCATTGTGTGGGTGATGCAGCTTAGTATGACCAACTACATCAGACAAGACAGACCCACTGAGGTGTTCCCATGATTAATTCTTGCAGATTTTATGAAATTGCTCTTCCAAAAAAAATGATAGACAGACAAACAACTAGCTACTAGTTCGGAGGACTAGTTGTCTAGAGCACAACCCAAAATTAACCACATAATTGAGCTTATACTGAGCAAACTTCTACCAATTACTAAGGCTAGATAGATTTTCACTTCAATTAAGATACTAAGCAATGGTAGAGATCACTTCAGTCAGGAGGACAGAGATCTGAATAGGTGAGGTGAAGTTCGAAGGTGCCAGTAACAGAGTTCTATATAGCTATCACTATTTCTTCGCTAACTACTAACAGATCTATGTATTTGTATGAGTAATAGCACAGGTAATCATTTTACGAGTGCTATTGATCCCTAATAGCACAGGTTACCTGTGCTATTACTTTGCTAATAGTAGGCCAGCTTTTTGAAAAATCATTTGCACTGCAGCTACACTGTATCATTCACTCACTAGCTATCTCAGTATTTTAGGATTAGCTTCCTCTGGAACTTCATTTTTAACGTCTGGCTCCTCATCTGTTAATGCATCATTGTGTAAACAAATAATTTTCACAATATTCACTCATGTTAAATATTACTTAATATTTCTTATAATGTATGTTTTCTTACAGTTGATAATGAAGTCTTTACTATAAAAAGTAACCCATGGTTATTCATATTAACTTTAGTCATTTTCATACTGCATTTGTGATAATGTTATATTCCATCCATTATTCCAGAACTTTTTCACTAGCTAGCAAATAGTTGTATTTGTCTTTATTATGCATGTAATGTAATTTTTAATAAATACACCTTCTACTCTCCAACATACACAATTGGATTTGCATGGCAATTGTTATGTTATAATACACCAAACGTAGGATTATTTTATATCGTTTCATATTTTATATTATATTTTATTGTTTTGTACCTACAACTATCATTATCCAACGCACACAAATAATCGCGCATTGACACTATAACACAAATGAACCAAATATTGGCCACACCCCTTTAAGAAGCGAGACTGCGGAAGTGACAAGGTTCGTTGGTATCGGTCTCTATGGCAGTTGAAATCACAGTAAACCCAGAAGCCTTTTATATTGTTTTAGTACACAGTTTTTACTACATGGCAAGTGGCTTTAACTGGCAAATTAACTGGACAACGGAAGGTTTGGCGGATTATGTAACGTATGTGGCTGGCTACCTAACCAATCAGTGATGACTGACCTAAATTTTCTTTAATAAAGCATTGCAAAAATTATACATTATAGCTATGTATACGCAATATGTTGGCTTATTATTTAACTGGAAACAACTGGTTTTTCATCATTATTTGTTATTGTTTAATAGGCATCCTTTCTATGTGAACTTACAAGACAATATAGTTTTTTCATGTCCTCGGGTTCAAAATACACAGATCATTGTTGTAGTAAGTTGATAGGTCTAGCATACTTTTCAGTAATTAAGAATATAATTCTTTAGATTAAAATAGTTGAGGCAGATGTTTACAGTGTATTAATTGGTAATTCAATATTTTTAGCTTAGCTAGTAGCATTAAAATTTTGATATAATTCACAAAATGTTTCGGCTTGTAAGCCTTCTTCAGTTGTAAGGTGAGGTATATTTATGATCGTTTAAAATAAATAAACAAAATTGTCAATGAGAAAAAAATGCACTTAGCCGTGGGTCAATTGACGCTAAAGTTCTTGTAGGAACGGAGTTCACGTGGAGTTGAACTCGAGGTCTTTGTCTAAATTCAAGATGGTGTTGGTGCTCTGGGTAATTAATGCTTCTGTTAGTTGTTTTTTCCTCTTTATGTATTTTAGGGAGGCCATATTATATCTGAGGTGGTGTAGAATACTGTGGAGATAATTTAAGTTTTTGATCTCTTGTTAGACAATTCTTCTCTTCATACTTTTTGAGTACTTTATTTATTTTGTTTTCAGAAATAATAGTATTGTCATCTTACCTGCTGATAAAGGCAATGCAACTGTTCTAATGGACAAATGTGATTATAACATGAAAATGAAGAATTTATTAGCAGATGAAACCACATACAAAAAACGTTTTCAAAATCCAACCAGCAAAATTGAAAACAAAACAAAGAAATATATGGATATATAGTTAGATATATGACCTCTCCAAAATACATAAAGAGGATGTTCCATTAAGACCTATAATATCAGCTAGAATGCAAGAGGGTTGAGGTCCAATTCTTTAAACCCACACAACAAATTTTTTTTATGAACTTTGCAGACTGTTTGTAATAACTCAGAATAACCACGGATAATTTCGCCAGGATATCCCATAGTAGGTTTTGATTAGTTCTAGCTCTAGTAGCATCTCATTATGGCAAGTTGATTTGATCAGACCGATATCAGGCTCCTGTACCCGAGTCCTGGCAGACAGAAAAGTTCTTATAATTGTGATAGGATTCAAACCAGCTAGCTACAACTCGTTGTGTTTTCAATAAAGTGTCAGATTGGAGAAGCTGTTATTCACAATTGGTTTCAATTAAGAGGCACAGTAATTAAAGGGCACAGTTACCTTAAATTTCTTGTGTGCCTGTTTGTCCTAGTGTTCTCCTAATTAATTTGGCGACTATGCAGTAGGAGGCTGTGTTTTATCACATGTGTGTCACTATTGTTTAAAGACAAAAAGATGTATTTTTTTAAGCAATTCAGAGAGCAGTATGACAGATGTCAGTGTGACACAGCACCATACACTTGTAGGGGACATTCGCATATAGTTGTGGGCGCTTGTCTTCAGGAAATAGAAGGAGTTTGGAGTGTAAGATATTTTCCTGGTACAATTTTGAACACCATACGCTATGGCAATGATACTATTTCATAGGTGAGCATATGAATACAGACATACTGTAGATCTAAGATATATTTTAAACAACTTGACAATAAACTAGGGGAAACACTAAGAATACCAATCACGTACCAAAGAAATTGCTATTTTTGTATCATATTTTGTAGTCTTAGAAAAATGAACTAACTTATAAGTCACAATAAGAATTAAATCCTATATCTATTGTATTGATTAAAAGTTTGGTTTTCATTTCAGAGCAACTCTAAGATAATTATATTTTTGTACATTATTTAGAAAATTCTACAGATTGTATCCATAGAGGACATAAATTCATTGTGAGTGTAATACGAGGTAAGTGCGAGTTTCATGTTGTTGTTGTTTTTTCAAACTATTTGCTGAGATAGTTAGTGGTACATGGTAATAATTTAAACATCAACTCTACAGTTAAGTTACTGCTATAGTATAGTGGGATTAATATCACGAGTGGAGCGAGAAATGTTTCACGAGACAAATCCAAGTGAAATTTCTCACCACATGAATGCTATATATCCTAATATCCTAGCCGGAGTCATTTTTCAATACAAAAAAGTGTCAGTATTATTTTGAAATACTAGAGCAGTGGAAAAGTGAAAGAATGACTTGGTCACGGTGATCTCTTCGCGACCTTGCCGCACTTTTACCCGCTAGGCAATTTCGCAGAGAAATTCCGGGGAAATGCTATTTTAGCAATGGTAAGAAAATTTCTTTGATGGAAATACGGTACAATATTATGGTTTTCTTAGCTGCACAAATGTACTGTTATCTTTGGCTATAGCACGGAAAACTGGTATTTGGATAAATAGCACGCGTGTTGTGAGAAATTTCACGAGGCTTTGCCACAAGAAAATTTTCTCACTCCACTCATGCTATTAATACCACATTTTTCTGTGCTATTATGTCTTCAAATACCACAGTTTTCCATGTTATCATTGTGTTAATACTTTATCCAAACAGTTCATTTCTACAGTTCAGAAAATCGCAATTTCGTACTTGTGACCATATTGGAGACCTTTAACTGTGGCTGCATAAACTGAAGGCTAATTGGGTGTACCCAGACACTTAATATTGTTGACTCAGCAAACTAGGATAGCTAATCATTTTTCCAGAGATTGTGTCCACACACAAATTTATTTATTCAATTTTTGTGTTAATCTGTCAGTGAGTGCACTAACAGCCAGAGTAAAAATAGCTTAGTTTCATGATGTGGCTGAATCCCCATAAGGCCAATAAAGCCAAGAAGATGAACTGAATAGTTGTTGTGTAAACTGTAACTACCATCAAGTAAAATATTATCTCATCTCTTTTGTTTATCCAGCCAATTGATCGATACAATCATGATTTCATTAATGGGTGTGGTCAGGTCAAACAATACAATGTTCCTACCTCTCAAATTTGCCACTTATGAATAAAGTCTGGCTATATTTTATTATAATCTAAGATAAATACATTATATCACAATATTTCAAAAGCTTTTACATTAGCATCTGCACCATTTTAATCACAAGTTTTAGTCCATTTTGATTCTTGGTGGTATGAATTAGAATACTTAATCATTAATGTGTGAACCTCAGGTGTTTATGTCTAAATGTTTTGTAGTGAATTGCACAGTTATCTTTTTTTTCCCCCTTTTCTTCCAGTAATCACATGCCCTCTCCTTAGATTTCCTGAGTTTGGGCATATTGAATACACCATTCAGGATCACTTGAATAATTTCTATTTGGAAGGTGATCGTGCTATTTATGGGTGTAATATAGGCCATATACTGAAAGGCTCTTTCATTAGAACATGTCTGTTGGTCAGATAATGCATCTGACCGTATCGGTTTGTATACTATATAACTCAAATTAATCCTGTTCTACTTGTGCAAATTATTCTACACAAGTGTGAGAAGAGGATATTAAATATAAAATAATGACTGAGCTGAACTGTTGTTTTATAAAAGAGCTATGGTTCATGGGTAGTGGGATGGATGGAGCATTGAATAGGAGATGCCTAGGCTTATTGCCTGCTGGGTGCATCTCCTTTCACTCTGTATGGTTGAGTCGAGAGCCTGTGAATAATCTACTCGTGAATTAACAAGTTGCTATGTGTGTGGTCCTACTATACTAATTCTGTGAAGTGAAGTAGGCATGTACTTATGGCAAAGTATTTGAAGTGAAAATTAAAAATGTGATTATATATTTGTTGTAGCTAGAGATTGTGGAGTGTTGCATCGTCCCACGAATGGATATGTGGTCCACTTAGGCACATTTGTAGGCTCTATAGCTTTTTACAGATGCCTACCAAACTATTCACTTATTGGAAACGCCACTAATTTGTGTCTGAATGATGGGTGGAAGCCCTCCAGTATGTGGTAAGAAACGAGCTTCAAGTTACTTGTGAAGTAAATATTAGGACACTAGCATTGATATAGCTTATTGCTTTGCAGTGTATATATATATTATATATATTTAATTATATATATATATATAATATATAATATATAATACTTATAGCACGAGTCAGAGTACAATATGGGAAAATATTTTACGAGCACGCAAAATATTTTCACGAGCCATAGGCGAGTGAAAATGTGGCGTGAGAGTAAAATATCATTCCCATATTGTACGACGAGTGTGATAAGTGATTTATTGCTTCTTTGAAATTTTTCTCAACCGGTTACAATACAATTTTCATTGATTTACTCGCTACGCGCGCGCTACAAGGAGCGTACAATATAAACCGTACAATATGGGAGAATACAGAACGCTCGCGTGATGCGGAAATATTCAAGTAAAAATATCAAAGCTGCAATAAATACATATATATATATAGTACTTATTACATGAGTCATTTTATGAGTCAGAATGTGATATGGCAATATACTTCACTGAGCAGGCTAATCTATTTTCAAGAACCAGAGTGAAAATGAAGCCTGAGAGTGAAATATCTAGCCATACGACTCTGACCAGGGAGTATAATAAGTGGTTTATTCCACGCTAAAAATCTTCACTGAAGTAATTTGTGCTAGGGTTGATAACCCTGGTATAAAGTTGGCCTTAAAACTCTCTAGGGTCTCCCCACACCCCCAGCTGATATTATAGCAGCTGCTCTAGCCAGGTTGGATAGACTTCACCAGAGGACAGTAGAGTAAAAACCCAGAAAACTGGTAAGCCAGGCTGGTTTGCTATAACTACTAGCACTGAGCTTGGCAATGCAGCCCAGTGAGATATCACTATGTGATAACTTGAATTATCTCATTGTTGCTTACCTAAATATAACATTGTGAAGCATGGAATAAATGTGTGTGTGTGTGTGTGTGTGTGTGTGTGTGTGTGTGTGTGTGTGTGTGTGTGTGTGTGTGTGTGTGTGTGTGTGTGCAATGGTTATACCATGGGTTTGAGGGATAACCACCGATCCTGAGGGCAAAGCCTGAGGAAGAGGGTAGTTATCCAGAGTGAGTTGCTGGTTTAACTTTTTTTTATGCCATAGTTACCTTTTTGAACAATAAAAGACCAAATTAAAAGAGAGGATGTTGTTGTATTGAGTGGAAAATTATGTCATATAATGCAGCAAAGGTCATTCCAACACAAAATAAGATAAATGCATTTCTTTTCTTCTCCGCCACCTATAAAAAAAACAGTGGTGATTGCGCGGTGATATCTAGTGAGGTTCAAAGGTCACAACTTAGAACTCCAATAAATAATTCTCCGTGTCAGTTCTTTATACAGGGGGGAGGGGAGGAGGGGGGAGGGGGGGGATGGAATAATCATTCTCAAAGAAAGCTTTGTACTAGTAAACAAAAAATAAAACCATTTAGATTTTTATTCATAGCTAAAAAAGATACATCACTATATACTGTAATTATTTGTACATCTCACTCTATTTTGTCGACAAAAAATCTTCTGTGCGTGAATTTAACTCTCTTTGTGGTACAAAAACAATTTTTTTTCTGCAGTTGATTGGAGGGAATAACTGGGAAATGTTAATCCATGGCTGTAACTACAGCAACTACGGTATATAATGCACATTTACTTTTTTTTAAAATAATAACAATAGCTGGGGTAGTCAATAAGGGAGTTATAAAGATTGACCACACCCAATGCACACTCTTTTTATCTTGTAAACCATACCCATTTAAATGAAAATTGACATTAAGAAAACACGGTCATTGATACAATAAACTTAAATATTGAATTCTGAGAGGATATTATTTTTTGACAGTAAAAACAGTGTCAGTATAGTTTCAATATCAGCATAAACTATAGCAGTTTATAGCAGTTTGGGAGGATTGAAAATAGTTGTTCAATCTTCGAAGAGCAGTTGTTGAATATTTGTAAGAACAAGAACAAAAGGTTCTTATAAAGTAATGATATTCACAGTAGAGATTTAATTTAAAAAATAGTTGTAATTAGAGGGTTTTTTCTGACCTGTAACTATACATTTTAGGATACACATTGGTATATTTTTTGTTTCAATTTGAAGTCAAGTTTTATTATAAGTAAAATACTAGATGAGGCAGCTGCATAAGATTGGTTGATTAGACTAATTACAGATGCTCCCATCATTTAATTGTTCACTGAAATAGGATTTCTTTTGGTTCAAGATAAACAATTCTAATTACCCACTCATTTCACAAGAACTACCCAAACATGGCATTTTGGATTTGTTTTTTTATAATCCTCCTCTTCATAATTCTGCTAAAGGCCTGGCCTGTGTTCACTTATGAACTGAACAGTAATATTTATTAATTATGCTATCTCAACGGTTAATGCAGTCTTCCCACAGCCACCTTAGCTGTCACTTGGATTAGAAAAACATCTTCAGACTATAGCCTTGACATTCTCATCAGTCAATTAGTGAGACAGTATGTATACTAGTAGAGTGCTCATATCTCCAGCTATTGCTTTGTGATAGGCACATGCAGTCAGTCATCCTACAGGACCCCACCCCCCACCCCCCACCCCACAAGCATACAGTCATCCTACGGGACCCCACCCCCCACCCCACAAGCATACAGTCATCCTACGGGACCCCACCCCCCACCCCACAAGCATACAGTCATCCTACGGGACCCCACCCCTCAAGTACAGTCTCCTTACAGGACCCACCCCCAACCCCCCAAGCATACAGTAATCCTAGGGACACCACCCCCCACCACACAAGATACAGTATCATACGGGGGACCCCACCCCACCCCACAAGGCATACGTCATCCTACGGGAACCACCCCCCACCCCAAAATCATACAGTCATCCTACGGGACCCCACCCCCCAGGATTTAACATTTATTTTGATATCAATTTTAAGAATATTTCATTGTTTCTGCAGTTGGTGCTGACACTATTGTTATTACCTTCTTTATTCATTGCTGTTTATAAACATTGTGTAGTTTTCAATGGAATTAAATTAATATTTTATTAAGGGAGTGAATAATACAAATGTGGATACGTTGTAGATTTTTAATTCAGTTTAAGCAAACTTGACCAAGCATGCAGTAAACTATTTTTCAGTGGAACAATATACTGAGTGGTGTTAATAAGCTAAAGTGTGTAGCAGCTGTGTGATAGTCAGTAGTGCTGAGCTATATAGTTCATGTTTCTATAGATTATATCAATAGCTGTGTAATACTTAGAGGTGCCGAGGTATATAGTCCAGTGCTTCTATAATTTCAACAGCTATGTAGTAATACTCAGTTGTGTTGAGAATGATAGTCCAGTATTCTTTGTTATGAGTGTTGCTGGGCTAAAGTATATATTGCTTACTCATTCAAAAGTTGAATAATTCTTTTGATGTTCAATATTTGCATGCACATCTTTTATAATTCAGCATAGAAGGAAGTATTCATGCATTCTCTTTGGACTGAGGAATGTGAACTAAAGGTTTTCTGTGTACATGATATGTATTCTAATATGCATTGATAGAAGCATTGGGAAAACATATATAAACTAGGAATCCAGTTTTCTATAGGCATTTACAAGAAAAGGAATCTGCCTCTTTCCTATGTTTACATAATACTGGTATTGATTTCAAGATAGGAATGAAGTTAGGAACTGTTAACCTTGCCATACAGTTCAATGTGTGTATTATCAGCACTGATACCAGAGCATCAAAGGAAGTAAAGATTTTAAGGGGTTGATTGCTGGTAGCTACAGTGCAAACAATTCTAACTATATTCAAAATTCATTCCCGGAAGTTTGGGACAAATAATATATTTTACCTTCTGCTGAATCTTGCCGATGAAGTTTACTTCATGTATTGCAAGTTTAATATTTTATTGATGGCTTATTTTATTAGAACTTGTTAGCCTGAAGACTATAAAATGGCCTGTAAAAATGCATAGGCATTAACTTCAACCAAAACAATGGCAGAAGAACTAGGACGTTTTCTTGCTTCTTGGAAACTACTTAGTGGCAGTGATAAAGAGAATGGCATAGCTGCATTTGCAAAGAACTTTGGTCACCAGGCTCCTGACAAAAAATCAACAACTACTTCAAAAGAGCAGAGTGCATCATGTCCTTCAAAAATATACAATGACATCTTTCTTTCTGTGAACACTACATATTTTTACTACTGTCCTACAATGCATTGGAGTCTCAATAAGCCACCTGAGGATGACACCTACTGGGTGGGCATTTTCCCAAGTAATGGAAGTGATGACGACTACTTGACTTACAAGTACATAGATGATGGCGTCAGTGAAACTAAAGGGTCCTACTACTGTGGAAAGCTCAAGGCGACGCATGAGTTTGTATCGAGCAAACGCTATGATAAGTTTGAGCTTCGGATATTTCACGGAAATAAGCGCCTCAAAGCTGAAACTAATGAACTGAGGGGAGTTATGAACATTTATGCAAATGATCCTTCATCGCCATTTACTCCTACATCACTGGCTGATATAGCATCTAGCAGGCCTGACACAGAGACACAGGCTATTGAAACTGCAGCCGCTAATGTGATTCCTGTCTCCTCTTCACTGGCCGTCTTGAGCAAACAGTGGGACACTTTTACTCCAGACCAGCAACAACTGTTATTTCCTCTGCTTGACCAGGCCAGTCTTCCTGATGTCAATACTAATGCTGCTCCAAATCAATCCGGTGGACAAGAACCGAAAAGTCGCTTTTCTGATCTAAAAAATCGGAAATTGGGTCCAGCCAAAGGTACAGGTTCTGAACCGGACCAAATAGTCCTCTCTATCACCCTCAATCATGCCTACATTTATATTGATCCGGTTTTGCGATTGGATGAGAAAAAGCCCAGTGAAAAGACATGGATTGGAGTGTATCGTTTAGAAAAGTACGTTCTTTTTGAGATTTTGTGCGTTTTCTTAAGTTCTACATTACTCTCATTAATTGTTTTTATATAGGGATTTGTGCTTTGATCCAAAGGGCTTCATTGGCAAGAATAGGACTATGATTGGTCCCAAAGTGTCAAAACTACCTCAGATAAAGGAAGAGGAGGAAGGTCCAATAGAGAATATGTATGTAGGTGTAATCTTTGATGACAACAAACAGCTGGGATTTTGCCGCACAAGAATTGAAGCGTGCATTAGTGCAACTCCTGCCTCTCCACCTGCCTCTTTTACACTCAATTTTGATAAAGCTCTTGCACTTCGAATGGCGGAACTTAGCGATCTTGCTTATGAGCCTTACTCAGAAGTTCAAAGCAAACTATCGAAATTCAATCTGCAAGCTGACATGGAGATTTTCGATAAAGGTACAGACACGAATGGATTTGTAGCAAGCAATGAAGAATCTGTCGTAGTGGCTTTTCGCGGGACGACCATAACCAGTAGTAAAGATGTTATAACAGGCCTCAAGTTTTTCTCAGATCCTATTGACAGTGATAGAGATGTTAAAGCTCATCGTGGCTTTATCAACGCTTATAAGTCGGTTTTTAGCTCAGTTGAAAGCAAAATAATACTCCATTTGGGTAAGAAGAAGCTCTATATTACTGGCCACAGCTTAGGGGCAGCACTGGCATCCCTTACCACATACAGCATCACACTCAAGTATGCCAATGTTAAGCCTATCCAGTACATTTATGGATGCCCTCCTGTAGGGGATATCACCTTTGCCAAATCGTTTGAAAAGCTAGACTCCAACACGATCACCTTGGAGGGTGATCTAGTTTCAGATGGATTGCTTATATCAGGTGGAGAGTGGGTTAATTTATACAAGCCAGTGGAAGTCAAGTTTCTTCCGAAAGCTGGAAATCATTCGATCAGTACTTATGTGGAACAATTAAAAACACTTCAGAAGTGATTTTATCCTGTGAACAATAATATCTTTTGAACTTTGGATTCTTAGCTTGAGACTACTATAGATATGAAACTATTTGTCTGGAAGTCTGAAAATTTTCAGTTATAAAAAAATACTATTATAGCTTATTTAGTATTTTATATCAAATAATCATTATTAGTTTTTTACAAGATTAAATATTTTTAAAACATTGAAATCATTGCAAAGATTGTAACATTGTATTTGGTTGGAACTCTCACTTAGTGAGAGTTCCAACCAAATACACACTACCTTTTAGGATGGGCTAATTATACATCAAATTAGAATCGTTAGTTAAGGGAATAATCAATTTATGTAAAATTTGATGAAGAAAAAAGAGCTAAAACCTCCTAAAAGATAGAGTGTGAAGGGGAGGGGATTTAGGGATTGGAAGGGTTTAGGGAGGGGAGAGGTGTTTTTAGCTAGGCATCCTGTTCTGACACAAGCAAACAAAGGATAAATATTTTGAATGTAAAAAATGTAATTTAAATTATTTTTGTTTTGTACAGGAAGGGACCCATAGGAAGTGATAACTTTAGCTATACATCGACTGTTAGTTATGTGTGAATCTTCATACTAGCCATAGTCACAAAGAACATCTTGCTTCCTTGTTGGACATGCACTATCACTTAACAGTTTGAGTCTCTAAAATTTTCTTTTTATGTATCACCAGTGTGTGTGGTTTATTATAGTTTGTCAACATGTTGATAAATCTGTTGTTATGGATTTGTGTACACATGACATTGTATTACTCATCCCACCTCAAAGAGATCCTACCTCTTTAGCTACAAACTTACTTATCTCTTTAAAATGCGTTCTGAAATAGCCTCGACTTATGGACAGGAGTGGATTCAGCACTAGTACAATAGAGAGAGGCCCAAAATATTTAGTCAAAACTTATGAAATTGTATCATCATAATTTTAATGATTGATAATACATGGTCTAGATATGAATGAAGAGCATAAGTTAGTACTACCACTTCCTCAGGATTTTGTGATCATTTTTTTTCTTCCTGGAGGGGATTATAAAGTCTATATCCACCACCAAGTTATTAGTTAGATACTTCTAGTCTTCAGAAGACACACTCCTGTAACAATTCCTCTTAAAAGAGGGCTTCTATGTGGTTATGATGATTGCTAGATTCAGAGCTAGGACCACACGAGTTGGATGGAGATGGCAAACAGTATTTTCCCCATTATTTTGCATGATGAGTATCTTATCTTATCTATGTGCAGATTGTCAGAAGGATCAAGGGGGAGGGGTCAATGGGGCCAACCCCCACCCAACCAAGTTTATTGTATTGTACGGTTAAAAGTAATATAGTTCAGGACAACTGAATTCTACTTATTAACAGGAAAATACTGAACTACTATGCCTCACTGCTGTTACATGAAAATATATAATTATAGATCTAATGGTGCATACATTATGAGGAATATAAATATGGGAATTGAAGTTTGTGAATTACAAAATCAAATTCTATGTTTACATACAAAGTGTGTCAAAATATAAAAACACAGGATAAGCAACAAGAAGGAAATGCTTCAAGATAAAGACTCTGCAAGGAATCCATTAGCTTGTCTTTATTGCCTCATAGCATTGGAAAGACTGCACGAGTGGCAATACCACATTGGTTACTCTTGTTCCTGGCCATCATCACAAATCCATTCTGACCCCAATCAGTACCCCAGCTACAAAGAAAACAAAACACAAACAAAAATATAACTTGATTGTTCAATCAGTTTTTTGTTGTTGTTTAGTAGCTAAACTCATGTTGTCTTTTTTAATGAGCACTATTGGATTTGGCATTAGCAACTGTGGTTTTTGAGTTGCCATTGGATACCAACCTGTTTTTTAGTAGCCAGTAATCCTTCCCATTGTATGTGCCATACCCGATAGCCAGCATGGCGTGTGTGAGTTTAGTGGTGGAGCAGGTGGGTTCATCATACACTCCTCTCTGATAAAACTGAAATCAATTGTAGAACATAAGATTATAATAAAATAATTGTATTACTTCTAGTGCATGGCATGACAGCTACTGAAGATTGTAAGAAGAGATATCACAAGACTTTGCAAAAGAAAATTAATAGGGAGTCTACAAGAAATAATTATGATCCTTCAGTAAAATCCAATAATAGCGTATTATTTTATCTTTTTTTACCCTAAATGTGTTATGAAGAGCATCCACTGCTATTGCAATAGGTCCCTGGAGAGCTACGGCTGATTGGAGTGCTAATTCATCTCCAGTGTAGACTCTCTGGTAGCTTCTGAATGGAGCGGTCACTGAGCCTAAGAACAAATTAGGAAATGGTAGGACCATGAAAACATTTACTGATTGGTCAGACTGGTCCTTACTTTTTAAGAAGCGGCATTTGCCCTGCACTCCTTCGTACGGGTAGCTGGCGCTTGTGTCCACCCCGCCCATATCTATAGCATACTGAAAGGCCTTCTCCATGTCTCCTTTCTGACACCCATGGTTACCATAGAGATCTGGAGTGATCAAACAAATGTAACAAGTGCATGAGAAGGTGCGAATAATCAGATAGTGAATCATTTCATATCTGGAATGGAATATTTGGAACTGAAATGTAAATTACAATAATTGTCTCAACTCACTGGAGCAGTCAATGATGTTCTGGGCACTCAGAGGAATCATCTTTCCTGAAGCCAAAGCTTCTGCTCCTTCTATAGCTCCGATAGCACTGAAGGCATAGCTGGAGCAGCAGTCTCCCTGAATTCACACCATTACAGTTTGATACTATACATGTGGCAAGAAATAGGAAGTAACAGGAATGGCTAGCAATGATATAATGTAAATGCACTGGGAAAATGGAACTTCCAAGCAGGAGATTCAACTTTTTCATATTAATCCTACAGAGGGAGGCATTTCCTGCAAAATCTGAAATTTTTTCTTATCCTCTACTTATTTGCAGCATGAAATTTATTGTTCCTGTGAGAAATATTAATTTTCTGCGAGCAGGACAGATAGAAAACATTAATTAGGATTCTGTGTTCAATATATTAGTTAAGTTGTTTTTATTCTTCATGCAATGGACCTTTGATGATAGCTAACTCACTCACTTCATCCTTGACGCTGGACACGGCTCCTTTAGTGTGCCAGTCCATAGCCTCAGGCAGTGTGAGATTGGGAGGGTGTGAGTACATGGGCACAGCGTGCTCCTCTACACTAGCAGATGAGTGAGAGACGCAGGTGTACTGCGCCTGGTATTCATCCTCCGTCTACAAGCATGGGCACAGTGCAATGAAACGTGGAATATCTTCAATTTGTCTATTTAATTAGCTAAGTGAATATTGTTTAACAAGTATAAGTGACACAATATTATATTAAAGACTGCCATATTTAAATTAAAAAACAAACAACAGCAACAAAACAAAATAGGAAACCAATAACAACAAAAAGTTCTAGGTTTACTCGTAAAATTGGATTGCAGGTATTAAAGTTAGTGAACTATCTGGATTTCTTTCTAGCAATATGACGTTTCCTTCCTCCCCCCTACAAATTAAGTTTAAATATAATATCCTACCCTCCAACAAAAATATGGCACTATGTTGTAGATCAGCTACTACAGTGAAACGATTGCTCTAGTGTAAATGCTCATTGAAATACTCAAATCAGTTCTAGAATCATTATTAAACTGATCTGCTCTATGCACTTAGCATTCCCCTAGCTACTTACTAGATCTCCATGCTCGTTCATGGCCAAGATGTATCCTAGTGTCTTATTCTTGGCATTGTGAGCTTCTATGAACTTCTTGTTGGCCTGCCATACGGAATGCCTGTTCAGTTCTTCTCTGTGAGACTGGTAGCTCTTCCCATGGATTGACTTCCATGTGTGCCACTCTGCTGACAGAGCCGGCTTGCTGAGGTGCTGGCGATACTTCTTGCGGTACGCGGTTCCTTTTGCTTCAGCTTGAAATGCATGGAGCAGCAGGATTATTAGCACTAAGGATGCCAGTTTGACAATGTTTGGTGAACTTTGACAGCAAAGGGTGTTTCTTTGGATGCCATTGGTTTTCATTATGATTGTGGAGATAAATCTATGACAATTAAAGAGATATTAATATTTTCTTCCAATCAATTGACTTGATGATTCAGCTATAGCTATGTATTTCAATATTTGATAGAGCTTAGTTTCAATAAAAGCCTACACATATAACTCACTGTTTTTTATTCAGATGTCCAATCTATCCACTAACCTTCAATTTGATTACTAACTTTCAAGTTCTAGACTATCTGCTTCACAATCTTTGCTTTCTTCTATCTCCAAGTCCAAACTATATATAGGAACAGCCACAAACCTGTAGGCCTCTCTCTGATGTACTCTAAAAACTGCCAATCTGTTCAACCACAAGCACTTAGGACACCTCTTGTCCTGGCACACGAGAAAGAAATACTTCCTTCTGATATTTCCCAGTGTTTCAACTCCTCCTTAATCCACTGTATGATGGAGCAGTTATCCAAACTTGTCACGTCAGCCCAGTCTCAACTCCCACTCCTCATTTACAAGTACCAATTATCATTAAAATATATCGTGCACCATAAAAAAAAAATATATGGCAGCCGGCATGCCTGAAGCAACACATGTAACTCATAGTGGGTAGGAGAGGGAAAAAAGGAGCTGGACTTGTTCTTTCAATGGCAGGGGTCCTATGTCCTCATGTTGTCCAGCTAGGTGTGAAGATTATGTAGGTCCATCGAACATGCTTGTCCACTTTGTAATACCAACTCAGAAACACATGTAGAATACATTCCCTTCTTACCTCCCTTCTTTGTCGTTCAAATAGTTTTGTAGCGTGCTTTAGCTAGTCATGAGAAGTGAAATGTACGCACCATTGGTATGGAGTGGGAGTGCACAATGTTACTTCCATTTTCAATTACATTTTATATACTTTAATGAAGTGTCATTTCAAATTCGAGTGACAGAGTGCCATGAAGTCCTCAGAAAGCCATAAAAGCCGTATAGCTGAGTGTCAAGCACATAAAAGAATAATATTAGAAAGTGTGAATCGGTCCCAGGAATGTATATAGAATAGCTGATTGTAAACATCATGCCCAAAAAGGTCCTTGAAACTCCTGAAGAATCCCAGAGGCGCAAGCAGGCCAATGCTAAATGTCATGCATGTAAGACTAAAGTTGTCCACACTAAGCCATAGCTAATTACATCTTGATAGCTATAATGAGTTAAAATTTATATTCGTAATAAACTCAAAAAACAACAACAACAAAAAACAACTTTAATGTTGTTCAACAGTAGTGACTTCTTTTGCAAACTACTGCATTTTTAAACTAACGCTGAGTGTTTGCACTCTTAATGCTACAGTTTACACAATGATTAAAATTTCTACTAAAGAGTCTGACTTAATACTAATTCCAGTGTAGCTAAATTTATAAGTACTGAGTCCAGCAGTATTTGATGACATAGTTACTGTGCATGGCTATCCATCCTCTGATAAAACTTGAAATCAACCATGCCTCCCAACCAAAGTAATAACAACAAAGGAAGGATATTATTTTAGTAAGAAACTGAACACAGCAGGTTCCAGTGATGGATGGACTGAGGAAAGATGGACTAGTTTGTACTCAAAGTGAGCTATCCTGCTACAGTTCAGTACCATTTACCGCACCCTCTAAACTTATTCCAGCTTCATCCAAACACCTAAACTGACCTAACGGTGAAACTGCCTAGCAACAATTGCCTGTGGTTGCAGTCCTGCCTGATGGAATGTACTTATTTTTTTGTCCATTTTCTTTATTATTATTATATTCTTTAGTCTTCAGTTGAAGCACACCAAAAATAATAAAAATTTGGCCTATTTGATCATAATCCTAGATATTTACGAAGGTGTGTCACATCTATCACAACTTTATTGACAAGAGTCTCAACAAACACATCTTCATGCATCGACTCATCCAGAACCATTGCAGCTCAAATAGGACAGACAAGGTGCCAATCTCCTGCAGTATGAAACTTCTACGTATTGGTGACAGTTTTCTCTGAGCATGCCCACACTTCTAATCCTCAATAGATATCTATCCAAGAATCATGTGATGTCCGTGAGCTTCACACCAACCAATTGTCTATACTCCCCGGGTGTCACAGGGCCCTCTAGTAAATGAACATCTGTTTAGATATTGTCTGATTTCATTTAAAAAACTTGTGATCGTGTTCGTCAAACTTGAATTATTTACAATACAAACACATGTACATATGTCATTGTTATCATTACAAGTCCTATCACTGACTCCTTGCACTGGCTCTAGCAGTCAACTCTCTAGCTGGAAGTAGAATTATTTACAACATAAAACTATGAATACGATAGTATTATTATTAACTTATTATTGCCAAATTTATACATGTAAAACAACAACAACAACAACAACAACACTTTATATACAATAAATTAATTAAAAATCAATTAAGGTAAGTTAAATATGCAGCTAATTGTGTTCACGCGTTTGAAAGACAATGAATTCAGTTCGCCACGACTACTCACGATGTACCGGTGAGCTGGGCATGCTCTCGAGGAGAGTTAATCACATTCATTTTCAAAATGGGCGTGGCAGTATTTTTATGGGTGGACCCATTCTGTTGGCTCCTCCCTCTTCCATTGATGCTATCTGACAGAGAATGGTATTGAGTGCCACTTAGTGAGGAGCCCCTGTCATGAGATCCTCGTCTGGTGATTCTGGTAGTACATACATCAAATAATGCCCACTATAATCAACTTTATGATATTTGGCAATGTCAGTCAAAAGTATTGAAAGCTAATAATTTGATTAGCCATAACACTGTGAAAAAAGTTTCACTGTGTGAGCTGTTCAGCTTCGCTGATAATTGTCCATGGGTGTTGCTAAGAGCATTCACCCACTTATATATATATGGGTGTGTCCTATTATAGTATATTAAACAAATTTAGCTAGAGGCATGTACTTGTGACAGCATTTGGGATGTAGGAAAAAAACCCTGAAATTTTGATAAAACATCCCATGGAATTTTTCTACGGCCCCCCACAGGACAATTAATGGTGTTACTGGATAACGAGCATGTGGGCGGTGTAAAAGCTTCAAAATTATATGTTCAGGTGGGAGGGGTGTGAGAGGAGAGGAGAGGGGGGAGAGGGAGGAGGGGGAGAGGCGAGAAGAATATGAAGAACTGGGTAATAATTTTTAAGAATAGCATAATACAAACAACAACAACAACAATAACAACAACAACAATAACAACAATAACGACCTAACTTACTTCTCCTGCTGGAAATCAACAGAGCGTACCACCATAGTTGATCTCCTTGGAGATTGTGAGTTTTGACCCTCCCCCTCAGATGGCTCACTGTTCTTAAACTGCTGACTCAGCTGTTTCATGTGAGACTTGTCAGCTGCTTTGACAGCTTTGTATTCCCGTGGAGACAGGAAGTGGAGGGTTCGCTCAGCGTGGACCGTCTTGGGGCCAGTAGCGCGCAAGTAAGTTGGAGTAGAAGTGAAAGGAACGGATAAGTCCAGCTTACCACTAGTAGCTGGGAAAAAAAAAGATTTATGGTAAAAAGTCTGATCTTATTATTGATAATAACAGCTCCTGGATATTTTTACCCATGCGTAGTAACGCTGTAGGGTAAAGAAATAAATTACACTCAACCTAATGTATAATATAGCTGAAGAAGGTCCACGGACCGAAACGTTCTTTAACAATTAAACCATGCTATGTTAAGCTAATATATACTCATTCAGGTTGATACTCTAGCAATGAACTCTATGATACAATTCATTGCTTAATCTATATTGTTATTCTATTTCGTCTGGCTGTAAGAAATGGCACCTTGAATGGCTGTAACATATCTGTTATCATGACATGACCCACACACTCAGATTTATAGCAAAGGATCTTAAGCAAACACACCCCCTTCTCTGACACAAACAACTACTCACACACACTCACACCAAGAACACAAACACACACATTCATCAAGAACACACACACACACACACACACACAATGACTTCCTACCATAAGTCTGTCCTTTGCTCCAAAGATCTGAATGAGTTTCCTCAGGCTGCATTTTCCTTTCCCCCGGCGTAACCTTGGTGATGACCTTTCTGAACCCAGTGGTTGTGGGCAGTACCTCTGTGTCCACCAATGGCACTACCTTGTTAGACATTCTTCCTCGACGAGACGCAGAGGACGGTGGAGGAAATATCCTTCGAGATGTCTTCATCTTGTTGGCAGATTCATGAGGGGATTTAGATCTCTTTCCAGTAGGATATGAACTGGGAGTGAATGCCACAGGCTTGGTCACTCTCTCTTTGTAAGGAGATGTTTTTAGAGCTCTAATTTGAGAGGAGAGGTCTTTCTTGGCCCCCCAAGCTGCATGCTTGGTGGCACGATGTGTCAGGATTGTCTGTTCCACCAAAATGGCAGCTTCTCTTCGCTTCCGATCTACAAGGAGAATGAATTATTTGTAAATTAATCGTCGAGTCTGTCTCTCTATCCATCCATCTTCCTGTCTGTCAGGTCTGTCAAACTGTCCATCCAGTCAGTCAGTCAGTCTGTCAGTCAGTCAGTCAGTCAGTTTGTCTCTCAGCCAGTCTGTCAGTCTGTCTGTCTGTCAGTTTGTCTGTCAAGTTCTGTGCCTGTCCACAATGAGCTAGGATTATGTATGTGTGTGTGTGTATGTATGCATACGTGTATCACTCCCATCAATTCTTTACCACCTCCCCCCCCCCCCACGCCCACCTCTGTCCCAGGTAATGAGTGATTCCTGCATTTCTGCCTTCTTTTGCATCTGCTTCCTTTGCAGCCATTGTGCCACGGTAGGTCTTGGGTTCACGCCCATCTTTCCCATGATTGTGGCCACCGAGTGGTTCTCCTGTGCAGCCATGCTTAAGTCTTCTTCTATTTGACGCTTTACCAACTACACCAGAATGAAAAAAAAAAAAAAAAAAAAAAAAAAATGAAAGGTGAACTTTGAGTTAATATTGTTAAATGGCCGCTAACCCTCTAACCTTCACCAAGTCTGCCTCCCTCCATTCCTCCCCCTCCACTCCTCCCTCTTGTCACACTCTTTACAAGAGACTGTTGCCTTACTTCTGACTGAGTTTCAGCTTTGTCCACTCTGTTAAGGAGTCTTCTCCTTGCTTCATCTGCCCTAGCCATCTCTCTCGCCTCCTCCACTTGAAAATCCTACACATAAACACACAAACAAACAAAAAAGGTAACAACTGATCTCCCACAATTCAGATCTACTGTATATGTCTCTGAGAGTATGAGTGGGTGTAAGTTCACACACATATATACGGACAGATACAACAACAACAACAACAACAACAACAACAACAACAACAACAAATTACTCGTAACTATAACTTCAATGCATGTATAACTGACCTCTCTTCGTCTTCTGGTGGCATCCTTCATTCTGTCTTCATGGAAATGTCTGTTGAGTCTCGTCTGAGTCTCCTGTGCCTTCACTAACTCCTCAAGAGCTAGCAATCCAGCTGACTTACGCATGTCCAGCTGGGCTGTACACACACACACACACACACACGACAGACAGACAGACAGACACACACACACACACACACACACACACATGACAGACAGACAGACACACACACGATAAACAGACAGACAGACACACATTTTGAAAACATGCAGACCGATTGATTCTAGTCCACATGCATAGCTACATACATTAATGACATCAATTTCGTTTAGCATTAAACATTTCTTACAGGAAGTTAGTCCATCAAGTGCCATGGTGTGGCACTACTTGCTATGATAGCATTTACAGTAGCTTTTAACCAAATTCTTAAAGTAGAACTCTCTTCCAGCCAGTGTTGTGTATTGCAAACTAACAAGCATTCAAAACCACCATTCCATTACCTCTGGCTCTTCTCAGTCTCCTGTCCATGGGATCTTCTTCCTCTACAGGAGGTGGCGTAGGAGTGGGTGTAGGAGACTTGGGAGGTGGGGGAGTGGCAGGGGGCGTGGCAGGAGCATCCACTTCCTCTACCGGCCAAACCAGATCTATAAAATATAAAATAAACATCCTTCTTTTAATCCAGTTTTCAATATTAATTAATAACTGACACATGACTGATTGAAGTTTGAGCAATGCTTTTGCAAAAAAAAAAAAAAAAAAAAAAAAAAAAAAAAAAAATATATATATATATATAAATAAATAAATAAATAAATATATATAAGGGTTAAGTATTCAGCCATGTTACAATATGGCTTTTCGTGCTGTTCTAACTTTTCTTTCATTACAAAGAGACTACCACCCCCAGTGTGTGCTATCAGATCTGACTATTACCTTCTACTTCTCCCTCGTGCTCTGCTGCAGCCTTCTTCAACTCCTTGGCAGTCCCCAGAGCAACTTTCTCAGCCACTTTTCTGGCCCTGTCACCCAAATATGTCCCTAGAACAAGGAGGAAATTTACATGAGCGTAATCGTAAATAAAATAGATAAAGAAAAGGGATATTATTAAAATCATATAATAATACCTAATAGTACGGTGCGTAAGTTTCCCATTAAAAAATGAATGGGAAAAATCGCTGTTCAATTGAAATCGCACGGGGAAAGTGAAATAGCGCGTAACTAATTGAAATACCTCAGTAACTAAGTGGAAACTAAGTGAAATACCTCGGTAGCTAAGTGAAATAGTACGGGTAAGTGCGCACGCGTAGAGCGTTAACCTTGGAAACGTATAGTTTGAGTAGTTTCTAGTAGGGGACAATGTACAATAGACTTTTTAAAAAGCTGGCCTACTATTAGCGAGTGATAGCACGGGTAACCTGTTCTATTAGGATCAATAGCACTCGTAAAGCAATTGAAATAGCACTCGGCTTCGCCTCGTGCTAATACTCGTACAAATACGAAGAGTTGTAAGAAATAGCATAACAAAAACAAAATAATAATAAATAAAAATAAGAAATAAAATAGAGAGAGAGAGAAGGAATAGATATTGGAAAACAAACAAAAACAAAGATATATAACAAAAACATAGAAAAACAAACAAAAAAATTCCAAATGAAAATAACCCCTTACCAACTACAGTAGCTACCAACATGGTGGCCTGAGAACTGAAGAAGCCTATGGCACTAGCCAGAGCCGGACTGTCTCCCTCGCCTCCCTCTGTCGTCTTCTTTCTTTTCCTCATGAGCTCAAATGCCTTCTTGAGCATGCCTGGACCTTGCCGTTTAAGGTCAGGTGATGGTGGAGGGGGAGTGGCAGGCGTGGGCGGCCGCACAGGCTGAGGCGAGCTCGGACGTGCCCACTGGTCCTTGTCAAAACCAGGCATTTTGGAAAATGACAGCCTCGAGGGCGTGGTTGGTCGCCTCAGACCGGGGACAGACATGGAGTCATCGTGTGAGGTGTGACCTACCGTAGCCATTTTACCGTCTGTCTCTTCCTCAGTTACTTTATCAGTTTCCAACACCTCAGTAGTTGCTGTAGGTTGGACCGTGCCACTAGCGCTGCTGGGGGTGGGTCTGGTAAGGGCTGATCCCGGCAGAGCGTTGTTCTCCATGAGCAAGTCGTACAGAGGACCTTCTTCTTGACACAAGTCTAACGGAGACAGATATTCACCCTGCAAGAAAACACAGTAAATTCCCTGGAGACAATCTCTCAGAATTAAATAAACAAGTTGTTCAATTGATTAGTCCGTTACAGCCAACAAATCACTAGGATTCCATCTTAAAAGAAAGGAGAGTCCCCCCCCCCCCCCCCCCCCCCCACACACACACACACACACATACACACCAATCATCAATACTTGCTTGCAGTTTGGCTAATTGCAGTATTAGTGCATACCATACACTGCATGAGCTAATTTTGTATACTTAAACTTAAAACTTTCTCTTTTCCCTCATATCTTTTGTAGGTATTGACAGAACGTGAAAGACTTGCCGGAGCTCCACCCACTCACAACTATTTCTAGACTGAACTCTAACTATACAATAATAAGAGAACATTACTAAACTTTGTAATTGTAATAACAACAAAACAATAATTAGTTGTTTTTGTTGTGGGATACGTATTCGTCTAGTGAATGTTTTCTTTTCTCTCTATCAGTTGATAGCATACAAGCTAAAAAGTTAAGTTAAAACTAAAAGACTATATTTGAAATTCCTAGCAACACAGGAAAATTAAAAGTAAAAAAGTAATTAATTTATACTCCTGCTGTAATTAAATAATTTTGATTGTCTAAAATAAAATATTTTTTTTACAAATTCATGTCTTCCACAACTACAGTCTGTTCTATTTCACTCACCTCTTCAGTGACCGTGAGACTGTTCACATCTGCCCCGTACTGTAACATCACTTGCACACACTCGTAATGACCACCCTGTACCGCATAATGAAGTGCCGTGGCCTTACTACGTCCAGCACCTGCATCAATAGCCACGCCTTCTGACGACACCAGGAACTCCACAACAACTGCAGTGTGTGTGTGCATGTGTGTACGTGAAGTATTACGTATGCATTATACAAGTTAAAAGTGGTCCCTTTACCTACTCAAGCTCCAGCACTATACAGTAAAACGTCTCTTATCCGGACGTCTAAGATACGGGCAACTCTATTATTCGGGCAGGTAAATCATAGAAAATTGCAATTAAAACAGTGGGCGAATGCAAATAATTTGTAATTTTCAAGTTACTCCAATTAAAAATGTATTGCTTCTGAGATATGGGCAATTCCTAGTTACGGGCACCCCTCTGTCCCAAGCCGCCCAGATAAGGGACGTTTTACTGTATAAGTCTTCTGTTAATTCAAGTTAATGAAATATCAAATTACTACATTAAGCCACACCCCCTGCAAATTTCAAATTTACGCTACATACTTCCACTCCACATGTACCTGCATGTCCACCAGAGGCAGCTTCATGAAGGGGCGTGCCCCCATCCACACTGGGCATGCTCAGATTCGCTCCATACTGAGCAAGAAGCTGCACGCATTCCACTAACCCATAGCTGGCAGCTGCATGAACAGGACTATAATACACATTAATAAAATATATTATTATTATTTATTATATAATCAAAGTTTGATTTCAGAAATGCTTGAGTCTTCACAGCTAGTAGTATTAATTCAACTAATAAACTTCGACAAGATTGTGTAAGATCTGCTAAGATACCATAAGATAATCTTACTGAGATTCATCTGACCAAATCCTATTTAAGGTTCTCGCAAGATCTTCTAAACTCCGGGTTGATGTTTCCAATGAAACAGTCAGGCTGTAGGATTCACTGTGGGCTATCTAATTAATGCACACACTCTCACAACCCTTTACCTCCTCCCCTCAAGGAAGAGCCAAATTAATATTACGAAGTTATAAAGTAGTATTATAAATTTACAGCAAACATTGCAGCATGCATCTCTTTCAGTTCCTCTCCATTCTTCAAAGCAACTGTTCCCTTTAACCTTAACTTATAGATATTTACTTTACATCTTTTTTAGTAATAGACAATACGTCTGACGATAGTGTGGAAAACTCACAACAACAACAACAACAACAACAACAACAACAAACCAACAGATAACTGGGGAAGGAAGGAAGCGAAATCAGTTGAGAGAGCATGACTAATAATTAAACTTCGCATGATACTATATCGGGTAACGTACGTTCTCAACTCGTTGTCTGGCTGGTCCGGCTGAAGCCCCGCCTGAATGAGAACCATTAGGCACTCCAACACCCGTTCCATGGTCACGCCCCCAAGAGCCACGCCCTCCACCACGGCATGCAGCGCTGTTTGGTCGTTGGTGTCCTCTATGGTTCCCAGTTCTCCGCCAGACACCTCCAGAAGATACTTACATGAGTCAGTGAAACTGCCACGAGCAGCAACATGCAGGGCTACATACATATGGTACAGGGTCATCAGAAATATATATAGAGTATATAGGGCATGGCTGGGTCAGCAGAGGTCATATGTAAATGTGATGACCCTGTGCCATATGTATGCATTCATATGGCACAGGGTCATCACATGAGAGAGAAGTTAGAGCATGCAATGAGGAGGGGTCGTCGGATCTTGCATTAATACTGGTACAGGGTCTTACACCAACTGCATGAGCACAAGGTAGCTGTCTAATCTACTTCTTCGACTGCATTGGTTGGTTTGATGTATCAAAACCAACCATCAACAACACGATGTGTGTAAATGAATATATATTATATACAGAATGCATAAAATAAAGCCCACCTGTCATTTTCTGGTCAGCAGTCCTGGCTGTGATATCTGTACCATACTGAAGTAATAGATCCACAACAGGAAAATTTGCTGAAACAACAACAAACAAAAGTAGTAATAGTAGTAGTAGTAATAATAATAATAATAATAACAACAACAATAATAATAAATAATAATAATAAATTAAATACGTATGCTAATAGTGCACTTGCTTGCTGCGTTTAATAATCTGCTTACTGTAAGTCTGCACTGCGTAGTGGAGGGGCAGATATCCTGCAGAGTCCATGAAATCATTGGGAGTAGCCCCGCCCCTCAATAGTAACTCCACACACTGCTGAATCAGCTCTTGCCGGATGGCCATCTCTTCCGTTAATGGTTCCCCAACTGGAAATACGACACATTGGAACATACACGATATATTTAGCACCAAATTCAGAATTGGTAAAGATGGCAGTATTAGTGTGCACACATGATCGAGTACTGAATTGACAATAGCATGTGCTATAAGGGAATTGATGACAAGGTTTGAAAATTATGCAAAATATTGGATCAGTCATTTAACCGTATGACTGCTGGAATTGAGAATTCTTGACATGGGACCGCCTTTAATTCTCTGTTAGAATTAAAATGGACTCTATTGTACCATTCCTATTTTACGTTTGGACGTTACTCTGATGTGATACTTCCTGGAAATTGAAATGAAACTACATCAGAAATTAAAATAATAATTTTTTTAATGTATGGCTAGTGGAATACTCACCATTGAGCACCGGTTCACCCGAGATTAGCTAATAGTACGGGGTTCATAAACTCAGAATTAAACAACTACATTGGTGAACAAGCTGTGTATGTATTTGGTCTGATCCTGTAGCAACTCTGAGATAGTCAGAAATTGAGATTCAATATTGTTAGTAACGGAAGTTCAAACTTTCAACTCTTCCCTAAACAAACCTTTTTTTTTTCCTTCCATAATAGTAACCAGTTTTTGTCTAAACATTCCATTCTTGTTGGAAAATATTACGGAAAAGAAAATTATAAAATATAAAATTTTCACACATCTTTCATGTTACCCAAATTGGTCCTCCTGAATATTATAGTGAAGGGTCAAAAGCATATTTCTTATGCAACAAGACTGGCGATTAAAAAAAAAAAAGAAAAAAAGAAAGAGAAGTTATAGCAGCTGTATTCATGTCGTACAGAAATCACATTATACTCACTGTGCATCAAGGAATACTGGCAGGCCAGGTGTAAAGGGGTGGAGCCTTGCTGGTCGACCGCACCCACTTCTGCCCCTCGCTCTAGGAGCTGACTCATCACAATGCTGTTGCCATTGACTACGAGAGAATGGAAATAAGTACATACATAGTAGTGGACACAGTAGAGGCAGAACTAATCATATTAACAATAACAATAACAACAACAATAATAATAATAACTAGTGATGTGCTTGAGCACAAATGGCAAGCGAGCCTAAAGACTATGTATACTATTTTTATATGAATGATTTTGACTTCTAACACTGAAGCTACTGAAAATAAGGTCCAGTTTATTAAATTTCGCATACACGGTAAAGGGATTTCAGT
>WLWD01003638.1_pt1 | contig 53978 bp, 40 predicted proteins | sample 6712731 | NCBI WGS metagenome assembly WLWD01 (sample SAMN12718690, study PRJNA576275) | sponge metagenome | isolation source: marine sponge | host: Mycale hentscheli | place: New Zealand: South Island, Marlborough, Capsize Point | collected 2014-11-01 | reverse complement strand
ATAGTAGGCCAGCTTTAAAAAAAGTCTTTTGCAATTGTAGCTACACTGTATCGTTCAGTCACTATCTCCTTATTTCAGGATTAGCTTCCGCTGGAACTTTTTTTTTCATCGTACGACTCCTCCTAATCTGTTGTAAAACATTCCGTCTAATATGGGTAGAGGTTCTGTGGTATCGAAGGACATTGTCTCCAACTAGAAACTACTGGAACTGTACGTTTCCAAGGTTAACGCTCTACGCGTGCGCACTTACCCGTACTATTTCACTTAGCTACCGAGGTATTTCACTTAGTTTCCACTTAGTTACTGAGATATTTCAATTAGTTACGCGCTATTTCACTTTCCCCGTGCGATTTCAATTGAACAGCGATTTTTCCCATACATTTTTTGAATGGGCAACTTACGGCGCCATACTATTAGTATTTTAAGATTTAAAAAGTGAAGTATTTGTATTTGAAATACTTTTGAAAAAATCATAAGGTAAAAATGCGAGTTTTTGTATTAGTAGAAAATAGAGAATAAAAGATCTTGAACATATTTCTACTGGACAGATTCATTCTAGTGTTTAGTTCTGGAAAGTACAGAATCAAGTGTTGTTTGGTCCATGCTGGCATATATTAAAAACTAAATCGCTCCACCTCCTATAGTGAAAAGCTGCAGTTAAATTAACTGAATGTATATGAATAAAGGGCAAGTTGCTGAATGTGAATCCAACCCAGCACTGCCAAGTAATAGGGGGGAAAACCCACTGAGCCTCTGAATCATAGTCACACCTACAAGCACCCCATACTTGCAACACTATATAGTTCCAGTGTATTTATGCAGTCCTGTATCTTTAGTGCCACTTCAAAAAATTCTATTAGCCGGAAAGATGTTTAAACCTAACTAATATTGTTCAAAGTACAAAACTTTTGAAGAACTAATGTTCGTCAGGTATAATCTATTTTCCATGCAACGCTTTACCTACTGTAATTGTGATGCAATTCAAAAGTATTTGTATTTGTAATTGAAATACTACATCTAAGAAAGTATTTGTATTTGTATTTAAATACTATTCAAAGTATTTCACCCCAACCCTGGTTATTACTATGTAAGTTCTGGCAATACTGTCTTATTAGTGAGAATCGGTAGCAAGCACGCCAATTTATTTTGATATGTTATTTTTAATCTATACTTCCCAGCCACTTCAGTGAGCCAAAGCTTTCTTTCAAGCAGTTACAAGAGGGCATGACATTTTATTTTAAGTGAAATAGCCTGATCTGTCGAGTTGAAGGGACCATTTTGTCAATGAAACCAGCACAGAGAGGCTGGTGTGTGGCTTCCCGTTTGAGGGGACAGAGAATGCGGACAAGTGTGGCATAATTGCTTTGCAACACAAGGGCTGGGGTTTACAATTCAAAGTAATTCAAGAAATGTTGTATATAAAGAGGTTGAGGATGACCATGTGATCCCATCCCAGTAGGTTGTGAGAGTAGGCTCACAACTAGCTCCAAAAGTTATTAACATATTCAACTGAGTCTGGTCTATGGTCCGTGCAGAAATGCTGCCATTATAATTTACATTTACCTCTAATAGTAATGTAATGTTATCAAGTAGACAGTGATGTTTGACAAATAATACCAGGTTCTAATTTTCCATCTTTGGTAGCTATGTAAATGACACATAGGGCATTTACTAACAAATCTAACAGAGTTATGTTGATAAAAACTTATTAATTTAATCAAAGTGTTGCATCTATGCCACTGCTGCCTTATTCATTTCAGATGTTGTAGAAACCTCCGTGGGGAGGAACAAGTTCTCCAATGGTCACTCTAATGATGTGAGGCAAGAAAGCATTGCCATGGACAGTGTCATTATTGAAGAATTCAAGGAAGAACCCAGGACATATAATACTACCACACAGAGCACTTCCAGTTGAATTTATCAAGTCTATTTATGATTCAACAGTTACCTGATAATGTTATGCACAATTTATATTTTTTAATTTTTATTCAAGTGCAGCTTGTATTGTGATGTGGGTTGTGTCACCAAAGTATATGTGTATTTAAGATTAAAAATTTTGAAGTGCTATACTTTCAGGGGCCTTGGTCTGTTGCTGTTGCCTTCAACAAGTTCTACTCCGTGACTTTGTCTGCACAGGGAAGAGTTGATATCATAGAATTTCCTAGTTAAGACATGTACATAATGTTGTTAAGGATCACATGACGGATTGATTTATGTAAATCTAATCATAGCTACTAGGTGTGCACTTGCAACGTGTAGTTGTAATAGGGTGAATGGAAATATTTATGCTAAGGCAAGGTTCATATTTGCCTTGATCAGCTAAGGCATGGTTCATATAACTGCCTCAATCAGAAGGCACGGTTTATGACTGCCTTAGTCAACTAAGGTAAGGTACATAACTGCCTTAATCAGTTAAGGCAAGGTTTACAAGTGCCTTAATCAGCTAAGGCAAGGTTTACAAGTGCCTTAATCAGCTAAGGCAGGGTTCATGAGTGCCTTAATTGAATTAAGTTTTACTAAGAAAGGATATCTGCAGTGATGGGAATGCGCATGACATCAGTTTCTGTGACGATCTCCAGGTCATGAGACACTTGTCCACAATTCTGGTCTCCTGTAGCACCTACTGCCATGGCAAAAACCTCAACAGATAGTTTTCTCGTCAAACCAGCAGCCACCTGAAATACATCATATGAAATCAACACAAATCTACTCGTTTAAATCAAACTTTGTTAAAAAACTAGCATTCAGTCTTAATGAAATTGGGATGGATGCAGCTCAGACAGTAGTCATTTGGACATTCACTATAATTGTCTTATGCCATTAGTAGAATTGTATGCATTGTGTAGTGTAGCTGTTAAGCTATTCAGTAACAAATAGCCATAAACTCACAGCTCCAGGAGTGTAGACTATCTTGATGCCAGTTGATGGTGGTGGTTGTCTGACCTTGAAATGTTCTGAATCTATTCCAACGTTGGTAAGCTTCAACTTATATTTGTACGAAGAACCTTCACGCAAAACTCCAAAGTTAATTTCTGAGGGAGAAACTCTGAAGCCTCTTAGTTTGGAGGCACCACTCTGTATAGATGATGTCTTGACCTTACGTCTCACAGGAGCTTCTACCACGGCATACTATAAGCACCAAAAGTCATGTGTTTACATGTATTAAATTAATGTCCAATAAAAATTGCTTGTCATGCAGTTCACAACTGTTACATTTATTGGTTATTCACATTAATATGTAAATAATTTGCATGGTAAAATAAAACACCTATGAGTAGCCTTTCATTGTACTTTGACTAACCTTAACATTGGGCTCTATTCTTCGCATGGATTGTGGTGGATTCATGGATTCAAAGTTTTTATCTACAACTGAAGTAGTGGCTTTGGATGCTTCTTCTACTGACGTACAGTCAGAGTTGCATTCGTCATGTCTTGCTGAAGCAACTTGAGGTGTAGGATTGCCAGGACGGCTGTCTGTTGTCTGACTGATGGAGCTATCAACTTGATCCTTGGAATAGCTTGTTTCATCTTGAGAGTTATCAACATGTTCTTTTGTCATAAATTGCAAGGTGGAACCTGAACTATCTAGTGCAAGTGATTCAACAGATAATTTCGCAACAGAAGGTAAGATATTTGTGTCTTGTTTTGGCTTAGCCAACTTGGAAGTAAAGTATTTCATATCTGGTGATTGCACAGGAGAACGCATTTTGTACTGCTCTGACTCAAAGTATGGAAGGATATCCCTTTCTCTCAGAGATGCTCGCATTTTTTCTGCCTCAGCCATTTCCAACTTTGACTGTTCAATAAATTCTATGCCCTTAGCTGTTATAGGTGGTGCTGCTGGCTCAGCAGATGCTCTGAACTTTTCTTCCCATCCATTTTCATAAGATCTCTTTATATCAGTCAGTGGGAGTAACTCAGGAAAACGTGATTGCAAGGAATAAGCTAGCTCTTTCTCTGGAGTTGACCTGCCATCAGTTGGTTGCATTTTAGCTGATGCCTGGGCTCTGTGCTTCCTCTTCTCAATGTAAGCAGCCAATACATCATATACTTTATCAATTTTGTTTCTTGTGAGTGGACAAAATTGGATAAACTGCCGATATTTGAGAGCAAGAGGAATCTTGAAGTGACCCTCTATTTTTTTTCCCTCCTGACTTCCTATGGACAGTCCTCTTCCAGCCAAGCTGCCAAACTTATGCTTAGGTTTGCCTGCGTCATCTGCTTGTCCACTGATGTGTCCACATCTGAGATTATAAGGAACAATATTATCTTCTTTCATGGGAATACTGATAGGATGAATCCTGGGTTGGTGTATGGACTCTATGACTGTTGTTGTGGTAGCATCAGGCTGGTTGGGTAGTGGGTCAGTAACAACTACTGTGGAGTCATGATTGTATGCACTTGCTATAAAGTCTGTTACTTGGCTATTCCGGTGAAGCTCATAGGCTGTCTTATCCTTATTAATAATAAAATATCGTGGATCAAATGCCACGTGATTGATGGGATTTGGTGCTTCTGCCTCAATGGTTCCTAAATGATTGACTGAAAATATATTTGCATTGCAATCCTTGCAGTGTAACAGCTTATCTTCCTTAGTATGGTCAAATGAGTATGTTGAATTCGGGATGTTGTATTCTGCCTTTCCATTTTTTTCAATGGTAAAATTGTAACTGGTTTTCTTCTTAACCTCATATCTGCCATCAGTAGAACAAGTCACTGTAGAGTGGTCTGGAAAAGTGAGCCGGCATATGTTGTCAGAAGCTATATAGCACACAGTGGAAAAATTCTCACACTCAACAATTATATCAGCTTTAGTTTGGTCCTTTGTAGATGATACTGTAAATCTAGTTCCATCTTCAAACTGTGTGATGTAAGAGCCATTTGGATGTTGAACTAAAACAACATTGTCTTCTCGAGTGATGTATACCTGGATAAATGTATTATACAACTTATTAGCAACAACATACTTAAAATTGACATTTCTTACCTCATTTGTGACTGGATCAGTGGCTCTTACAATATGAAGCTGACCAAGTTTCATCACTACAGGTTTGAGTGAGTCCTGTTTCCCAGTATCATTGGATTCATCAGGTCCCACTGCTGCTACTGCATCCTCTAGTTTGCCTTCATTCTTAGGAGTCTCAGCCAGTTTCCAAATGTAGGTTTCTCCCAAGGGTGTGATGACTACCCACGCTGTCTTACTTGAGATAGTGTAGTCTTCACTGCCAGCTAAAGCCAATTTATTTGCTGATGCCATCATCCGAGCATACTGATCCACTATATTCTGTGTTTCAGAATGGTCTTGTGAAGAGTCTGTGCCCTTTTGCAATATCTCGATTTCCTTAGTTAATGCTGGCCGATATCTGTAGCCTTTAGCTCCAAATACTTGTATTGATTTGTCTGACATAAATTTCACGACATACCCATCTGGGTGATAATATCGGGATTTTTCTTTGGCTAAATCTTGACACAAGTGATTAGCAGAGGATGTATTGGAGAACCACTGCTTTATAACAGTGAATGCATCTGTGCCATCCACAGTTCCGGCATTGGCTTCAAGGTTGACTATTGGGTGACAGTGCACATTCAGTCCATATTCAGTGCTAATAAAAAGTTGTTGGTACTTATTGTTTCGAGACAAATTAGTACATTCTTGCTCATATTTAGCTTTTGCAATCATTTGATCTGCCTGGAGTTTTTCTTGTTCCAACCTTTGCTGCTCCAATAGCTGTTGCTGCTGCTCAAGCTGTTTTTTGGAAAGTTTCTGGGCTGTCTGTGATGGGGGTCGTGATGCCTCCACTGGTGGTTGCACATCTAATATAGCTGGACGACAGGGCATGTAAGGTATTTCGCCATTCCCCTTTGGACCATAGTAGCTATAACTAATTTTAAGGGAATTGTTGAAAGATGCAGTCATTTGGGCTTGACAAAGCATTGAAGGTGGCTTGGGAATTATGGCAGGTAGCTCCGGTTCAACAATCATTGGCACTCCTTGTGAAGGCTCCCCATCATTTTTAACTGGTACTTGACTTTCAGCTTTTACGGGTTCTTTTGTTAGCCAAACTTGACTTACAGTAAATCTATGGCCATTGTGATTCATTAACAGCTCACTAGAAAATCCATTGCAATCTACTTCTTTTAGCAGTCGTGTAGTCTTCAACTGTGCTCCATCTGCAGTGAATGCAGTTGAGCATATGGTCTTTTTGAGCAATATAACATCTCCAAGATCATATCCACTGAACCTTTTTGGTGGTTCATACACAGGCACTTCAGGAGCACAAGGAGATGAAGGTGCTGGAGTTGATTCCAAAACTGATTTGGTTTTTCTTCTGGGAGTACTCTTGACTGAATCAGGAGTTTTTTGGGACAATGCACTGGTTCTTTTTTTACCCTTTTCTGGAGTGGTTTGCATGGGTTTTTCTTCTACAACTGGGGAAAGTGCATCTTGCTGTTGCTGCCGTTCTGCTACTTCCTTGATTCTAAGCATCATGGCAGAATCACGCACCTCTACGTGACCCTCCCTAAACTCTGCTTTTTTCTTTTCATCTTCAGCTACAGCCTCTTCGATCTCCGTATCATACTTCTGTAGCACATACTCCATAAAATTAGAGAATCCCACCTTTGTGTGAATATGAGAACTGGTATCATAAGAGTATATGGGCAATCCATTGAATCCGGTATGGAATACAACAATCAGAGATTCAGTTTGCTTGTGCTCATAGACTTGTAAGTATGGGTGAGTGTCCCTGGCTGACACCATTTCCTGGAGAAGGCCATAAAAATCAAAAACCTCAAGGCTAGAATATTCCAGGAGTCTGCACTGTTGACGACTAACGCTCAATGTATGAGAACTTAGAGATGCCTCTAGCTCCTCCTGTTTTGTAGAAATCAAGTCTATGGAATCAGGGCAGTCAGATGCAAGCACTAAACTCTTCTCTTTAAGTACCAACTCCAACTCAAATGGATGATCGAACAAAAAATTCGACAATTTTGGTGCCTTGAAGTTAAATGACGGTGAAGAAGCAGCAGATGGAAGGTCTATGTTATCCAGAGACAAGAGGACCAGTGCATGATTGAATTGAGAGAGTGACAATTTGCTGTTGGAGCAAACAAAATGGTTGAGAGCCTGTATGTCTGATTCTTTAGAGATACTTCCCAAGTCATTGAGCATAAATATTGAATTGAGTCCAGACTCTTGAAGTATGTCCTCTTCACAAGTCTTCTTGCTTGCTGCTGATGGTGGCAAGTTCAAACTTCTTCTGCAGATACCATCTCCATGGGGTATAATTATTTGTTCAACATACGATTTTTTTTTATTTTCATTGCCAATTCCCTGTGGTGAGAAATAGTTACACAGTTTAAATAATTGTCCACTATATGTGCTACTCTAATTGTATTTTCTTACTAATTCGGCTTTGTCCTCTTTTGATAATGCAAGGTCATTCATAATATTTGCTAGTTCAGTACTAATATCTGGATGCATCTGAAGGGAAGTGGTGCTTGGTGGTGTATCATTAAGGGATGCCGAGACCTGTAGATATCAAATGTAATAGCTGAGTATGACAAATTATAAAAAAAAAATTTCACATACCTGTTCCGCCATTGCATGGAGGATAAGAGGAACTGTGATATTCTCTTGAGGCAAACCACTTAGAAGATTGTTGTAGCATTGCATATCTGATGCTCTGGGCTCATGCTTTGCTTCAACACTAAAATAGTAATATAATAATAATAATAATACTAATAATAATAATAATAATAATAGTAATAATAAATAAATAAAATAATAATGAAGCACCAAAGGTGCAAACCCTCAGCGCTACTATACACTAGCTAGCTATTATTATATTCTCAAACCAAAATAATATTTTATTGGCTATTCTAATCAGGTATTATGGATCAATATAGCTGGAACAATGAAAATGGTACATGTAAATGATGTTTCAGTAAGAAAAGCTGAACAGGCCAGAAACACTAATCGGTATATATATTACTTTCAACGCAAAACTCCACTTTCAACAACTCCATTAACTTCCTAGGGATAAAGCAAAATACTGCGGACCCGCAATAATTAAATTATTAGCTCACGTGATTATTGGATGACGATAGGGGGTGTTACCCACAAAAGCTAGTACTATGCGTAGCTGAAAGCTTCACGTTTTCTCAAAAATCAGCCCGAAATTCAGAAAAGTAGCACAATGAATGGTCCTAAATCGCCGTTCTGAGTAAGTTCATACATAGGTGAATTGTTAGTAATCTCCAAAATCAGAACGTGACAGACAGATAGACAGACAGACAGACAGACAAGACGACTACTATAACCCTCTCGTGCATGCGCGCTGAGGGTTAATAACAATAATAATAGCCAATTTGCTTTTATTTTAAATACATCCTAATCAACCAGCTAGCTTCAGAATACAATAATTGTATATGAGCAAAAACAAACATACATAGATACTGTTGTGGAACTGGGTCTTTCATCAATAGAGGTAGAGATGTCCTTCACAGGAATGCTGTATAACTGAAGGTAATTCAAATAGTGCTGGTATTTTGTATAGATCTTCAAAAGGAAGTAGATTTCTCGTGCTAATTCATCAAACAACTTTAAGGACTTCTCTGCCTGCAATACAATAATTACAATAATATTAAGTTATATAGCAAATAATTTCAGTGAACATTCCTTGAGGTTATGTAGTTTCCAGAGCAGCTATAAAGAGATTTTAATACAGCTGCACTAGGAACTAAACTGGTAGTACAGTGGACTGACTAGATATAAGTAGATAAATAATTACCATGGAAATATAGCATACCACAAGCGGTGTATGTATATGTGTGCGCGCGCCGCATGTGTCATTCAATAGGAAGTGAAACTGGGAGCTTGGCAAACGGAAGCTGCTACATATATTACTCTTAAACAAGTAATATGTTTGATAATGCAATGATGGCTAGCACGCTAACCCAGCATGTAAATGTACTTGTTTAATACAACTAGGTAACCTATTCATGTAGGTATAAACAACAAAATCATCAGAGAGGACATAATTATACATGTATTCGTTTTTACTTGATTTCTTCTTTTATCTCCCAACTCAGTAAATTATTATGGACTATTTCCTATTTATTCATACACTTCATCTATTAATTTCTGCTAAATGCCACACATAACATTCATGAATAGTAGCTTCCATCCACATTAGAATGACATAACAAAAAGAATGATAGCAAATGCACCAATGTGTTTTTTGAGACAACGTGGCAAGTTAATGGAATTTTTAAATACTATAGTATGTTACAGATTTAATACAATTCTATATTTATGTGGGTGGAGTTTTAGAGAGTTTTATAAGTTTGAGAAAACACAATTTAGCTGTCCACATTGAACAAATAAGTTTCGATCAAAAGTAAAAGGGACATAATTTATTACATCTTTCAACCCTTGTTTAAATAAACCTATACCATATAGTTGTTTTGGTGGTAACAGCTGTGAATTAAAATGTTATTCCTTAGCCCCGGTGTTGTGTATTTTCCCCTGTTGCGAGCAATTTTATGTTTACACATTTAAAAATATTATCTAAAAAGTATATGTATTGTATTGGCTACTCAGTGTTCATATGGAGACTCAAAGTCTTAAAATTCTCACTGCATATCATTGCTGCACCGCTACTTTGCTTGAAGGTGGAGAAAACATAACATAGTAAGTACACTTTGTATTGTCGCTACTTTGGAATGAAGTAAATTTCTTGTTGTCAGTATTTTTGGAGTAATTTCGTAATAACTGGAGATTTCCTCCCTCAAAACAACAATATCCTGTCATAATTTGGTCTTGTAAACTGTTGACAATGGTAATTATGGTATAAAATAATTAAACCATGGCAATTATCATGAGATAGTTGCCCTCTCTCAGGCAAATCAGCGATAATTCCATAAACCCATAGTTTAACTATTACATATCTGATTTTTGAATGTATATGTGATGCACTGGAGATACTAGAATGATAACTGTATTAGCTAATACTGTAGTGGTTCCTATACTCATCCATGTAATGGGTGAATCAGAAATTATTAAATTGCAGTACCTTTTTAGTTTCATCTTGTGGAAGAGCTGCAAAATTTAGCTGAATCTGGACTCTAGCAATATCCCTCAACATTGATCCATTGCAAGAAGATTTTATCATCCGGTCTATATTCGACCAGAATGAGGATAGACTATTTTTTATTACTTCATCTTCTGCTGCAACAAGATCACATATACAGACATATCCTATAAATATCAATTACAACATACCCTCTTGAGGTGCAGCTTGCTTCTTGCTAGCAGATTTCTTCTTATCTAGTATCTTGACTATGGCATTTATTGTGAGTTTAATAGGGAAAAATTCATTGAAAATTTCTACTGAACTGAACCCACTCAAGACGAAGTAGCAAGATGGGCCAGGATCAGGTTCATCATCTGAATAAATAAGTATAATATATATATATATATATATATATTTATTGCAGTTTTGATATTTTTACTTGAATATTTCCGCATCACGCGAGCGTTCTGTATTCTCCCATATTGTACGGTTTATATTGTACGGTACACTACGCATGCGCGTAGCGAGTAAAATCAATGAAAATTGAATTGTAACCGGTTGAGAAAAAATATCAAGGCAGCAATAAATCACTTATCACACTCGTCGTACAATATGGGAATGATATTTTACTCTCACGCCACATTTTCACTCGCCTTTGGCTCGTGAAAATATTTTGCGTGCTCGTAAAATATTTTCCCATATTGTACTCTGACTCGTGCTATAAGTATTATATATAGTATAATTATATAATTGGCGAGCAAGTAAAGCAAGTGAGACACTATCAAGGGTAAAACAATCGAAAATCGGGGATTTGTGTTTGTTTATATAAGTTTGGACATACATACATCATCGTGTTTTTGTGTTAGCTTGGTGGTCAACCCTGTCCCCATACTCCACTAAACGGAATCCTTTGGTTAATCGAGCTTTACCTGTATCATCAATTGTTTACCCATTTGAATTAGGTTGTGTCTGACATATCTGATTTTGTGTGGATGCAGTTATGGTTTACAAACTTTGGAATTCAGTTTCTGAATTAGCATCGGTGGTAAGTTATCTTGGCTAATGCACTGTTTGTCCTAGTTTTAGCCTAACAGTATTGTTCTTACTTGAAAATCCATTGTTCAATAATCAAGTCACGAAGGTAGGTCTTGTGTTCGTATGTCCAGTGAACAAGTGTGTGTGAAAGTGTAGAGTGTTATAGCTACTGCTTAGCTAAAGAGTAGCACAACTACCAAAATAAACATATTAGCTGCCTTGATACAGCTTTTTCGGCTACTGCTGTAGTAAGTAAGTCACCATTTAGGATAAGACTATAAACTGTTCGGTAATTCCTTAGAAATGCATAGGTAACTTGGATTCAGGCTTGGGTAAGGATCGATAAACCAAAGGATTCTTGTTAGTGGAGTATGGAATGTGTTGGCCCAAGCAAACACAAAAATGCCTTGGTCAAATTACAAAATGACATGCCTAATTCAAAAATACATATACCACAAAAATATCCCCTATTTTCGATAATGTCTTGCTCACTCCACACGCTCGAACAATAAGCATAAGAAGAACATACTGATATACTTGGCTTCCTCATCTTCTTCTCCTCTCTTCTTCATTTCTGTAGGAGGCTTGGGAGGAATTGGGACTGTAGACAACTCAGCTTGTGTAGGTTCTTTAGTCTTCTTGTTAGCTTTAAGAAAAGAAAAAGCAAACAATATGAAATCTCTGATTATCATCATCATCATCAACAACATCTTCATCATCATCATCATTATCAACAACATCATCATCATCATCATCATCATCATCATCATCATCATCATCATCATCATCATCATCATCATCATCATCATCATCATCATCAAACTTACCTTTACTTGTGCGCCCACTTGTTGGACTTCTACTCTTCTTTTTATCTCCAGCCAGGCTAGATTTCTTTTCCGTTTCAGGATTCTACAAATACAAAATCCTTGAACTAAGACATTATTAGTTGGACAGACTTGACAGAAAAGCCAACCTGACTCAAGTGAGTATAGATAAGTTTTTTTTCTAAAATGTAAATAGCAAGATGAAAACTTAACTCGATTTTTAAACAGTTGTACTGAACCCTTAACTCAATGTCCTTGCTTAAAAGTATGCAGAGTTTAAACTTTAGGCTTGCTTTAGACAAACTACTGAGGACAGAATAGCATGCAAACACTCACACACCCTTATGATTTAATAATAATAATAATAATAACTAGTGATGTGCTTGAGCACAAATGGTGAGCAAGCCTGTGCACAAACGAAACACTTCAGAAGAATCTATTAGTCCATTCTAAAAGTATGTAGCTTTTGTGACTTTTATAGAACTTCTTGGTTTTTCAAGTCGCAAAATGTTATGGCAAAAGGTTACTATGGTATTGAGACCCTTTACTATCAAACACAGAACTACTTTCTCATCTCAATTTCCCGAGTACTGGTATATCGCATTCTGATTATCTGAGTTACTAGTAGCCTTTGATAACAAGCACTTGCAGCTACTATAAAATGGCCAAATTTTTTAAATTACATCTGGTAAAGGGTCTCAATACCATAGTAACCTTTCGCCATAACACTTTGCGACTTGAAAAACCAAAAGTTCTAAAGAATTACTGCACATTGTTGAGTCTAACAGTAAGTTTTTAAGACCTAAGTGCGTCTTGTGGCATTTAGAAATAACTTAATACAAAGGAACAAACAATTAAATTTCCTTGAATGATACGGGATCGCTAAACCGAAAGATTCTGTTTAGTGGAGGTATGGGAAGGGGTAGACCACAAAGCAAACACAAACATTCCAGGGTCAAAGTACAAAATGACATATGTACGTCCACACACATATATATAAACAAACAAATATCCACGATTTTCAATTGTGTTACCCCTGAGAGTGTCTCGCTTGCTTCGCTCGCTCGCCAAATACTTCAAAATATAGAAATAAAGACTGCTTTTTAAAAAAAAACTCACGTTGCCAGCAGCATTCAAGTCCCTCTCATAAATAAACTTGACTCGTCTCTTTAGAATGACATATTTTATCATTCTTGCAGTGAGGGATATTGGAACAGGGTCTGTCGAATTGGTTGCAGTTACAAAACGCTCGCACACCTAAGTTTATAAATCAAATGGTTATTTAGTAACAAGAAAAAACTTTTAAAATTCTATAGATACAGTATTAATTTCAAGCCGAGTGCCAAAAATAAACAGATTAAAAGTTGTAGCAATGCTGTAAGATCATAAGAAAAAAAAGGGGGGGGGAGGGGAAAGAATTCTTTTGGAAATTGTCATTTGAATTACCTGAGGATGAAGGAGTGGAGGTTTCTGTGTAGAGCTAGTGGAATCAGGTGCAGTTTTACCAAGCTTACTCTTTTTCCCCCCAGCACTACTCTGAACTGTAGTTGAGTCTTCTTGAGCCTAAGTATATATGATACAACCAGTCAATATAAGTATATTGTCCACACCACACCCTTAGTTATCGAGTAACCGTGATACCATTTTGGTAATCAATTTCTTGATAAATTAACTGAACTGGATACAAATTTAACAAGAACTTAGTTATCTAACCTCAATTATCCTAATGCTGGGTACATATCATCTTTCTATCTTTCTATATCTATATTAGTGCTTCTACATAGCTAAAATGACAGTGATTACCATATTTATGTCTATTGGCCAAGAGTAACTCACTATTTTGAATAGATCCTCTTTAGTTATGCTGACAAATTTTTTTCTAAGCTTGGGGCCATCCTTTATTGCCGCAGACAAAGCTTGGATATGAGATTCTCCTGATGCACTTTCTCCAATCACAAATATGACATAAGGCTTCCACAAGTCCTGCGATGCAGCAAGGCGACAAGTAAGACTGGAAATGATATAATAAAACTTACATCTTCAGTGGCTTCGCTGACCAGAGGTTCATCCCACGCTACATTATCTAGTTGTGCTTTTCCCTTCTTTGCTTTAGACATTTTCGCAGGCTATCACCCTTTACCGCTTGTAGCTTGGTTGCTATAGTTACACAGCATCCAGTTAGTTGTAAATGGGCATGGCTTGTAGTGTGTGCCAGTTTTGCGTCGACCTTTACCGAATATTTCCGTTCTGAACAAGGCGGGCGAGGAAGCTATTTGTTTGTATGAGGTGGGAGCTGTAGTAGATATCGCGGATTTAGTTACCGGGTCCTGGTTTGCTGGTAAGCTTTGTAGTGTGCTGGTAAGCTTTGTAGTCTCTCGGTAAGGAGGTAGTTTTGCTTTTGCTGGCGTCTTGGCTGGCTGGATATATAGCATGGAGTGTTGTTCCTAACTCACTTATTGAGGATAAACACACTACCTCTGTAGGTTTCTTGATGAGACTGTGAAGCAAAATAGTTACTGGACCAGTGTCATAAAAAAATGTGTTATGGGTGCACAGACAATCAAGTGGCATTAATTTTACAATTTCTTTCTCAGTCTTCTTATATTCATTAGGATGTATTCTTTTTTTTTCATAGGCTTTTATTTTTAAACAATACAGAATTTAAAAAGAATGTTTGGCTGTCATTGGGGATTGAATCCAGGACACTTGCTTAGTGTGTTTTTTAAAAAAGCCTGTGAAAGAGAAAGAATACATCTAATGAATTTTTATAGTAATTGTTACATATCTCTGCTCAAGCCTCCAACCAGCCAGACTACACACCAAGTGCAAGGCGAGGAAACATCGGGTGCATAACATTTCATTACATTCCCAGGAATTAAGAAGAATTGGGTTATATTTCATATGGGGGTATGGCTTAATTACTTTTGGTAAAGGGTTGAATACCCACAAATTGTTGCTGCTACTAAACGACATGTGCTGCAAATTATAAGATATTGTTCTGCATCTTTCCAACTAACTGATCGTCAGGCTATGAACCAATGCTGCTTATTAGATAATTCAAAGAAACAGCTATGTAGAAAATGTGGAAGAAAGAGCGGTACTTTTAAACTCCAACTGCCTTTAGTCTTTGTCTTTTGGGGGGAATGGAGAGGAAGTATATAGGTGACCGTGGCACATGACTTGTCCCTCCTGTAGAATGAACCATGAATGGCTACCAATCCTTTATCTGACTTGCAAGACCAATACCACTTTTTTTTAAAAGAATCGGTAAAGGGTAGTGTGTATGTATATGAAAGTATGTAATGGTGTGTGTTCTCACCCACATGTCCCATAGGTGCCCAATAAAAAAGGGACATTGTACTGTATGCAAGTAACGTATTGCTTGTTCATTGGCCTAAATAAGTCAGCCAAGAGAATTATTGTTGTGTCTCTGAACTTTCTAAAGATTTAGTTGAGTTGTGTCAACTCTTGCTACCACTGAAATCTCTCACCCCTTTCATTTTTGTTGTGTATCCCAGCCAACCAATCAGAATCTTTTTTATTTATTTAATGGGTATGGTCCTAAATGGGCTAGGTGGTTGGCCATGGCAAAAACCTAAGCTTTCTTTTCTCTGGAAATTATTATTCTAAGAAAAATGTACACAAAATTAACACAGAATTAAAACAACAGTTTGGCTTTTGGTTTATTTATATTATTATTATATTCTTATTACTTATAGCCCGTTACCTGAGCGACTGTACTTGTCGTCGAGTACTATAAATCTGATATAGTCCCCGGTATTCCCGTACGAAAATGTAATAGAGGAAAAAAGTTGATATAGTTTGTAGCAACCACTAACCAGTAATGGGGAAATGACCAGAGAAAGCTATAAATAGAGTTATTTGTTATCAACGGGCTTTATAAACCAGTAAAAATCGGTTTGTATTGCGATTCACAAACACATGCCACTCGGGCTTCGCCCTCGTGTCTTGGGATTTGTAAATCGCACAGAAACCTCAATGTTGGTTTATAACTATTACATAATACACCTATCCAACTGGCAATGTTCATATTATGAATAATTCATATGCTACTGATAAGAAGTATTGAATATTATTATGTGTACTGAACAGGGCCCGATACCTGTTGCCACATAGGAAAGGCATTGAAGTAAACAGGATGTGGCAATATAATCCCACATCACCTGTGTTCAGAGTTATCAGTTTCGGTTATTGCATTCCCCCCCCCCCCCCCCCCAAGGTGATACAAGTGTTTTAAGCTCAAGAGACTTGTTGCTATGGCATTCACACACGAGCAGTACATAATAAATTTATTATTCATTGGATACTGGTTGGAATATACTGAGTTACATGCCATATTACTGCAGGTATAAATGTGCTACTTTCTGAAATGTTCACTTTCTTTGCAAACTACCTAGAAAGATAAGATAAACGAGCTGGTCTCCGGCTAAAATAAACCTCGCTAATGATTTAAATGTAGGACTTGCAGTACACAGTGTATTTTAGCATGTCAAACTGATAGGGGGTGTGGCCCCAGCAGTTATGGCAGGTATTTTAACCAACCGTCTTACGTCAATACTAACCATTTAGCTATTTTATGCTTCCCTCTAATTTGAGCCAAGCGAAGCAATCAAATAAAAAATAAAAAATGTAATGCTTATGTAGTTTTTTGCAACTTGCCACTAACCATTTATTCTCTAAAAATAGTATTGTCTATTGCATCAAAAGTGGAATAAACTAGTGCAAACTAAGCTACACCATTCTTAACTGAATCAAATCATCACTCACAATTGTGCATCCAATTTTTCTATGATAGCTGAATAAATTCTCATATCCTCTTTTACAGGTGTCATCTATGGTGTTGAGTAAGTCTTGCCTATGTACCACTCTCTTCCATCTATGTTGAGTTGTATGCTATAGACCACTCAGTTGAACCCAGAACTACATTTTGTCCACTTCTTATGAAAATTGACTGACCTAGGTCTTCGCTTGAATCCCATTAATTAAGCTGCCAGGCAACATCTCCATAGCTAATGGCTTACAGTGCTGTGATAGATGGCAAGGCAAGATATTTTCATTCTGTCTAGTGTAAAGACACAAAGCAATATTAGCCTTGCACATGTAGAGTGATGATTGGTCAGTTATCAATTACTACATTTCTTAGACATGGAGTACAATTGGAGTATACAGTGTTTATTTCCTCATACCTTGTGATCACACATACAAATGTTATTTTTAAGAAAGGCTTGTGCAGCAAATTTCAAATCTGTATTGTCATATTCGTTCAATATATATATATATAATATGACAACTGTTTTGCTTGATGTTTTTTCATTGTGGGACAGAACAATTCAAACTTGTGTAACTGGATAACTTTAAGTGCTACAATGTTTAATATATACTGCATGTATTTATATAAGCTCTGGTCCCCATATTAGTGAGACAGCATTTACTATTAGAACTCCCGTATACCACAGGTGTGCACTATTTCATGAATGAGTTGCATTACACTGAATGTTCCCATAGGATTGTTGAAGGAGTGGGTGTGGAGTTGAGATTCATTGAAAGACATGAGTTCATTGTGCATTGTCATACCTTTAAAGATGATGCTCAAATTAGGCTCCTGAGTAGAACTCTATTTCCTTGAGTAAATACTGTACACATGTTTATACAGGAAACAACCCTCTCAGACACACACACACACAAAAAAAAACAAAAAACAATATCAACTACTTATAGTTGATATATATAACTGAATTCTTTTTCCCATTGGCCACTTTCTTATCTACATCAGGGTTTCATACAGACTATGGGAGCCCTGGGATTTTCCCCCCCCCCCCCCCTAGATTCATTTTCTCTCTCTCCCCCCCCCCTAACTTTTTGCCCCCCCCTCCCCCCATAGATTCAGTTTTCTCCGCCCCTTCTCCCCCCCCCCCCCCCCTCCTAAAATTGTTTTCCCCCAACTGAATTCTTCAGAAAAATTAATGATCAGTATAAACAGCCTTACAGATTAGCTGCACTTCTTCAAAGCAACATTTCTCTAGTTCTGGTCCTTCAATACCAATTCGTATTAAGTCATAGATACTGTAGTTTTTGTATAGTGACAGAGGAACTTTATATTGCTTAGGTCCTCCAGAGAGGAACACTATAAACTTAGTCTCCCAGCTTTGAGGGCAGGATCAATTAGTGTCCCTCTGATTGCGCTTAGAGTCCCTCCTATTGCGTTATTAAAGAGCAGTCACTACATTCTAAATTAGTTAGGCGCTGTGCAGCTATCGTGAACTACTGTTTTTAGGGTCCCTCAGGCCCTAAGTAGTGCCCTCGGTATATAAAAGCCTAATACCTCCAAGACCCTAAAAATATATAGTTTGTCGAGTTTTCATTTGAAATCTGTTTCACAGTCTCACGGTCATGACTTGACCATATTATGTAGCTAAACTGTTTTTTGCGACTCGACAAAATTCCCCCCCCCCCCCCCCCTACGAAAAACCCTGTAGATCCCGCACATTAATAAAAGTTTTTTTTTTTTTTTTGTTGTTTTTTTTTTATTATTATAGTCAGCAGTGAGAGCAAGTATTCATTATGTCTCACTTGTTTGAGACTTGCAATTTTCGGTTGTATGTCAAAACCAGTAACTACCTTGGTAGGGCTGCATACAGAAAACAAATTTGAGGTGGCAAAAACAACTTTCTTAGATTTCAGGAGGGGCAAAAACACCTTTCTTAATTTTAGGAGATGCAAAAACAACTTTCTTAGATTTCAGGAGGGACAAAAACAACTTTTTTATATTTCAGGAGGGGCAAAAGCAACTTTCTTAATTTTAGGAGGAGCAAAAACAACTTTCTTAGATTTCAGGAGGGGCAAAAACAACTTTCTTAATTTTAGGAGGGGCAAAAACAACTTTCTTAATTTTAGGAGGGGCAAAAACAACTTTCTTAATTTTAGGAGGGGCAAAAACAACTTTCTTAATTTTAGGAGGGGCAAAAACAACTTTCTTAATTTTAGGAGATGCAAAAACAACTTTCTTAATTTTAGGAGATGCAAAAACAACTCTTAATTTTAGGAGGTGCAAAAACAACTCTTAATTTTAGGAGGTGCAAAAACAACTCTTAATTTTAGGAGGGAAAAAACAACTTTTTTATATTTTAGGAGGGGAAAAAACAACTTTCTTATATTTTAGGACGGGCAAAAACAACTTTCTTATATTTTAGGAGGGGCACCTTGTGCCACATTCTGCTGAATGGAGACCCATGCAATAACATACATGCAGTTCTGCACGGGTTTGTATCTCACAGGATGATATTTCACAGTAGAGCAAGAGATGTACAAGGTCTTTTTGTGAGCAACCTACATTTCTTGTGCCCTTGTTATTTAAAATCATACTTTTATGTTTTATGAACAGTTCCTAGTGTTATTGGGTGAAAATTGTTGTCTGTTGTGTAAGGTACAGGTTATTGTGTGATTCTTGTCATAGATTCTGTTACGTATTTATTATATGTCACAGAAAAATACAATATCCCGATTCCATCCTCGGCAAGAAGAATATCTCTCATACACAGTGATTGGCTCCTCGGCTCCCAGTTATTAACACCTACTTTACTTCATCCCTCTTGAAATCAGCAAATTTTAGCTCCTGGGATCAGCAAACCTAGCTGCCGGGATCAGCAAACCTTAGCTCCTGGGATCAGCAAACCTTAGCTCCTGGGATCAGCAAACCTTAGCTCCTGGGATCAGCAAACTTTAGCTCTCAGGGATCAGCAAACCTTAGCTCTCCTGGGTTCAGCAAACCTTAGCTCCCGCACTCCATTCAGGGATCACTTCACAACAACATAGACTATGTACTGTTTGCACTGGATGATCCCAGTTCTTCTGATTCCCAAGTCAGTATGCGCACTTGCAGTGAGTGACCAGCTGGTAATAATTACCCTTTACTTGTTCTCCTTTCTGCTGGAAAGACGGCCATGCCTTCTGTGTATCGTGGTTTTCATCTTCTGCATCATCTTCCTGTGTTATAATGGACTAAGTGACTGCTTGATCTGCACGTGGAACTGGAACTGCTTTTTGTCCAGTTCTTGTGATGATACTTGAGTAAGAGTGTTTTTTTTTTGGTTTCTGTCACATTATCAATATATACATGGTGTTTTGTTTTTAATATTCATTTTGAGCTCACAAGTCTTCAATGATTTAGTTCTTGTACCCAGCTTCTTGTTTATGGCGGGATAGCATAGCTAGGAATAATGAAATTCGGTAAAGTATCGCACAGCGTGTCATTAGTGCGCATGCCTGATTAACGCAGCCGGAAATAAAAACTGACCAGGAGAAGATCACGAAGTGCTGCTTCGATGTTACACTGGGAACGCTTTCAAATTACAGCTGAAGCTGAAAATGCTCAGATTGGTAACTGTGTTATTATTCTTGTCCGCTGATTCGACTTGGAGTCAGCTGGACTTGCCGTTGATGCTAATAACTTCCAGAGGAGGTCAATACAATTCGTCCGGAGCCGAACCAGCTATAGATCTTGCTGTGGAAATCATCAATGAGAACGATGTCATTCCTGGACACAGACTGGTCATAGAAACAAGAGGAGATTCCAACGTAAGCTAATTGTATTTGCATTGCAACTCAGTTATGATATAGCAGGTTCAGAGCTATTATGACTAACATGGCTGACGTTGATTTGTGCAAGTTGTATACTGGAGTAACACTAAGCAGCACCTGGCACCAACTCAAATTTTAGTAGTGATGTGATGCCAAAGTTGTTTGATAAAATAAATCAGTTTATCATAGAGCTGTATGCATTGTGTACGCAGGCAGCTATAGCTTTCAGTTGTAGCAGATAGTGGGAGTCATGGGGATGGATTAAAGTACAAGTACTATTTCCCATTCATCAGCTAGAGGAATAGCCCTAATGGGGGGAAAAATCTGTAACAGCTGCTGTATTAAATATTTCATGGGCTAAATTACTGATGACCAATTGGGTTCAAATATTTACAAAGCAATAAAAAATGCTCACTAATAATAATTCTTTCAATATTTTTCTTGCTTCTATATTGCAATTTTTATTACTCGGAAATTATGGCTACCACTTGCAATGTTTTTCGACTTCCGGAAGTGGTTTGAGACAAACACAGCTCTAGTGTTGTGAATTAGCTCTACTCAGGTAACCTTTGCACTATAAAATTTCTCACATTTTCCTAATGCATTAGCTGTAGCAAACAAATAGACAATCCATTTTTTTGCTAACCATAAAATTACATACACTTAGTTTCTAGGCAACATACACCACACCAAAGTGTTTGGTAATTTTTAAATTAAGCAAGACTATCTAATGTGTGTGTAAGCAACTAATGTTAAGCTTTGAATGGTTCAATTGTGAATACATTGTTAGAGCTACAAAAATTTACAAAAACAATTTAACGGTAGGTTGTGTTGATTTCCATTACACTGGCCTAGTAGTGGGAGGAGCCACTCATGGGACCTGGTAATAACTAATTTAATTGCCTGATCACTGCACGAGTCTAAGGGGTGTGTCACTTGTAGTTCGATAATTGCATGGCCTAAATATGATTAGTGGAAGACAAATATTGCATTTCTGATGGACGTCACTAGTCCGTACGAAGCACGATATTGAGTTTATTTCCAAACACCAACACAAAGAGTTGCCTGTTGTTGTTGTTGTTGTTGTTGTTTTTTAAGCCAACACATCCTATCAAAAAAAAATTTCCTTTATTTGCCAGGACCAAGCAAGGTGGTGCCGAAACTCTCAAACATGCAATTGCATTAACCAGGTCTATGCAATCATGTAATTGTTCCATCCCAAAGATGAGGCAAAGCTAAACACTTGCTGCCCAACATGGCTGCCTGTGTATACATATTTACAGTCGACACACCATTCAAAAATGAATGGGAAAAATCGCTGTTCAATTGAAATCGCACGGAGAAAGTGAAATAGCGCGTAACTAATTGAAATATCTCAGTAACTAAGTGGAAACTAAGTGAAATAGTACGGGTAAGTGCGCACCCGTGCAGTGTTAACCTTGGAAACGTACAGTTCGAGTAGTTTTTAGTTAGAGACAATGTCCTTCTTTACCATAGAACCTCTACCCGTATTAGACGGAATGTTTTACAACAGATTAAGAGGAGCCCAACGTTTAAAAGAAAGTTCCAGCGGAAGCTAATCCTGAAATAAGGAGACAGTGAGTGAACGATATAATATAGCTACAATTGCAAATGACTTTTTAAAAGCTGGCCTACTATTAGCGAGTGATAGCACGGGTAGCCTGTGCTATTAGGGATCAATAGCACTTGTAAAGCAATTGAAATAACACTCGGCTTCGCCTCGTACTATTTCAATCACGTTACTCGTGCTATTAATCCCGAATAACACGGTTATTCGTGCTATCACTCATACATATTGAATGGATAGACATATTTCCTAAAAACAGATCATCTGCACTCTCAATTCAGGTGCAGGAAAACACGGAGGAAAATTATTATAATCACGTGACAACAAAGATTCTAAATACTAACTTCTTTTTTTCTGATCGAGGTTTATTAATTGACAAATCAGCACAGGTTGTTGATGTCAATTATATTACTGCCAAGGGGACTGCGTTGTTTCTGTTGATAATAGATACAGTTCCTTTAACTATAGAATGGCTGTCTAGTAATTAAAATGGAAAATGATGTTTGAATCGTGAAATGATGTGGTGTGGGATTTAAATTGTATTCATAAAATCACGAAGTAGCCCACATCAATAAAATAAAGTTAAACGCCATTACCAAGTTGTTTTTTGTTTACCCTGAAAATTATCACTATAGTATGATAAACATGGTAGCAGTAAGAGTATTTGTCAGCCCTGACAGATGGAGATGGTATGGTGACTGACTGGTGTGTGTATAGTTTGCCATCAAAACAGGGAAGTTCGATTAATGATCTATTGCATAGACAACAGCAACATCCCAAATCGATACACAACGTAGTGTGTGTGCTGCCATTTTGGGTGTTTAATTAGCCATGTGGGCTATTATGCTTTCTTCAGACATTTTAGAACCTGCCCATCAATATGAATTGCAGTGTGTAATTATAATTATTGTTGTTATTATTATTATCATCATCATCATCATCATCATCATCATCATCATCATCATCATCATTATTGTACACGTGTGTTATTAATAATACATGCATATAATCATTGGATGTCCACATTACGTTCATTTTTGAATTCCTGTCTTGAAAATAGTCAAAAAAACGCAATTACTTCAGTATCGGAAGAGCCACGGACGAGTTCAGGACAGAATGTAACCATGTTGCGATGACCTGGTCCTATGAGAGTATCCCTTACCCGCCCACCTGTCTCCCATTGAAACATATAAACTTAAACTTACCACTTTCCCACCCATTCAGTCAGCATTATACCAGAAGGCTCAAACTCTGCCTTTGAAGTCATTCTATTTATATGGCATTTTAATTGGATAATTGCTACTGGCCACCGTGTGGGAACTGTTGTCAGCACATCACTCCGCTCTTCAGTGGAGTAGCAACACCATATAAGAAACCCTCAGAGTGCTTATGGTTATTGGAGTACTCCAGTGTCCTTGTTAGTGCCTGAAGCCTCTGGTTGGCCTCACACAGCATCTGTTCCCATTTACACTCGGCAAGATGGCGTGATCTGAAAATTTAAGGTATTGTTGTGATACTGCTCAGTTCAAGTACGTACGTATTTTTTCCCATCCATATTAACAATTTGTATGTAGTGTCTGTTCCCTTGTTTAGACTACTAAACTAACTCTGTCTAATTAATGCAAAAAAAAATTTGAATTATATTTAACAATTCGCTATAATTATTAATGTTCCTGTCTAAATATGTGAAACGATCGGAAATTTATGTGTCTCAGTAACTGATGGCCCACAACATTTCTTTGTGGGAGTGGCTCTCTTTTAGAGAAGTATTTAATCTATAGAATTCTCAGTAGAGTTAGAAATTGATGCCTTCATTAAGTTTCGGGTATTTAAATTTGATTTCTGTAGCACATATTAGGCTATTACTGGAAGAGTTAGTCTTGAGATGTTCATTGTTGCAGGGAGTCAGTCGGTTGGTGACAAATAATCATTGAAATCCAAAGGCTTCCGTGTAACTTCCTGGAGTGGCTATTAGCTTTGATGTGCTCAATGAAGTGCAGATTGATTACTAGGGCTTGCTCCTTCAAAGCCTCCACACTCTTGATATTTCAAAGGCTTTTGTCAAATCTCTCTCCGGTCTAGTTTTTTTAAAATTCTTTTTTATTTCTTGTTTTCTTCCGTTCTGAGTTGGTGAGGAGCTCATCTTTAGCAGTGGGAATTGTGTGAATTGTGTGTTGTTCTGAAACCACGGAATCCCAACATGCATGGGGGCAAGCAGTGCAGTGAACTACCAAGTTGAATAGCTGTTGGGAGCACTGAATGATTCATCTGTATCACTAGATCTGTATTACTACGGATGATCTTTATCATTAAGGATCATTAAGGATGATCGTATCACTAAGGATGATCGCATCACTAAGGATGATCGCATCACTAAGGATGATCGCATCACTAAGGATGATCGCATCACTAAGGATGATCGCATCACTAAGGATGATCGCATCACTAAGGATGATATGTATCACTAAGGATGATCGTATCACTAAGGATGATATGTATCACTAAGGATTATATGTATCACTAAGGATGATCGTATCACTAAGGATGATCGCATCACTAAGGATGATCGCATCACTAAGGATGATATGTATCACTAAGGATGATATGTATCACTAAGGATGATCGTATCACTAAGGATGATATGTATTACTAAGGATGATCGTATCACTAAGGATGATCGTATCACTAAGGATGATATGTATCACTAAGGATGATCGTATCACTAAGGATGATCGCATCACTAAGGATGATATGTATCACTAAGGATGATCGTATCACTAAGGATGATATGTATCACTAATCTAAGTGTCACCTACATTTAATCTGCATAACTTTACGATTTGAATCATCCAAATCATTGGTGCTGCCAAGTGGCTCTACACTAACTTGTTCAAGGCTCCCCGTAGTTTACAAGAGCCTCAATTTGTTTCCTCCTATCAGTTGCTTTAGTTAGGTATGTTATTAACACTCACCCCCAGGCACCTTGGGACCGGGCATTCCTTTCACTCAAAAAATACACGATACTTGAAGCTCCTTCAGTTAATGATAGTCTATCTTGCCCAAACCTTACAACGTATGAAGCCCTATGCAATTGTCAACTTTCATTCTTGAACTCCCAGTTTTTCCTGCAATACCTGGTTCCCTTGAAATTCTCCTGGTCGGTTTTCTTCTGGTTATTTTCCTAGCTTTAATTTTTTTCCATAAGCAGTCATGCATGTCATTTAATAACAATATAATTTCACTGCATACACTCAAATATGACTGTATATATATATATATATATATATACTTCTCTAATGTAAAGAAATTCATACATTTTGACACGATGGAGATTTTTTTAGTGATTGATGAAAGTAAAAAAACATGATTGGATCGTCTCTTCATTGTTATCATTTCAAATATTTAAATGTTTATTTTGTAGGTGTGTCAGTGGGTGTGGTCTACCCCGGGTTGTTGTTGTTTTCCCCAAGTTGGCAAACTATTTTATCAAACTCAAAGCTATTGAAATCTTAGTTTACGTATGTGAAGTTATAGAATCCTAAATATTTCCATTGTGTAAAAATACCAGGAAAATGTTACCATGTTGTGTATGTGCGCGTGCTCACTGAAGAACATATATTATAGTATATTATACTGTACTACTTTATAGCTTGTATGTGTGTGTGTGCATGTGTGTGTGTGTGCGCATGTGTGTGTGTGCATGTGTGTGTGTGTGTGTAGTGTGACAGACAGACAGCGCTGACTACATTTTTGAAGGATGTTCCTCAAGGACAGGACAAGCTGGCACTGATAGGGTGTGGCTGTTCCATCGCCACTCTGGCCGTAGCAGAAATAAGTCCAGTTTGGAATTTCACTCATGTGAGCAACACATGTGCATATTTATTCAACACCAATCTATGAATTTAGAGAACAATTGATGGATTGTGTGCAAATTCATACAAAGGGAAAAATACACTATTTTAATACATCAATGTCCAATTAGATATTTCCACCCAATAGAAAATATCTTTGACTGAACCATGTGATTGGTCCAGTTTACAAATATTACCGTAGCCGCTCGATCAGATGCTGTGGCTACTATTCTTTTCAGTTCACTGAAGAGGGAGGCCGCTATTTGAGAGCAGTGTTTAATTTTCTTACTCCCTTTTCATCCACCCCATACTGTTTCCCTGCCCCCATTAGTGTTATTCTACCACTTCAAAACTTCTCTTTTTCCTTGATTAGAAGCCATAGGGAGTACTAAGAGCCTTATGCAAAGTGGGTAAGGATCGTCTGCTGCTTATATATTTGGGAGTGGCATCTGATCGAGCGGATACAGTATGAATTTTTTCCCTTTATATCCTCAACACAATAAATATTGTAGTAATGGCTTCACTAATATAATGAAATACCACAGCTTATCTTTAATATTCACTTTATGTGTAATGTTTGTTGTGCACACTTTTTTTATTCCGCTAGATGTCTTTCTCTTCTTCTGTTGATGTCCTTAATGACAGAAGTAGATTTACAAACTTTTGGAGGACCCACCCAAGTGAGGGTAACCTGGCCAACGTAGTGCTGGCCATCTTGAAAGAGTACGGATGGAACAACACTAAAATTATCACTCAGAACGACGGCCTCTTCATTGATGTGAGTGCAGAGTACAGGAATAGGAGGTTTAGTCAGCACTCGTCAGTGCATAGTGTGGTGGGAGAAAGAAGATACCTTACCTATTACTATGGAGGTTTTATAATTGTAATTGGTGAGCGAGCAGAGCGAGCAAGACACTCTCAGGGGTAACACAATTGAAAACGGTAATATTTGTTAATATGTGTGGACATACGTATGTCATTTTGTACTTAGACCCTCGTGTATTTTTGTGTTAGCTCTGTGTTCAACCCCGTCCCAAACTGCACTAAACAGAATCCTCCGGTTTAGCGATCATTACCCGTATCATCCTAGAAATTGAATTGTTTACCGATTTGAATTCTTTTGTGGGTGCAGTTAGAACTAAAAAACTTACCGGAGCTCCATTTCTATTCGAGTTAGTGGCGGTGGTAAGTTAATATGCTATTTGTCATAGTTAGTAAGCCCTACGAAGCAGTTTTACTTGAAAATTCATTGTCCACTAGACGAACCACAAAGGTAAGCCTTGTGTAGGTATGTTCAGTTGTGTGAAAGTATTGTGTGTTACAACTACTATTTAGCTGTTTGTTTATATGTGTGGACATACGTATGTCATTTTGTACTTTGACCCTCGCGTATTTTTGTGTTCGCTCTGTGTTCGACCCTGTCCCAAACCAGAATCCTCCAGTTTAGCGATCATTACCCGTATCATCTTAGAAATTGAATTGTTTACCGCTTTGAATTCTTTTGCGGGTGTAGTTAAAACTTATGGGAGCTCCATTTCTATTCGAGTTAGTGGCGGTGGTAAGTTAATACGCTATTTGTCACAGTTATAAGCTCTACTCAATAGTATTTACTTGAAAATTCATTGTCCACTAGACTAACCACAAAGGTAAGTCTTGCGTAGGTATGTTCAGTTGTGTGAAAGTATTGTGTGTTACAACTACTACACAAAGAAAAAGTTTAAATAACGTGACTTGATTTTGTTGCTTCTTTTTAATTCAAACAGTTGCGGGGAGCGGTTACTATGGCATATATAGGTAAAACTAGACTTTGTTTTAGTAGCTTGAGTGTTAGTAGTTAGAATCAATCGTTTAACAATAGTGTGGCTTAAGGCTCGCTCGCCATTTGTGCTCAAGCACATCACTAGTTATTATGTATTATTACTTGTAGAGTACAGCTACCATTAAGGAAGTCCTGACGTCTGCGAACAAGACTGTCATCACCGATGGCAACACGACATTTGACAGTTCACAGAATATCACCAGCATGGAGAACTTCTACGTACCAGAAGTCCGGGTGTACTTCCTGAACATGTACTCCATCCATGCCCGCAGGCTACTTTGTAATGTAAGCACTTAAATATTTTGGGAGTTATTTTGGTTTAAAAGGGTTGTCATAAAATATCACAATTGTACTAATAAATTTAATTTTTTGTAGTCCCGAATGATTTAAAGTTTACCATAATATAGATGGTTTAAGTTCGTTAAGCTGTTTGGTTTGTTGATTCTGACTTGTTAACACGCTCTGTTGGACTGCTTGGCTTCCAGGCTCTGCAGCTGCAAAGGCAAAATGATGACAGTCTTTTCGTGGCCGGATTCGTCTGGATCACTCTGGGCTGGTACCAGGAGAGTTGGTGGACTGAATCCATCTCCCAAGACAGCCTGCCGGATTGTTCGGACAGTGCTTTGGGGGAGTTGCTGCTCCAGTCCATCGCAGTGCAAGAGTCGAATTCTGCTCTCGATAGGAACGCCCCAACTGATGTTAACCTGGTATGATATAGGACAAGCAATTTAGTGGGCGTGGCTATGGTACGAGTGTGGATGATACAATGCTCGTTTGTTTTTTAAATATATAAATGCAGACATGCTTGCCTTCATCCTTCATAAAAATAGTACTTAATACATCTGATTAAGGATTGCCACAATAATAATTAGTATTGTATGGTGGGTGTGGCCAATAGTGAATGCACTCATTATGTAATATCAGCTTACAGCACTTAGTATTTGGTACCCGTCCAAGATTTCTTGCTTTCATCTCATAAATGTCTTTCTCAGACTGCCCAAGAATTCAAAGACCTCTACACGGATTTACTTGGTAGCGACTATTTATTCGAGCCCACTGCGTTCTACGCCTACGATGCAATCTGGGCTCTGGCATTTGCCTTCCAAAGGTGAGTCCACACCACACAAGGGGACAAGGCAGTGCTGGTTTATTGTCAATACTCATTCTGTAGGTCATTGTCAGACTATTCTCTCTCCAACTTCACATATTCTTCTGGAACCAATATCTCGCGACAGATTCAGAATGAGTTGAATAGCACCGCCTTCAGGGGAGTGTCGGTAAGATGATTAATTGTACAATAGCACACAATACTTCCTTCATCTAATGTAATATAATAGTTGACTTTTTTTTTCATTTTCTTAAGCAGAGCTAGTTTAGACAAGATTGTGTTGTCGTAGCAGCTAGAGCACTGGTGGCCAAGAACACTGGTGGCCAGAGCACTGGTGGTGGCCAGAGCACTGGTGGCTAAAGCCAAGGGTCCTGGGTTCGATTCCCCGTGTTTGTTTTATTGACATGAACACCCTAAGTGTGAATTGTATTTTATGTAGTGTATTGTTGACATTTAGTTGTGTGGTGTTTGTGTGTATGCTATGTTATAGGGATTTGTTACCTTTAATGAAAATGGGACACGCCCACAAGCTCTGCTTGAAGTTCGAAAGTACAGACGAATTTCTGGTATGTCATAAAAATATGTAGTTTAAGCAGGAATTTTATTTGTGGTCAGGGAAAATTACCAAAATCTTGGAATAAATTCCTTACCAAGAAATGTTTTCATCAAAGTGTTTACTAAGGTGTCCACTAAATTCAATTACCCTAGGAGAACCTGGCAGCTGCTAAAAGTTAAGCCCTCCCCCCCCCAAACCATATATGGGAAAAATGAAAATGCCCAAATTCTTCCTCAAGAGGGTCAAACTAGGGTTTTCATGATTCTGAATCTGTTACAAGCATCAGAATAATTCTGTGGTTGAAAAGGCCACACCCTACATCTGGGCTGGAAGGAGTTTCTGCACGTAATTCCTTTGCAGTTTCCACATGCTACAATGCATTGTATGCCATTCTTCTTGCTGCTGCACCACCTTTAGCAGCTGCCCTGGGTTCCCCTAGGGTAAAATTTAAATAATTTGATATGTGTTAGTGGACACCTTAGTAAACACTTTGGTAAAAAAAATTCTTGGTAAGGAATTTATTCCAAGATTAGCCAAATATCTGCTAATATTCCCTCACTGTTGTATTTTAGAGTGCAGGAAACTGCATTCAATGTATAGATGCAGACTAAGTCTGTATAACTGATGTTTTCCCATGTGGGAGACTTGGGCACTAACCGAACCTGTAAATATAAGATGACTATTTGTGTGTGTGTGTTTGCGTATGTGTATTTAGGAATTATTGAAAGAAGTCTAATAGCTCTTGAAAATGGTAGCATACTGGTGTATTATGGCAACGAATCAGCAGACACTGTTTGGCCAGGTTTGTATACATTGGAATATTATAAGCAAACATTATGATTTTTCTTGTTTTGTTTAATTAGAAGGCATACCGGCGGATGGCACCCCAATGGATGTGCTGGTTCCAATCCTCTTACCATTGGCGATAGTTTATTATATTCTAGCAACTGGTGTCATAGCCTTCGCCATTGTTTGTTTGTTGTTCAACTTCATCTTCAGGAAAAGAAAGTAAGTCGGAAATGGGCGTATCGTGTGCGAGAGTGAGTAGATAATTAATGAGTGACAATCTCTGGCTATGATAGAGGACCACAACATGTCTGTTATCTGTCACACACGCAACACATGCAATGGTGATGTTGTAACGTGTATTTAAGAAGCATTTAAACAAGTCAGCAAACAAATAAAAGGACTCCTTTGTCCCCGTGATGATACCATTGGCGGCCCTGATAGGGCCATTGGTCCCTGTGATGGTACTATTGGTCCCCATAACGGTACCCTTGGTCCCCGTGACAATACCCTTTTCTGTGATGGTACCCTTGGTCCCCGTGACGGTACTCTTGGTCCCCGTGACGGTACCCTTGGTTCCCGTGATGGTTCCCTTGGTCCCCGTGACGGTACCTTTGGTTCTGTGATGGTACCATCGGTCTCCTTGATGGGACCATTGGCCCCTGTGATGGTACCATTGCTCGTTATGATAATATAGCTCCATCTTCTCACATTGATGATACTTGCGGTATATTTTAATTGCAGGATCGTACGTCTGATCAGTCCCAATCTCAACTACCTCATTATAATTGGAGCGATAATTCTGTGCACCTCTGTACATTTCTACACCATATCAACCACCAACACTAAAGTCATCACTGTATTCTGTCATGTGAGTCAGCACCAGTAGTAGTAGTAGTAGTCATCGACATAGTAGTAGTAGTAGTAGTAGTAATAGTAGTAGTAATACAATTTATTTGTATGTGAAATTTTTTTTACAAAAGTTACCAAGGCAATAAGTTCACTCATTGTAAGATGACAAGACAAGAATGGATGGCAATTGCTGGCTAACAGCGCTAATTATTTGTTGTTTCTATGGTTATTGTTGTTTCTATGGTTATTGTTATTGCATACAGGTTCGTGTGTGGTCGCAAATGGTTGGATATTTCTTGTGTTTTGGAACCATCGTGGCTAAAATATGGCGAGTGTATTACCTGTTCCGCAATCCATCAGTCAAGAAGAATTGGGTACGCAGTAGTTAGAAGAAGTCAGTAATTAGGAAGAGATGAATAGCCTACTCGATAGCTAAGGATAACATGAGAGGGTGTGGCTAGCAGTAATAAGTGGGTGGACAAGTCTATCTTTCAACCTGGTTTTCCTTGTTCCTCCTAGACTGTTCTGTTCTTGTGATCACTTTATGGCTGGCCTTCTTGGCTCATGCTATAATGTTGCCTTGCCTCCATCAGAGACCTCAACCTCAATATTTGCAAAAGAGTGACAGTTTAGTGTAAAATGAGTGAGACGAGTGTCAAATGAGTGAGATGTGGAAAACAGTCATGATGCTTGGTGATACACGCCCATACACTTTGGTTGCTATGGTAGAATTCTATTGGTTTGTTGAGCATGGGGCTAATTTTATTTCAAGTAAGCAACCAATGATGGAATACCTGGCAGGTCTAGAGTAAACACTGCTAGTATTGACAGTCACAGAAGGTTCTACAGCTTGTTAAAGATCTGACTTGAGAACCTGAATCTCAAGAACCGATTCTTTGTAGGAGAATAGAAAATGATTATTAAGAATCCCATAGAGCAAAAGCTACTACTATTCTCTTACCTTTTATTCTATGTGACCGTCTACAGGAAAACCAGGCACAACGCGGCACCCTTCGAAATTTTTTTTGCACTTACAAAGTTGTCGGCGCCCAGATATTGAGCTCTCCAAGTTTTATCGTCGTAGCTTAAGTCGTCCCCGCTATAATAGACCTAACCGTTCCCTACCGTCGGCTTGAAACAATACATATTTAAGAAACCGGTCGATCTTTTCTCGATTTTACGCACGCCGCGTTGTGCCCGGTTGTCACATATTTTGGTCTAAAACTCTTCACATTTTCGATTCGTGTTGCGCAATAGTTCAACCACGCCCACATTATTGAAATCTAAAATTGCGTGAGACTATAACTTCAATGCGTGTGAGCGTGATTAAATGATGGAATGCGTGTGACTCACGCAAAATGCGTGAGAGTTGAGAGGTCTGCTCCATACCTGACCTCGTACACAGACTCAGTTTAACAACTCATTAAACAAGTATTTGGTATAAAATAAAATCTGGCAAAAATACGTGATAAGACTAGGGAGGAACTAAGGCCATCACTGAAGTGTAGTATAGTGGGTACAGTGTGGCCACTACTGAAGTGTAGTATAGTGGGTACAGTGTGGCCACTACTGCATGATAGACTTGACTTATAGGTCATGATAGTTAAATTGCTGGTTGTTGTTTTTTTACAAATGTTTTTACTCTAGTTTGTGTAAAATTCCTCAACTCAGCAATGTAGTCCAGAATGTTCAGTGAAGGGTGTGGCCTACGAGAACTAAGTTGACTCACTGCCATTATGCTCACACTGCCGGGGGGGGAGGTGTTGTTCTTTTAGCATGAGGTATAACTGCTACTATTTTATTGGTGTTTGTGTAGATTCCCAAGGATTGGCACATCTTCCTGATTGTAATGGTCATGATAGCTACAGTGCTAAGCATTATAATTCCAGTGGCAATATTTGGAAACTACGGTGCAATGAGAGTGAAGGACAATGAAAGACCACAAGCAAGGAATGTGAGTCCCAACTTGATAGTGCAAGCATGATGGAACAACAACAACAAAAACAACAACAAAACATCTAGGATATTTAATAGCAAATTTTCTCGTTCTAACAGACAATATTATGTTAATTGAAACTTAACCCGACGTTTCAATTTCTTGCCAAAGTCCTCTTCAGGGGTCAACTGAGGTCGAACTCTCCATGGTGATATAATACACACAATGTAAACAGCAAGATTACTGGAGGGAACGCTTACTTTAATTAACACAATACATTCATAATACATTGGCTGTTAGAACGAGAAAATTTGCTATTACGTGTATAATTATTTCAGCCGAGAATGACTGAATCTAGTGTGTTATTAATTAATTTTTTGTAAGTTTTTCTTAGTGTGGGAACTTATTGCTAGAATATGTCCCTATTTTATACTGAACCCCCCCCCCCCCCCCTTTTTTTTAATTTAGATTTTTGTCCCTCTTTGTTTATACAATTAGTTGTGCTGTATGCAACTATTAGCAGAATATATATATATTTTATGAATAAAAAAATTTTATCAGATTTATCTATTGTCAATCTATTCTATCCTATTTTTATCGAGCTAGCTATTTTTATTTTCATTATTACAGGAAACTACAAAAGTGCAGATTGAATACTTCAACCAAGTCTGTGAAGGACCGTACTCCAGTATCTGGATATTGTTAAGTTTCGGGTACGTATTCTGCACACAAATCGTAGCCGTCATCCTGGCTTTCTGCACGCGCAAAGTTCAAATTAAAGCTTTGAATGACTCCAAGCAACTGACGGTCGTCATTTACTTCACCACGGTCATCATCACCGCCATGGTTATCTGTGTTCCTGCCCTGGGCAGATTCCTCAACACTGACGCTGCCGTGTTCGGAGGCTTGCTAATGGTCTTCATTACACTAGTGCTTAGCCTTATGTTCGTACCAAAGGTAATTGAAGTAGACAAGTACATGTTATTGAAGTAGACAAGTACGTATATAATTGAAGTAGACAAGTACGTATATAATTGAAGTAGACAAGTACGTATATAATTGAAGTAGACAAGTACGTATATAATTGAAGTAGACAAGTACATATTTAATTGATGTAGACAAGTTTGTATTTAAATCGAAATAGACGAGTACATATTTACCCTTTACCTAATGGTAGAGCTATTCCATACTTGTCTTTAATATTTTCATGTTTTGTTGTTCCCTCCCCCCCCGTCTTTCTTTCCTTCCAGATGGTGATGCTATATAAAGATCCTAAGGGAGAGAAGATCTTTGATCGAGGTCAGACTCAAGGAACTCTCAACACGGTAATGGACGAATATAAAGTGGAAAATTTCAATGATTTGGAAGAGCACTGCGTCGATTTGGAAAGACGTTTGAGCAAACATGAAGTGAGTGATATAGCCAGTTCAAGTCAACCTCACTCATATTAGCACTTCAAGCAAGGCAGGGCAATAACCCCGCCCCTTATGTATGACAGTCTTGATGATTCCTTCACAATGGTTTAAAAAAATAGCTTCCTCATTGTATTAGCTAGACACTGCGCACGAGTCTTGCTTTAATTGTGCTTTACCACATTGTTACTAGTGTGGACGTGGAGTCCATTCACTTGTTGTTCTTCCTCAATTAAATGCCCACCATGGCTTAGTAACCACTTACAGTATTGCCTATTCTGTGCATGTTATAGAAAGTAGTATCATTCAGTCAGAGAAGAAGGTCTTCAACCAGTCGTTCCCAGTCAGTGAGTAAATTCTCCGGGTCAACAAGTCTTAGCAGTCCAGGACTCTCAACTATTGATGAAAAGAAGATATGATTATACGGTAATCCTAATTCTCAGTGTGTTGTGTGCATTACTTGCAGTAGTACAAATAGGAGCATATTATTAGACTATTTCACATTCAGTTTCACAATTCAAGGCCATTGCCTGATTAATTGTGCAAAACAACAATAATAAACAACAACAAACTTCATGCATGTTGACAGAAATAAGTAACCAGACTGCTAATTACATTAAACTCTTCACCATGGTACAAATGTTGCCATGACATTGCACCTCTTGTACTAACATGTGTTTCTTATAATCACTACACGGCTGTTTTCTGTTCCCAGTAAACTTTTTCCTAGAGATAATGCATGTATGTATTGTTTTAAAGTACTCATATTTTGTGTTTCCAGGTGCTGCTATCACTACTTGGCTCGAAGAGGATATACATAGTTTTTACCAAGTGTGTCACTTTATTTATTAGATCATTCTATTTTTTTATGGAAATGACCTTTTTTTTAATTAACACATATACTATTTATACAAATTGCTTGTTTGTGTTTATGTTCCATAGTGTTCTTTATTCAGCACAGGTGGTAAAGCTTTCATGAGTTTGTTTAATGGTTGCTCTATCATGACAATCTTTCCACTGGCGCACATCGATGCAGCAAGTAGGAAACTCGAAGAAGTATTCAAGCGTTTGTTACATATTGTTTTATTTTCAGAAGGAGAGGTATAGCGAAAGACCGACATGCTTTGAGAGTAAAGAATGGCGGCAAAATCATCGTCCAAAATGCACACATCTCTAGGAAGAAACTTGTTGGACTGCACGACTCCAACCTCGACCATCTCACCGCAGGAAACATCGTAGCTCAAGATTTTCCCAGACAGAAAAATGACCAGGGAGTTTCTGCCTGTAAAAGCATGGCGGGGCGTGTGGGAGTTTGTAGCTGAGAACTTGTAAACAACAGAACCAGTACTGCTGCAACAGACCAATGTCTCGTTGCTGAACCCAGTGGCAGCGAAATAGGAGCAGTCTTTGTTAGTCGAGAAGACTGTAATGGGTAACAATGAAGAAACCTCTTCAATACGTAGAATATCCTTGCACTCACTATTGCATGTGTCGATCGAGCAAATGCCATTGGCCACGGTAGCTAGGAGCAGCACTGAACCATCCTCGCTAAACTTCATCTTGTAGGACGGCAATTCTAGCTCCAGCAAACACTGGAAGTGAAGGAAAGACTCGTCAAGGCAGTACACAAACAACTTGTGAACAGTTGATACTGCCATCTTTGACCCGTTTGAAGCAATGGATACTGACAGAATGTAGTTCAAGTCATTGGATTTCATCTCGAGAACACGAACAGGAGAGAGGTCGGACTCCCTGGAGACATTCCAAACTTTCACCGCTGAATTGGACTGCTGTACTATGAACCGAGCCTGTGTATCCATGACGATGCCCTCTGTGCTGCCTTGAAATGCATCATACCTTTTCACACCGCTCGCATTGAAGTTGTCCACATGCACAATGTTCAGATTAGTGTCGACTCCCCCAGTAGCCAGAAACCCAGTGACCGACAGATCCATGGCTCGAACATCATGGGTGTGGCTTTTCAGGTGACTGCTTCTTATCCATTCTCCAGTTTCCTTGACCTTCTGGTATAACACGATTTTCTGGTCTGTGCCGGTCGAAAACAGCATGCCTTTACAAGGTGCAGCACAAATAGACAGGACATCCAAAGTGTGCTCCTTGAACGATTGTAAAAGAGTACCATTCTCCTCATTCCAGAACCGAACCCGACCCAAAGAATCGGCACTGACAATTGAAGACTCAAGGTAAGCCAGATCCCAGATAATGCAGTCAGAGTCTTTCTCGCACAATACGGTTAGCTCACATGATCCAGTTGAGACGTTGTATTTCTTGATCTTGCCACTCGCTGTGCCCATCGCTATGGATTGGCCACTCTGGTTCCAAGCCAGTGACAGTATCCTGGACTTCTCGTGACCGTACGAACGAGACAGATGAAAGCCATGACTTGTCCCAGAGCCAGAAGACTGGATAATGTAAGCCTGCACAACATAATAACACTCCATATAGTACACACCACAAAATACTGGGAGTTTTAGCATAACATTACAAAGTTAACTATTTAGAACATCATAATGGAAATATAAGACATTTACTTGGTATTACATGTAGATGGTAGTAATTGAAAATACAGGAAGTGAAAGGCCAATCCTAATTACTACAAAATGTGTTGTAAGTTACATAAATACATTTCACTCGGGCACCTAGTTGCTACCAATGAGTACAGCAACAATTGTATTTATTTTAAATTTAATAAAGGTCAGATCTCTTGAAAATTTTGGGACATTGTATCGAGGGTAACAAGTGCTGCTGGTGGGGACTGTCATAGGGGAATTTCCCAGGGGATTAACAAAAATATTGTAGAAGCAGAACAAGTGATGAACACCAAGTACATATATAGACTGACAGACACCTCACAGGGAAGAGAAGGGGGGAAAATAAGTACTCAAATAAATAAATGAATGAATAAATAAATAAAATATAAAATTGTGTAATAACATAATAGCCAATCCAAGGTCAGAAGGCACTACAAGGAGGAGGAGGAGAATTAACATAATAGAATCAGGTGACAACCTGATTACATTGTTCTTACCTTTGCCAAAAAACAAAACAACAAACAAACAACAACAACAACATATTACAGCTGCAGAATCAAACTTAAGACAAACAATTCACCCAATGAATTCATGTAAAGAGAAGGGATATGCCAGTACACTCAATCTTCTCTAGCTGCCTCTAATGTGGGTAGGTCTATAATGTGGTATAGGTGAGCTCCTTTTGGACTGCACAACAAACAGTTGATATGAAGCACTAGCTATCAGGCTGTACTACAGAGTTATGGTTATGGGCATTTTTGAGTGTCAGGTAATGTCCACACCCCAAGGCACCCAAATTAGAGAGATTAGAGTGTTTGTACAATAAAGCATAAGCTGCCTATCAACCAGCCCGGGTCCTTATCGACTGCATAGTTTACAGACATTCATGGAAAAATATGAATTTGAGGTAGCCTTATAAAAAGCTTTTAATTTTGGGATGTATCCATTTATACAATAAGTTGTCATTTAAAAGAAAATTCAAACTGCAGGGCTGGTTTTGGTAGTACTCCGCCATTGTGCGACCTGGGCAAGAAGAGATGGCATGTGCAAAAGTTCTGGTCTATAATTGACAGCCTACGCTTGTGTATAATATACACACACACACACCAGTGTTGGATACAGAGGGGGGGAACCCTGGGACTTCCCCCTCCCAAAAGAAAACATTTCCCCCACACACAAAAGCTTCCTCAACATTACATAAGGTGTATGTACTTGAATTGAATGGTTGACAAAAATATTTCCTACAGCTACACTCTGGTTTTGCTGTCCAATAACATTTATCCAAATACTCATGGGATGGGTGGAGGAGTCTGATCTAGAAGCTCTACTTGTACTTGCTCATAATTTCACTGTTATAATGCACTAAGTAGGACTCGCAAGATAATTTGCTCTTTAGGCTAACCCATTTCTGCATGTGTACACACATTTCAAAGTATGCAGCTCACCCTAGGTTCTCTCTCCCTCCCCGGCGATAATTCCTGTATCAAACCATGCACACACACATCATATTGACAGCCAGTGGTTTGATAGAGACTGAAAGTGGCTGGCTGCCACTGGTACTTACTACTACTAATATAATAATTATAAATTATTGATGTCCATCATTCTGGAGCAGTGACTAATCCAGTAAAACTCTTCACTGTAATCTTCTTACAGTTGAGAGCACTGCCAGTGATGGACTTTCATTTGCAATGATTATACTACTCATTTGTCCGCCATTCTTACAGCAGGAATCTAAACATGCAAACACCTGACAAACGTGCATAGACAAACGAAAATAAAACCAACCACTAAGCAAGTCATTTACCTCACAAACCAAACACAATTAAAATTGGATGTTCCATCTTACCTTTCCATTTTCACAACCAGCTGCAATGAGATTTTTGTAAGATTTCAAGCACCACACTGGACCACCATTGAGGTTTTCACATTGCCTCGGTAACAACCGCACAAAATCCCATTCTGCTATGTCACCTGAAGGAATACAAAGAAACAATAAAAAAAAGTATACCAGTTCAGTAAATTTTCTTATATTTGTGACTTGACTATTGGACTAAGTAAAACCATTACTGTTGTGTAGGGCGCATAGCTATGACAAACAGTGCATTAACCAAGTTACTTACCATTGCCCACACTTCAAATAAAGCATTGTACATCAGTGTAAAGCACTTGCAGCAATACACCTGAGGTAAATGCTGCTTGTCTGTAGGCAATGAAGAAACTTGATTTTGTTTTGTTTCTAGCGCCTGAGCTAATGTTAAAGTTCTAAAGTAGTTTTTGGGTGGACACCACACATTGACCTCTGTGAACGTTGTGCCATATACATATATATTTACCAAATTCTCAATTGAGACTCGTTTGTGAGGGGCTTGCTTTGCCTGCCATACTATATCACAGCGTATATTCCCATTCATAAAGCCTGACCATCTCCAGCAGGCTATAAAATATTAAGTAATGTGTGTGTAAACAACGCGTGCTGATTGTACTGTGGTGAGCAAGTTACTGATTAGCTAAGAGTTCGCACCTGTGGTGCTTCATTGCATCCCTCGTTCAGGACAGAACTGTATACACAGCTATTGTATATATAATACTTATTATATGAGTCAGAGTGTGATATGGCGAAATATTTCACTGAGCAGGCTAATTTATTTTTCACGAGCCAGAGGCAGAGTGAAAATAAAGCCTGAGAGTGAAATATCTAGCCATAACACTCTGACAAGTGTAATAAGTGGTTTATTCCACACTAGATATCTTCACTACTATAGTTAGTACTAGAGGAAGGGTAACTCACAGCCATAAAGTTGGTTGTAGGGGCTACCCACAAATGGAAAATGATATTAATTTTCTGTAGTTATTACTTGCTGGACACATTGCATAAATCTAGATAACCCTTTACCAGGATAACTTTTTTAATGAGCCAGACCCTTTACCAAAAGCAGGGGGGGGGGGTAATGTTCACAATCAACCTCCGGGGCAATTTTCATATCCTAACAACCTCACAAAAGGTCTTCCCTTTTCCCAAAGAATAGATGAGGTCAGTGAAGACCAGCTATCAACCTATGCAACTTTCTAGCTAGCTATATAGACTAGGTAGGTTTGTTGAGTTAAATACAGTTATTATTTATTATTTACCTGCCAAAGACCCAGTAAATAGTCTATTACCACACCACGCAATGGCCTCAATACACAAATTAGATTTTCCAGGAATTCCAATCTTTTTCTGATACAATCCTTCACAGTTTCCCCACAATTCGAGGTTTCCATCACCCCTGGACAACGCCAGGCACTCTCCATTCTCTGAAAAAGCGATACTCTGTATACTTTGAGGAATATATTCCACGAAACGGAATCTTCGTGAGCAATATGACACAGTTTTGTGTCGAGCTGATTCCGTAGACATTGTCTACCATTTAGTAAGAAAAAACCGTGGAGCGCACGGCATCCGGCATGCGCTACACACAAAAACTGTTCACGAGAGATACTTTACCTTGTTGGCTTCAGCTAGCTCCGCCCAATAATTGCGCAATTTTCTATTACGTGTGTATGATATAAGTGAAGTGAGCGTCTTTCGCGATTGGCGTTTGGTAGTTTGCAATGAGTAGTGTTGACAAAAGTCGGGGTAGGGGTAGAGGCAGGGGAAGAGGTCGCGGTAGAGGCCGGGGAGAAGGAAAATCGGATGGAACTTCGCGGACTGGTAGGTCTCGGCGGGAAACGACGGCTACAGCGTCATCCCACAGTGAACTTCAGTCCGACCAGCCGCCGGTGGCTCTGGCATCACCCCAGACTGCTGAATTATCTGATACTCACGGCGTATTATCTGATACTCACGGCGTATTATCAAAACAGTATGACAATTCCCGTGAAGGAAACCGTGCTCCTTTCATTAGTACAGAGGACGAAGTGGTAAGAAGTAAGCCTGAATCAGCATTATCATCTAGAAAAGCTGACTTGCCTTCTGCTGGAGAGCCTGGTATGAAGGTGGAAGAACTACGCACCACATCATACAATGGGGCATCTAGTCAACAGAAGGTGGAAAAGGTGCATACCGTATCATACAATGGGGCATCTACTCAACCACATACTACCGAAAAACGAGGAGGAATAAAGAAGGCTGGTCCTAGTAATAATTATGGCAAGAAGCAGCCACCAAACAGACCTGGATTTGGAGACAAGGGAAAACAGATTGCTCTTTATACAAACTACTTCCCCATGCGACTTCCCAAGGAAATGACAATATACCATTACGATGTCAGCATAAAACCAGAGAAACTTTCAAAACCATTGAATCGAAAGGTAAGTACTGGACCCCTTCTTGTTATATAAATTAAAGCACAGATTTTTAAGTGCTACTTTCAATCAAGGGTACATTGTGTGTTAGTTTTATTTGAACACCTAGAGAAAACGTGTTGAAATGAAGGAATGTAATATAACATTTTTTTTCAGAGTCAACAGCTCGAAATGGGATGTTCATTGATTTGGACTCCATATCCTATAATTTGTAGCTGATTAGTCATGAAAGAGCATATGTAATCCTGTGGGAACAATTGCTCAACATAATTCTTATACCTGCTAGGCAATAGAAAGATTGTCAGGATGAGCCAGCAATAGCGAAATGATGTGTATGTCAGTAATGTATTGCTGTAGTACTCGAACGATAGCCAATGTTTAGTTGCTGATTATTGTGTTAGTGCACTTCTAATCTGTTAGATGGTTGTATATATACAGTATATATAATATTATATACATGCTGGTTTAGGTTGTAAAATGAAATAATCTTTTTGTTGCTGTTGTTATAATTGTGTCCACTCTGAAATAGATTTTTGAAGAATTTCAGAGGAAATTTACAAGAGACATTGGGGCTTATGGAGCATATGACGGTAGCAAAAGTGTCTACTTTGCAAGGTCACTCCGTCCTGAATTCTCCAAGACATTTTTATGTGAGCTTGAAGGAGAAAAGCCTAAGGAGTATAATGTTACTTTAAAAAGAGCAAACATTCTCCATATAGATGCTGATAAAATGAAGGACCTTTTTCGAGAGGCAAATGAGACAATGCCAGCTCTTCAGGCCCTTGACATCGTATTTAGACACCTCCCGTCTCTTACCATGCAATGCATTGGTCGTTCTTTTTTCTCCAAACCTCGTGACCCGTACACGTTGGGAACAGGGAGGGAAGTGTGGCCTGGCTATTACCAAAGTGTGAAGCATGTAATGGGATGGAAGATGATGTTGAACATAGACACAGCAGCCACAGCATTCTACACAGAACAAAGTGTCTTTGACTTCATGTGTACTGTTCTAAGAGACAGCAGTAGTCCGAGAGATGCCAACAAACCATTGTCCGATGCAGACCGTGGGAAGTTTGAGAAGAGGGAATTGACTGATTTTCAGCGGAACATATTTAGTAAAGCGATAAAGGGGTTAAAAATTCAAGTAGCTCACTTGTCATATCCAAGGAAGTACAAAGTCATTGGGGTGACTCAAAAAAATGCAAGGACACTTGCGTTTCCACGTGGTGAGTCGATGTGTACGGTTGAAAATTACTTCAAGGAAGAGTACTCGGGCAAAGCAACCATTAGCCACCCACTCCTGCCATGTCTTCAAGTTCCTCCTAAAGAGAGGAACGTGTACCTGCCCATTGATGTGTGCATAGTTCTTGGTCAGAAGTGTATGAAGAAGCTTACAGACATACAATTATCCAATATGATCAGGCACACAGCAAAGCCTGCGCACGAACGCAAAAGGGAAATCATGGAAACTGTGAGATCTGCTGAGTTCCGAAATGATCCAGTTCTGGAAGAGTTTGGAATTGGTGTGGATACATCATCCATGGTTGAAGTTGATGGACGGGTATTAGAGCCTCCCTCTCTCAGGTATAAGAGTGGAAATGTACAACCTCCGCCTAACAAAGGTTGCTGGGATATGAGATCACACAAGTTCTACAGAGGCGCTACTATCACCAATTGGGTGGTACTCTGTTCTATTTACAAGTGCAATGGCAAAGATTGCCATAAGTTTAGTTGTGATCTTCAGAGACAGGCTAACATAATGGGAATGGATATGAAAAGATGTGATGGTATAAAGCATGTTGACAAAACTTGTACTATGAAAGCGGCTTTGAATGAAGCAATGACAGACTATGGTAGTACTCTTAACCTTGTGATTGCCGTTATTGAAAAAAAGGGTTCCAGTTACCAAGAAATTAAAATGTTTGGAGATTCTAATTCTGGAAAGGCAGTTGCAACTCAATGTGTTCTTGATTCAACAGTGCAGAGGAAGTGTAACCCACCTACTCTTGGAAATATTTGCTTAAAAATCAATGCCAAGCTTGGAGGTAGCAACAGCATTGTGGATTTAGGCACTCGCCCACCAGTAATTCGAGGAATGCCTATCATTATATTTGGAGCAGATGTAACTCATCCTCGTTCAGATGACACAACATCACCTTCTATAGCATCAGTTGTGGCCAGTGTAGATCTAGAAGGAGGAAAATATAGAGCTTTGCATCGTAACCAAAAACACAGACAGGAAATCATAGCAGATCTTGCTGCAATGACCAAGGATCATCTGAGAGCCTTTCGTAGAGCAACTGGGGAAAAGCCAGTAAAAATAATTTTCTATCGAGATGGGGTAAGTGATGGCCAGTTTGCAGCAGTTCGTTCAGAAGAAGTAGCTGCACTGCAGCAAGCTTGTATGGAGTTACAGCGTGACTACCAGCCGAAAATAACTTTCATTGTAGTACAGAAAAGGCACCATACCAGATTCTTTCCTAAGAACAGACAAGATGCTTGTGGGAAAGGAAGCAACATACCTCCTGGCACTATGGTGGATCGTGGCATCACTCATCCAACACAGTTTGACTTTTACTTGTGTTCTCATGCTGCTATTCAGGGGACAAGCCGCCCGTGCCACTATCATGTGTTGTGGGATGACAGTGACTTCACAGCCAATGAGCTACAGTGTTTCTCGTATCAGCTGTGCCACATGTTCTGGCGATGTAACAGAAGTGTGTCTTATCCAGCTCCAACATACTATGCTCATCACGATGCTGCTCATGCTAGGATGCTACTTCAAGCTGCCACTGATGCCAGCTCTAGGTAAGGTATCATAATTTCACTTGTATGTATGTGTGATGATTATAATTTAGCAAGTGGGTTGACCAAAATTTGTATTTTAGGGATGGAAGTGTCAGCAGTGCAAGTTCAGGAAGTCTACTCAAGCCAGAAATGGATTTAGCAATTCAAATTCATGATCAAAGAAAAGATGGGATGTATTTTCTGTAATAACTTTTTAAACTGAACCACTGTCACATTTGATTCACCTTTCACTTCATCATGTGCAATATATATGCTGCCTGACAACTGTAACGAGCTTCCCAATGCTTACCCACAACTCTAAAATACAGTGGAGGGTAAATAACTGTCTCATTTAAACTTTCATTTACAATTGAATTATTATTTTATTTTATTTTTACATTTTGGTAAAAAGAACGAAGGCAAAAAGTATTGAATTTATTATAATAATGTTGGACTAAAGGTAGACCATAATATGAATTGTAGATTCCGCATGAGGGGATGTAGTATTTAAAAAAATTGTTTGAGCATGTGCTATTACTGTTTGGATGTTTGATTGAAGTGGTTATATTAGTTACACTATACACAGTTAGAAATTGTCACAAGAAACAATACACACCACAACACCAAAATTATTAACCACAGTAGCCACTATAAATAATTTATAATAATTACTCAATATATGCAAGATAGACAACTGACTATATTATTGACTTACAATACGGGCAGATATGAATCATACTATTTTTAAATGGACATTCAGTGGACATGAAAAACAAAAACAATATTTTGATCATAGAAAATAATTATGATACAATCTGTGTGAAAAGAGAAAATACAGAAATAACATTAAAACACACAAACAAATAAATGAACAAAAACAAACAAACAAAAACAACAACAACAAAACAAGAGTAGTCACAAACTAGTTTCACACAGGAGCAATTTTTTCTTCAGAAAATGTATCATATTGATTTCGAGGGACCTGGTCTCTTGGCAACCTTTCATATTCTTCCATAACTTCTGTGCCCCAGATACGATAGAGGATTAACATCTTGATCTTGTAGACAACAAAGAATATCACAAGATAGATTATAGGAATGACTACAAAAATCACAGCAAAACACACACCCACAGCCCCTCCCACATGATTCTCGTAGTCTAAGACAGGATAAATGATATTTTGGGTGCCTGCAAAGTAGAGGCCTGAGAATAGTGAATATATGCAGCCAAAAATCATGAGGTACAACAAGTGATAGAAGTGAATAGGAATCCCAGACAGAATAATGTCGGCAAAAGCAAATATCCCATTGATGAGATGCACGTGGAAGTCTTCTGGAGTCAGGGTCTCTCCCCCCCTGTATAGCAGGGGCCAGTATAAAAGAGGAATAGTCACGGCAAACATGTTGCCGAGCACAAAGAAGAACCAGTGAACGCTCAAATACCAACTCAATCTGTTGTCTGCGTAACCACAGCAACCCCTGGGAGACTGTCGGCTCAACTTGTACGTGTGTGTTAAGTCCGATCTTGAACTTGACTTGATCAAGTTGACTCGAATGAATTCTGTGCTGACAGACAATGCTGAGACCAAAAGATAAAGGTTGAAGATAAGGAAGCTCCAGATGGTAAGGAAAGTGAAGAAAATGGAAACATCTGATCTTGTGCCAACAGTGATTAGCCAAGAGAAGAAGTACAGGAACAAGCCCCACCTCCACACCAGATACACTGACTGAAACACCGCGCTGAAAGGAAACCACTACAAGAAGATGCACCAACAATTAGCGCTTGCTGATCTACAGGGTGCACAAGACACACTAAAACCAATGACAACTTACCGGAAAGTACGCGAAAACTTTCCAATCATGGTGATAGAAGGACAGCTTGGAGTAATGCAAGTCTAGCTTGGAGTAATGCAAGTCTAGCTTGCACTGTTCCCGACAACTTACACCGCTCATACTTTCAACTCGAAGTTACTATGTTGTTACGGTCCAGCTGTGCGCGAGCTGTAATATAAATGGCTCTAAAGTGCCACGCCCCTTCTAAACTTTTGTGTACAATGCAATTATTACCATTGGCAAGAAACATTCAATGTAAAAGTGAGTTAAAAATATTATGAATTACTTCAAGTCTATAAATTTAATGTCAGAGAGGAGGAGAAATTTTCTGGGTAGAGGCCTGGGTGCTGGAGATAGTACTGTCATGACTTCAGTCTCCATGTCCACAGCAGTTCTACAAACATAAACAAGTAAAATATTTACATGGGGCATTAAAAAAAACAACAAACAAACAAAAAAAAAACCCAACCACAACAGTAGATGGCCTGTAATGAATTGAAAAAAAAAAAAAAAAATCTACATTTTTCTTGAAAGCCTTTATAAGAGCACAAAGCTTCAAGAATGATATTCATTACAAGAACGCTATTGTATTTTATTGCGAGAATTAGGCTAGTTAGAGCACATGTTCTACTCACACACACAGGAAGCCAGCCACGGGAGTAGAGACCAACGCTTCATCCTCTGATGTTGCCATACTAAGACTCAGTATGAGATGTACCAACTCCCGGCCTACACAAAAAAACAACACCACCACCACTAACAACAATATTATATAGATTAATTAATAGCATTATAGTCTCTCTTGTTCTAATGATATCAACAGGAAAGGATCAATACCAAGCTAGAGATGCACTAAACCATTTGGCTAATGCAGCTGGTATATTGACAGCTAAAATACCAGCATATGCAGCTCAGTTATCCATGGCAAATGAAGAGAATAGTGTCAGGTACAAACGACCCTTCAAAGACTGACCCTCCCAAATGGATCACCTGCAATCAATGAAATGAAGAGGACCCCTTTGCTGATTGGTTCTACATTCTGTTTCACCGTTTAATGCTAAATAGAAATGTGATTCCCATCCAACTGTCATAACATAAAGCATGTACTGCTAGGCAGAGACTAACACCACAGCTTTTAGACTTCACCAGACATTCACTTGCTGAACTGGCTTGCTAGACTGCTGCTGGTAAGCAGCCGGCATACATGACTCTGCTCCAAGCTTATGTTTTCAGATTATTTTTTTTGTTTTTAGTTTTTTTAAGTCATATTTCTACGGATTAAGTTAAAAACAACAACAACAAACAAAAACTTTGGATCCTTATGATTTAAAAAACAATTTGTACCTAGCATTGTAAACAAGTTTACGAGCTAAAGCATCACCAAGAGTTGGTTTATGTTGACTTTATTAAAATGGTGTGGTCGTTGTAGCAACGGCAGCTTATTGTAAAGATTTTCAAACTAACAGTAATTTTGTTTGAAGTTAATGTCATTTCCATCTTCATGAGTAAAGTAAGTCCACTGTAGTTCCAATTTCTATTTTGGAGTATTTAACACATATCAAAATAAATAATAATAATGATGATTTTTGCCAACACTTCTTACTATAGTGCTTGTTGAGTAATGAGTTATTACAACAGGGTACTGAGGCTGTGATTTAATCATTTCAGCTGGTAAAAATAGAAAACCTTTCAGTGGACAATACTTTAAATTATCGTGGGCAGGCCTAGCTTCAGGTACTGCCTCATGTACAAGTTACTAGTACAAGACTGCATTGTGTTTAAACACTGAAGGGATCAGATCACACCACTACAGCCAATCAGCACCACTACAAGTAATGCTAGATACTGCCAGTATTATCCTGAAGCACTCACTTGGCTCTACTGGAATAAGTTGAATATTGCCGTCTTCTTGAGTCATGCCGATAGGGAGAGCGGAGTCTGGAACACTGGGAGCTGGGCAAAGGCAGGGTGCAGAATCACACACAAAAACACCACATCACATCGTGTGTGGCAGTCATTTACCACCTTCAGCACTCTCACCTCCTATTTTAAATATCTTCACGTCAGCAAATGCCACATCAAATGAAAAGGGGAAAAGTGGCTCTGACTTGGGTCCATAGTAATACTCTCTCACTGCATTCTCTCTGTTCTCCCTCCGATACTGTCTGTCCCGTACCACAACCTACACACCAACACGACATGGGCTTAAAACACAAGTAATCATTAATACGATTTGGCTGACTGTGTGAACTCTTTTTATTCCAAATAATAATAATAGTGGGCATGCTCAAAACCTGATACCAAGGAACAAATATGCTGACCACCTGTGGCATGGAAGTATACCTGAACTCTTTATATTAGCTGAGCTAGTTTGCTTGCTTTTGTGCCTCACTGCACAAGCACTCCAACCACTGAGCTATGACAACACTATAATAGATAAAAACAATACTCAAAAGTACCCTCCAAAAAAGTTAAATAAGTGAATTTTCATAATACACAAATTTCCCATAGTTATTGCCAACAATAGTAATATTACCAACAATAGTATTATTACCAACAAGGAACCCAGAAAAGGAAGGGGTCAGCTGCACCCTGCCAATTGCTGTTAAAGAAATACATAACCCTTTCACTGCACATCCCATAGAATCATAAGGCTCAGCAATCAGTCAGCAATTAAAAAATTTGATTATGTTAAAAAAAAACAAAAAAAACAACAACAATAAAAAACGTTCCTATTTATTGTTTAAATATTGTTCTGATGTAAAAATAAATAAATAAATAAAATAAATAAATAATAATAATAATTAATAGTTAGAGCCGCATGCTCTAACTATTTTAGATCCCGTTTACGCATTCCCAGTTTCCACTAGCAACTTTGTTTATCATTATTTTCGCAGAAATGGCTAAAGGCAAAAAATAGTGCACACTTACCAAGTTAGTATATCTAGTAACAATACAGCAGCGGGATCTAATAGAAACTAGAACACCAGCAAGTAATTTGTTTCTTTCAATTTTGTAGAGCAGGAGGTGACTAAGCCATACACTGTGTCTGAACCCTGTAGCAGTTCTCAGATCATCATAAAAGTGGAGATTCAAACAATAAGTCTGAACTTTCAGCTAAACTTTTTTTTTTTATCTTAGTAAATAGTTTTGTTTTTTTAACTTGGTAAATTCATCTCTTCCTGAATGTCTTCACAGAAAAGAAATTAATAAAACAACAACAACAGCAACAAAACAACAACAACAAAACAACAACAACAAAATATTTCTACATTTTCATGTTATTTAATGGTTGGTATAAATGTGGCTGTGAAAGAGTTGAAGGAAAAACTCTCCCCACAACATAATACACACCTACACATACTTACTCCGCCTGACTTGGAGATTGGCACAATTTCAGTGGTCCTAGCCAAGTCCCTCTGCAAGTCATTATACAACCTCTCATGGTCTAATACCAGCACTACGTCCACTACACCAACAAACAAGGGAACAATCAATCAATTCATTCAATACCAATTAATTCTACCAACCTTCAAACTGCTGTGCTGCATGTAGCAGTGCCTGATAGCCTTTACCATCCACCCAGCCACATGTGTTGATGAAACATCCACTCACTTTAGCTGAAAAATAAAAAATAAAAAAATAAAAAATATATTTTTTTTATAAAGTTGGAGGGCTGAATGCCAACCTCAGTAGTACTACATATGTCTAAATAAAGAGGAAGAAGTTGTTGCTCACGTGCAACTGAGCCTTATAGTAGTACTTCATTCTGAATATAGAAGAGAGAGGCCCAACATTCCAAACTTCTACATAAGTACTAGTTACCCTGCTTATGCTAGTGCAGTTGGATCAAGCAATTATTTTAACTGTCTGTAAATTTGTGACCAAAAATATGGGAATATTAGAGTTTTACCAATTTACATACTTTGCAATACTCATTGTTAGCATCATTTCTCTGCCACATGCAAAAATATATGAATGACTACATGCTTCGTACACTTCAAATGAATTTTTTCAACTGGCAACAACAACAACAAAAACAAACAAACAAAATGTGTCATGTGCAAGTTAAACCACAATTAATCAAGAGAGTGACTTTAACACTCAGAAACTGGTGGAGTTGTTAGAGGTCTATTTTAAACTCACTTTTACTGTTCACCTTGCACCTCTCTTTAAACATGTTGGCCATGGCTGTAACAACAGTCTTGTAGAGCTTGAGGTTGCCATTGGGACTGGCATGTCCGTAATGGAACACCAGCGATCCCTTCTTGCTGAACTCTCCAGTTTCTATATCACAGGGCTGCACTATGGGTAGTACGCCCATCATCCCGGGGATGGTCACTGAGCCCTATATATATATATATATATATATTAACAAGTACGTATAGAAGTAGCCAAGAAATATATCTAGATTCTTCTATTGCATAGCGGTTACACCTCAATAATAAATAGAAAAATAAAAATAAGTCAAACATTGTATAATAAGCACACATGTCCTATCTGTGTTATGAAAAGTGTTCCACTAGAGAAGGGGGAGGCATTGCGAATGGGTATTGTTGTGGGGCATTGTGAAAAGATTAGGAAGTCACACTGTAATATAATAAGGCATTATTAAACTACAAGTTGTAGTAGTTTCATGAAATACAGTGTGTACTGTAAATAGATTAAATATATCAGACAATGCATTCTATTCCAGACATGTGTCCAGAGGGAATCAGCAGATCAATCTTCTACTGCATTACCTGTCACAACTGCAGCATATGCACACTGCAAGAAATACTAAATACTCCACTAAGTTGTACATCTCAATCTCATCAAGTTACTAACACCCTAAGTATGTTCAACATTGGTTAGAATAATGGCCACACATCTCTGTCTATCATTCAGTCAAACAACCACACCCACCTGTCCTACGTCCACATCAATCATACAAGGTTCTCTGTCCATTCTGACGGCATAAGTACACAGAATACGACTCAGTGTGCTCTTACCAACATCTGTCGGTCCCACCAACATTACCTACACACACACACACACACACACACACACACACTTATTTAACAACATGAACCAAGCAAACAAACAATAAGTGCTAGGGATTGGACAGAACTTTTACAATTTACCGAGACTGTTTAGTTAAGCCAGCATCAATGAGTTCTGGTCCTTCAACCAGCGCAAAATAAAAATACAGTTAGAATAGTCAGAGGTGGACAAGTCAGTACTCAATGCAACAAAGCATAAACAAAAGTGTTAGGAGGAATGTTTTAGCTTTGAAGTGTTTCAAGTCAAATAGCTTTTCTGAAATAAGGACATTTGTACTACTTTTTTGTGACCAATATTACAAACTGATGAAGGTTCTTGTGTTATTGGGACAGTCAAGTCAAAATTTTAGTACATTGCAACTATATGTATTATATGATGCGTTAATTTGCTTATGGCAGCGTATGTAAATAATAATTCAACTGCACTAGCTAGTGATGTGTAGATAAGACTATGTTTGCTGCTACATGCAAAAACAACAACAAAAAAACAACAACAAAAAACAAAAACAAAAACAAAAAACAAGCTAGCCTAGGCATTATTATGATTCCGTATTTTTTACTTGCTTATATAATCTTTGACAATGCTAAGCTAGCTATTTTTCTATGCTGCATATTTATTGTTCAATAATAAGAATTTTCTTTACCAGATATGAAAGATTACTGCATATATTGGAAACCCTCTACCTAATACAAGACTTTGCAGCCAGATAAGATCTGAAGTAACACTTGCAAACTTGGTGGCTTCCCAACACACGATGTTGTAGGAATTACTCAAATGGTGAGGACACAGCGTAATGAAAATTTCCAGAGAGTTAATTGCAGTCAGTAATTATATTATGATTATAATTCCTTGGTCTCTTTCAATGGTTATAGTTATTACTATCAGGATTACAATTATTGTACATTTCTTGGGTCTAAACTGTGGGAAATGATCTACACACAAACACGTGTTCAGACATTATGTCGATTTTATGCTCTATCTTGTCCCAATGTGCCACTGGAATATCTTGTGTTCCAATGTGCTGTAGAGTGCACTACCATATAGTTACTTAACAATCTCATAACCACGCATATGAAACACTGTCATTACTTATAGGAAAAAAAAAAGAAAGACATTTTTTTTTGTATAGAATAAAGTACACAATTTATTTGAGTTAGTTCATCACACCATCTAAACAAGTCACTTTTACATGCTCCATTCTAGTTACCATGTTCTCTGTTGTCTTACCTTAGGCCCAATTCTGCCGGCAGTGCTAAATTTGTCCCTGAGTTGGTCTATGGCTGTATGAGTGTTGAGATAAGAGAGCATGGGAGTCTGGTCTGATACATACGACACTGCCGGCTCACCATACACCTAGGCACACATTTATACACACATATCCCATCATGGAATATCAACATTATTCACCATAAAAAGCAATCACTCAATACGAGTTTTTCTGATGATTTTTACCGTGAGTTCACAGCCACCGTGCCAAGTAAAGATGGCAATTTTTGAATGAGGAGCGATAGAATACAGTCTGTTCTTGGCCAGTTCTGTACCAAACACTTCTGCACTTCCCTCTACAAGCTAAAAATGTGCATAATGTGTGTATAATGTATGCATAAGCATATATAATATATACCCTAGTCTCCATTCTGTACTAATTAACTTGACTTACTTTCACATTCACCGGGTGAGTATCGTCAACCTCCAGCCGCAACTCCGTCTCTTTTCCCAGTACCCATTCTTTGTAGTGAGTGTCTACTGGTACACTTTCAGCCTAAAATAGTTGCAGCGAGTAAAATAATTTTCAACGCATACAGAGGAAAATTACCTCCACCATATGAGTGAAGAGAAGTGACAACTTAATCAAATAATTCTAATTAAACAGCACTTCAATGTTTCCAATTGAAGCGCATTTTGGTTTCGATGTTGCTGCTGGCACGCTGGCTGGAAGCTGGGAGAGTTTCTAAGGCTGGTTTTTGTGGTGGAAGTGTAATAAGGTACGTTGAAAGGGTACACGCCATTAACTGGTCTTTCTAGGGACATCTCGGTAACACTTTGGTTAGTCTAATTAACACTGTAAACTTGTTTAATTACGTAGGACATTTTTGTTTGAATGAGAAGAGGTTATTGGTTTCCATAGGAGCTATTCTCAAAACTATGTGATTATCACCTAGAAACTGACATAAGTAAAAACAAACTGCACTTTTGTCTTGGGTAGTAATTTCTCAAGGATGGACAACACTCATCAAAGACAGCCGCATCATTCCCAGCATCCCAGACAGAGGCACCCACATGCTGGAGGAGGTTCCAGTCAGCAGCACAATCACCGCTACTCCTCCCACCATCAGCACCACAGTCACTCTTCCCACCATAGCCACCCTTACCCACCCCATCACCCTCCTCCCCACTACCATGGCCAGCACCAAGACTTCTCCAAGCCTCCGCTACCTCCTCCACATTTCCCTCCTGTGAAGTCTCCATCGTTTTTGGGGCCAATGGCCGGTCCTCCTCCCTCAGGTGATTATCTCCATGGAAGGCCTAAATCAGGTGGGCGGGACCGCCAAGTGCCTTCTCATCACCACCCAGCTAATTGGTGAGTAATGAAGTGGCGTTAGCTGCTAATAAGTGTGAAATGAAGACTATGTATACATAAGAAGTGATTTCAATCCCAATTGAAGTTACTTTCTAGGTATTAGTGGAGTGAGGAGTCCTTAGAAATGAAAGTTGGGCTCATATTTCTTGTGGTAGTCATATTTCTAGATTCATATGAGTGATCTGCAGTGAATTGTTGATTAGCTAATGAAATTGGTATCGGAGGACAGCTAATTTAATTATGAAGTTGTCACCAAAAGTTATTGTTAAATATGCCAGTAATGTGATGGGGTCACCTCACAACTAATAGATAAGAAACTGGACTAAATTCTATAGCCAATATGGCACACATAATATGTAATTAATGTGAGGACATGTATTTAATATGAAGACAAAGTCATTATTTACAAGTTAGATTGAACTGTCACCTCTTTCCCCTCCATTTTAAAAGTGTCA